>Ga0316221_1002934_pt1 | contig 14589 bp, 21 predicted proteins | sample TBH18007metaG_FD_206003 | JGI IMG/M metagenome (GOLD analysis project Ga0316221, IMG submission 206003) | Freshwater microbial communities from Trout Bog Lake, Wisconsin, USA - TBH18007 | ecosystem: Environmental > Aquatic > Freshwater > Lake > Hypolimnion/Profundal zone | place: USA: Wisconsin... | reverse complement strand
CCAATAGTTCCTTGGGTTCCTGTTTGTCCCTGAGAACCAATAGTTCCCTGAGAGCCAGTAGTTCCTTGAGAACCAGTTGTTCCTTGGGTTCCTGTTGTTCCCTGAGAGCCAATAGTTCCTTGAGAACCAGTGATTCCCTGAGTTCCTTGAGTTCCTTGAGTTCCAGTCAAACCTTGAGAACCAGTTGTTCCTTGGGTTCCTGTTGTTCCCTGAGAGCCAATAGTTCCTTGAGAACCAGTGATTCCCTGAGTTCCTTGAGTTCCTTGAGAACCAGTTGTTCCTTGGGTTCCAGTTTGTCCTTGAGAACCAATAGTTCCCTGAGAACCAGTTGTTCCTTGGGTTCCAGTTTGTCCCTGAGAACCAATAGTTCCTTGAGTTCCAGTCAAACCTTGAGAACCAGTTGTTCCTTGAGTTCCAGTAGTTCCTTGAGAACCAATAGTTCCCTGAGTTCCAGTAGTTCCCTGAGTTCCAGTAGTTCCTTGGGTTCCTGTTTGTCCCTGAGAACCAATAGTTCCCTGAGATCCAATAGTTCCTTGAGAACCAATAGTTCCCTGAGAGCCAATAGTTCCTTGGGTTCCTGTTTGTCCTTGAGTTCCAGTCAAACCTTGAGAACCAGTTGTTCCTTGAGTTCCAGTAGTTCCTTGAGAACCAATAGTTCCCTGAGTTCCAGTAGTTCCCTGAGATCCAATAGTTCCTTGAGAACCAATAGTTCCTTGAGAGCCAATAGTTCCTTGGGTTCCTGTTTGTCCTTGAGAACCAGTTGTTCCTTGGGTTCCTGTTTGTCCTTGAGAACCAGTTGTTCCTTGGGTTCCCTGCAGACCAGTTCCAATTAAACCCTGAGTTCCTTGTGTTCCCTGGATTCCCTGAGTTCCTTGTCTTCCTTGAATTCCTTGTGGTCCCTGTGGTCCAACAATTGTACCCACATCAGCGAATCCGCTAATTGTTCCGCTTCCAGTATATACCCATAAGTGTCCAGTGTCTTGGGCAATAATACCATCACCGACAATTGGAGTCGGATCGATTGCTGTGAAGTTAGATGAATTCGCAGTAAGAACACTTCCTTTAATGGTGACTGATGTTCCAGATGAACCCTGCACACCAAAACCCTGTATTCCTTGAGTGCCTTGAGATCCAGTTAAACCGCGAACACCAGCTGTTCCTTGTGAGCCTGATATACCATCATTACCTTGACTTCCCTGTAATCCTTGAGAACCTTGAGTTCCTTGCAATCCCTGAGTTCCCTGGGATCCCGTTAAACCACGAACACCAGCTGTTCCTTGTGTGCCCTGTACACCATCTAAACCATTTATTCCAGAAAATCCTCTTGTTCCTTGTGCGCCTTGTGCTCCTCCGCTCCCGCCAACCCCTCCTGAGGTGACTTGTATAGAATTTGCAATATTTGCGAGATATCCTGAAACAGTGTTGAAATTGTGATCAAAGACATTTGCTGGATTATTTCCTGCGGGGAGATCGCCAATAACTATTGGTACAGGAAATTGGGTGCTTGTGTATGTCATTTAGTTTCCTTGAATCTGCATCTTATATTTATTTGTAATATATTAGAATATAAAACCTAGATCGGTTAAATGAATTCTTTTAAATGGCATGAAAATCCCCAGATAAGAGGCTGTTAATTACTCTTATTTAGGGATTTAGATTAGAAGGAAACTAAATCTAATATTTAATTAGATATCAAGACTTTTATTATTGGATAAATTGTTATATTGCTTGATGTATCTATTATTTTCACAAGAATGAAGTGTGTTCCATTCGAATATGATGATGTATTAAATGGCATTGCCCAACCGCTATAGAGAGGCGCAAGATTGGGATATGCAGAAGCGACATCAGGTCTCTGAGTCGTCGGAGTTGTGGTTGAATATAGAATTCCATCGACGAATATCTGGATTGCTGATACTGCAACGTTGTCAAAAGCCCATCCAGAAATATAAACTATCCCATTGAGAATCGAATTGGGAGAAGGTGATTCAACGTTTGCTAATGGAAAAGCAATATCACTATTGAGTAGTGTTTTTTCTATCGAATAGATAGAACTTCTTGCAGAAGAAATGCTTCCTGGAATCAAATAAAAATCAGATGAGAAAGTGAAGTATGGGCTGATTGTCATTGGTGCAATTTGACGAGAATAATTAGAATTATCCCCAAAAGGACCACTACCGCCACTTCCTGGAATTTGTGCTGCGGTAAATATTGGGTATTGACTTGGCACATATACAGTCAATCCTAAATTAGAATTGTTTGTGTATGAAGACCACTTTTCAGAATAATAAGTAGTGGTGGCATTTAAGGAAAGGTTCTTGGAAGTGATTGGTGCGTTCGTCCAAGGATTTGTTCCACCATAATATGTTATCTTGTTATATTGCGATCCAACGTAGGCAGCAGGAAACTCTTGATTGTTTGTATAATGTAAATCAGAACCCATATGAGTGACGATAGTATGAATCTTGAACGCTAGAGGTTCATTTGGAACTAACGTCACGATTTGCTGTACTGTTATGTCAGAGACAATAGGCACATTAGCCCCACCACCCTTGTCGTCTGGATTCCACTCTAGTGGAGTGGATGTTATTGAAAGGGATGTCCCATTCAGTTGCACGGAAGTTACTGGACTTCCATGATTATATTTGTCACCACCAAGAACAGGATTCCAACCCCAAGTACCAATACATGGACTACAGTTAAAGTTGGTATATGGTTGATTTCCGTCATAGAATGATATTTGAACATTGCGACCAGTATCGTGTTCGTTTACATAATTTATACCATCTAAACTGACTTCAACAATTGAGCCACCCCAAGCAGTATTCAATCCTATTCTAGCAGTATGATTACCCGATTTGCTCGTTAGATATGCAATGCCATTGACTTCAGATGTAGTTACCGCTGGAGTGGAAGCATATGCATTTGAAAAGAGTGCAAGCAGAATTAACCACTTGCACTTATTCATCACAATCACGGATTATTCTTGAGCCAAGCAAGAATGGTTTCTGGGTTTGAAACTTCATAAGGATCAGTTTCAATATTGTGATCCTTTCCAGCTTCTTCAAACATTTGTTCAACGCGACCGTTCTTGACAACCATCGCATAACGCCACGAGCGAGCACCGAATCCGAGGTTATCCTTCTTGACGAGCATTCCCATCTTCTTAGTGAAGGTGCCGCTGCCATCAGGAATCAACTTAACATTATTGACATTCTGTGCCTTGCCCCAAGAGTTCATGACGAAAGCATCATTAACACTCAAACAATAGATTGCCTTAATCCCATATTTTTGAAATTCAGGAAAGAGTTCTTCGTACTTTGGCAATTGAAATGTGGAACAAGTTGGCGTGAATGCTCCTGGAAGAGCAAACAATACACTGCGCTTGCGCTTAAACAAATCACCAGACTTGACATCCTCCCAACGATACGGATTGGGTCCACCAACGGACTCATCGCGAACACGAGTCTTGAAAATAACATTGCCAGGAACTCTCTTACCAATATAATCACTCATCATTATCTCCTTTAGTTATTGGATGCCCAAAGGGCAAATAGTCAATATCATCATATTTTTCTTCATCGCACCAATTGTAATTCTGTTCTTCGGCATGGGTCTTACAAAGAGTGCGAACCCATCCACCGCCGACTAGTTTGCCAGGATTGCCACATACTTCACAAGTTACAGCAGACATTGATTCTGCCATAAATTCCAGACCATCGATGAAGCGATCCCCACCATCATAATAAAAACGAAGCGTCCCATACTTTTCTTTGACCTGAACCGCAACTGGCGATTTCATATACTCAGTATCTTTACGCCAATCGGGAATATCACCAATAAGTTCTCGCATCATATGTTCGCGATGTTCTTTCGCCCTTTCCTCAGTCCAATACTTATTATTGTCAATTAGAGAAGATGGATAAAGTCTTTCATAATCTTCATCAAAGAGCGACCAATCGCCATCTAGAGCTGCATCTCGAATTTTTTGATGTTTAATATTACTCTCAACATTACGATTATGATTATCCACATGCGCTTTAATATTGGCACACAGTCGATCAATAATATTGTACCAACCATCACCACAATCAAATCCCCAACACATACATGTATGTGTCATTGGCGCATGACGATTAACAAAAATCTCAGGATACTTCTTACAAAGAAGTTCATCAAGTTCATTTTTCATAATCAGATTACCTTAACAACTCTATGTACACCCCACACATTTCCTGCTTTCGCAGCTTCTTCTTTGCTGCTATAGGTTTGAGGATTGCCGCTGGCCATGTCAGTGACCCAGAGCCAATCAGTTAAATCTTCATCTAATGGAACTTTAATTCCATATCTATCGCCTGTTGGTTTTTCTTCAACAATTTTTTCTTTATTTTGTGTACTTATTTTAGTAATTTCATTGCGTAATGTTTCCAACTCATCGCGGAGTTTCTTGACTTCATTTTCAACATTACTCAATCGTTCAAGTGGTTCCATTTTCTTTTTCCTTCCTAACCAATTCAATCTCTTTATGATCAGCTTCAATTCCCTTAATGATGTAATTATGAATATCCATGTATCCACAATCCATCCCTGTGCTATAGGCATCAGGACCAAATTTAAATACATCATATATGACACCACGATAACTTCGACGTTCTTCAATATCACCTTTATGTATGCGTTTACATACAGAATAGAAAGCCATCAAACGTTCATTATATGAAAGACTCGACCACCAATCATTGCATCCTTTCTCATAATCCTTAGAATTTTCTATTAAAGATTCACTCAGGCTATCGAGTGCCTTTAACAGTGCTTTTTGTTTTTCATTTACATCAAAATATTCTCGGGATTTTGTAGTGAAATCTTCCACACCTTTTGGCAAATGTTCATAGTCTTCTTCAGGAACAAGTTCAAAATTAATTGTTTCGTATTTTTTCATATAATGCCTATAAATTGGTGCGACCAGCAGGGATCGAACCTGCAACCTAAGAATTATGAGTTCTCTGCTCTACCTTTGAGCTATAGTCGCACTTAGAGCTAAAGACCCTGTTCTGTTACTCTGATATATTTTCCCAATAATGCTTCAACACAATACTGACACAAATCAATTTCAATTATAGTCAAGTCACCAAAAGTTTGATTACCGTAACCACAGGTATCTTCCCAAGAAAGAAACTCTTGGATTTCATATGGATCATAATAATCCACTTTGCAACAGTCGCAAGTGATAGAAGCTAATTGCTGTTTCACCTCAGTTATTTCTGCGTACTTTTTCATAATTTTTAAAAGTTAATTCTAATTCCAATGGCACAATTATGCGCAACAACAAATCCCTCATATTTCATTCTATTCAACCTTTCATTTACAAAATGATATTATCCCAAATATGCATTCATTACTGTTTCATCTTCAATTATGAGATTAAATCTTTTAAAATCAATATTCTTATAGTGTGAGACTTTACATCCATCTCGGCTAACAACTTGCCATGTATAGTTATTGTCCGAGATGGATTTTTTCGCTGTAATCTCATCCAGCCCAATTAATTGTTGGGGGTGGTGTAGCATATCAGAATTTTGCAAAGTTCTCGACTAGAAATACCACAATTGCTGTAACAACAGCTTGGGCAATTAAAAACTTAAAAATAAATTTATGTTCATCTTTCATAACAAACTCCAATTATTTGGTTGATGTGGGAGGACAATCTTTCTTAGAAAGAGTAGCTTTACGCGCAAGTTTCTTGGGAGCAACCTGTTCAGCCTTTGCTGCTGCGGGAGGTGCGTTCCAAGCTGGATCTTGCACATAAACAACCTTCTCTTTTTCAACTACAACAATCTTCTCTACAATCTTAGGTTGATCGTAGCTTGAGCAATCAACACCAGCAGCATCCATCGCCTTTGCCATATCAGCATCATCATGGGCTCGGATACATGCAGCGTTATTCATCCCCATTTCCTTAAGAAGATGAACTTGCTTGATCAATACGCAGTTCTTATCTACCTTAGTGCCACCGCCACTCAAACCAAGAATCTGAGTCTGAACGCCACCACTAATAGAACCCAAGCAAGTATCAAAACCACTAGTAAGGCTTGGAGCATAACTCGTATTGACGGGTGCTCGATAATTCTGATAATTGATCTCAGTATTATTGCTTCCGTTGCCGTTATTGCTAGCTTGCGAGTTGCTCGTACTTGCTCCAGTGCTCAGATTATTGGTGTTGGTGCTATTACCGCTATTAGAAACTGATCCACCAGTTGCGCTAGAGTTGCCACTATTGCTGATGTTTTGCTTCTGTCCTTGAATTTGACCCTGAAGCTGACCTTGCAAATTGGTGTTATTGTTGGTATTATTGTTTGTATTGGATGACGAACCACCACTGTTTGTGGTACATCCAACATCATCAGCTACGCTGCCGTCACAAACTCCTGGATGATTATCAGGACCTTTAGCAAGAGCAACACTTGAAATTGCCAACATACTGGCAAGAATAATAAATTTCTTCATAATATCTCCAATTAAAAATTAATAAACTGAAACCCACTCTTCATGACACACATGTTGATATGCGTAAATATCTCCATAACGTGTATACAAAGGAATATCATTACAAACCACAACACGACGGACTTCTCGATCTTCTGTGTCGTAATAATAACCATCAACTTCATGCGCAACAATTCCACCCAGAACTATAGCACCAAATATTCCACCCCAACCAAAACCATGCCCTTCGTGATGCTCATGTGCCTCATGCAATTCATGCAATTCATGATTGGCGTGCCCGTGATGAGCAGCAGGACTGGCTACCGATACTGTTGTGAGACTTAGACTTACTATCAAAACTGTAATAATTTTCTTAATATTCATTTAAATGTCCTCCATATAAGTATATGAAAATATACTCTAAAAGTCAAAAAAATTAACCACTAATATGACAACCAAGACCAGCTTGGTGTTCTCGTGTCAGTAAACCTTTTCTTGGACTCTTAGGATTAGAACAAACACCCCAATCAGAATCTTGTTTATTTGAACTTGTATCATATAATGGATTCCAGTACCGACAACCGTTGCTGCAATCTGGATAATATCCTTCAACTTCTTCCGAACGTTTTACTTGTCCACCATAATCAGAATAATCTGTGGGGAGAACTTTTAAAATACTCCAAAAATGATCATTATTATTCATACTTTCATTCTTTCAATCGCATCTACTGCAATTAGATTGACTCGGCGCTCTTTTGGATTAAAAGGTTTTTTAAAGACTGGAATGAAGTCTTTGCCTTGAATGTTTTGAATCGTATATTTAGAAGTGCTGTATATGATTTCACCAGTCACTTTATTTTTATATGTAAGAATTCTTTCACCTTTGTCTAAGTAAATATCTTTACCATCGATCAGTTCCACGTCTGTAGTCATAATCTTCTTGTTCATAATAATCTTCTTCTAGGTTATAGTCCTTTAAACTTCTTTTTTGAGAAGATTCACTGTCTCTGTGATTTCTTTTCTTTTTGGAACTTTTTTTATATTCGCCCCAGTTGTCTTCTACATCCATCTCATCAAACTCATAATGCTTCTTAGCCATAATTAACTCTTCTTGTCTTCCTTCAGTTTAGTTGTGAACATTTTATACAAACCCCATTCTCTCCCATACGCCTCAACTTCCCAAGGCGATTCATAATATAATTCTTCACTCACTTGATATGATTGATCGAAGTATGAACCTTTATATCTAACACCACCAGCAACATAATCAAACAACTCACTATTTAGATATTGTTTGACGTGGACCAATTCATGTCCAAGATCAATAAGAATTTTCTTCAATCTTGTGAGAGGTTTCTTAGCTTTCTTATTTATTTGATTCGAATTCAGAACAACTTTGAAGACTTTCTTATCATTGATAACACCTTCATAGACCACCCAAGCATTGAACTTTTTCAAGTCATCAATATCTGCGTGATTTTCTAAATCATTTTGATGAATAATCTCAATTTTGATTAAAGATTTGTTTAGAACAGATGTTTTGACAAACTTCTCTAGAACAAACTTGCAAAATTTGCGAATTAAGAATATATCAGATTTTGTTAAATGATAGCATGAGATCGTAATCATCTAAGAAACCTCTTGAAAGATATCAATATTTATTACTTTAAGGCTCTGAGAATGATTGTATCAGTGTTAATTCGACCATTTACGGGAAAATTCTTACCAGTTATGTCAGACATTAGCTTCCTTAAGACTAGTTTACCCCCATTTAAGACATTATTCAAAACTTTTTCAGGTTTTCGAAGCGTTTTAGCATAAGAATTCTCATTAGAGAAAGAGGTTATAGTAGTTCCCTTAAGAAAGAGCCCAGCGTCGTCTGCTGCCGTATAGACGGCGAGACGCTTCGTCTTTACGTTGAATACCCAAGCCTGAGAAGCACCAATAATATTGATTGGATCAATAGATTGAATCTTGAAGGAATCATCCTTCTCTTTAAACTTAACTTTCGCCGCCAACTTTTGAAAGTTGACTGCCTTTTTCTTGCGCGGCTTTCGACTCTTATTGACATTCTGAGCTAGACGCTCAGCATCCTTTACAATATTCGCCATTACAGTAAGAATGTTCTTGATTCTGTTCTTACCCAAAGAGGTGTGGGCTTTTACATATTCTTTGTCTTTATCCTCAAGAGCACTCAGAAGAACAGATGCTCTATTTCGGAAATAATCAATAATCTTAGAAGCATGCATTGGCTTAACTTCGTTTTTAACAAACCAGTCATATGCATTGAAGTTCTCAGAATCTTCACCAAATCCATATCGATCCACCATTCCTTCAAGTTCACCGATATATTCATCGGTTTTAGAAGAAATGCGTTCTTGCAGATTAATGACAACTTTATTATTTGCAATAACATTGCCATCTTCGTCAAGAACCTCAATCAATTTTCCTGCATCTAACAATGCTGACTCAAACTTATCTTTAAGAATCGAGACGTTCTTCTCAGTTTCTTCAGAAAAGAGAAACCCTCTCTGCCTGAGTCGAATAGTCCAAGCATATGTGGTGTGATTCTTCGCAACTTTGAGATCACAGCTCAGATACTTTGCAGCATCCTTTTCATTTCTATTGGCATGATACCAAGAGAGAGCAGCACCGATTTCAGATTGAGAAGCAGGAACCCCTTCCTTCTCATAAAGAGGTTCCGTTTCTTTCACCATTACAAATTTAGCCATTAAGTTGATTCCTAGCGATTGAGCCACTATCATAGCCCAAATTGGTCACAGAGTCAACTCTAAAAGAACGCCATTCATTTAGATCCAGATCAAATACTCGCAAAACATTAGAACCTTCCGTCAGAACGGCTCCCTTTCCGCGGAATTGTTCTGGAAGAAAAGTATCCTTTAGAGTGCATCGCATATTGCGAGTAGACCCATCAACTTTTGTAAAAGTTACATTAACGACGTTGTGTTTCAACTTCTCATAGATTTCATCAAAAGAAAACATAAATTCCTCACTTATTCAACTTACCCTCAAAGTATTGTACCGTAGAATATAGCCCAATGTCAAGTGGAATTTTTGGGTTCCAATTCAATGAGTTAGCTAACCCTATATCGGGGCGACGCTGTTTTGGATCATCTTCTGGGAGAGGGAGGAATGTAATTTTAGACTTTGAGTGTGTTGTTCTTAATACTTTCTCAGCAAGTTCTAACATTGTAAATTCATTCGGATTTCCAATATTAACGGGTGTCTGTATGTTAGAGTTGAATACCGCGAGTATACCATCGATAAGATCATCAACGTAGCAAAAGCTTCGTGTTTGGCTACCATCTCCATAAATTGTGATGTCTTCGTTTTTGAGTGCTTGTACTATGAAGTTACTGACCACACGACCATCATTAACGCACATATTAGGACCATAAGTATTAAATATCCTAACGATTCTAGTATCAACTTTGTGGATGCGCTTGTAGTCATAGAATAAAGCTTCTGCAGCACGCTTACCCTCATCGTAACAAGCGCGAGGACCATAGCTATTAACATGTCCAACATAATGCTCATACTGTGGGCTAATCTCTGGGTCACCATATACTTCGGAAGTAGATGCTTGGAGAATTTTACATCCATGACGCACCGCCAGTTTCAATAAATTGTTAGTACCTATGACGCAGGTGAGCGTCGTTTCGATAGGAATGTTTTGATAATGGATGGGAGAAGCAGGACAAGCGAGATTAAAAATACCGTCAAAATTACGCCCATCAAATAAGTCACCACCAATGTCATTAATATTAATCCCAACAAAAGAACACCTATCACTAGGAATATATCCCTCAAGGTTTGTAATTTGTCCTGTGCATAAATTATCAACGATTGTAACATAATGTCCTTCTCTCAAAAGTCTTTCCACTAAATGTGAGCCAAGAAACCCAGCACCACCTGCCACGAGATAATTCATATAACCTCTGTTTTTGCACTTGCCACTTGAACTAAACCAGCTGCTAATGCTTGCATTAAATGTCCACGAAAAATCTTATCTAAGATTTCTTCTGATTTTTTACACTTTTTGATAACCAGACCCTCTTGGTTGGCGTTAACCATGTTAGTCACATAGTGTTTAACGTCTCCAAGTACTGCTTCAAATACCTCAGCTTCTTCATCTTTATATAGCACAATTTGATACTTATAGCCAAGTTCATGAAGATAGAAATCTTTATTCTCATCCTCATTAAGCTTCATTATTGTAAAATTCCAGGCTATTCTATCCTCGTTTGTTTGGGCTTCATCTATATGAAATGCAATTCCATCCACATCTTCTTCATTTAGAATTAACTTTCTAAATGTTTTTGTTTGCTCTTCCATTATACTACCCCTTTATTGTGTATTTGTTCATATCCACACTTGGCAATATAATATGCATCGACAATATCAGTCACAGGACTCCCTAGAGTTAGATTCTTATTAAAGAGCATAGCAAAATCTTCTTTAGTTTCATTATGGAAACTTTCATACATTTTAGCTTTATCAGCATTACCCTTTCCAGTTGCAAATTTCTTAATAACTGTTGGAGGAATTGTAGTAAATTTAAAACCAACTTCCCATAACTTATATTTCAGTAAACCTGCATTTTCAGCTATGTGAAATACTTTACCTGTCGAACCGAATGAATAATCTTCTATAAAGATTTCTGGGATTGGGTTAGTTGGAATCTTGCTAATAAAGAACTCAGCTATATTATCATATCTCTCTTGCTCAGTATAATATTCTTTATGTAAATAACCTATTGCGTTATGAAAATTTCCGACTAATTTTTTGTTAGATGTTAGGTAATAAAACACTGATTTTTTAATGTTCGGTTCAGCCATTACACACATAGCAGGAGAAGTCAATGAGTAATCGATTCCAATTACCATTGATCCTCATCTTCTTCCTCATCTTCTTCCTCATCTTCATCATAATCACTTTCTTCTGGGATTTCATCTCCGCAGAATGGGCAATATTCTGGATCTCCGCTGACGTTTGCAATTAGGAATTCTACTGCGTATTGTGATTCACAGTTAGGGCATGACATTTCTACATATGGGTCTGACATCATCTCTCCTTAAAAACTATTTTTCAGATTTAACATATTTATTGTATGCTAAAATCCAGTCGGTGGAAATTTCTCTTTGGGCGTCAGATAGATTCATCTGATTAGAACATACCATTCTATGTAGTGTATTCTCTAGGTTATCTTTCATATGCGCGTTATATGGTGTTGTTGTATATGATTGTGGCCAGAGATTCTTAATGTCATTGGTGCCACCCAACTCCAGACTAATCAAATGGTCAATCTCAAACTTGTCGCTTGTTGGGTCAATATTATATTCAGCGAAAACTTTCTTCTTCAGAGACTCAGATACGTTTCTAATTTTTGCACCATGAATATCTGATCCTGATGTATAGTTAGGAACACAAATCTTGCGCTTAGTTGCTTCTGAATTAATCGCTCCTGGTGTGAGGCGAGAGTCTGGAATCTGAGGGAGTGGCGTTGCTGCAAAAGCTGTTTTTGATAGAAAAAGAACCATTAACAAATATGTTGTTATGATTAAATACGTTAAAGTATCATGTAACATTTTCATTAGATTTCTCATAGAAGTTTAGTGAAGTTACTTTCACCTAGAAGAAAATTCTTAACCCTCTCAAGTTCAAATAATTTCTTAGGCAAAGAAGAAATTGGGTATTTCTTCAGTGAATATTTATTAATGGTATTGTTGATCTGATACATAGACTCAGAAGAAAGAGTATTGACTGCATTTATGTTTGCATAGTGTATGAATGATTCTGCTTTTGTTTTTCTGCGATTTTCGTCACCCATCCAAGTGAAATGCCAACCGATATCTTCTATGGTTTTTCCATCTTGAGTTAGCCAAACTATTTCAAACTTATTTTCAATATTAGATCTAATATTAGTTGGGGGAGAACTCTTTAATTGCGCTTTCGTGCAAATAAAGAGAGATTGATTCCATTTCACTGGCTCCTCGCCCGAGTAAACTCGCATATCAGCCCTACCCTCAAGCAGAACCAGAGGAACTTTGATTATGTATTGCTTTTTATCTCTGCAGAAATTAGTAAAATAATTGATAGCATCAGGATTAATAATCTCATCACAATCGCTCATTATAAAAACAGTATCGTCCTCAAACTTATCTAAAATACAAAGAACAGCATCTCTTTGGATTCTTTCTCTAGACCACGCTTTGACTTCTTTAGTGCTATTTGAATCTTTTGAATTGATCTCATCAATTTGTTTCACATTGATGTTTTCTTCACTTGGAATATTCATCTCTATAACTTCAATCATATCAGCAGGAAGTCCTAATTCTTTAATTAGCCTATTAGCTACAAACTCTTTAGGTTTTCCGCTGTGTGTCTGGTTGGACTCACATATAATGAACTTATCAACATAATCTTTCAACAAATTCACTCTGAGTTCCAATAATTCTTTTTCATTGAAGAATGGGAAACAGTCAACTACTTTTTTCATCTTTAAATCTCCAATTAAAAATTTATTAACCCTATCTAATTCAAAAATTTGTTGAGGTAGAAGTTCTTTTGGGTATTTCTTCAGTATAGTTTTACTATTTCCCCAAGGATTTATTCCATCATCTTCTGGAATCCAATTATCAAAAAACTTATGAGCAGCAGTTGAATTTAAGTTGTCAAAAATAGAACCCTCAATTCTATCGTCACAATGAGAAAAAGAACTACTCTTTATTTTTTTTTGGTGAGAATCTCCCATCCAAGAAAAATGCCAACCCATATCCTCAACTCTTTCTCCACAATCATTTACCCAAACAAGATTAAAGTTTCCAGGATTAGGATCAATATTATTCCTAATTTCATTAGGCTTTAATTTTTGAAGGTGATGTTTCATACAAAAAAACATCTTAGAGTCCCAAAAATAAGGAGTTCCATCTTTATTGAAAACTCTCATATCAGCTCTACCCTCAAGTTGAACTAGAGGAACTTTTACTATACTATTTTTATCTGTTAATCCTTGTTTACAGTATCCTATGAATTTTGGGTTTATAATTTCATCACAGTCACTAACAATAAAGTATGTATCTTCTTTAAACTTATCTATCAAAAAAATCCAGGCATCTCTTTGAATTCTTTCACGAGCCCAATTTTTCGCTTTTATCTCATCGTTAGCTGATAATTTTAAATCACATTTAGTAAGTTCTATCTGATCATTGTTGGATGGTAAATTGACCTGAATAACTATAATCTTTTCTTTAGGTAATCCGAGTTCTTCGATTGTTTTTCTTAAAGTGAATTCTTTTTTATTACCACTAAAGGTTCTGTCTCCCTCACAGATTATAAATCTATCAACATGATCTTTTAGAAAGTTTATTCTAAGTTCAAGAAGCTCCCTTTCATTAAAATATGGAAAACAATCTAATATCATTTTAAAATCCTAGATTTTTCTTTCTGACGAATCCAAGATCGTAAGTTGTTATTGTGATTGGAAGTTCTTTATTGAATGGTTTTTTATATACTGTTGCACCCTCAGTCCAATATTCCTTCCCCCACTTATTTGCTAGATATTCTGTCTCATTTAAAATTCTAGACATGTTTATCTTTTCTTTTAATTCTGGTTCAACTTTTAAAGTTTGAGATCCAGAATCATAAGTATTTGTATCCCCATGCAAATAGGGAAGATCTACAGCAACACGTTTGAATGGCTTTAATCTGATTCGCATCTCATAATCAACATCTTCACAATATACTGGATATAGATTTTCATCAAATAATCCATGACTTTGTATGACCCAGTCTTTGATTAAGAAACACTCAAAGGAACCAACTTCATCTTTGAAAGAGAGAGACTCACCGAACTTTGAATGAACTATTCCTACATCATTTTCTGATGCCTTATCTACCATTGCATTTAAAAATCCTGCTGTGAATGCAACATCATGATTAACTATTATCCAATATGGAGCCATCATATATGATTTGATTATCATATTCCAACCACCAGGACAACCAATGTTTGATGGAAGATGACAAACTCTTATTTTCTTTATATATGGGTGATCAATCTTAGCGAGTTCGTCTAATTCTTTT
>Ga0316221_1002923_pt1 | contig 14614 bp, 17 predicted proteins | sample TBH18007metaG_FD_206003 | JGI IMG/M metagenome (GOLD analysis project Ga0316221, IMG submission 206003) | Freshwater microbial communities from Trout Bog Lake, Wisconsin, USA - TBH18007 | ecosystem: Environmental > Aquatic > Freshwater > Lake > Hypolimnion/Profundal zone | place: USA: Wisconsin... | reverse complement strand
TCAAATCGGTGGAAAAGTCTGGGCTGACTTTGAAATGGAGATGGGTCACATAGGTTACAAATCTTACAAAGGAAGCATGGGAAATTACTTGAGAAGTCTAGAAAACAATGTAAAATAGTTGTAGATTCACAACACACCCCCTTTGCAAAGGAAAAATTATGTCATTTCAAACAACTCCAGCACGTGGAAATATTCTTTATAACTTCCTCGTTTATCCATCTTTAACCCCAACTTCAGTATCAGCTTCTTCTACTGCCGTTCAGACTTTTACTATTCCTGGTCTAGCTGTAAATGATGCAATTAGCGCAACTTCTGCTGGCGCACAAACAACTGGCATTACAGTTGCTAATACTTGGGTTTCTGCTGCTAACGTATTGTCTATGCAATTTGTTAACGCAAGCACTTCTGCTTTGACTCCTTTTGTTGGCACATATATCCTTGCTTGTGATCGTTTAGAAGGCACAATCCTCCCAACTAACGCAGCTTAAGGATAAATAATGGCTAACGTATCAGCATATCGTTTTGTAGGCCCTACAACGGCTATTAGCGTTAGTGGCACTTCTTCTACTTCTGTAACGATTACCCCTAACGGGAACGATCAAGCGAACTTTTGTGGCTTTTTAAATACGGGTGCTAACCCTATTGCTATTACGATTACCCCTGCTATTGCAGGAACATCGACAACAGCACCAGCAGCCGTATTGCCATCAGGCGGATCAAGCAGTCAGAGCTTTGTGTTGGGTGTAGCAATGTCCCAACCTACAGTTTTGGCAGTACCCCCAAGTTTTGCAATTACAGCGATTGGAACGAGTGGCACACTATATGTGTTGCCAATGGTAGATCAGAACTAAGGAAAAATTATGGCAAACCCAGGCGTTGCAAGCAGTTCAGTTATCAATTTATTACCAGTTCAAGCTGAATATGATGCCAATGGCAACTGCTTGGGTCTGTATGGTCAAGGTGGCAATTCGTTACAAACACCAATAAATGCTACTAATTTAAGCGTTGAAGGCAATTTAGTAATTTCAGCAACTAATCCTACTTTGGGTTCTGGATGGGGAACTAACCCCACTATTCTTGCTAATAACAGTTTTTGCTTCAAAGTAACAGTTGGCACAGGTGGCGCAGCTAATGGAACGATCAATCTTCCTACAGCCCCTAATGGTTGGTTAGGTTTTGCTGCTGATGTAACTAGTGGTAATGCAGTATTTTTGCAATTAACAGGAAGCACAACCACTTCAGTCACATTTACTAGCTATTCTGTTACAACAGGTGCTGCTGCTAATATGTCTGCTGGAGATGTAGTTTTAGTTAACTGTATCGCCTATTAAAGGTAGATTATGGCTGGAATCAATGATTCTGTAACGCAGAATCTCCTGCCTGTTCAGGCGTATTTTAATCTTGATGGCACGTTTAATACGTTCATCGGGCAAAATATGCCTTTTTACGCTTCAATAAACCCTGTTCAATCAGGGTTAACCATTACCAATAGCACTATTGATAGCACAACTATCGGCGCTACAACACCATCTACAGGTTCTTTTACTAACATCATTACGACTACAGGGCAGATTACAACTCAGCCTAGTGGTGCTACAGATATTGTCAATTTATTAGCCTTACAATCTTACGCAGCGGGTATTTCTTGGAAACAACCAGTAGCTTGTGCGACTTTGACAAACATCACGCTGTCGGGGCTACAAACGATTGATGGTTACACGACCTTAGCTGGTGATAGGGTAATCGTCAAGAATCAGACAACAACGGCTAATAACGGCATTTACATCGCTTCTAGCGGTGCTTGGAGTCGTTCTTCTGATGCAAATACATGGAATGAGCTAGTTTCAGCGATTGCGTTCGTAGAATACGGCTCACAAGCGGGTAGCGCATGGTTCTGCACAGTTACCCCTGGCGGGACTTTAGGAACAACACCAGTAACTTGGTCGCAATTTACGACTTCTGCTACTTATTCTGCTGGCACAGGGTTAACCCTTACAGGTTTTACATTTAGCATTACCAATATTGGCACAGCAGGCACTTACGGCTCTGCAAGCGCAGTTCCTGTTTTTGTAACAAACGCACAGGGTCAAGTTACTAGCGTTACAAACACTTCTATTGCGATTGCCAATACCCAAGTTAGCGGTCTTGGCACGATGTCAACGCAAAATGCAAATAGCGTAGCAATTACAGGAGGATCAATTAATGGCACTACTATTGGCGGTTCTTCTGCTGCCTCAATTAATGGCACTATTATTACTGCTACTTCTTCTTTTAGTGGATCAGGTAGCGGGCTTACAGGAACAGCATCAGGATTAAGCATTGGCGGTAACGCAGCAACAGCAACTAGCGCAGGCTCTGTAACGAATAGCATTACATTTAATAATTCAGGTTCAGGCGCAGCATCAGGCACGACTTATAACGGCTCAGTAGCCCAGACTATTTCTTACAATACTGTAGGCGCACCTAGCACAACAGGTTCAGGCGCAAGTGGCACTTGGGGTATCAATATTACAGGTAACTCTGCGACAGTCACCAATGGCGTATATACAACAGGAAGCTACTCAAACCCTTCTTGGATCACATCAATTCTTGGTTCTATAGTAAGTGGTGCAGTTGCTAGTGCTACAACGGCAACGAACGTAGCTGGTGGGGCAACAGGCTCACTTTTATACCAATCTGGCGCAAGCACAACAACAAGCCTAGCTTTAGGTACAACAAACTATGTGTTGACTGCTGGTGCTACTGCACCGCAATATGTTGCTCAGTCAACCCTTTCAGTAGGCTCTGCTACAACAGCGACAACTGCGACTAATTTAGCTGGTGGCGCAGCAAGTCAGATTCCTTATCAAACTGCATCAGGAACTACGGCTTTTATTGCTAATGGCACGACAGGTCAGTTTTTAACCTCTAATGGCACTTCTGCCCCATCTTGGGCTACAGTTTCTACGGCAGTTACGATTAGCGATCAAACCTCTAACTCTAGCACGTTTTACCCCTTGTTTTATAGCGCAACCAGCGGATCAACCAATACTGTAGATACATCTAGCACCAAGCTCCAATATGTGCCTTCTACAGGAACATTTACAGCAACAGTATTTAGCGGTGCAGGAACAGGTTTAACAGGCACAGCTTCTAGCCTTTCGATTGGCGGAAACGCTGCCACAGCCACTTCAGCTACAACTGCAACCAATATTGCAGGTGGCGCAGCTAGTCAGCTTGTATATCAAACCGGAAGCGGTGCAACAGGATTTATCGCCAACGGCACAAGCGGTCAAGTATTGCAGTCTAATGGATCGTCTGTTCCTACTTGGGTCAATTTTAGCGGTGGCGCAACAATCACAGACGATACAACGACTAATGCGACTCGTTATCCTTTGTTTGCAGCAGCCACAAGCGGAACATTATCTACTGCTTACACCAGCTCTACAGAGTTAAAATGGAATCCATCTACAGGCGATCAAAGCGCACCACAACAAGTTGCAAGCAATGGATTATTAGTAAATAACAATACTGTTTCTACTAGCTATACATTACCAACTAATTACAATGCTATTTCCGCAGGGCCAATAACTGTAGCAAGTGGAAAAACAGTTACAGTTCCTTCTGGCAGTCGTTGGGTAATAGTTTAAGGACAATATGGCATACGGCACATTACAAACAGACGTAATTAATTCTAGTACAGGTATATTTAGCACTAATAATGCTTATCAAGGTATTGCTAAAGCATGGGTAAACTTTAATGGTGGAAATGGAAATACTGCTGGCGTAATTAATGGTTCATTTAATATAAGTTCCATAACAGTTAATGGAACTGGTGGATATACAGTAAATTTTACAACAGCCATGTCAAATACAACTTATTGTGTAGTTTCAACAACTGGTGGTGGTGGAAGCAGAGGCGAAATTGTCAATGCTTTTTGTGATAATAATGGTAGTTATGTTAGCCCAACAACATCTGCATTTTCAATAACTGTTTATAACGGCTCTGCAGTAAATCCAACATATTTAAATGTTGCAGTTTTTGATTAAGGATAAATCATGGCAGGAACAATAGTCGCAGATACAATTCAAGATGGTGCTGGTAATAGCACAGCAATGGATAATGCCATTTATGGTAGTGCAAAGGCTTGGGTAAATTACAATGCGTCTACCTCAACAATTCGTGGTTCTTACAATGTAAGTTCTGTTACAAAAAGCAGCACAGGATTGTTTATATTAAATTTTACTAATGCTTTGCCAGATACCAACTATGCAGTTATCGGTATGCAAAACTATAACCAAGATGGTGCAGATAATGTACTTCCTATTATTACTCAAATACGAAGGGTAGCAAATCCTTTTACGACAACACAAGCTTATGTTGCTACATCGTATAACAATGTGGTATGGGACCCAACAATAGCTTGCTTTGCAGTATTTAGATAAGGAAAAATAATGACACAACTAATCATTTATGCAAACTCCAATGGTGGAGTATCTGTAACAGTTCCAACAGGCGAATTGCCTATCAATGAAGTATTGGCAAAAGACTGCCCTGCTGGTGCAATTATTGTTGATGACAGCACATTGCCACAAGGCGCAGATGCTCAGTTTTTTGATGCTTGGAAGCTAGACGGAACTACTGTTACTGTAGATTTCCCTACTGCTCAAGCTCATAAACTAGCTCAGTTCAATGCTGCTGCGGTTCAAGTAGCCCAAAAGCGTCAATTAAACACATTAGCTGGTATTGCTAACGATGTATCTGATGCGGACTTTACTGCTGAATTGACTTCTGGCCGTACTGCTATTGCATCTGCTACAACTACTGCACAACTCGTTGCAATCGCTAATCCTGTTTAAGGAATAATTATGTCAGTATCTTTATATGGTAGTGGTCAGACAGTATTGCAAGTTGTGCAAAGTTCTGGAAATACTCAATTCTCAACTACTTCTAGCAGTTATGTTTCTACTGGTTTTACTGCAACAATTACTCCACAATCCACAAATAGCAAAATATTAGTTTTTGTTAATGGTGTTTATGCGGATACATCTGGTGCATCTACTGGAGCTATTGCTATTGGTAGAGGTTCGGCAATTACAGCTAGTGAAACTATTTTTGTTCGCACAGCAGGTAGTTCAACATATACACAAACAATAGCTTATTTGGATTCTCCTTCAACAACATCATCTACTACATATACTTTGTATTTAAAAGCTATATCTGGAACTGTATTTGTTTCAGAAACAGGTCTTGGCGCAGGAACTAATGTAACTATTACTTTAATGGAAATTTCAGGAAGCTAATATGATAAATATTCATGAAGCAATCAGAGCTTTAAATTCATCCATTGTTACTATTCGTGGAACAGATGCTTTTGATGTAAATGAAAATCCAGTAGTTTACGACCTAGCTGCTGCACAAGCTAAAATGGTAGAACTACAAGCCGCAGAAGCACAAGCAGAACAAGCCGCTAAAGACGCAAAGGCTTCTGCACTAGCTAAACTAACAGCATTAGGACTAACACAAGCTGAAGTAACAGCATTAATAGGATAAATATGAACTATCAATGGAAAATTTTAGAAGTTTTTGCTAAAGATGAAATCATTACAGGGGCTAAATATCACCTTACAGGCTCAGAAGATGATCTTTCAGTAGAAACTGAAGGTAATTGGTATTTTGACTGTCCTACTGCAAAAGTGCCATTTTTAGAAGTTACCGAAGAAATGATTATTGGCTGGATCGAAGCTGATGCTGTCAAGGATGGTGACAACCATATTAAAAAGGGTGTCGAAAATCAGATAAAAGCGTTAAAATCACATAAACCTGTACCAGCACCCTGGATGCCACAAGTATTCAAACCTGAGATTTAAGCCATGACCACACCTTATGACATCATTTCTAGAGCATTAAAAGATATTGGAGCATTAGAGGCTGGCGAAACTCCTACTGCTGACGCTGCGCAAGATGCGTTTGATATGCTTAATGACCTGATCGATCAATGGTCAAACGAAGAAATGATGGTCTATTACAAGAATGAGATTGTCTTTCCTATTACCCCAGGCGTTACTCAATATACGATTGGCCCAACAGGAAACATCAACGCAAGCATTACAGGCTCAATTTCAGGCAATATTCTGACAGTCACAGCTATTAACTCTGGGGCTATTAACGTAGGTCAGACTTTGGGTGGCACAGGCATTATCTCTGGCACGACTATTGAAAAGATGCTTACAGGCGCAGGGAATAACGTAAACGAAGCGGGTACATATCAGCTCAATACTTACTATTCCACGCCCATCAGCTCAGAAACGATAACTTTATACTATCAACGCCCATTATCGATAGACTCTGCTTTTGTGCGGATCAATACCAATTCTAATGGCGTTCCTATTGTCAATGGTGGTTTGGACTATCCAATCGCTGTTTTAGCCGTAGAAGAATATCAAATGATTGGTTTAAAGACTTTAAACGGCCCGTGGCCTAAAGCTCTTTACTATCAGCCAAGCGAAACATTAGGAAATCTGTATGTATGGCCTAACCCTTCACAGGGCGAAATGCACATATTTACAGACAATCTATTCCAACGCTATACCAGCTTGACTGATGGAATTGTGCTTCCACAGGGCTACACAATGGCTCTCAGATGGTGTTTAGCCGAGCGTTTGATGCCTATGTATGGCAAAGCTAATCCAACGCAAATTCAGATGATTAATGCTTACGCTGCACAAGCTAAAGCTACAGTTAAACGGATTAATATGAAGCCAGTTCAATCTGCTCGTTTTGCCGATGCTATGTTGGCAAGCCGTCAAAAGGACGCTGGATGGATTTTATCAGGCGGATTTTTCCGTTAATAATCATACACTTATGCAATATTACATATACCAACATCGTGCTGTAGATACAGGCAATATCTTTTATGTTGGCAAAGGCAAAGATAAACGTCATGCTGATAAAAATAAAAGAAATCGGTATTGGAAGTTTTATGTAGAAAAACATGGTTTTACATCAGAAATTATTGCTGATAATTTAGACGAAGAATTAGCTTTTCTTGCTGAAATCGAATGTATTGATGTTTATAAAAGACGTGGTATCAAACTTGTGAATTTAAGCAATGGTGGGGAAGGATGCTCTGGTTATTCACATCCCCATTCAGAAGAACAAAAAGCTAAATGGTCAGCTATGCGTAAGGGTGTAACAAGCCCACGTAAGGGCGTAAAGTTATCTGATGAAACAAAAGAAAAATTAAGAATTGCTAGGCAAGGAAAACCTTTGTCTGAACAACATAAAAAATCAATAAGCAATTCACTTATTGGAAATAAACATACGGCCAAATTAACAGATGATGAAGTTCGTTTTGTCAGAGCTAACAAAGGTATTATGACTCATATTGAATTATCTAAAAAATTTGGAATACACAAAAATACTGTCCATAAAATTTGGCGTTTTGAACGCTACAAGGATGTAATCTAATGGCTGATTTTGGCTTCGTAGGAGCAGCCTACACAGCACCTTCTATTTACCAAGATGCCCAAGAGTGCATTAATTTTCGCCCTGAAGTCGATCCTACAAAAGGTCAAGGGGCAAGAGGGGTAGTCGCTTTATATCCTACGCCTGGTCTTACAAACGTAGTTACTCTACAAAATGCTCAAGTTGTTCGTGGCATGAGAACAGTAAGCGGTGGTAATTACATGGTTGCAGTCTGTGGCCCTTATGTTTATGTCATGGATTCGACATATACAGCGACAATCGTAGGACAGCTAAATAGCTCAAGCGGTCAAGTAGGTATTACAGATAACGGCTTAAACGTCTATATCGTTGACGGCTCTTATCGTTATACATGGCGTATTTCTACCCCAGCTTCTGCGGTATTTCAAGGCACAATTTCAGGAACGACTTTAACTGTCACTAGGGTAATCTCAGGCACAATCGCTGCGGGTCAATCTTTATTTGGCATTGGAATTACTAGCGAAACAGTTATTGTTAGCGGATCAGGCACGACTTGGACATTAAATCAAACCAATAGTATTGCTACTGCCATTCAGATGAACTCTGCCTCAGTCGCAGGGATTATTACAGCTAGTATTTCTGGCACGACTTTAACAGTAACAGGCGTTTCTAGCGGGACAATTTACCCAGGTCAAACCATTACAGGTACTGGCGTCACCGCAAACACGATTATTACGGCTTTGGGAAGCGGAACAGTATTAAGTGCTTCTATTGCTACAGGTGGCACAGGATACGCTGTAAACGATACTGTGACAGTTTTAGGCGGTGTTTATGGCAATAGCCCAGCTACTTATACTGTAAGCTCAGTAGCTTCAGGGGTAGTGACAGGATTGACAGCAACCTATGCTGGTCAATATACCTCTACCCCTTCAAATAACGTATCTACATCCACAAACGGATCGGGCACAGGGTTAACTCTTACCCTTACTTTTGGTACAGGCACAGGCGGTACAGGAAGCTATGTAATCAATAATAGCCAATCTGTAGGCTCTGAAACCATGTATTTATTGAATTTTAGCGTTTTACCAAGCACAGATGGTGCTTTTAGCGGTGCAGATGTTGTAGATATTGTTGATAACTATTTTGTTTATAACTGCCCCAATACTCAACAATGGGCAGCTTCTAATCTTCTTAGCCCTATTACTTATGGTCTAAGCTATGCTTCTAAATTTACAGGCCCTGATAACCTTGTATCTCTTATTGCCGATCACGGGCAAGTCTATTTATTAGGCGAAACTACTTCAGAAGTCTGGGCAGATGCCGGAACATTCCCTTTTGCGTTTCAAAGAATACCTGGTTCATCTAGCCAACATGGTATTGCAGCTAAGTTCTCAGTAGCTCGTTTAGGCAACTCTTTTGCTTATTTAGCTAAAAACAATCGTGGTCAGTCTGAAATCGTAATGATGAATGGCTATTTTCCATCAAGAATTTCAACCCACGCAGTAGAAAACACGCTAGTTAATCAAACTGTAAGCGATGCTGTAGCTTATACATATCAGCTAGAAGGGCATGAGTGCTATGTTATTACTTTCCCAAGCCTAGATTTAACTTGGGTTTATGACATCTCTACAAGTCTATGGCATAAGTGGCTATGGGTAGATAATCAGAACAATTACCACCGCCATCGCTCTAACTGCGCTGCTTTGTTTCAAGGTGTCGTTCTTGTAGGAGATTGGCAAAATGGTCAAATCTATCAGCTAGACCCTAATAATTACACAGATAATGGCGATCCTATTCGTAGATTGCGTAGGTGTCCTCACCTTGTTACAGACTTGCAACGTCAATATTTTGACGAGTTTCAGATTCAATTCCAACCTGGCGTTGGTTTAGAGGGCATTACAAATCCCCCTTTGAACGCAGAAACAGTCGGTGCAAACCCACAAGCTATGCTTAGATGGTCAAACGATGGTGGTTCTACCTACTCAAACGAACATTGGTCAGAAATTGGTAAAGTAGGTAAATATAAGAATCGTATTATTTGGCGCAGATTAGGCATGGCACGAGATCGCATATTTGAAGTCGTTGTGACTGATCCAGTCTTTGCTTGTATTATTTCAGCGAACTTAAAAGCTAGCGAAGGGGATAATTAATGGCAAATATACTGTTTGGTCAAAGTCAGGGCAATCAATACCCAGTTACTCCTTTAATCGATGACAATACCAAAATGCCCACACGGGCGTGGCAACAATGGTTTCTAAATTTATTAAACTTTTCTAGTTCACCAACAGCAACAAAGGGGACAGCTACATTACCTACAAATCCTGCTGGATTTATGAATGTAACTGTTGGGGGAAAACAATATAAAGTGCCTTATTACAATGTTTGAATATAAAGATGACGATTGGTTAGAAAATTTAGACGCATTAAAGGAAATAATTAAGGATCATTACGAGGAATTATCAGTTACCAAGACTTTTCCTCTTGATCCTGACTGGGAAGCATATAAAACGATATTAGATAGCGGTAAATTGCGGTTTGTAACTTGTAAAGAAGATGGAAAACTAATTGGTTACATCATATTTTTTGTGATGCCACACCTTCATTACAAGACTTGTTTGACGGCTTTTGAGGATATTTATTTTTTGAAGAAAGAATATCGCAAAGGCAGAGTAGGGTTAAAAATGTTCCAATTTGCAGAAAAACTGCTAAAGGAACAGGGAGTGCAGAGAATCTTATACAACACTAAGGTTCATTCTGATAATTCCAGCCTTTTTGAGTATTTGGGCTTTACTTTAATAGATAAAGTCTTTACGAAACTGTTGTAAAAATGCGACAATTAGCATATTAGATTGGAGAAATTATGGGTGCAAGTGCAGCTGCCGTAGCAGCCCCGATAGTTGGACAAGCAATAGGAGGCCTCATTGGAGGCGGTGGAGCAGCTCAAGCTGCAAATACTGCTTCTCAAGGTCAAAATTTAGCTGCTCAAACATTACAAAATAATTACAACAATTTATCGCCATATTATCAGCCTTATATCAATTTAGGCACACAAGGTGTGACTGCTTTGTCTAATATGGCAAATTCTGGTTATTTGACTAATCAGTTTAATAATCAAGATTTAAATGCTAATTTAGCCCCTAATTACGCATTTCAGCTACAACAAGGCCAGCAAGCTCAAAACGCTGCTTCTAATGCTACGGGTGGTCTTGTGGGGGGTAATGCTCAACAAGCCTTGCAAAACTATACGCAAAATTATGCTGGAAATGCTTACCAACAAGCATTTAGTAATTATCAAACACAGCGTCAAAACGTATTAGCTAATGCAAACAATTTAGCAACTATTGGTCAAAATAATATTGCCAATCTTGGAAATCTTGCAACAGGAACAGCGCAAGGAATTGCTGGTTATCAGACTGGCGCAGCTAACGCAACCGCAGCAGGATATGTTGGCGCAGCAAACGCATTAGCACCCGCAGCATCAAATATTGGTCAATATAGTTATTTAGGTTCTTTATTAAACCCAAGCTCTAGTGGCGGTAACTCAGTAGGAAGCCTTATAAGCGGATCAAATGGTGCAGGCGGTTACACAGCAGATCAAATAGCACAAGGGGCAGGAAACGCTGTTTCACCAGACGTTGCTGCTTCTTATATGGCTGATATGCTAGGTTAAGGAAAAATTATGGCTAATTATGGTGATCCAACAGTAGCATCGCAAATTCAAGGTTTGCCAGCAACATCTTTAGGCGATATGCTGAATATTGCACGTGGAGCGCAGGCTTATCAACAAGCTCAACAAGTCAATCCTTTAAAGTTACAACAAGAACAAACTGCTACTGAAAAAGCTCAATACGAATTAAAAAATCAATATCAGCAACACGCTGAAGGTGCAATTTCTGCGATGCAGAAAAAAATTAATAAATTAAAAAATCCAAAAACTGGAGAATTTATTGATGGCGCACAAGATATTTTGCAAAACGATGCAGATATGGTTGAAAGCATTTTAAAAGCACAAGGCGTTCCTCTAAAAGATGGTGGAGTTTTAGATCAATTTAAAACAGCAATTGCACAAGGCCCTGATAAAGCAGAAAACTTTATTAACTTTCTAACACAAAAAGGTGGGGCTGCTGAAGCTAAATTTGCACAAGCCAACCCACAACTTACAAGCGTTGGTGGTGTTCCTGGCTTTGCAACCCCTGCTTCTCAAACATTTAATCCACTCAACATCAATCAACAACAACCTAGTGGAAATGTTGGCGGAACAGCAGGCGCAGGTAATGAAACGCAAGAAAATGCACAGCCAGAAAAAATTGTTAATGAATCATTCCCTAACAGAGCTAATACGCCTTATGTTTCTGAAGTTGAAGCACCTAAATTTAAAGAAGGTAATCAACTTTTATCAGAAGCTAAAACTATTGCTGACACTTCACAAAATGCTATTAATGATATTAGAGAAGCTAGAAAACATCTTAAAGCAACAAGCGGTACTGCATTAGGTCAAGGGGCTAGAACTTTATCTCAATTAGTTGTAACAAATCCTGAATATGACAGCTTGTTAAAATCTTTGGCTCAACTACAAATGAGTGCAGCAGCACGATTTGGCGCACCTACTGATGCGGCAAGAGAAACCCTTGCAGCAGCTACAGGGGATGGCGGTAAAGTTAGTGAAAAAGCATTAGCTAGATTGCTTGATAATGCTGAAGCTGATTTAACAAGAGATGCAAAATATGCTACAGGATTGCAAAAATTTGCACAAAAACGTGGTAATCCAGGTGGTGCTTTAAATGCGCCTGACTTTAAACAAGCATGGTCAGATAACGCAAAAGATAGAAGAATTTATCAATTAATTAATATTAACAATAATCCAGAACTTTCTACTGCTGAAAAAACAATAATGCGTGATGAATTATTACGTGGTCAAACAAAAGAAAGCATTAAGCAGTTGCAAGAACAAATGAAACGCATGAAACGATTAGAGCAAGGTGATTAATGTCAGATATCGCACAAGATTCAGATATTTCGTTTCTTTCTGGGTTTTTACCTAAAGAATCATCATTGACTGACGAGGATGTTAATCATCCTAATGTGCAGTCTTATTTGAATTATTTAAATACTTATGAAGGTAAGCCACAACCAAATCAAATGGTTGGTTATAAACCTTTTGATAATTTAAAAGATCATCCAAGACAACAAATTCCATTTAACAATCGTGGCGATACTAGCGATGCCGCTGGTGCTTATATGTTAAAAGGATCAACTTGGGATCAGCAAAAGAAAAAATTAAATCTTAAAGATTTTACTTTGCCAAACCAACAAAAAGCTGCTGTTGGTATTCTTAAAGATATTGGTGCATTAGATTACATTAAAAATGGTGAATTTGAAAAAGCCAATGAATTAGCAAAAAATCAATGGGCTAGTTTGCCAGGATCAACTATTGGATTGGCTACAGGTCAAATTCCAAAATTAAATCCTGAAGCAGAAGCAATTCTTGCAAAAGCAAAATCTGAATACGATCCTGATATTTCTTTTGTTGGCGGGTTTAAACCAAAAACAGAATTAACAGAAGAAGATTTGTCAAAACCTTATTTTGGAAATCCTAACTTAACTAGACAAGGTGAAAAATCAAGAGCAACTACAAAAAGTGGATTAATTCCATTTGTTGAAGATATTGCAAAACCTTTGTCAGAGGTAGATATTAAAAAAAGCACACCAGCTTTATTGTTAAAAGGCACAGTTGGTGGTCAGCAAAGCAGAATGGAAGTTGCAGAAGAAACATCCAAACAAGCCGAAGCGTTAGTCAATGGTATTCGCAATTTTTACAATAATCCTGATAAATTAGGCTCAATTCAAAAAGGGTTAATAAATGCTTATGAACATCCTGGAGAAGTATTAGGAGGTGCTGTAGCAGGCACAATTATGCACCCAGAGCAAATTCCAATAGGAGGTGCAGTTGGAAAAGTTATTGGTAAAGTTGCCGAACCAATAGGTTCTGCTGCTAGCCAAGCATTTAAAGATGTGGCAGAAACTCCTGAATTTCAAAGAATTGTTGCAAGAGCAAAAACTATAAAAGAGCAATCTAAAAATGCAATAGGTTCAATGCAAGATGTATTTCAACAAGCTAAACAAGCTGGCGCACCTAAAGCATCATTCACAGTTGAGGGCGCACCCAATGTTGGGGCTGCTTTGGCAGATAAACAAACAGTTATTAATTCTCTTATGCCTGATTTATCTCCAGAAACACAAGAATTTATTAAATCACATCCTGCTGAAAATATTAATATTCCTGCTTTACAAACAAAAGCATTAGAAGAAAAACATGGCATAACATTAAGCGAAGGGCAAAGAACCAATCCCGCACGTTATGCAGAAGAATGGAATAAGCGTGGTGCGGATGAAAGAATTAATGGTATTTTTGCAAATCAACCACAACAATTTTCTGAGGCTTTTGATAATTTATTAGACAAACACGCACCAGATATTCGTGATTTTGGTAAAGAAAATTTAGGCCAATTAGAAATAAATGGTTTGTTGGCAAAAGATAAAATTAGAACAGATGCAATAAGACAAGCATATAAAAATTTAGAAGATGCAAATGCTGGTCAATTTCCTATTGATGTTAAACAATTAAACACAAATATTGATTCTGCTTTAAACGCAAAATTAAAGAAAAATGTTTATGAAGATAAATTAGGCACAATTAAGAAAGATATTGATGGTTTAGTTAAAAATGGCAACATGACTTTTAATGACTTTGAAAATTTGCGTTCTAATCTTGCAGACGAAATGAGAACAAACCCAAGCGGGTCTGCTAGAGCTGCTGCTCATATAATTAGAGAGCAATTAGAGCAAATACCTATGCCTGAAAATCTAACAAATGTTCTTCCTTTAGCAAACAAAGCAAGAAGTTTGTATGCTGAAAGAGCAAATACTATTAAAAATAATCCTGCTTATAAAGCTGCTGTTAAAGAAATGGCAACTTCATCAGAAGCAGAGGGTGAGCTTTCTTCATTAAATGCTGCAAAGTTTCATGACAAATTTATAAGTAATGCTACTCCTGAAGCAGCAAGAAGAATGATTAATGAAGTTGCAGACATTCCTGAAGCAATGCAAGCTGTTAGAGCTAATGAAATTTTAAATGCAAAAGAAAAAGCTGGTTTAGCTGGTGATAGACCACAATTAAGACAACAAGCA
>Ga0316221_1002920_pt1 | contig 14618 bp, 15 predicted proteins | sample TBH18007metaG_FD_206003 | JGI IMG/M metagenome (GOLD analysis project Ga0316221, IMG submission 206003) | Freshwater microbial communities from Trout Bog Lake, Wisconsin, USA - TBH18007 | ecosystem: Environmental > Aquatic > Freshwater > Lake > Hypolimnion/Profundal zone | place: USA: Wisconsin... | reverse complement strand
TGCTGGTTCAAGCCAGTTTACGATTGATACAACAGCTACTCCAACGCCATACGCACAGCTTACACAAGCTCAGGTATTGGGATGGATTCAAGCTGAACCTAACTTGGTAATTAACACACAGGCTTGTATTGACGGACAAATTGCATCAATCGTCAATCCACCTGTTAGCCCAGCAGTAACACCGTTACCTTGGACAACAGGAGCTTAAACCATGGCACTAAATGATACTATCCTAGCATCAATCGAAGCTGAACTAGCTGTTCTTAAAGGCGAAGAGGCTGCTCCAGCTCCCGTGGTAGAAGCTGCCCCAGCACCAGCCCCTGTAGTAGAAGCTGATGTACCACCAGTAATTCGTTGGGCTCGCGAAGAAGCCGCCAGACACCAAGCTAAATAACAATAAAAAGAAAGCCCCAGCGATGGATATCCAAACTTTTATAAACACAGTACTGCCACTGATCTGTGTTGCTATTGGTTGGTTTTGCAAAGAGCTCTGGACTGCGGTTCAGGACTTAAAAGATGATGTAACTGGTCTGCGCGCCCATCTAGCAGAAAACTACATGCACAAATCTGACTTTGCAGATCGCTGGGAAGAAGTTCTCAAAGCGGTACATCGCATTGAGGACAAACTAGACTCACTGCGCGAACATAAATGATTCAAAAGGTTCTAAACGACCTACTAACTGGAGCAGATAACAAGACACACGACATAGCGCGTTGGTCTTGGATGCTCTCTTTTTTTGCAGTGCTAATTGGCGCAACCTACGAAATGATTCATGGTGACATGCCTGTGCTAAAAGACTTTGCCGAAGCCATTGGTATTATCGCTGGCGCACACGGAGCAGCCGTAATGCTCAAAAAAGACACAGAGCCAAAGGAAACCAACAATGTGGAAAACCCTACTAACTAACATAACAAGCCTAGCTGGTGGTATTTATATCTACCTCATTGTAGCTGGCCTATCTGGTGTGATAGCTGGATACGGGGCATACAGCTGGACATCAGACTATTATGTTGCTAAAATAGAGAAATCAAACATTGAAGCGGAGCAAAAAGTAAATGATATTCAACGAAAAGGCGACCAAATTGTCGCAACCTACATACAGCAAATCGACAAGCTCAACGCCACAAACAACAGTCTCCAACGCCAAATTTCTAAGGCTGTACATCCTGACGACAATAGCTCTTGTGCTATTACTAATGGCTATGTGCGGCTGTACAACGCAAGTGCAACTGGTCAAACCTCAAGCCCCAGCGGCTCTGATGGTGCCACCACCTCCCTTGACCTTGCTACCGTCCTCAGCGTCGCAGCAGAAAACAACGCAAAATACCTCAAAGTAGCAAAACAGCTCACCGATCTTCAGGCGTACGAAAACGCCAAGTAACCCCAATTTGCGTATTAGTATATGGCGCAAAAGAAAGGAGCTGGTATGAACATCAGACTATTTTTAGTAATATGGCTATGCACGTTGATTTTAGTCCTCCAGGACTTTAAATTCGTGCGGTTAGTGGAACAAGACATCGTGGCAATCACCGAATCAACATTTGAATTTATTACGGGCTTTGAGGGCAAACGCCACAAAGCCTATAAAGACTCTAAAGGTCTTTGGACCATTGGCGTGGGGCATTTAATCAAACCCAATGAAAAATGGATGCTTAGCGCCACACTGACAGATCAACAGGTAGAAGACCTGTTTAAAGACGATTTAAGGTGGTGTGGAGACGCTCTAATGAGTTCGGTGCGGGTACCCCTCAACCAAAACCAACAAGACGCCCTATACTCCCTTTGCTTCAATATTGGTGAGGCTAATTTCAAAAACTCAGAAGTAGTTTTTAAACTAAACCAAAATGACTATAATGGCGCCGCAAACGCCTTTATGCATTGGGTCACCCCACCCGTCTTGCGCCCCCGCAGAGAGAAAGAGCGCGAGCTGTTTTTAAGGGCGATTTAGCCCAATTTGACGTATTAGTAGATATAAGGATCTGATCAATCCACTTTATAACCAAACCTCGAGGATTTACCATGGACGGCTTCAAAAAATTACCCAAACAAATCGCCTGTTTTAAAGAAGGTGGTTCTATTCAGCGCTCAGTAGAAAACTTCACAAAGCGTGACCGCAAAGAAATTCCAGAAGCTGATGTTAAACAAGACAAAAAAATTGTTAAAAAAGCCTTTGGTATACATGATGCTCAATTGCATGATGGCGAAAAGACAGACTTATCTAACCTCAAAAAAGGCGGCCGTGCTAAAAAAGCAATGGGCACAGTTAAGAAATACAAAGCTGGTGGTAGCGTAGACAATGAGTACAGCGCTAAGAAATCTTCTGGCGATTTAGACAACATCGAAAAAGTAAAGAACATCAAAGCTGGTAAAGCCGATGCTCCTAATGCAGCAACCAAGCGTCCAAATTTCAAAGGTTCTGACGTAGCTAAAACAAACAAGCTCCCGGCCGGTTCTTCTAAAGCTAAAAAGGTATCAGAAGGCCCTAAAGAAGCGAATGCTTCCTCTGGCGCCAAAGGGGGTCCTAATAAGTACAAATCTGGCGGCAAAATCAAAAAGATGGCCACTGGCGGACCTAGCTTCGAAACAGATCCAGCCGCAGCACAAGCCGCATTAGATACACAAGACAATATTGCAACACGCAATATGGTAATGAATCCAGCTCGTAAAGCCAAAAAATTCATTATGGACAAGCTAAGCGGATTAAACCCAATGAATGCTGCTACTTCTAATGTTGGCGCAGCCCCAGCCCCAGCCATGCAAGCTCCTATGGCCCCTACAGCCCCTGGCGCAGCCCCAGTTGGCCCAACAAGCTCAATGGTACCTGCTCAAAAGCGCGGCGGTAAAGTAAAACGTAAATAATATGCCTTACAAAACCGAACCAATAAACATTCTTTTGAAAGAAAAAGAGCTTGCGTATTTAGCAGGCCTTTTTGATGGCGAAGGTTCGGTAGGAATTTATGAGTTTAAAAAACAAAGTAAATTTAGTAACTGGCAATTTAAAGTTGAAATTGCTAATACTGATTGGCGAATTATGCAATGGTTGGAAAGCAACGTTGGTGGCAAAGTGCACAAAAAATCAACGGGTAAAGCTAACTGGCGACAAGGGTATTCTTGGCATGTGCAAGGCGAAAACGCCAAAACATTTTGTGAATTAATTAGACCTTACACAATTATTAAATCAGACCAAATAGATGCTTGTTTATATTTCCGAAAATTTTGGGGTACATCAAATAAAAAACAAACACAAGATATGATGGAATCTAAAAGAGAAATGGTCGAAGCAATTAAAAAAATGAAAAGGACAGACCATGCCGTATGTCAGTGAAAAACAAAAAGGTGCTATGGGAGCTGCAGCTGCAGGTAAAAGCACTTTGGGGATTCCAAAGAAAGTCGGAAAAGAATTTATAAAGGCAGGTCCAGCCAAAAAGTCATTGCCTTTGCGCAAATCCGGCAGAGGACGCTAATATGGCCTACTCAGGTACAACGGGTAATACGACAGTCAATGTCGATCAATTAATTTCATACGCATTTCGTGATGCTGGTAAAACAGCAGAAGAGATGACGCCTGAATTAATTGGCGCTGCTAAACAAGCCTTATTTTACAACTTACAAAACTTGTCCAACCTAGGTGTAAATCTGTGGTTGTTGGAAAATCAATTGTACGGTGCTTTGACAGCTCAGCAACAATTAGTTCTCCCAAAGACAGTTATTGATGTTCGTGAAGCAAACTGGGTATATATCATCAACTCTTCTGCTGCGCAATATTTGCCAGCGGATAACCCAGAATCCCCAGCAGTATTTGCTCAAAATCTTGATTTAGTATCGACATCAACCGTTGGCGAAAACTGGTTTGGCTTAGAGTATTCTGGTTCTAATCCGGTGTTCTATGTTGGCTTTAATGCTTACGCCCCCGCAGGCGAAACAGTAACATACAACTTTGCCTATGAAGTTAGTAATGATGGAATTCACTGGACGACAGTACAGCAATTCCCATCCATTACTATGACAGACAAACAGTGGCAATATTACAACATTGGCACAACACCACCATATCTCTATTATCGCCTCAGAGAGACTGTTGCATCAACATTCTCAATTCGTCAAATTGTTTTCTCCACAAGCCAGCAAGTAATTCCGCTAGCCCGCTTAAACCGCGACGATTACTGGAATCTCCCAAACAAACAGTTTCCATCTGTCCGTTCATTGCAGTACTGGTTTGACCGTACTATTGAGCCATCAATGTATCTATGGCCAGTGCCAAACAACGACTTCCAAATGTTTCAGTTGATTGTTGAAGTCCAAATGCAAGACGTTGGCTCGTTGACTAATCAAATTTATGTTCCAGATCGTTGGTTAAATTGTGTACAAAGACAATTGTCACATAGTATGGCTTTGCAGATTCCGGGTGTTGATATGGCCCGAATTGGTTATCTAGATCAATTAGCTCAAAAAGCATTCTTACAAGCAAGCGAAGAAGATCGTGATAAGTCGCCAATTTATTTCCAACCCAACTATTCTTACTATACGAGGTAATTAAATGTCAGTTGTAATGACCTACGATAGTTTAGTCGCTAATATTGCCGACTACATGGAACGAGATGACGCTGACTTCTTAGCGCAAATTCCAAATCTAATCGCGCTTGCTGAATCATCTATTGCTGCTGAACTCAAAACATATTTGCAGTTAATTGTTGTTGAGACAAACCTAGCAGCCAATCAAACCGTACTCAATAAACCAGCCCGCTGGCGCAAAACCGTATCTATGAAAGTTAATGGCCAACCCATTTTGCTTCGTAGCCAAGATTATGTAGCGCAGTATCTTTCAGAATCATCCGGTGGTCAACCACAGTATTACGCAGATTATGATTTTAGTAACTGGAACTTTGCTCCAGCGCCTAATGCTTCATACCCTGTAGAGATTATCTATTATGCTGAAATCCAGCCACTAGACGCTTCTAACCAACAAAATTTATGGACAGCTATTGCCCCACAGGCAATGCTTTATGGTGCCCTATTACAGGCTCAGGGCTATTTGAAAGCACTGGATAAATTGCCTGTTTGGAAACAATACTACACCGACGCGCTTGCAGCACTCAAGAAAGAAGATAATTCTCGGCGTATTGATCGTAACACTACTATTCAAGAACCTTAAAATATGACTACACCAGTTTACGTATCGCCCTTTACCGGAACCGTTGTAACACAGACGGATGTATCCTATTACGCGCTTGGTTTTAGTGCTAATACACCCCTATTCTGGCCGTCTACTGTTAATCAAGAGCTAGGGCAAACTCCCGCGGCGCGAATCATTGACTGTGTTGCTTCTACCACTGGTTTAGTTATTTCGTTGCCTGAAGGCGATCAAGGTACATTGGGTGCGGATATTTTATTCCGAAACTTGGGCGCGAATGCATTCACTATCACAGATTTTGAAGGGGGCGCTAGTGTTACTGTTCCTGTTGGTATATCCAAGTATTTTTATCTGGTTAATAACTCCACTACAGCCGGCACGTGGAACAACGTCACATTTGCAGCAGGAACATCCTACGCAGACGCAGCAACATTAGCCGGCGCTGGTTTAACTACCGTTAACGGCAAATTAGCAACAACACAAAACTTAGTCGATGTAACTTCCAGTCCAACAATTAATGACAGCAGCCGAGCCTCTACGTTTGTTTGGAACGCTGGCGCTGGAACATTTACACTACCATCTTCAGAGTCTTTATCAAGTGGTTGGTTCATTGGTTTTCGTAACAATGGAACTGGCACTTTAGCAATCACACCAACATCTCCAGATACGCTCAATGGCCAACAATCTGTAAACATTAATCCGGGAGATTCCGGATTTTTAATGAAAGATGTTACAGCTGGTGGCTTTATTACCGTTGGTTTGATTTCCCCAACGAGTGCGGCTTTCACTGCAGCAACTTACGACGTAGATTCAATTACTGGCAACACATTGAATTTAACAGCATACGCGCCAATTATTCAAACATATATTGCGCAATCTAGCACTCGTACACAAACCTTAGCAGTTACATTACCAGCAATTACCCAGCTTTACATTTTGGTTAATGATACTAACCAAACTGGTTATAACATTACATTCCAAAACCAAGGTAGCTCACAGCCACCTATCGTTATTGCTACCGGTAGCATTGTTACCGTGCTAAGCGATGGTGAGAATTTGTATGTTTTGACAAGCTCTTCCACTGGTTTGTTTTATGCAGCTAACGGTACCGCGGGCGCGCCATCTTTCTCCTTTAACAATGATACTACCACTGGTATGTATCTTGTTGGTAGCGGCATTTTGGGTTTAACAGCAAATGGTCACGAAATTGCTCAGCTAGATAATTCAAATTTATTAGCACCTTTAGTAACAATTAACGCAACATTAAATGCAGAACTAATTAGCGGCGGAGCGTTTTAATGGCAGCTGATGATATTCAGCAAGATACCTCGCAGTTTACTAGAATTTATACCTTAGCTATTCCAGCGGGTATTAAGCGCGATGGTACTTCTTTTGAAACGAACGAATACACCGATGGTGTATGGTGTCGTTTCCAACGTGGCATCCCAAAGAAAATGGGCGGCTTTCGCTCGTTATTTACTAGCCAAGTGGGTATTTATCGCGGCATGATTGTTCAGCCGTATAATGGCGTGAACTACATCTTTGCAGGCAATTACCAAGAGCTTGATGTGTTTACCACTGGTACAACATTGGCCGCTGGTAGTGGTCCGTTTGCTGTAGATATTTTACCGGGCACGGTGCCATTTAAATTAGTAGGGAGCAACTCAACATCATTTACTATCGCTGGTAATGTAACATCTAGTTTCCCTAATAACACTGTTGTTATTTTCAATCAAACATCACCAGCAAATGCTGTTACATCAACAGCAACCTATGCATCATCAAACACAACAGTAACATTACATACAGGCACTGTGCCTGCCAATTCAACAACTGTTTGGTTAAACAACGTACCGACATTTACGGGCGATTTAGATTTTCAAACAGATCCTTCCGTTGGCAATTATCGTGTTACTTGGCAGTTTGATACCATCTTTAGTCCATTAGGTCAGCAGCTTGCTGTATTGGCCCATCCGGGTTTAAATCTAGAAAACATCGATAACGGCGTTAAGACACAGGTTTTATTTGGTAATATTACACCAGCTAATAATTACACGTGGTCTTTCCAAGGCCTATCTGATAGCGGCGGCCAGTATCCAACATACCAACCAATTACCGTGGACGGCGGTGTTTGCTGTTTGTATCCATTTATTTTTGTGTATGGCTCAAACGGCTATATTGCCAATAACAACGTTAACGGCGTATACAATGAACAGAGTTTCTTTGACTGGAATGGCCCGTTAGCCAACCAAGTAAACGTCTCTGCTTCTAAAATCGTTAAAGGTATGCCGATGCGCGGCGGTACCAATTCACCATCTGGTCTGTTCTGGGCAACAGATTCTCTTATTCGTGTTACCTTTAATTCAGCAGGTGCGACGGCAAATACCATACCGTCTACTTATTGGAATTACGATATTGTTTCCAGCCAAATTTCAATCATGTCCTCTAACGCTATTGTGGAGATGGATGGTGCGTATTGGTGGATGGGTGTTGACCGTTTCTATGTATATAACGGCCAAGTTTCAGTGCTTCCTAATGATAAGAACATTAACTGGCTCTTTGATAACATCAATTACGAATACCGCCAAAAAGTGTGGGCTACTAAGATTCCGCGCTTTAATGAGATTTGGTTTTTTTATCCTCGCGGTACCGCAACAGAATGCACCGACGCAATCATCTACAATACCAAAGATAAAATCTGGTACGACGCTGGTTCCGCAATTGGCGCACAACGCTCTTGCGGCTACACTGTTGAATTGTTCCCGCAACCTATTTGGGCTGATTGGAATTATGACACATTGTCTAGCCGACCATTTACAGTTATTCAACACCCATCTAGTTTATCGGCCCCAACGGCGTACCAGTTTTATTTAGCTGGCGATGAGACATTTAACTTTAATCCGGGCACATATGTATCATTTACAACAGGCCCAGCCACGTTCAATGCTACTTGGTTAATAACTGCATCTCAGCACATCTACAATACTACCATTGGCGCACCCGGTGTGACCTTGGTAACAGTTAGTACAGCTGACGGACCACTTACTCCAAATCCTATTCCGGGAACCCAAGTTTACTATACACTCTATGGATTTAATATTTGGCAGCATGAATATGGTCAAGATCAAATCAGCGGGCTTGGTGAAGCTGCAGTTTTATCCAGCATAACCACCAGCGATATTAGTTGGATTTCTGGATCTCCCGGCGGAGAGCAATTAATTGGTATGAATCGACGTATGCATTTACGCCGTATTGAGCCAAACTTCTTGCAGTCCGGCACTATGACAATGAACATTCTAGGCCGTAAATTTGCTAACGGCGGTGTTGCTGATGAGGAAGATTCTGGTCCATTTTATTTTGATCCTAACACTGGTAAAATTGACTTACGTGTTGAGCACCGTTTAATTCGTTTGCAATTTACTTCCAACACAATTGGTGGTAATTTTGAAATGGGTCGTTTGCTAATTACCGCGGAATACGGCGATGAGCGCCCCTAGTTCCAAGGGTGTTTCAATACAGCCGTTTTTCCCATGTGTTCCAGAGTTAATGAGTTGGGAAGACTGGAATGGCAATTTGGCAATTTACTTTAGCCAAGAGCACATTATGATGCTGCCAGAAGACGAATGGCGCACAGTAGCACAGCATATTTCTAGCTTGGCTGTCTTTGAGCCGTACCCAGTTCCAAGCCCAAATAACTTCGAAAACTGGCAAGATTGGGCACTTGAATTTACCTTGATTATCAACGGCCCAAGTTATTGATTTAGGGCGTAAATCGTAATTTACGCGTATTAGTGTATATAGAGACAAACAACAAAAGGAATCAAAATGCACGGACAGCAAACCATGAAATATCTTAATGATAAAGCCGTAGCTGATGCCATTATAGCTAAAAACAAAGATCATAAAGTTGATCCAGTTTTTCAAAAAGCTGTAGAGGAAGCACTGGCCGCTCGAGCAAAAAATATTGCCGAGTAAATGTCTTACCCAAAGACAGACGCCAATGGAAGGATGTCAACGCAAGAAATTGTCAGATTAAGTGATAATAGCTTGGCGTGGCAAGCTGGCGGTTGGAAAAAGCATTACAAGCACTTGCATAATGCTTTACATGGTACAAATAACTGGCGCACAATGCGCAGTGGCAATAGCCTTTTTATTCTACGGATTATTAGGCCGCACGAGGCCCAAATCTATACAATTAGTGCAGATAACCCAAATGAGTTCTTAAAGCATTTTAACATTGCAATTAAGTGTATTTTGCATGCGGGTTTTAACTGGTTTATGATTATCAGCCCTAGCATTATGATTTCTAAAACTTTAGAAGGCATGGGTCTACCAGTTAGTGTTGAGGCAGAAAAAGGCCAGTACAGAAATACCGTAGATTTAAGAAGCGGGGTAGCTTAATGGGCTTTTTAGGAATAAACCTAGGCGACCTTTGGAGTAGCATTGAAAGCGCCGGGCAAACCGTTATTAGCGGGATCACGCATGCTGCAACCGCAATTATTAATAACCCATTGCCAGTGGTTGAAACCCTTGGTATTGCGATTGCTTTGGATCAGCCAGAGTTATTAAGTCAGCTTGGTGTTGGGGCTGATACAGCAGCCTCTATTGGGTCTTTATCAATTCCGATAGCCAGCGCTGCAGTAACTGCATTAAATGGCGGAAACGTTGAAAACATCGCATTATCTTTGGCCTCTGCTTATGGTGGTGCTGTAGTAGGTGCTCAAGTGGGTTCTCTCACAACTGCAAGCGGACTTGGTGCCTCAATTGATTATGGTACGGATTTGTTTTCTCAGCAAAGCCAAATGCTTGCTACAGAAGACGCAAGTATTGCTGGAACAACATCTAGCATCTTGCAAACAATTGCAACAGGCTCTTCCGCATCTGCAGCGGCTGCAGCAATTTCTGGAAAGCCATTAGAAAGCGTTTTAATAGCTGGTGCAACAGGTGCGGTATCTGGTACCGTATCGGCAGAATTATCCAGCATGACTGGAAGTGATGGGCAGCCACTGTTTGGTAAAGGCCAAATCAGCACCCAGTTAATTACCAATGCTTCTGCAGCAGCTGCGGCAGCTATTTTAAATGGTAAAAGTATTGGTGATGCAATTGGAAGCTCAGCTATTTTAACCGCTGAAAAGTGGAGTATTACGCAAGCATCATCCCAAATTCAAAACTTGTATAACACTGCCGTTTCGCAAGGGCAGCAAATACAACAAAATATTGCACAGGGTCAGCAGATTCAGGCAGAAGCAGATAGTTTGTTTACCAACAATATCAGCCCATTGCAGTCTACTGTTTCAGATCAATTTGATCAACTGACTACTTTGGCTAGTAGTATTGCTGCAACAGAAGCCACATACGCTACGCAATACAGCACATATAGTTCTGCGTTAGCCACGTACAATGCTGCAGATGCTACATGGACTAATCGCCTAAATTGGCTTGCGCAGCAACCCGGCTATAATATGCAAAGCGCAACATATTGGATGAACTACACTGGCGGTGGTTATACATACGCTAATTATACTGCCCCGTTGATTGCTGCGGGCAATAATTTACAAACTGCATATAATACTGTGGCCCCAACAATTGCTACATTAAATTCCAGTGTATCGTCTTATAATAGCTTGCTGTCGACATATAACAATAACGTTACAACATTAACAAATTTACAGACAACTTTAAATGGCTATAATTCTCAGTTAAGCACCATCCAATCTACTGTAAATGATTTGTCAAACCAAGTACAAACAACAGTTCAAGATTTAAATAGCGCCGTAAATGATTTTCAAACAGCGCAAAACGTTGCGGTTACTGAAATGGTTAACCAAGCTGCTCAAATAGCTACTAACCAAGTATTAGATACAACATACACTAGAATGCTGCAAACTCCAGCGGGTGTAGATGCGTATAATGCAGCGGTTGCAAATGGAGAAGATAGAGCTGCAGCTTTTAGTGCGGCGCAAACAGTAGACATCCAAACACAAGTATCTGGAATGTCGGCGCAATCGCAACAGGCATACAATACTTTAACAGCATCGGGGCAAACACCACAAGAAGCGGTTTCAATTGCTAACCAAGTAAATACATTAAGTGCTGCAGCGCAGGAAACATTTAATACTGCTTTGAGTAACGGGTCTGCTTCTTCGGATGCGTTAACACAAGCACAAACAGTTAATGGCTTTACGCCAGCTCAAACACAGTTATACCAAACTGCATTAGGACAAAATAGCAATGTAGATGCCGCTATTAGCAATGTTCAAAGCTATGCTGCAATGGACCCAATGCAACAAGGTATATTTAATACCTCAATGAGCCAAGGCGGTACTGTTGCAGCAGCGTTGCAAAATGAGCAATCCTATAGTGCCATGAATGCTGCGCAACAGACTGTGTATGCTCAGGCTACTTCAGAAGGTTTGAGTGTAGATAGTGCGCTGGGTAATGCAACAAAATTTGGTGCGTTAGATTCAGACCAACAAAGTATGTACAACAAAGCAATTACATCTGGGGTAAATACAACAGATGCACTTGCTGCAGCTCCAACTTTAACTGCTGCCACAGGTATAGCTCAAAATGCATACTTTACGTCTTTGACGCAAGGTCAAAATAGTACACAGGCTTTGAGCACAGCTTCTTCTGTAAACAATATGACAGAAGATCAGCAAAGCATGTTTGCTAAAGTAACTGGCGCCGGTGTGACAACAACAGATGCGTTAACTGCCTCACCAACGCTATCTGCAGCAACAAGCACCTCACAAAACGCTTATTTTGCGTCTTTAGAACAGGGGCAAAACAGCACAGAGGCTCTTAATGCTGCAACTACAGTTAATGCCATGTCAACGCAAGAACAGGCACTGTTTGCTAAAGTTACTGCAGCTGGTACTACAACATCGGATGCTTTATTAGCAACACCGACATTAAACGCGGCTTCTAATATTGCGCAAACTTCGTACTTTAATTCTTTAACCCAAGGTGAGAATAGTACAGAAGCGTTAAGTACCGCTTCAGCTGTAAACGCAATGAGCAACACACAACAAAGTATGTTTAGTCAAATCTCCGAAACTGGAGTGTCGACCAAAGATGCTTTATTGGCTGCACCAATTGTTTCAGGTTCATCAACGATTGCACAAAATGCATACTTTGACGATTTAAAATCTGGAACAAACAGCACGGATGCTGCTGCAGCTTTGCAAACGGAACAAGTAGTTAATGCTTATTCCCCCACAGCGCAAGCAGCATTTAGTGCTTTGTATAGCCAAGGGCAAAGTGTAAACCAAGCACTGGTAATTTCTGGTTCTGTAAATGCTATGACAACAGAACAACAGGCAATGTTTACGCAAGTAAATAATGCTGGTGTTTCGATTCAGGATGCGATTGTTGCGGCGCCGGCGTTAACAGCAGCAACAACAACGTCCCAAACAGCGTATTTTGATTCTTTAAAAGAAGGCCAAAATTCGTCTGCTTCGTTAAATACTTCTGAAGGTGTCAATAGTCTGTCTTTAGAACAACAGACAATGTACACGCAAATTAGAGACGCTGGTGTAACAACTGCAAATGCTTTAAACGCAGCCCCAACGGTTTACAGTTCATCGAGCACAGCACAAACCGCGTATTTTGATTCTTTGCATCAAAATTTAGGTGACGGAACAGCATTAAGTAACGCTGTAGCTGTTAATAGTATGACACCAAACGAGCAAGCAACATTTACCAATGTTGTTGCCGCAGGTCAAACAATTGCCGATGCTATTGCTGCTGCTCCGATTGTAACTGCCGCTTCACCTATTGCGCAAAGTTCGTATTATACTTCTTTGCAAGAAGGACAAACAAGCGCACAAGCACTTGGTATTACAACATCTGTAAATGATATGTCTGCAACAGATCAACAGATGTTTAGTAAAATTAATGAAGCAGGTGTAAATACCACTGAGGCATTGGCGGCAGCACCGGTTGTTGGGTCTGCTTCTACTATTGCTCAAGGTGCGTATTTTACATCTTTGTCGCAAGGATTAACTAGCGCGGCTGCAACAAACATAACTACTTCGGTAAACAACATGACTGATTCTGGTCAAGAAATGTTTACCAAAGTAATTGGTGCTGGTGTCAATGTAACAGATGCCGTAAATGCTGCACCCGTTGTGGCAGCTACGTCAACGATTGCCCAAGGCTCTTATTTTAATTCCTTGACCCAAGGTTTAACTAGCGCCGCAGCCACAACAATGGCAACAAAAGTTAACGATTTAGCTGCACCAAATCAAGACTATTATCAAGCAGCTGCTGATTCCGGATTGAGTTCTAATACTGCTTTAACATTGGCTCCTCAATTATCTGCTTTTAGTGCCACAGCACAACAAACATTGTATTCAGATATTAAGAATGGTCAGTCAATAGATGCTTCTTTGGCCTCAGCTAATCAAGTTAATGCGTTAACCCAAACACAACAATCTGCATATGAAAATGCTGTTTCCCAAGGCCTTAATACAACTCAGGCCTTAAATGTAGCACAAAATGCTAGTATGTTAGATGTAAATGCGCAAAATGATTATATTAAATCTATCAGCGCTGGCACACAAAACAACGCCAATGTTTTACAGGAAACACTTACTCAGCTGTTTAATCCAGGGGCTGCGGCAACAAATATTAATGTACCCAGTACGATAACCGACCCGCAGGCTATTGCGTATTATAATACTGCAATGGCTCAACCGGGGGCAAATCAAACAACGGTAGAGCAAGAAGCAATAAATTACCAAGCTACTATACAAAAAGCAGCTGAAAATGTAATTAGTACTTTAACAGGAAGTACAAATGCCGAAGCGGCCCCTAATTCAACTAGCCCACAACCGAATAACCCAAATATTGTTCAAGCAACATACCAACCAAATGGGCAAGGTGGTTGGAATATGGTATTAAACGGTACTGTAATGGGTCCCGCAATATTTTCTGGATTTTCCCCCACACCGGGAGAGGGAACCGGAACTTGGTATGATACCAGTCCGTCTACTGTTGAGGCAAATGGCGGACCAATGCCTGTTACAAATGCATCGACCCCTACTTCAGGAACACAAAGTGGAGATTCTACTCAATCTGGAACCGGAGTTACATTATCTCAGTTAAATGATGCTTTAGCAGCTGGTGAAATGACAAAAGAAGAATACGACCAATATCTTCCAAATGTAGTTCCGGATCAATCATCAAACACAGGAACAGGAACGACTGGATCAGATTTAACTGATTTAATAAACCAATTATTTACCACTACAAGCAACACTTCGAATACAAAATCAGCAACACCCGGATCTGGATTGACTATAGTATCTTCCACTTTAGATCCAGTTACTGGTAATAAAACTACAGCGTATACAAATGGTACCACTATAGTAACAGATGCTAAAGGCAATATAGTATCTTCTGCGCCAACTTCAACAATTGGTGGTGGAAGCGGCTCAAATGCTACAGTAACAATAGGTGGAAGCGGTTCTAACGGAGCTG
>Ga0316221_1002918_pt1 | contig 14634 bp, 6 predicted proteins | sample TBH18007metaG_FD_206003 | JGI IMG/M metagenome (GOLD analysis project Ga0316221, IMG submission 206003) | Freshwater microbial communities from Trout Bog Lake, Wisconsin, USA - TBH18007 | ecosystem: Environmental > Aquatic > Freshwater > Lake > Hypolimnion/Profundal zone | place: USA: Wisconsin... | reverse complement strand
CGTGCCGGTGGAAGTGGGGATGAACGGCATTCCCCAATCGGTGAAGGTGCGCTCGATCTCGTTGTATGGCCTGTCCGACGTCACCTATACCTTCGCCGAAGGCACCGACAAGTATTTCGCCCGCCAGGAAGTCTTCAACCGCATGGGCGATATCAGCCTGCCGGACGGCGTGACGCCGTCGGTTTCGCCGCTGTCCTCGCCCTCCGGCCTGATCTACCGCTACGTCCTGCAAAGCAGCGACCGCTGGCCCACCGAACTCAAGACCTTCGAGGACTGGATCATCGAACCGGCCTTCAAGTCGGTTCCCGGCGTCGCCGACGATTCCGGCTTTGGCGGCGGCGAAATGCAGTATCAGGTCATGCTGGATCCTGCGCGCGTCGCCGGCGCCGGCCTTTCGATTTCCCAGATCCAGACCGCCCTGGGGGCGAACAATTCCAACGCCGGCGGCGGCTTCTATTCGCAGGGTGGCCAGTTCTATTACGTCCGCGGCCAGGGCCGGCTGGAGACGCTGGAAGATATCGGCAATGTCGTACTGGCGGTGCACAATGGCACGCCGACGTTGCTGAAGGATGTCGGCCGCGTCCAGCTTGGCATCGCCCCGCGGCTGGGCGAGTTCGGATATGAGAAGCAGAACGACGCTGTGGAGGGCGTCATCCTGCTGCGGACCGGCGAGAAGACACAGGACGTCCTCAAAGGCGTCGAGGCCAAGACCAAGGAGCTGAACGAGCATGTCCTGCCCAAGGACATCAAGGTCGTGCCCTTCTATGACCGCACCGACCTGATCAACCTGACCACCGACACCGTCAAGCACAATCTGCTGATGGGCATGCTGCTGGTCGTGGTGATCCTGGTCTTCTTTCTTTACGACATCCGCGCCGGGCTGATTGTCGCCACAACCATTCCGCTGGCGCTACTGTTCGCCTTTGTCTGCCTGGACGTCCAGGGCGCCTCGGCAAACCTGCTATCCATTGGCGCCATCGATTTCGGCATATTGGTCGATGGCGCGGTGGTGATGGTGGAAAACATCTTTCGCCAGGTCGCCCTGCGCCATAACAAGCCGTTGAACATCCTCGAAGTCGTCAAGGACGCGGCGGCGGAGGTGGACCGGCCGCTTTTCTACGCCGTCGCCGTGATCGTGGTCAGCTTCCTGCCAATCTATGTCCTCTCCGGCCCGTCCGGCACGCTGTTCAAGCCCATGGCCGACACCATGGTCTTCGCCCTGGTCGGCTCGCTGATCGTCACTCTGACCCTGCTGCCGGTGCTTTGCTCCTGGTTCATGCGCAAGGGCGTGCGCGAGCGCCACAATGTCGTCTTCGAATGGATCAAGTCCGTCTATGCCGCCGGCCTGGATATATGCCTGGCCGCGCCGAAACTGACGGTGCTGGTTTCGGCCGGTGTGCTGGCGGTGGCGCTGCTGCTGATGCCCTTCATCGGCGCGGAGTTCATGCCGCAGATGGATGAAGGCGCGCTGTGGGTTCGCGCCACCATGCCCTACACCATCTCCTATGATGAATCGGCCAGGATCACGCCTCAGATTCGCGACATCCTGAAATCCTTCCCGGAAGTCACCACGGTCGCTTCGGAATTGGGGCGGCCCGATGACGGCACCGACCACACCGGCTTCTTCAACGTGGAATTCTATGTCGGCCTCAAGCCCTATTCCGACTGGAGCGGTTCGATCCGCACCAAGGCGCAACTGACGGAAGCCATCAACAGAAAACTCCAGAGCTTCCCCGGCATCACCTTCAACTTCACCCAGCCCGCCGAAGACGCGGTGGATGAAGCCGAGACCGGCCTGAAGAGCGCCCTGGCGGTCAAGCTTTTCGGTTCCGATCTCAATGTTCTGCAGCAGAAGGGCAAGGACATCAAGCAGGTGCTGAGCCATGTGCGCGGCATCGCGAATGTCACGCTGGTGCAGGAACTCGGCCAGCCCAGCCTGACCATCAAGATTAACCGCGCCGCCATTGCCCGCTATGGCATCAATGTCGATGACATCAACACCCTGATCGCAGCCGCCGTGGGCGGCGGCACTGCCACCCAGGTGGTACAAGGCGAAAAGCAGTTCGACCTGGTGGTGCGCCTGGAGCAGAAATTCCGCGACAATCCGGAGGAGATCGGCAACATCCTGGTGGCGACGCCAGGCGGCCAGCAGATGCCTCTTAAGCAATTCGCCGATCTGCAGGTGACCAGCGGCGCCTCCTTCATCTACCGCGAGGACAATTCACGCTATATCGGCGTGCAGTTCTCGGTCGAAGGCCGCGATCTGGCCGGCGCCGTGGAAGACGCCATCCAGCAGGTGAAGGACAAAGTGGCCCTGCCCCAGGGCTATCGCGCCGACTGGGGCGGTGAATATACCGAATACACCGCCTCGCGGGCGCAGCTCAGCGTTATCCTGCCGCTGACACTGTTCCTGATCTTCCTGCTGCTGTTCGTGCTTTACAGCAACTTCAAGTTTCCCTTCATCACCGTGCTGGGCGTGCTGCTGTCGGCGCCAGTGGGGGGGCTGGTGGCGCTGTGGGCGACTGGAACGCCCTTTTCCGCCTCGTCCGGCATCGGCTTCCTGGCCCTGTTCGGGGTCTCGGTGCAGACGGCGGTGGTCTACATCTCCTATGTCAATGAACTGCGCCGCAGCGGCACCGACCTGAACCAGGCGATACGCGAAGGCGCCATCCTGCGGCTGCGGCCGATCATGATGACGGCGCTGGTGGCGGCGCTGGGCCTGTTGCCGGCGGCACTTGCCACGGGGGTCGGCACCGACACACAGCGGCCCTTCGCCCTGGTGATCGTCAGCGGGCTGTTCTCCCGCCTGCTGATCAGCGTCTTCCTGATGCCGGCGCTCTACCTGCTGGTGGCGCGGCCGAACGACCGGCTGAATGTCTAGCCAAACAGATCGTAGCGGGTGCCGCAGACGCGGGCTTCGTGCGCCAGCAGCTTGCGCTTGAGTTCCAGGCCGCCGCCATAGCCGACCAGCTGGCCATCGGCCCCGATCACCCGGTGGCAGGGAATGACCAGGGCGATGGGGTTGGCGTTGTTGGCGGCGCCGACCGCCCGCGCCGCGCCGGGATTGCCGATGGCCCTGGCGACGGCGCCGTAGGACGTGGTGGCGCCGAAGGGAATGGCGCATAGCGCCTTCCAGACCGACAGCTCGAACGCGGGGCCTTGCGGCGCCAGTTCCAGTTCGAAGTCGCGGCGCTTACCCTGGCTGTATTCCGTCACCTGGCGCTGCACCTCGGCCAGCTTGCGCGAATTGTTCTGCGCCTGCGGATCGACATGGGCGGCATTGTCCGCGCACAGGTTGAAGCGCAGCAGCCGGCCCTCGTCATCGACCCAGGCGGCCATCTTGCGGAACGGGGTCTCGATCAGGCTCCAGTAGCGCGTCATGCGGTGTCCTTGAGGGAGTTCCACAGATGCATGGTGGCCAGGCTGCGATAGGGCGCGAAGGCCGCCATCAGCCGGGTCGCCTCCTCGGGGCCGGGACGGGCCTCCAGCCGGTGCAGCTTCTGCAGCCCCGTCGCCAGGGCGCTGTCGCCAATAGGGGCGGCGTCGGCGAACCCAACCCGCAGCAGGACATAGCGTGCGGTCCAAAGGCCGATGCCGCGCTGGGCGGTGAGCTTGCGTTCGGCGGCGATGGCCGAGCCCAGATGCAGCGCCTCGACATCGAGATCGCCCCGGGCGATGGCGGCGGCGGCATCGATCAGATACCCCGCCTTCGAACGCGCGTAACGGCGCGCATGCAGAGTGGCGACATCAATGTTGGCAACCCTTTCCGGCGCCGGGTGGGCGCGCATGTCACCGACTCTTTCTCCCGCGATTTCAATCAGTTCGCGGCGCAAGCTACCAGCGAACTTGATGTTGATCTGCTGACCGATGATGCCCCAGGCCAGGGCGTCGAAACCGGTGGGCAGGCCCGGCAGGCGCAGGCCCCGGCGGCGGGCGGCGAGCCCGGCGTGACGGGTTTCGAACGGGGTGACCTCATTGACCAGGCCCAGCATCCTGAGCGCCGCCGCATGCAGGAAGGCCATCGCCTCCCGGCCCAGCTTTGCAGCGGCATGGACGCGAACCCAGGCACCTTCCTTTTCCAGGGTGATCTCCAGCACCGCCGGGCCGTCCCCGGTATGGAGCGCCTTCCAGATGCGGTTGCCTTCGCTGCGCTCGGTCAGGCCCTCCGGGTCGCGGGCGTGATAAGCGAGGATCTCGGCGGCGCGGTACCCGGCCGGCAGGTGCAGCAGGAAGACCTGCGCCCCGTCCAGCGCCCGGTAGGCGCCCGGGGTCATGCGGGTGTGGGCCAGGAACTGGCGGTGGAAGACCGACTCGGATTCAAAGCCTGCCCCGAAGCCGATCTCGGCCACCTTGCTCCTGCCAGCCAGCAGCTCGGCCGCCGCCTGGGCCACCCGTTGCCGCCGCAGCCATTGCGCCGGGGCAAGATGGGCATGGGCCCGCAGCAGTTCGCCCAGCCGAGTGGCGGAAACGCCAGCGCCCCGCGCCAGCGCCGAGGCATCGGTGAAGGCGGCGCTATCGGCGGCGACACGGGCGGCCAAGCCCTCGAACAGTTCGGTGCCTTCATCCACGCCCCGGTAGTAGAGGTCGGGCCGGCAGCGCTTGCAGGCGCGCAGACCCAGCGCCTGCGCTTCCGCTTCGGTGCGCACCAGGGTGACGTTTTCCGGCTTGGGCGGATGGGTGGGACAGGACGGCAGGCAGTAGATGCCCGTGGTCCGTACCCCGATGATGAACTTGCCGTCGAACTTGCCCGAACGGGCATCCTCGCGGCTCCAGGAAAAGGGCGCGGGCAGCCTCATGGCCTGTCCACCACTTTGGCGGACGGAAACACGGATTTCCGCGGGCGATCTGGGACCAAAATCGCCACCCCCTCCCCCTTATCCAACAGCGGTTCCAACATCATCGGCGCATCCTGCCACCGATATAGGAACCCGGCCTCCGGATTTCACCGTTGGATGTGCCGGGCCCTGGGCACGCGCCCAGTGTAATCAGGTGCGTTTTTGAACGCGTCACGAAACCGAATTTCGCCACCTTCCTGCCATGGGATGATGTTCCGCTGGCGGGATGAGCAGGAAAGCCAGCCCCCCCTTTGGAAGGCGGCCCGATGCGACGGCGCTCCGGAACGGTTTGACGCCTTTCCACGAAGCCGTTCGCGCGCCGGGCCGGCGGCGCATACGCTTTCTCGCCGGAACTCTCACCGCCGCCGCACACCTAGCGGTGATCGCAGCGGTGTTGTTGCTGCGGGCCGCACCCCAACCCGAAGAAAACAAGCCGACGCTGCCGCCGCTGCAGGTCAGTCTGGTTCCCAAGCCGCCGGGTCCGTCTGACAAGGCAGAAACCGAAGCCGGCGGAGCCCCCACCATCGCGCTGCCGACACCGCCGCAGGTGATCGCGCCGGTGATCACCATCGCCAGCACGCCGAAAACGGTGACCTCTGATCTGCTGAGCGATTCCCAGCTCGCCGGAGCATCGCGGGCCGGCGAAGGCGGCGGCGGTGGCGGCGGTTGCGACATGGCGCGGGCGGTGCAGCAGGCGCTGCGGCGCGATCCACTGGTGCGCAACGCCGTTGCGGGCGCCGACCGCATCGGCAAGGCCAGCATGTTGTGGAATGGCGACTGGGTGCAGTCCGGCGGCCAGGAGGGCAAGGGCCTGGCGGCGGTGCGTCAGGCCGTGCTGTGGGAAGTGGGCTTCGCGCCCGAAGCCTGCCGCAATGAACGGGTGCATGGGCTGGTGGTGCTTTCGCTTGCGGATGGCAGCACGCGCTTCGCGGTCGGGACTGGCGACTGGCGCTGGTCGGACCTGCTGGGACTGCGCCGCGCGGTGCGCTGACGGCGCGACGTGCAGAAAATCGAAGGGGCCGGTCCATACGGACCGGCCCCGTCAGATTAGGACATAACGATCAGCACGACGCGGCGGTTCTGCGCGCGACCCGCGCGGGTCTTGTTGTCGGCAACCGGATCAGCCTTGCCATAGGAGATGGTGGCCATGCGGTTCAGCGGTACGCCATGCTGGTTCATGAACAGGCGCACGGCGTCGGCCCGCGCCTCACCCAGCTTCTGGTTGGCCGTGGCTGGGCCCGTTGCATCGGTATGGCCCTGGATTTCCAGATAGACGTTGCGGTTGTCATTCTTCAGCTTGTCGACAAAGTCGTTCAGACGCTGCTGGGCTTCCGGCGAAAGCTTGGAACTGTCGACCGGGAACTTCACTGAATCATCCGACAGGACCATGGAGTACAGGAACTTGCCCTCGGCCAGCTTGCCGGCCGCGGTGGCGCGTTCAAGCGCGTCCTTGGTCGTCTGGTCGAGTTGGTCCAGATGGGCCTGGTGCTGGTCGAGACTGGACTTGTGCTGATCCAGACTGGCCTGAGTCTGCGCCTGATTGGCCTGGACCTTGGCGTCCTCGGCCGTCACCTGCTCTCTCACAAAGTCCTTGGTGGCGCAGCCGCTAAGGCTGAGAGCGCTGACAGCGATAGCCGTAGCGGCAAGAAATGCCGGTTTGAATTTGCGCATTGATGTTTCCTCTTGTTGCCCCCAACGACGATGAAATTCAGCCTGTCCAGTGTGGCCGAAATGGGGAGTTTTCAGGGAGTTCCGGTGCTCGCACCGTGTCTCTCATCGGGGGCATCCGCCGGCTGAGAGAAAGTTTCGCCTGTCAATCGGTTGGCAATCCGAACCATCGCGGGCACGGAAAGGTCTGAATGAAAAAGGCCGCCGGACGACAATCCAGCGGCCAATTTCTCACGGCAAAACCCGAAACGAGGTTACTCGGCAGGCGGCGCGGCCTCCGGCTGCGGCGCTTCCAACTGCGCCACCGGAATGTTGGCCTCAGCCTGTTCCGCCTGAATCGCCTTGTCGCGTTCCGTCGCCACCTGGCGCAGGCGCGCGATGGCGCCGCCGGTGCCGGCCGGAATGAGACGGCCGACGATCACGTTCTCCTTCAGGCCTTCCAGCATGTCGACCTTGCCGTTGACCGCCGCGTCGGTGAGGACGCGGGTGGTTTCCTGGAAGGACGCCGCCGAGAACACCGAACGGGTCTGCAAGGACGCCTTGGTGATGCCCAGAAGGATGGCGCGGCCTTCGGCGGCCTTGAAGCCCTGGTCGGTGGCCTTCTTGTTGGCCTCGTCCAGTTCCAGCTGGTCGACATGCTCGCCGGCGATCAGGGTGGTTTCGCCACCATCCATGATTTCCAGCTTCTGCATCATCTGGCGGCAGATCACTTCAATGTGCTTGTCGTTGATCTTCACGCCCTGCAGACGATAGACGTCCTGGATTTCCTTGACGAGATAGATCGCCAGTTCTTCCATGCCCTTGATGCGCAGGATGTCATGCGGCGAGGGATTGCCTTCGACGATGTAGTCGCCCTTCTCCACATAATCGCCTTCGCGCACGCTGATATGGCGGCCCTTGGGGATCAGATATTCGGTCGGATCGATCTTGTCCGACTTTGGCTTGACGATAACGCGACGCTTGTTCTTGTAGTCCTTGCCGAACTCGACAAAGCCGTCGGTCTCGGCCAGCACGGCCGCTTCCTTGGGCTTGCGGGCCTCGAACAGCTCGGCCACGCGCGGCAGGCCGCCCGTGATGTCGCGGGTCTTGGCGCCTTCGGTCGGCACGCGGGCGATAACGTCGCCGGCGCGGACCTGGCCGCCATCTTCCACCGACAGGATGGAGTCGGGCGAAATCGCGTAGCGCGCTTCGCCGCCGCCCGGAAGCTGGGTCGGCTTGCCCTTCTTGTCGAGGATGACGAGGGTCGGACGCAGATCGGGCGCGTTCTTGCTGCCCGTGCCGCGGCTGTCCATCACCACCTTGGAGGAGACGCCGGTCTTCTCGTCGGCGACTTCGCGCACGGTGACGCCGAAGACCAGATCTTCGTACTTCACGGTGCCTTCGACGTCGGTCATGACCGGCAGGGCATTCGGATTCCATTCCGCCAGGCGGTCGCCGCGCTTGACGGTGGCGCCTTCGTCCACCTTCAGGCGGGCACCGTAGGTGATGCGGTAGGTGGCGCGTTCCTGCCCCTTGTTGTCGGTAATGACGACCTGCATGTTGCGGGACATTGCGATCAGCTCACCGTCGGTGTTCTTGACGATATTGCGGTTCACGATCTTGACCTTGCCGTCATACGACGCCTCGATCTTCGACTGGCCCGCAACCTGGGCCGCGCCGCCGATATGGAAGGTACGCATGGTCAGCTGGGTGCCCGGCTCGCCGATCGACTGGGCGGCAATGACGCCCACCGCTTCGCCGATATTGACCGAGGTACCGCGCGCCAGGTCGCGGCCATAGCACTTGCCGCAGACGCCTTCTGGCAGTTCGCAGGTCAGCACCGAACGGACGCGTACCTTCTGGACATGGACGAGCTCCAGCTTTTCGGCCAGGTCCTCGGTCACTTCCTTGTTGCGCTTGATGATGATTTCGCCGGTGTCGGGATGCTTGACGTCTTCCGCCGTGGTGCGGCCGAGCGCGCGCTCGGTCAGCGAGGCCACGACCTGGCCGCCATCGATTTCGGCCTGGACGGTGACACCCTTCTTGGTGCCGCAATCCTCGGCGGTGATGATGCAGTCATTGGCGACGTCGACAAGGCGGCGCGTCAGATAGCCGGAGTTGGCGGTCTTCAGCGCGGTGTCGGCCAGGCCCTTGCGGGCGCCGTGGGTGGAGTTGAAGTACTCCAACACGGTCAGGCCTTCCTTGAAGTTCGACAGGATCGGCGTTTCGATGATCGAGCCGTCGGGACGGGCCATCAACCCGCGCATGCCGGCGAGCTGCTTCATCTGCTGCGGCGAACCGCGGGCGCCCGAATGGCTCATCATGTAGATGGAATTCATCTCCACGACGCGGCCGGTCTCGGGGTCGATCTTCTCGGCCGCGATTTCCTTCATCATTTCGGCCGCGACCAGGTCGGTACACTTGGACCAGGTGTCGACGACGAGGTTGTACTTCTCCTTGTCGGTGGTCAGACCGTCCTGGTACTGCTGCTCATATTCACGCACGCGATGGCGCGTTTCGTCGATCAGCTTCACCTTGGTGTCCGGCACGACCATGTCGTCCTTGCCGAAGGAAATGCCCGCTTTGCACGCCTCGCGGAAGCCCAGCGCCATGATGGCGTCGGCGAACAGAACCGTCTCCTTCTGGCCGCAATGGCGATAGACTTCGTCGATCAACTGGCTGACTTCCTGCTTGCGCAGCAGCTTGTTGACCAGCGTGAAGGGAATCTTCGGGCTGCGCGGCAGGATTTCGGCGATCATCATGCGGCCCGGGGTGGAATCCACCCGCAATGTCACCGGCTTGCCTTCGGCATCGACGGTCTTGTAGCGGCACTTGATCTTGGCGTGCAGCGTCACCATGCCGGAGAAGAGTGCGTGCTCGATCTCGCCGATGTCGTTGAACACCGAGCCTTCGCCCGGCTCCTTGGCGCGTTCCTGCGACAGGTAATACAGGCCCAGCACGATATCCTGGGTCGGCACGATGATGGGCTTGCCGTTGGCGGGGCTGAGGATGTTGTTGGTCGACATCATCAGCACGCGCGCTTCCAGCTGCGCTTCGAGGCTCAGCGGCACGTGTACGGCCATCTGGTCGCCGTCGAAGTCGGCATTGAAAGCGGTGCAGACCAGCGGATGCAGCTGGATCGCCTTGCCTTCGATCAACACCGGCTCGAACGCCTGGATGCCCAGGCGATGCAGAGTCGGGGCGCGGTTGAGCAGAATGGGATGTTCGCGGATGACCTCTTCCAGGATGTCCCAGACTTCCGGCTTTTCCTTCTCGACCAGCTTTTTGGACTGCTTGACGGTCTGGCTGAAGCCCTTGGCTTCGAGACGGGCATAGATGAAGGGCTTGAACAGCTCGAGCGCCATCTTCTTGGGCAACCCGCACTGGTGCAGCTTCAGTTCCGGGCCGACCACGATGACCGAGCGGCCGGAATAGTCGACGCGCTTGCCCAGCAGGTTCTGGCGGAATCGGCCCTGCTTGCCCTTCAGCATGTCGGCGAGCGACTTGAGCGGGCGCTTGTTGGCGCCGGTGATGACGCGGCCGCGGCGGCCATTGTCGAACAGGGCGTCAACCGATTCCTGCAGCATGCGCTTTTCGTTGCGCACGATGATGTCCGGCGCCTTCAGTTCGATCAGGCGCTTGAGGCGGTTGTTGCGATTAATGACGCGGCGATACAGGTCGTTGAGATCCGACGTCGCGAAGCGGCCGCCATCCAGCGGCACCAGCGGGCGCAGTTCCGGCGGGATCACCGGCACAACGGTGAGGATCATCCATTCCGGGCGGTTGCCGGATTCCAGGAAGGCTTCGACCACCTTGAGGCGCTTGACCAGCTTCTTCTGCTTTTCGCCGCCATTGGATTCGCTGATGTCGATGCGCAGCTGATCGCGCAGCTTCTCCAGGTCGATCGCCATCAGCAGCTTGCGGATGGCCTCGGCGCCGATCTCGGCGGTGAAGCTGTCATTGCCGTATTCGTCCTGCGCCTTGTAGAACTCGTCTTCCGTCAGCAGCTGACGGTCCTTGAGCGGGGTCAGGCCCGGCTCAATGACGATGTAGTTCTCGAAATAGAGGACGCGTTCCAGATCCTTCAGCGTCATGTCGAGGATCAGGCCGATGCGGCTGGGCAGCGACTTCAGGAACCAGATATGGGCGACGGGGCTGGCCAGCTCGATATGGCCCATGCGGTCGCGGCGCACCTTCTGCACGGTGACTTCGACGCCGCACTTCTCGCAGACGATGCCCTTGTACTTCATGCGCTTGTACTTGCCGCAGAGGCACTCGTAATCCTTCACCGGCCCGAAGATGCGGGCGCAGAACAACCCGTCCCGTTCCGGCTTGAAGGTGCGGTAGTTGATGGTTTCGGGCTTCTTGATCTCGCCATGCGACCAGCGGAGAATCTGGTCGGGGCTGGCCAGCGAAATCTTGATCCGGTCGAAGGTGGGGACTTCCTTGACCTGGCCAAAGACATTCATCAGCTCTTGATTCATACGAGCGTCCTTTCGAGTACCACCGGAGGGCATGCGCCAATCCGGCTATTCAATTCAGAACCGGATGCCCGCGGGTGCGGACATCCGGCGGGGATTACTGCGTCGGACCGTTCACGAGTTCGACGTTGAGGCCCAGCGAACGCATTTCCTTGACCAGGACGTTGAACGATTCCGGAATACCGGCCTCGAACGTGTCCTCACCGCGAACAATCGCCTCGTACACCTTGGTGCGGCCGGCGACGTCGTCCGACTTCACGGTCAGGATTTCCTGCAGCGTGTAGGCGGCGCCGTAGGCTTCGAGCGCCCAGACTTCCATTTCGCCGAAACGCTGGCCGCCAAACTGCGCCTTGCCGCCCAGCGGCTGCTGGGTGACGAGGCTGTACGGACCGATCGAACGAGCGTGGATCTTGTCATCGACTAGATGGTTCAGCTTGAGCATGTAGATGTAGCCAACCGTGACCTGGCGGGTGAACGCTTCACCCGTGCGGCCGTCGAACAGCGTCATCTGGCCCGACGAGGTCAGGCCAGCCTGCTCCAGCATCTCGACAATGTCGGCTTCCTTGGCGCCGTCGAACACCGGCGTCGCAATCGGAACGCCGAAGCGCAGATTGTCGGCCAGTTCGGCGAGGTCGCTTTCTTCGACCTGCGCCAGACGCTCGTCGGTGCCATAGATGCCCTTGAGCTGGCGGCGCAGCGGCTCGAACTTGCCATCGCGCTTGACCTTGTCGAGCATGGCGCCGATCTGGTTGCCCAGACCCGCACAGGCCCAGCCCAGATGGGTTTCCAGGATCTGCCCCACATTCATGCGCGACGGCACGCCCAGCGGATTGAGCACCACGTCAACCGCGGTGCCGTCTTCCAGATGCGGCATGTCCTCGATCGGCACGATGCGGCTGATGACACCCTTGTTGCCGTGACGGCCGGCCATCTTGTCGCCGGGCTGCAGCTTGCGCTTCACCGCCACGAAAACGCGGACCATCTTCATCACGCCCGGGGCCAGTTCGTCGCCGCGGCGCAGCTTCTCCACCTTGTCGGCAAAGCGCTTGTCGAGACGCGACTTGGACTCGTCATACTGCTGGCGCAGGCCTTCGATCTCGGCCATCGACTTTTCGTTGCGCAGACCGATCTGCCACCATTGATGCTTGGCGATGGCATCCAGAACAGCTTGCGTGATCTTGGTATCGGCGGCCATGCCCTTCGGGCCGGACGCGGCCGTCTTGTTGAGCAGGATTTCCGACAGGCGCGAGAAGATGTTGCGCTCCAGGATGGAAAGCTCGTCGTCGCGGTCTTCGGCGAGACGTTCTTCCTCGGCACGCTCGATCGACATGGCGCGCTGGTCCTTGTCGACGCCGTGGCGATTGAAGACGCGCACTTCGACGATGGTGCCGGTGACGCCGGGCGGGACGCGCAGGCTGGTGTCGCGGACATCGGCGGCCTTTTCGCCGAAGATGGCGCGCAGCAGCTTCTCTTCCGGGGTCATCGGGGTTTCGCCCTTCGGCGTCACCTTGCCCACCAGGATGTCGCCGGCCTGGACGTCGGCGCCGATATAGACGATGCCGGCTTCATCCAGGTTCTTGAGGCTTTCCTCGCCGACATTGGGAATGTCGCGGGTGATTTCCTCCGGACCAAGCTTGGTGTCGCGGGCCATGGTCTCGAATTCCTCGATATGGATCGAGGTGAAGACGTCATCGCGCACGATGCGCTCGGAGATCAGGATCGAGTCTTCGAAGTTGTAGCCATTCCAGGGCATGAAGGCGACGAGCGCATTCTTGCCCAAAGCGAGTTCGCCCAGCTGGGTCGAGGGACCATCGGCGATGATGTCGCCCTTCTGCAGCAGGTCGCCAACGCGGACCAGCGGCTTCTGGGTGATGCAAGTCGAGGCGTTGGAGCGCTGGAACTTGCGCAGGCGGTAGATGTCGATGCCCGGCTTGGTGGGATCGGCCTCTTCCGTGGCGCGGATGACGATACGGGTGGCATCGACCTGGTCGACCACGCCGGCGCGGCGCGCCGTGATGGCGGCGCCGGAATCGCGGGCCACAACCTCTTCCATGCCGGTGCCGACAAGCGGCGCTTCCGGCCGCAGCAGCGGCACGGCCTGACGCTGCATGTTCGACCCCATCAGGGCGCGGTTGGCGTCGTCATTTTCCAGGAACGGCACCAGCGCGGCGGCCACGGAAACCAGCTGCTTGGGCGAAACGTCGATGAAGTTGACCTGGTCGGGCGTGGTCATGACGAAGTTGCCGCCCTTGCGGCACGACACCAGTTCGTCGGTGAGGCGGTTGCGGCTGTCGATGGTGGCGTTGGCCTGGGCGATGGTGAACTTCGCCTCTTCCATCGCCGACAGATAGATCACCTCGTCCGTCAGGTGCTTGTTCACGACCTTGCGGTAGGGGCTCTCGATGAAGCCATACTTGTTGACGCGGGCGAAGGTCGCCAGCGAATTGATCAGGCCGATGTTCGGGCCTTCCGGCGTCTCGATCGGGCAGATGCGGCCATAATGGGTCGGGTGCACGTCGCGCACTTCGAAGCCGGCGCGCTCGCGGGTCAGGCCGCCCGGTCCAAGCGCCGACATGCGGCGCTTGTGGGTCAGTTCCGACAGCGGGTTCTGCTGGTCCATGAACTGCGACAGCTGCGAGGAGCCGAAGAATTCGCGGACGGCGGCGGCCACCGGCTTGGCGTTGATCAGGTCGTGCGGCATGACGGTGTCGATATCGACCGCCGACATGCGTTCCTTGATGGCGCGCTCCATGCGCAGCAGGCCGACACGGAACTGGTTTTCCATCAGTTCGCCCACCGAGCGCACGCGGCGATTGCCGAGATTGTCGATGTCGTCGATTTCGCCGCGGCCGTCGCGCAGTTCCACCAGCGCCTTGAGAATGGCGAGGATGTCTTCCTTGCGCAGTACGCGCATCGTGTCGGGCGCATCCAGGTTCATGCGCATGTTCATCTTGACGCGGCCCACGGCGGAAAGGTCGTAGCGCTCACTGTCGAATAAGAGCTGGCCGAACAGGGTCTCGGCGGTGTCGATGGTCGGCGGCTCGCCCGGGCGCATGACGCGATAGATATCGATCAGCGCCTGTTCGCGGCTGTGGTTCTTGTCGACATTCAGCGTGTTGCGGATATAGGCGCCGATGGTGATGCTGTCGACGTTGAGGACTTCAACTTCCCTGACGCCGGCTTCATCCAGCGTGGCGAGATTGTCGGTGGTCAGCTCGTCGCCGGCCTCGACATAGATCTCGCCCGTCTCCGGGTTGACATAGTCGAGGGCGGAGAAGCGGCCCAGCAGTTCGTCTTCGGCAAAGGCAACCGACTTGACGCCGTCCTCGCCCAGCTTGCGCAGGGCGCGGGCGGTGATCTTGGCGCCGCCTTCATGGACGACGTCGCCGGTCTTGGCGTTCTTCCAATCCTGGGTGGAACGGGCGTTACGCATCCAGACGGAGTCCAGCGGGGTGGACCAGGTGCCGTCCTTCTGACGCTTGAAGGGAATCTTGCTGTAGAAATAGCCCAGTATGTCTTCCTGGGTCAGGCCCAGGGCATAGAGCAGCGTTGTCGCCGGCAGCTTGCGGCGGCGGTCGATGCGGACATGGACGATGTCCTTGGCGTCGAACTCGAAGTCGAGCCAGGAGCCGCGATAGGGAATGACGCGGGCAGCGAAAAGCAGCTTGCCC
>Ga0316221_1002913_pt1 | contig 14655 bp, 10 predicted proteins | sample TBH18007metaG_FD_206003 | JGI IMG/M metagenome (GOLD analysis project Ga0316221, IMG submission 206003) | Freshwater microbial communities from Trout Bog Lake, Wisconsin, USA - TBH18007 | ecosystem: Environmental > Aquatic > Freshwater > Lake > Hypolimnion/Profundal zone | place: USA: Wisconsin... | reverse complement strand
TTTGACCAATTCAAATAGCCTCTAAAGTGTTTACAAATATTTTAATTGGCTATATAGGTTTAGCAATTGCCTGCAATATTTTTTTACCCCGGCTTCTGAAAGCGGCTGTTTCTGTATCCCATCTTTCTTCAATAATCAGTTTTAATTCAGGCAGAATTTCAGGGTAAGTGTTTCCAAGATGATACAAAGTGGTTAAAGAGAATGCTTTTATAGCAACCGGTGTAGCGGGATTTTCGATAAAAGAGAAGCATTCATTCATCACTTCTCCCTGTAAATTCTCAGGAATGGTAAGGGTTTCGAGTATTCTGACAGAATTCCGGATTACAGATGCATGAACGTCTTTTCGGGGTAATTGGGCTACCAGGTCCTTAATATAAGGTTTGATCATTTCAGGGTTGGTTCTTGCCGCCCAACTCACACTCCAGGCGGCTCTTTGGGAAAGACGGTATTCACCCGTCATAAAACAATGCATCAGCTCTTTGAAATTTTTTTTAGAACTGCAGGCATAAAGGGCAATCTTCATGGCCTGTTTTTTGGAATGTTCTTTTAATATTTCCTGTTCTATATTCATCAGGATACCGCTAAGCTGATCAATGCCTGTTTCATGAGTTGAATCTCCTCAGTATCTACCGTAATATTTTCCAATTGTTCATGCATCGAGCCCGACTGAAACTGCATGGCAGATAGGATAGATTTTCTCGCAGAAGAATGTAATTCCCTGGCCCCGGTATAGCTAGCCAGATCTTTAATATTATCTGCGCGGATACCACTTCCCGGAAGAATGATGATTCTCTCTCCGGCTTTCTCAACCAATTCTTTGATCAGTTCTTTCCCATCCGGTGCTTTGGGTACCTGCCCACTGGTGAGTATTCGGTTGCAGCCACAGGAGATAATATCTTCCAATGCCTGTAAGGGATTTTTTGCCCGATCAAATGCACGATGGAAAGTCAATTCCATGGGCCAGGCAAGTTCTACCAGTCTTTGTGTACGGAAGGTATCTATATTTCCATCAATGGTTAATAAACCTGTAACCACCCCTTCAAATTGCAAGTCCTTGCATACACGTATATCCTGCTTCATCACTTCAAATTCATCATTGCCATATAAAAAATCACCTCCATGCGGACGAATGATCGGGAACACGGGTATGGATACTTTTTCCCTTACGGTTTTCAATGTTCCATAAGATGGAGTCGTGCCCCCATCTGAAGGGTTTTCGCATAACTCGAGTCGGTCAGCCCCTACTTCCACAGCCTTCAAAGCCGAAGTAATATTGAAAACAGCAATTTCTAATAAGTGGGATTGCGACATGGTATTTCTTTGCAAAAAAATAGTTAATAGCTAATTGATAATAGTTGTTTACGATAAAATATACTTTCCATCCACCATAAAGTTCTGATCATCTGCATAGCAAACAGCAAAATTGAATCCTTTCTGAATGCAATAACCACCATATTCTCCCTGCTTATTGATGGCAATAAATCCTACCTGTATCTCTTTTGATTTTGCAATGCCTTTTACTTTGATGATTCGTTCTACTGCTTTTTTACATGCCTGTTCAGGGTTTAGTCCCTGGCGCATCAGTTCCACCACCAAATGTGAACCACAGATCCGAATCACATCTTCGCCCTGACCGGTTGCGGTGGCAGCGCCTATTTCATTGTCAACAAATAAACCCGCTCCAATAATGGGTGAGTCGCCCAGTCTTCCACGCATTTTAAAACCCATACCGCTGGTAGTGCAACTACCGCTAAGATTACCTGCCGCATCCATGGCAACCATCCCAATCGTATCATGGTTCCAGTTACCATCATCCAGTTTGGCCGGAGCATATGCAGTTTGTTTTTGACCATTTTCAATATTCACAACAGGTTTGTACTCACTTTTCTTAAGCCAGTTGCGATAATTTTTTTCTGCATCATCCGATAATTTGGTAGGTTCCAGCGGAAAGCCCTCTTCAACAGCAAATTGCTGTGCTCCGGAACCTACCAGCATTACATGGGGCGTTTTCTCCATTACCCTTCTGGCAACTGAAATAGGGTGTTTGATCCGTTCAAGGAATGCCACACTACCACAATTGGCATATTCATCCATGATACAGGCATCCAGGGTAACATATCCATCGCGGTCAGGATTGGCACCGAGTCCCACACAACAGTTTTGAGAAGCTTCAGTTACCATTACACCCTGCTCAACAGCGTCAAGGGCACGACCGCCCTTTCCCAATACATTCCAGGCAGCTTTGTTAGCATGGATTCCCTCGTTCCATGTTGAAATGACTATAGGTTTGCGGATACCTGGTGCAGAGCGGAAACCGGAAAAAGAAAAAGAGCCCAATCCGAGTGAGCTAAGCCCCAGAAAACTTCGTCTGTCAAGCATAATTATTGATTTAGTAGTGGGAGAGTGCTAATCATTCGTTACTAGTGAACTTTTAGTTTCTGTATCATTTCATCGCTTATGGCTTCGCCATAAGCTCCATAGGCACTGATGAGTACGCCTTTCATTTTTCCATCGAGAGAAGCAATAACATATAATACGCTCGAATCATCGGGATTGGTATTTGCTTCAAAGCGGTGGTGTTCGAGAATCTCAAATTGAGAGGGGGAGAGGCTGGAACCGGTTTTGTTGCATTGGATATTATCAAATAACAGGTTAAAATCGGTGGTAAAACCTTTGGATTTTAAATCGGCAAGGGCGTCTACCAGGTTATCGTAATCGGCCATAAAAATATTTTCCGAAAGTTACTGATTGATGGGGGAGTTGGGAAAAAAAGGAGGATATAATTGGTAAGAGAATTTGTTTACTTTTAAAATGGATGTTCTCCATTCGATAAATCACTGCTTTTATTAGTGGATGTATTGCACTGATTTAGGCAAAGCTCAGGCGTCTTAAAAGTAACCGATAAATGAGATTAGTCATTCGCATTGTATGTATTTTCAGGAAGCCATTCATCAAGATCATCGAAAATATACTTTCCACTACTGCCAGTACCTGTAAATCCTCTTTTCAAATTTAGAAAGCTCCAGCTAATGGCGCCTTGTCGCTCAGATCGTTCATAAGGCGTTCTTCTAATCCATAAATCTGTAGTAATATCATATTCCCAAGTTTTCTTATTGTATTCGCCATTAGATTTTCCTAAACTGATATATGCTTTAGATATATTTCCTGAATAACTCGGTTGAATGATTAAAGCAATTCCGTGGTCTCTTGCAATATCTGTATAGTCGTCATCATAAGAATCCGGACTGGTATTATATATATCTCTTAATCTGGTCCATTTATCTGTTATAGGATTGTATCTCCAGAAATCGGTGGATTGAATTCCATTGTTGATTCCTGTGCAGATATAAGCCTGGTCCATGAACACAAAAGCCAGTGCTCCTGATCGTTTGCTAACGGGACTATTCTGAATCGCCTTCCACTGGTTATTTGCCGGATCAAACTGCCAAAAATCGTTTAACCAGGTTCCATTATAACCGGTACCTAAGTATCCATAGTTACCAACCGCAAAACCTACTGCATCATATCTTGCCCCGGTTCCTGGTCCATTGAGATCGGGGAGGTCGGCCATTCTTGTCCAGGTATTATTTCCCGAATTGTATTGCCAGCAATCCTGAAAAAGAATGTTTTTAACGGAATCATATCCTGTGGACAAATAGCCATTTACGCCGATGGAAAAACCAACACCTGATCTTCTGGGTATTCCCGGGAAAAACGCTTTTTGTGACCAGGCATTTGCAGCAGGGTCATATTGCCAGAGATCCGAAAGACAGGAATCTCCAGGAATAATGTATCCACCTACAAGGTATCCTGTATCACCAATCACCCAGGCACTGGCTCCGGTTCTTGGTATTCCACTAAGAAGTTCTGCTCTTTTTAGCCAATTACCGGTTGGACCGGCGCAGCATACCATTGATGTTTTAAAACAGGAATACAATATCAAAACCAGACTTATTCCTAAAATAAACTTAGTGGGTAGACTTTGTTTCAACTAATTCCTTTTTTTAAATTTATTTAGAATCAGAAAATTAGAAACGTTAAATCGGGTAATTAGAATCTATTCTAAGAGTCCAAATAGATAATTCAAACTATTGTTAATCAATTTATTATATTTTTTTGAGATTCTAATGACCCCCCTGTCTTGGGATAAAGATAACATAATTAATAACCTATAATATATTTACGTTATGTTACTTCGTTGGATTACCAATACATTATTAGGAAAAAGTAGTAGAAAAAAAAGAATAGCAAAGCGAGTTGAAAACGAGCTAAATAGCAATCGGGTTAAAATATTTTAATTGGTTTAATGAAAAACACTATATACTTTAGTAGTAATAAAAAACCGGGAACTTCTCCCGGCTGTTTAGTAAGCCCACTTATCTCTCTCGCAAAAGTTCGATAAGTAGCTTGATTAATTGAAATACTAATACCCAAATACCCAGATGTTTTTTAAAAGCGTCTGGGTTTCGCTTTTTTGGCGGTGAATTTGCCATACTTATCTGTCTTTAGTGACAGTTACCATCTTTAAATCATGGTTTTTGTATGGTTAATGGTTTATTAATTGAAGCGAATTTAACAATTCGTCTTATTATTATATTAGTTATCCTCAGGTTAGTTAATGAACAGAATGTGAATCCAATGTGAATTGAATTTTTAATACTCGCAGTTTCTTAAATAGAAGCGTGGGCTTTTTTTTCTACTACTTTTTTCTAATAACCCACTATTGATTATCTATCGATTTAATATAACGTTTAATTATAAGAGAAAATGATTTCCTTTTGTTTGGTGTAGGTGTATTTTAGGGGTTTTGTGGGCTAGGTTCTGTGCAGGTTGGCACAAAACCCCTAAAATACACCGAAACCAAAGAATCAGATAGAGAATCCTTTTGTCTTATAATTAACATTATGTTAAATGGCGCACAGCGGTTTTAAAAGAAAAAAGAAAAGCCCCACGCTTCTATTCCAGAGAAATAAATCAAATTATTATAAACAAAAAAGCCAGTCAATTTTATTGACTGGCTTTTTAAAAATATACTAATTTTTACAGCTTAATACTTACCATGCAACTCATCATACTGCTTATACTTAGCATCGTAGGCATCATAGGCTTTGGTATCTTTTCCACGTACTTTATCGCGTTTGTAAGCATATAGATTTGCCAGGAAGTCAACAGATTTATTGATAATACTTTTTTCCACTTTACTCCTGTCTGTTTTATCTTTTAAAATCATATAAGTTTTTTCTATCCAGTCAATCGCATTATCCAGGTTATCAAACAAAGGTTTTTCGATATCCGTGTTTTGCTTTTTGATGGCATCGATCTGATCTTTGAATTTGGCATCAGCCGCTGCTTTTTTCTTAGGGTCTTTATCCGGAGCGGGTTTGTTGGCATTCATGGCCTGCATGGCTCGGATATTGGCTGAATATTTATCATCATATTCGCCGTAAATATTGTAGTAGATCACCCCTACGTTAAATGACGCAATAGAATTCTGCGAATTTTTCGCAAATGCTTTTTTGAATGCATCTGCCGCTTTTAACGTGAACTTCAATAATGTCAGACTATCCAGGTCTTTATCCTTGTTCTTTACATTCACAAACAGATCGCCAAATTGCAGGTATTTATTTTCGTTAAGGGTTCCCGCAGCATCTGCTTTATCGTAGGTCTCTGTTTTTTGGGTCAGGGTATAATTCCTGTCCATATACTCCATTTCAAATTCTTCCCATGATGGATCTTTTGGATACAACAGTTTGGCAACATCCAGGTATTTTTTGAAATTATCCTCATCTTTGCTTCTTACATAATGATCGATCAGGAATTTGTATACATCTGCATAGCCTTCTCCTCCTACTTTATTATCTGCCAGTCTTGCGTATGCTTTCGCCGCATCATCCATTTTACCTGCATTCTGGTAAGCATAACCCAGGTACAGGATAGAAGTGGTATCAAACTCGCTATTGGATTTTGTCCATTTGTTTTTAAAAATCACATCACTGTAATTCAATGATGCCTGAAAATCTGCTGCCGCATCATCCCATTTCTTCTTATTGAATACTTTGATGGCTTCTGTATACGTAGCTGCATACATATCAAAGAAACCATCTGGTCCTTTTTCTTTGATCAATGCAAAATTCGGATCTGCCTGCATATATTTTTTAAAAGCCTCGTCAGCATCTTTAAATGCATTGGGGTATTTGGCTCTTAAAACAGTATCCTTATAGAAAATAGCATAGATTCTTGATTTCCAATACCAGCCTTCTGGTTTTGCCTGTGCTTTCGGATCGGTCATAATTTTATCGATCTCTGTTTTGGCATCTTCAAACTTGTTCAGGATAAAAGCTGTTTGAAATTTCTTAAAGTCCTGCGCACGGCTTATCTGAAAACCGGTAACCAGGATAAGCGTAAGCAATAAAAGCTTCTTCATAAGGGGAGGTTTTATTATTGATTTTCTGTGTTTGATTCTGTTGAGGGATCGGTTGACGGTGGTGCATCCTGATCCGTTGTTCCTTCTGTTCCTTCTGTTTCAGTCAGGTTTTCCATAGGGACGGGTTCTTCTGCTTCCTCAATTTGGGAAATGGCTGCTATTTCATCTCCTTCATCCAGTTTAATCAGCGTTACACCCTGTGTGGCCCTGCCAGCTTCCCGTATATCCTGTATCCCCGTTCTGATGGTGATACCGGATTTACAGGTAATAATCAGATCCTCCTTTTCTGTTACATACAAAATGCCCACCAAACTACCGGTTTTTCCGGTTACATTAATGGTTTTTACACCTTTTCCGCCGCGATTGGTAATACGATATTCATCAATAGCCGTTCTTTTTCCAAATCCTTTTTCACTTACTACTAATATCGTTCTCGTTTCATCAGCACTATTAATACAAATCATACCTACTACCTCATCGGTATCATCATCTACTTCAATACCCGCCACACCAATTGCCCCCCTGCCGGTTGAACGAACTTTTGATTCGGGGAAACGAATTGCGCGTCCGCTTTTCACAGCCAGCATGATCTCCTGGGTTCCATCTGTCATTCTAGCAGAAAGCAGTTCATCTCCCTCCACAATGGTAATGGCATTTACGCCATTGGCTCTCGGGCGACTGAAATCTTCCAGCGAAGTTTTCTTGATGATGCCTTTCTTAGTACAAAGTACGATATAATGGTTTTGCACATATTCTTTGTCGTCGAGTTTCTTTACATCAATAATGGCTTTTACCTTATCATCACCCGGTAATTGAATCAGGTTTTGAATGGCCCGGCCTTTACTTTGCTTCTCTCCTTCCGGAATTTCATATACACGTAACCAGAAGCAGCGCCCTTTCTCTGTAAAGAACATCATGGTACCATGGGTAGATGCCACGAAAAGATGTTCTACATAATCTTCTTCCCTGGTTTTTGAACCGACTGCTCCTCTTCCACCCCTGCGTTGCTGGCGATATTCGGTAGCAGAAGTTCTTTTGATATACCCTAAATGAGAAATGGTGATGACCACATCTTCGTCCTCTATCAGGTCTTCAATCCGCATTTCATCTGCCAGGTATTGGATCTCCGTTTTGCGCGGATCGCCAAATTTGTCTTTGATCTCCAATAATTCTTTCTTGATCAATTCATACCTCATCAACTCATTGCCCAGCAATTCTTTCAGGTATTTTATGGTTGCGATCAATCCGTTGAATTCTTCTACGATCTTATCTCTTTCCATTCCTGTTAAACGCTGTAACCTGAGTTCCAGAATGGCTTTGGTTTGGGCTTCGGAGAAACCATCTTCCTGCTGGTACAATTCATTGGTTACATCAGAAAACAATGCTTCATTGAGTTTCCATTTCTCTTCCCGACTTTTCTGCATCAAAGCTTCTTTGGCTTCATCGGGTGTTCTGCTGGCACGAATCAGGGCAATCACTTCATCCAGGTGATCCAGTGCTTTCAGGTAACCTTCCAGTATATGGGCCCTTTCTTCTGCTTTACGCAGTTCAAATACAGCCCTTCTGATCACTACATCCATCCGGAAAGCAATGAATTCTACAATCAGTGTTTTCAGGTTCATAATGCTGGGTCTGCCATTGCTGATAGCCACATTATTGATACCATAACTGGTTTGTAGTTCTGTGAATTTGTATAATTGGTTTATGATTACCTGCGCTACCACATCTCTTTTCAGGTCCAAAACAATACGCGTTCCTTCGCGCATATTGCTCTCATTGTTCACATGGGCAATGCCTTCAACTGTTTTTTCATTTACGAGTTGTCCGATACGATCGGTAAGTGCATCCCTGTTTACCTGATAAGGTACTTCAGTAATTACAATCTGTTCACGTCCGCTGGGTTTGGTATCTACCTGGCATCTTCCGCGAAGTACTACCCGGCCGCGACCTGTTAAGAATCCCTGTTTTACACCCTCCATTCCGTATATAATACCTCCGGTAGGAAAATCAGGGGCTTTGATAATTTCTATTAATTCTTCAATGGTAATATCCCTGTTGTTGATATAGGCAATACAGCCGTCCACCACTTCACCCAGGTTATGGGGCATCATATTGGTGGCCATACCTACGGCGATGCCGGAGGAACCATTCACCAATAATTGGGGAATACGGGTAGGCAAAACAGTGGGTTCCTGTAATGAATCATCAAAATTCAATTGGAAATCCACGGTTTCCTTTTCAATATCTGCCAGCATAGCTTCGGCGATCTTCTGCAAACGGGCTTCGGTATAACGCATGGCAGCAGGTGGATCACCATCCTGGTTACCAAAATTACCCTGACCATCCACCAGGGTATAACGCATGGTCCATTCCTGGGCTAGACGTACAACCGTATCATAAATGGAAGCATCTCCATGTGGGTGATATTTACCCATCACTTCCCCAACGATACGGGCAGATTTTTTATATGGTTTGTTGCTGTTGTTGCCAAGTTCATTCATGGCGTACAAAACACGGCGGTGAACGGGTTTGAAACCATCACGAACATCTGGTAATGCCCGGCCAACGATCACAGACATCGAATAATCGATGTAAGCGGTCTTCATTTGCTCTTCAATATTTACCTGTATGATGCGATCGTTATCGCTCGTTTGCTGAGGTAACTGGTTCTCTTCCATGTTTAGGTTCTGGTGCTGAATTTAGACTGGTTACAGGATGTAATACACACCTGTTTTACAGGATGGCGAAGATAGCTTTTTTCGGGGCGGAAAGGGCAGAAAAATGGCTGTTTTTTAAGGGGTTTTATCCACAGTTGTGAAATGCAGGAAATCACATTTTTCTCCCATTTTTGGGTATTACATACTGATAAACAAAAAGGGCCTCCATTTTCGCGGAAACCCTTTCTGGTATTGAGTTGTAGAAACAGTTAATTCACTCTTTTTATGCCCGATCCGCCTCCTTTATTACTCACCAGCGATGCATTCCCTTTATAATACACATCACTTCCTCCACTTGCAGTTATAGTAATCTCCTTATTCGCAGTAATATGTATATCACTCCCACCACTGCTTTCTATGGTAGAGAAATTGGTATTGAGATCATAGGCATGTATATCACTTCCGCCACTGGCAATGATATGCGCTTTCTCTGTTTGCCCGGAAATATAGGCATCTGATCCGCCACTTACATGTAATGATAGCTGGCCCGTATTCACCTTACCCCTGAAATCAGAACCTCCGGAGAAACGGAGTTGTAAATTGTTGCTATGAATTTCGTTGTCAACATATACATCCGATCCCCCTCCCGCTTTTATCCCATCCAGTTCCTTAGCAGATACATAGGCTTTCATCTTGCGGTTTCCCCAGTTCATTTTCCAACCACTACCTGGTTCTAGACCTATTTTTAATACCCCGTCTACCACTTCCACCCGTATCATATCCCTGTATTCTTCTGTTGTTGCACTTACTGCTACTGCTTCTTCATTACCCTGACTCAGATATAGATCAACTCCTCCGCCGATTTCAATAGCATGGTATCCTTGAACTTTTCTGGGTTGGGCATTGGCATCATGCACGGTTTTTTGTGCAAACAGGCTTGCACAGCTAAATAGGATCATCAGTAGAAGCAGGCTGGAATTTTTCATATCTAGGTTTTTCCATATGACGATTGAACGGGATAAATGTTACAGTTCTATTCCTTCCCCGCAAGTGTTTATCTTTAGGGTGATGAACACGCAAAAACATATTCTTCTTTTTGGGGCAGGTAAATCCGCATCGGTTCTGATCGACTTCCTGAAACAGAAAGCCATAACTGAGCAATGGAAAATTACCGTAGCGGATGTTAATTCCGATGCCATCCTTGCAAAACTGGGAAACCATCCACTAACAGAGGCAGTGGCTTTGGATATAACCGACGATTTGCAGCGAAAGGAACTGGTGCGTACTGCAGATGTGGTGATTGCTTTATTACCTCCTTCTCTGCAGTATACGGTTGCCTTAGACTGTCTTTATTTTGGCAAACATTTCTTGACTGCCTCGTATACTGACCCGAATATTCAGCTATTAGCCAATCAGATTAAGCAAAAAGGTATTCTTTTTCTCTGTGAGATGGGACTTGACCCCGGAATTGATCATATGAGCGCGATGCAAATGATTCATCGTATCAAATCGTCAGGCGGCAAGATTCATTCTTTTCGCTCACATTGTGGTGGACTGGTGGCAGCGGAAAGTGATACGAATCCCTGGCATTATAAATTCAGTTGGAACCCACGGAATGTGGTTATTGCAGGAAAAGCCGGGGCGGTTTATCTGGAGAATGGGGAATTGAAAAAGCAGTCTTACCAAACACTTTTTTCTGATTGTGAATTGTTGGCTGTGCAGGAACAAGGCCCGCTATGCTTTTATCCCAACCGTGATTCTTTGGGTTATATCCCTATTTATAAAATGGAAGAAGCGACCAGTTTTATCAGGACTACTTTACGTCACCCGGATTATTGCAAGGGATGGAATACCGTTATTCAAATAGGAGTAACGGATGAAGTGGAATTGATTCATACGGATGGATTGTCCATTGCATCTTTTTTTGAGATGCATTTCAGAAAAACGGGTGTAAGAGTAAATGATTTATCTCCTGTTCAGCAAAAACAATTTGAATTCCTCGGATTATCTGATACCAGCCTGATTAATAAAGGGGATTGCACTGCAGCTGATGTATTGCAATGGATATTGGAAAAAAAATGGGCTTTGCAACCGGAGGATAAGGATTTGATTATTATGGTGCATGAGATTGGGTATTCTATTCCGGATAATATGGGGAAGATGGAGTTCGCAACAATAATTGCGGAATTGATTGTAACGGGTGAAAATAGTGTGCATACAGCGATGGCTAAAACCGTGGGTTTGCCTTTGGGGATTGCTGCTTCACTGATACTGGAAGGGAAAATTAGGGAAACCGGTTTGCATATTCCTACTGTTCCGGGAATTTATGTGCCTGTGTTGGAGGAGCTAGAGAGGTATGGAATTGGATTTGTGGAAAGAGAGGGATGAGGCACACCAAGGCACAAAGGCACGGTTTGATTTTTTTTGATTGGATGTTTTGGTATACAATTTTGAGTCTACAGGTTCGGGGTATCTGTAAACTCAGCAGCAAGTACCATTCATCAGCGACCCAAACTGTGCCTTTGTGCCTTAGTTTGAGATTTATTTTTTGCTTTTAACTTTCCCCTCTCCGCCCCCATTAATCACCCACTCATAATCCAGTTGTCTTTTTTCCAGGTTGGCGGAGATTACTTTTATCCATACAGGATCTCCCATCCTGAATACCCGACCACTTCTTCTTCCCACCAGGCTATAATCTCCTTCCACCAACCGAAAATCATCATAATCAGATAAGCCTACAATACTCACCAATCCTTCACATTTATGTGCCACAGTTTCTACCCAGAAACCGAAACTGGATACACCGCTTACCACTCCTTCAAACACTTCACCTAAATGATCTTTCAGGAACTCAACCTGTTTGTATTTATTTCCGGAACGTTCACATTCCATCGCAGCCCTTTCTCTTTCACTGCTATGTTTACATTTCTCTTCCATTTTTTTATCGATCATGGGTTTGTCTTCCAAAATCGATTCCAATACACGATGTACGAGTACATCCGGATACCTGCGTATAGGGGAAGTAAAATGACAGTAATAATCAAATGCCAATCCATAATGCCCGATATTCTCCGTTGTATATATTGCTTTGGCCATGGTACGGATACCCAATTGTTCCAGTACATGTTGTTCCGGTTTTCCTTTGGCATCGGCCAGCATGCTGTTAAAACTTTTGGCTATAGCTTGGGGACTGGAAGTATCAAAACTAAATCCATGCTTTTTCGCAAATACAATAAATGGAGCCAGTTTATCCGGATCGGGCTGGTCATGCACCCGGTATGGGAATGGCAATGGTTTTTTATTGATTTTCAGTTTGGCCACATTTTCAGCTACAGTTCGGTTAGCAAGCAGCATAAATTCTTCGATCAGTTGATGAGATTCCTTGCTTTCTTTCACCATGACACCAATGGGCTTTCCTTTTTCATCCAGTTTAAAACGAACTTCCTGCGAAGAGAAATTGATAGCTCCTTTACTGAAACGTGTTTTGCGTAATTTTTGCGCAATATCATTCAGCAAAAGGATTTCTTCTTCATGCACGCCTTTTTTGGTTTCAATGATCTCCTGCACATCTTCATACGCATACCGGTGGTCAGAATGAATAACAGTTTTACCTAACCAGTATTGTTTTACTTCTCCTTTTCCATTCATTTGAAAGATAGCGGAGAAGGTAAATTTATCTTCGTGCGGACGAAGTGAACAGAGTTCATTCGATATCCGTTCCGGTAACATGGGATTTACCCGGTCTGGCAGGTAGACTGAAGTTGCTCTTTTGTACGCTTCTTCATCGAGTTCAGTTTCGGGATGAACATAGTAGCTAACATCTGCAATATGCACACCAATTTCATACATGCCATTGGATAAAACTCTGAGAGAGATGGCATCATCAAAATCTTTCGCATCTGCCGGGTCGATGGTAAATGTGAGTATTTCGCGACAGTCCCTTCTTCTCCTGATTTCTTCGCTATCCAGCACATGAGGTAATCTTTCAGATTCTTCCAACACATCTTCCGGAAAAGATAAAGGGAAACCGGCCTGGGCCAGCAATTCTTTCATGGCAGCATCGTTCTCATCTTCGGGGAGCAAAACACTTACAATACGACCTACGGGTTTTTTATCATCTTTATCCCATTTAACGAGGCGGGCCACTACCCTGTCTTTGTTCTTAGCACCATTAATATCTGTTAATGGGATAAACAGATCGGGCATGGGTTTATCTGTATCGGGAATAAAGAATGCGTAATTGGTGGAGAGTTGCAGGTGACCCGTAAATTCTGTTTGCTTGCGCGTAACCACTTCCGTGATTTTCCCTTCTTTTTTTCCGCTGCGCATATTTTCCTTGATCACTTTTACCCTAACGGTATCGCCATTGAGAGCGGTATTAAAATCGCCGGGTTTTACCAGCACATCACCCGGGGTATTATCTACTACAACATAACCCATACCGGAGCGGGTTACTTCGAGTTTACCTTTTAGGGTAAGTTGTGCGGTTATTTTTGATTTTGATTTTTGTTTTGATTTCTTTTTGTTCATAAAACGGGGTTGAAGCTAAAGTTCCTGATAAAATCAGTTACCAGCTCATTAAATTGTTCACCTTCCTCAAACAGGAAGCGATGGCGTATGGGTAAAACATACATAGGTAAACTGGCCAGTTCTTCTGTGAATTTGGCAAGTCTTACTGCGTCTTTTTCTGTGGTGAGTATGAGTTTGTCTTTTGCATGAATATCAGTAAAGATCTGTTTGATTTCATTCAGATCATCAATAGAAAAAATATGGTGATCTGAATAATCCTGCTGATAATACGTATGCGATTTTTCGAGTAAGTATTCTTTTAAAAGTTTGGGGTTGGCTATTCCACATACCAATAATACTTCATCTCTCGGGGTAAGATGCCATTCATCCCCGATATTAAAAATATGATAGGGCGTACCATATTCGATGGTGGTAAAAAATACTTTTTGTGTAGCAGTTGGCCGTAACTGGCGAATAATTCTTTGCTTTTTTTCCGGAGAAATGTTTTCCGGGCATTTGGTTACGATAATCAGTTGTGCTCTTTTGGCAGAAGCGCGCTGGTCTCTCAGATCCCCGGTAGGCAGAAAAATATCCTGGGAATACAAATTGCTGTATTCGGTTAAAAGAATGTTTAATCCCGCTTTTACTGATCGGTGCTGAAATGCATCATCCAAAATAATTGCCTGCAAGCCAGACACATCCTGTAAAAGATGGGGAATCCCTACGATTCTTTCTTCACAGGAAGCCACCGCAATTTCGGGGAACTTGATATGAAATTGCATGGGCTCATCACCAATTTCTAATGCGGTAGTATATTCGTTTGCAAGGGCATAGCCTTTTGTTTTGCGTTTGTATCCCCTGCTGAGGGTAGCTATTTTAAAATCTTTTCGCAGTTGCCTGATCAGGTATTCTACCATGGGCGATTTACCGGTTCCACCCACAGCCAGGTTTCCTACACAGATAATGGGGAAATTAAACTCGGCCGATTTCAGGTATTGCTTATCAAACAAATAATTGCGGATAATAATGATCAGTCCGTACAAGATAGCCAGCGGCAGCAGTAAA
>Ga0316221_1002883_pt1 | contig 14777 bp, 20 predicted proteins | sample TBH18007metaG_FD_206003 | JGI IMG/M metagenome (GOLD analysis project Ga0316221, IMG submission 206003) | Freshwater microbial communities from Trout Bog Lake, Wisconsin, USA - TBH18007 | ecosystem: Environmental > Aquatic > Freshwater > Lake > Hypolimnion/Profundal zone | place: USA: Wisconsin... | reverse complement strand
TAATGTAATAACACCAGCGTTAACTGTACCTATAGCAATATTATCTACTGTTGGGTTTGTTCCACCGTTACCCCACACGCTAACATAGCTCTTACCATAGTTACCTAATGTAACACCACCTTGTAGAACACTATTTTCAAATATATGTATGTCGTTATCTACCGTAGGGTAAAGAGCTAATGTATTAGGTGAATCAACAGTAGGTTGTATATTAATACGACCACCATCAACTCCGTAGCCTGGTCCTGTTAAAGTAGAAGCACTAAATGATATGTTGCCTGTACCACCGCCACTACTACCACCACCCGATAAACCAGGAAATAAGTTTCTATTCCAATACATAAATTACCAAGTAGTTGCACTAAGCTGGACTCGTTTCCAGATATTAGTACTTGTATTGACGTAGTTAGTAGTACAGTAATAAATGTAGTTAGTGTCAAAGGCTACTGTACCCGCGACATCTCCTGGTGCACCGTACGAGTGAGCCGGTGCATAAGGACCGATTAATAAACCGTTAACAAAGTTAAGTGCACTCACACCACTAACTTCTATAGTATTAGCAGTAATGTTTAAATCATTAAATGCACTTATCAGCATTGTGCCTGTTGAAAGCGGGCCAATATCTAAGTTATTAGCTGAAGTAGTGCGTGTTTGCATTCCACTATAAAGAGCGTGGTCGCCTAATCTAATCTTGCGAGTATATAAACCAAGCTCCCCGGTTATTTCGGTACGGGCATGGGTTGCACTGACACTATTTACTGAAGGTACATATATACCTGGTGAGTATGGAGAGTAGCTAGCGTATGAACCGATAAAAATACTTGAATCATCAGTCGTACCATAAAGTAATAACCCCTCATTAGAGTTATCAGCTATTGGCCATTGCGGTCTGTCTGCTATTACATATGCAGTACCGTTAAGTATGTCATACCCGCTTAAAGTATTTGTTCTATAAAACTCTAACCAATTACCACCGTAAATAGATTGTCCGCAATCATCAATAAGCTGTGTTGATGAACCGTAATGTTGAATGTAGCCGTTATTAGAACTTAAAGCAATATTACCGTTTTCAAATGTATTGCTTGTACCAATAAGATAACTTGTAGCTAATGTACGTAACACATTATATGCACTTATTTGCATTGTATTACCATCGCCTTGTGGTATAATAGTTAAGTTATTAGAACTTATTGAACTTGTACCGAGGTTACCGTAAAGAGGTTTAAAGCCAACGTTTAACTGTTGTACGTTAACACCGCCCGGGCCGGTTATCTCAACAGGCCATTTATTATTGCTGTTGTTTACAGATGGTAAATAAATACTAGCAGTTGATGGAGAGTAGTTTGAATACGAACCAATAAAAATACTCGAGTTTAAATTTGAACCGTAAAGTAATAATCCCTCAGTAGTACCGCCGTCTATCGGCCAAATAGGTCTATCAGAGATTGTATAAGCTGTACCGTTAAGTATTGTATAACCACTTAAAGTATTTGTTCTATAAAACTCTAACCAATTACCACCGAATATGGATTGACCGCAATCATCAATAAGTTGAGTACCAGGGCCGCCTGTATAATGTTGTATGTAACCGTTATTAGAGTTTAATAAAATGTTACCGTTATAAAGTGGGTTAGAAGTACTTAGAGTAACACTAGCGGCATGTATTGATATTAAATCGTTAGGTTTTCCTGCATATAAACCGTAGTTAGTTACCTGTACGTTGTTAACATAAGGGTTGCCACCACCCGCGCTTAACGCTATAATATTATTAGTATTAGTAACCGTTTGTGCACTTAATGCAGAAATAGCATTAGTTGTATTAGTAGCCCCGATTGAACTTATAGCGGATACAGCTAAGGTTAAAGCAGAAAGCTCGCTATTGACATTAGTAAAGTTCTGATTTAGCGTTGTACGGCTATATGTAAGAAAATCAGTAGGTTGTATGGTTGTAATACTAGCCATGGGCGGTTTATATTATTTAGTATAAACGACTGAATGTTTATACTGTAAGCCAAGTATATGTATTACCATCCCAGGTAAATGTAGCGTTTTGCCAATCAATCTGCATTGGGTTGACCGTAACGACCTGTATACCGCTCAAGGCATAAGGTTGTTGGAATGGTAATGCAGGTTGATATGTGTCTTTTGATAAAATAGAATATCCAGCATCATTAACTACAATGATATCGAAAAATCCGCCGTTTGCAGCATCTGCTGGTGCTTGGTAGTTAACTACTAGTTTATTATTATTAACAATAGTGTAGTTTAAAGCAGGAACAACATTCGGCAAACTAGGGTAAGTAGCAGACATCGACGGTACTGTAGAAAACGAAGATAATGTCGTTACATCAGTATATCCGAACATACCAGGCACTGACCCGCTCAAATAAACAGCATTGGTATAGTTGTACATATCTCCCAACAACGTACAAGTACCTGAAAGACTTGTAGGGGTAATCCAACGATCTGTGAACTGAGTAAAGGGACGCGCTGAAACAGTTGCTGTTTCTTGATAAGAAGTACCACCCACGTCATTTAACGCATTGTAAATGGAACCATATGCACTTTCATTTTCAGGCACTGCTGAAACCGCATAAAAGTTGCTATCGATTTTAAATATTCTACCCGCTGGGCTAACATCAGATTTAAATAACCACCCTTTTATGGTAAATGTGGTATCGCAAGAAACTCTATATATTTTAGTAGCATCAATATCTGTAGGGTAACCCATTTTTAACTGTCCATCCCAGAGAACTTCTGTTCTTATTTCAGTACCAGGCATTGCTTCATTGGTAGTAGAAATAATAAAATATGGGTCACTCCATGGAACAAAGTTGCTAAGGATTTGATCCATATCTGTCTGAAACTTAGTTAAAATACTAATGCTAAGACTAATATTAATCGGTACAGGTTGTAATGTATGAGTACTAGCAGTATCGGTAGAATTAACGTTATAATAGTACCCGTCTAGTTTATTAAAGACTCTATTAACATCACGAGATATTGCGTTTATGTTAAAAGCTACAACAGGAATCGTTATTGTCTGCGCTTTATCAACAATATCAAATAAAACTCTTTGTTTTGGAGAGTAAACATAACGAACAGCAACAGCCGCACCAGGATTACGCTGGTTATCAAAGCGTTTTACTATGGCTCCATCGAAAGCTTGTAAAAACTGGGTTAATAAATCCTTTATTTCCCAGTGATAGTTGTATTGTTGCACAAACTATACTTACTCGCTTCTATGTATTCTGTCTAAGAAGTGCTTCGGCAATTTGTTTTCGTACTTACTAATGATAGTACTAGCTAATCCGTCAATAATATATGTACAGCTTTCATCTTCTTTGGTTCTAGTACATCTACCACATGCCTGGATTAAGTTTATGAACATTTTCATACGATACCAATCCGGATCTTTCTCGGCTAACATCTTAATTCGCTTATTTCCCAATGGGAGATACGGTAGTTTTATGATAATTTGCCATTTTCCCAGGTCTCCCTTAAGATCTAACCCCATAGTTAATGAAGGGCTAACCAAAACTGTAGGGTCAGTGCGTAAAGAATGCTCTTTTATGATAGTTTCATTAGTAGAACCCTCTTCTCTATACAAAAATCTTCGTGTATTAAGCTTTCTTTGCAGTTCCTGAGTGATTTTAAACGTGTGAGTATGTATAATACCCTTTTCGTCTTTGTGATAGTTAGCAATTTTCACAGCCTCTTCAATAGCTTTTGGTAAGTTCTTCTCCATAAGCTTGTGACTTAATGGTAGTTTATCACCTATCACTATCGGGCTTCTTTTTGGGTCAAAAGTTGACTGTAGTTCTATATACTTGTAATCTGTTATACCCAGGTTTTTTGCAAAAATATCACGATCTACAATAGTAGCACTCATAAGAACCACTACTTCTGCAAAGTCAAACAAACAGTGAGTGAGTCTATCTATTTTTAACGGGGTTACAATGACTTTTTCTGCGTCTTTTTCAACAATATACTGTGCATCATCCCAGTGATTAATAGTATGTTTGATAGCATCACATAAATCTTTACGCTGTCTTTGTTTTGCTAGTTCTATTTTGTTTTTTTCGTAGCGAGCACGCTCATTAAAACTATCAATAACATCTTCTACTGCACCTTGTACGTCTAATAACCAGCCTAACACCTTAGGTTGTGCTTCGCTAGTTAGTTTTTCTACTTTTACGTCGAGATAAGCTAAAGATTTATAGTTTATAACAGCAGAAAAGTTCTTAACGATTTCGTCTTCTAGTTCCGACGCCTCATCACAGACTATTATCTGCCGTCTTTTAACGTGATCAGGTAAATTGAAGAATGAAGCATAGTTTAACACTGTAAACTTGTCAACTAACGCTTCATTGCGCATTTCATAATACGGACAAATACAGTTATTCCAGCAGCTTTTCTTTTGATTAGGAGAAATAGTACAAGGTGCCTGATCTACAGTAAAACTATCGTCAATTTCACACTGATAGTTAGATTTGCCCTTAAAAATGGTACTGTCGTCAAACAAGCTAGCGTACTGATCTTGTAAAGCTTTAGTAGTAGTGAGTGCAAACAGCCCGTGATTAGGAAAACGATTAAAAACAGGCGGAAAATCTTTATCAAACGCTTGATAGTTATCAACAAGCTTTACATACTCAGGATCTGCACTATTAGTAGTATTAGAAAGAGTTTTACTGAAGAAAGATTTACCTGATCCAGTAGGTGCTTGTACAATAATAAACTTAGCACCGGAATTAACTGCTTCCTCTATCTGTTGTAAACCAGTAACCTGATGTTCTCTAGGTGTATGTTTGTCAGAAAAGTAAGTTAGTATTGGTTTGTCTATCTTCATTAATAAGAAGACAAGTATATAGTACTTTATGAAAATTACAAGGCCGAAATCGTCATTACACTGTCATAAAACCGGCTATTTTTGACCTTTGTTACTCCTTTAAGAGCTATCAACAGATCAAAGTCATTTTCAGCAAGAGTCTCTAGCTTATAATCGAAGTTTATCTTGTTTAGATCTCCTTCAACAGCATACGGAAACGGTATTTCAAATGTTTCTCTTTTCTTTTCGTTAACCAGTATAAAAGACATGTAGTTTCCGGATAGTTTATACAATAAGAGCTTACCACTTTTGTAAGTCTTATGTTTAAAGTTGAAACTAACCTCTCTTTGCAGAAAAGGTTTCATTAAGTTGTCTATTTTGTCGGTCATGCGTGCATGAATGATACTTTTTGTGCTTCTGGCATCTTAGATAAGACCCGGTTAAAATATTCCCAAAACTCATCAGGTGGGGTGGTTCGAATAGCTCTTACTATTTCTACACTCTCTGCTGGAACTAACCTAAAATCTTGCATGAATATATCCCAAGTCATTACTAATCCCTTTTGTCTAGGGTTAAACTTTAAATGGCCTGGAGCTCCGTGAAAGTTCAATGCTGTTCGTCCTGGTATACTATTTAATAGGTTAGTATCGTTAGTTGCAAGCATTCTTCTGTGGTCATTACCGGGTAAAGGTCTACGCCTTATGAACCTAAGCTCTACAGCATGGCTGTTTAGTATTTGTTCTAATGTACCCGGGGACATCCATATTACTTAGTAGTAGGAGTTGCTCTACCGAAAATACGTTCTTCGTTAAGAAATACAATGTTCTTTAAACCGTTCATTTTTGCACATTTTAAGCCAAAGTTACTTGGAAAAATAACGTGCTCGCCAACTTTAGTTTTGCAACGAGGTCCAGCAATGATAACCTTAGCTACACGCCAAGCAGATTGAACCACATTAGCAGGTACGAAAATACCTTCTCTCATGATTTCAGTATTATCTTCATTACAATCTGCAAACTGACACATTAAAAGATCATCCAATAAAGATGTAAGTGTCCAATCTGTAAGATTTAAGTCTGAACCGAGATAGTTCTCAAGACGTACCAAACCTTTAGTATTGTCTGTTTCTACTTGTTCGTTTGCCTCAAGAGCTTTATGCTGATCGGCACGACTCATGCCACTTTGCTTAATATCTCTTTCGATTTTATGTTGTAGATTTTTCTTCATTTGGTATTTTTAAGTTAAATTGCTCTATATACTGATTTACCTCTCTTATGGAGATTTCAAGGTTATTAGCTACCTTTCTAACGTTCTCAGTATTCTTTTTAATGACTTCTTTTTTAGTCTTTTTAATGTAACTGATTCTCTTAAATTTACAACTAGGTATAATAGTTTTTAGAGCAATGTACCAGTCTTTGTTATTCTCATAACATCCCCAGTATCTATTGGTAGTTTCATTAACGATATGTGCAACCGGTGTAGAGTGCATGGAACACCAACGCTGGATAAGGAATGGTTGAAATTCCTTATCCTCGTTAAGGCTGCTTATATCAGATTCTTTAGCTTTATAAAGAATCTTGTTAAGATGGTCGAACATTAAACAATAATCTTAGCAGTTGCTACAAAGATATTATCTACCATTCGATAGAACTGCTGATGCACTTGTAGTTGAAACTTCTCTGCATCTGCAGGTGAAAGATTAGTACTAAATGCAAAAGCAGGAGCTTTCTTACCAGCACTAATATTAATACCTGTATGACCGATAGCTACATTATCTTTCGAGTATGTAATACTAACAGAAGCTTTACCTTTTTGCTGTACAATACCGCCTTGATTATGTTCTGCATGTACAATCAAGTCATCGCCCTTCATTTCAATAGGTTTTTTAATGTATGTGTGCAAAGTATTAGCGATTGCAGTGTTAAACAAGCGCTGAAAACATACTGCACCAAATGGGTCTAAGTTAGGTATTTCCCAGCAGAAGTTAATCATAGAATCACTATAGATATAGTCTTTTTCTAGAGAATCTTCTAAGTCAATAAGGTTTAATGTAACTTCTACAGGAGCTACATAGCTAACAATATTACCCACAGCCAGAGTCTTATCTCTGAAATACTTATAAGCAAAACGCTTGTGAATAAAATCGCCGTTATATATTTTTTGATCTGTAATAATCATAGTAGTATTATAAAATGTATTTTAATATTTTCCAGCTCTAGCTTTAACTAAAAACCAGTCTTGACCTAAGTTGAACTCTTGTGTAAAGTTCTTTAAGCCTGGAGAAGCATGCGTGACAGCAATATTAGTTGTACCGAGTTTTAGTTTAGCTTTATTGCATTGTAAGCTAAAGTCTAAATCGTAAAAATGAAACTTAGCAGGACATGTTTCGTCAAAGCGAACACCAGCTTCAAAAACCTTTTTAGGGTTGAAAGCAAGAAACAGTCCATCTAGGAGTGCAACTCTACCATTCTTACCAAAAGTGGTATTAAACACACTGTTATTACTAATGTCTACATGGTTAACGCTGCCTTTTAGGCCTTCTTTTGCACACATTAAATGCCATAGTACTGGTGTTTGTATTTTAGGATTAACACCCCCAGCTAAACCTACAACATCGTACTGTTTGAAAGCTTGTTTTAATTTTTCAATCCAGTTTTTATCTGTAATGAGTACGTCATCATGTGTTAGTACCAGTATACAGTCTTCGTCTTTGTACTGTTCAATAAAAGAGTTGTAAACTTTAGCTATAGAGGTCTTATTGTTAAAAGTCCCGTTTACAGTCTTAACATTGTCTAGCCCTTCACTGTTAACAATAGTGTATTTGCTTCTTTCTTTAAGATTTGAATAAGAAGTAGCGGTTGAACAAAAACCAATATATACATTCATTAGTCTTGTATGATAGTTTCAACAGGCAGGTTAGGAAACTTTTTAGTTAGACCTGTAGGCGTAACACTCTCTTGTGTAGAACCATCATTAAAAATATAAATGTTATTTAACCTGATATTATTATCATTAATAAGCTCTGCTAGTTCAAACATACGTTTGCGATGTACTTCTGTGTGATCAGAACATACATCACTGTGTGCGGTGAACAATAACGCTTCTACTAAGAACTGTTTATCTTCTATTTTTAATTGCTGTAAGCCTTTCATATAGTGCTTACAGTATAAAGGTTTATAAAAAAATATCTACTATTATTTTTGAGTATCTGATATTTGATCCAGTCTTTGTGAAATATGTTCCAATATTCTGTCCGTTTCACTTTGTGGTTTAGGATCCATGTAATGTACAACTATAGAAGTTATACTACCAATTAATGCAACCCAAATAGCTGTTTGAAAATGCCAACCGAGCTTATTATTTTCAGTGTGTTTAGTATTACACACTCTGAGGCGCTCCTGTAAATCGACTATCTGCTCTCTAAGCTCTATTTCTGTATGTGCTAAATCATTTTGCAACGTAGCTACCTGTTGCATGAGGCTAGGTTGACCGTTACCATCTCGGACGATTTTACTTATGTTTTGTAATTCCGTCTTAACGTTTACGATATCCCTGTTTATATAATCTATAGCGTCGTTTGGCACGCTAATACTTAGAATACAAAGTATGGAGACTTGTGCTTAAATCTTCCTGCAGGTACTATACTATTGTAATCCTGTATTGCGTATACAATACCCTCTTTTAAAGATTCACTACCTTCAAATTCAGTAGAAGAAAAACACCCGGTGGCTGGATTTGCAAACAAGGTGCTAGCACTTCTGGCTAAATACGTTTTGTTAGTTTTATTATTAAAAGCCCATATAGCAAATGTGCCTTTAAGTACTTCCATAGCTTCCGATACCTGTTTTTTAACTTCTAGCATACGAGGTATAATACAGCTATCAGTTCTACCTATAAAATCTTCGTCAGGAAAATACTCTTTACACAAACTCTCAAAATTACTAATAATACCATTATGAGCAACTATCCAGTCTCCATAAGTGAATGGGTGATTGTCTCCAGGTTCAAACGATTTTGTTTCTACAGTTGGACCTCGAGAATGATAAAGATAATAGCGACCTTGAGTGTCTAAACCTGGCGGGTTAAAACAGTCTACAGGTTCTTTAAAAATGCCTTCAGTTTTATTCACCTGGTATTGATTGTTAGTATCAAACACCAACACTCCAGAGCTATAGTAACCCCTAGCTAGGTTATCTTTATACAAACTAAAAGCTTTGTCTTTATTATTACTGCCCGCTATTCCGCACATATGTAGATTTAGTATAAGGTTGACATTCGTACTTAGCCCAAGGTACCTCTTTTGCATAAGGAATTGGGTCTATTATTTTATTATCAATAAAAGCTTTTAATCTTGCTGAACATGAAACACATTCACCGCAGGCTATTTCTTTACCCTCGTAACAAGTATGAGTTTGCTTAAAGTTAACACCTAACTCAATGCCTTCAGCAACAACTTCTTCTTTAGAGAACTGCATAAAAGGTGCATTAACTTTAATAACGTTTTTACGGTTAAGACCGTATAGTTCATTAACTTTATTAAGGAATAAAGATGTACAGTCCCAGTAACCCGAGAAGTCATCGGTTTGTACTGCACCGTAAAACAGGTCTGAAGCCCCAACAGATTCAGCCCAACCAGCGGCTGTAGTGAGTAATAGTAGGTTTCTAAAAGGAACATAACTTAAAGGCTGTGCATTACCAATATCATCTTTAGCTTTAGGTATGTTTAAGTTAGTATTTGTTAAAGCTGACATAGTGGATATACTTCTAAAGAAATCCATATCTACAATCTTATGTTCTTTAACCTTGCAAGCATCTACTTGATACTTTGCACAGTCGATTTCTCGAATAATCCGTTGTCCGTAGTTAAATGTAATGGCATATACTTCATCATAGTTAAGCTTCTTAGTTACATAGTGAAGTAATATAGAGCTGTCCATTCCGCCTGATAATATGACTAGTGCTTTTGACATATGGTTATAATAGTATAGTTTAATAGAAATTCAATGAAAAAGTAGTAAATAATGTATATGAAGAATTTGTTCCAAGATGCATTTAATGAATCCCTAGATAGAGAAAGCAATGCTGGCATTATGCATTTAAAAGATGTTGAAGCTAAGAAAGCTGGTAAAGATTCATTTAAATTAGGCGATAAAACTTTTCCAGTCAAGGAAAAAAAGAAAGTATTGGACAAAGAAGGTGCAGGCGTGATGCATTTTAAGGATCAAAAAGCTAAAGAAGCTGGTAAAGATACTTTTGAGTTAGGCGGTAAAGAGTTTCCTGTAAAGGAAAGCGACAAAAAGTGGATACAAAAAACTAGTGTATCAAAACATAAAGGCGACTTACACAAAGCATTACACGTTTCACAAGGTGAAAAGATTCCTGCTGATAAGCTAAACAAAGCTGTACATAGCAAGAACCCTCACACCCGTCATATGGCACAGTTTGCAAAGAATGTGCAGAAGGAAGAATCAGAGCATATGACTCCAAGTGAAATCAAAAAACGCAACGACATTTACAAGAACTTACCTAAAAAAGATATTGAAAAGCGTTACGGAAAAGATATTCGCGGAAATATCGCTACAGCAAAAGCTCTAGCAGAAAATGCTTACGGTGCAGCTTTAGGTATGGAAGCTAAACCAGCACACCCACCTGCAGCTAAGCCAGCTCCAACAGCTGAACCTTCTGATGATGAAAGATCTCAAGCAGCGTGGAACAAGTCTTTAAGTCCTGAAACAGATCCTGCAGCTTTTGATGCTGCTGCAAACCCTTCTCTTAAACTTGATACAGAAGGCGTTGCTAAAGCACGTGAATGGATTAAAAAACTTGACGACATGGCAACATTTATTAATGGTGCAGATGAAAACAGCTTAAATGCTCAAATCAATGCATTAGAAATGCGCAACTCTATTCCTTTTAAAGGTATTGTTCGTCGTGAAGAAAAACGTATTACTAAGTTAGCTGAAAATCTTCGTGGTCTAGCAGAACTATTCAAAACAGTAGTTACAAGTTCTGGTAAAAAGATTCACGACGCTACAAGCAAAATTACAACTCGTTAAGTAGGGTTTTTAATCTGAGAGTACTGTATTATTCCTCTCATACCTTTGTACGTATTTTGTAATATATTAATGTACTGTACTTCGTCTTGTTTTTGCTTGATGCAAAGTTCGTTAAAATCTTTGTATTGAGCATATTCTTTAGGCCAAATAAATACAGACTCTCCTTTGTCTAGCAACTCTTTTGTAATCTTATAAGAGGTCTTATCTACCCACTGGTTATCTAATACATACACTAAATTATGCATAGGGTACGCTTTTTGTATCATTTCAAGCTGCTCTTCTGTAGGATGTATGCCAGCTAAAGCTACACTATTGCGTAAAAACATAGCATCAATAGGTCCTTCTTGTAAGAATATATAATCTATATCTGGAGATACTTTGTCTAGGTTAAACACTCCTTTATCACTGTTAACTTTAGATAGATACTTTGCCTTGTCTTCGTCTTCTTTGTATAGTGCTCTAGATTGATAGGTTGTTATCTTTCCTTCCATATTATAGAACGGAAACACAACTCTGTTTTTATGAATATTGTCAGTTAAGCTAATCCAAAGGCTTTTAGGTTTATTAATGGCGGTGTCTAATCGTCTTTTATTAATAAACTCAAGAGCATCCTGTACTACTTTATTGTTTTTATAAAATGATACCTGATTATTATCAAACAAGTTTATGCTATCGTATGGTAAAGGATTAGGATTAGCTTTTTTATAAAAATCCGACTTCTTAATAAGTTCTTCTACTGTATCTGAGTATGATCCAGATTGAGCCATTATCTCGCTAAAAGAGAGGCCGGTTTGTTCCTTAACGAAATCTAATCCGTTTTTACTTTCACCGCAGTTATGACAGAACAAGTGATCATCTTCAGGAATATAGAAAAATCTACGCTTCTTACCCGCACTCTTACCTTCATGACAGTATGGACATTCTCCATTGTATGTGTTAGTAGTCTTTTTAAACACAGGCCTCTTTGCATATTGGAAGAACGTCTGTATTACAAAGTTTTGAGGAACGATCATAAAGTAAGTATAGTATATGGGGTACCCGAAAAATAACAAGTACTATCAAGGAATTTATACACCTATTAATAAAGAAAAATATAAAGGTACTAATAATCCTGTATACAGATCAAGCTTGGAAAGGAACTTCTTTTTATTTTTTGATAAAAGTCCGAACGTGACTGCATGGGTAAGTGAAGGCATAGTGGTGCCTTATTATAGTGGCATTGACAATAAAGTACACAAGTATTATGTAGATTTAATAGCTGCAATAAAACAGCCAGACGGGGTTGTTCAGAAATATTTAATCGAACTTAAACCTTCCTCTCAAACTCAACCACCTGTTCATTCAGATGGTAAAAAAAGAAGTACAGTGTTGTATGAACAGTTAATGTGGCACAAGAATCAAGCCAAATGGAAAGCCGCGAGTGAGTACGCGGCTAAAAAAGGAATGAAGTTTGTTGTACTTACTGAAAAGTATTTAAATCAATCTTCTTGACCTTCGTAATCGTGTGGGTTTTGACTTCCAGTGCCGCCAATGATTTCTTCAGGTTCTGGTTCTTTAAAACCAGCAAGCTCTTCGCCAGAAGACTTTCTACCTCTAGACCGAAGCTTTTTAACAGCGCCTTGTAGTTTAGCAATCTTGCTAGGGTCGCCAAGCTTTATACCTCTAGCTGCCATACGAGCTCTAATCGCATCAGCACCAGCAGCCTTTTTAAGTTCTGCAGGATCGATTTGTGGTTCTAGTTCAGTATCTCCACCCATTGAAGCATCAGCAACCGCTGCTTTAACTACAGTTGGGTCTAAGTTGTATGGAGTTTCTTCACTGTTATCAGCTGCTAATCTAGCCATGATTTCTTGTGGGGTTAGGTTAGGATCAGCTTGTAACATACCTGCTACTGCTTCTTTAGTCCTTAATGTATCAGGAAGCTCTTTATATTTCACACCAGCTGGTTCTGCAGCAGGTGCAGCAGCTGGGGTAGTTGTACCGCCAAGCTTTTTAGCATTAAAAATTTTACGTGCTTTGTAGTAAGGTATACCCTGTGCTACAAGCTTTTCGATTTCTCGATTTTTTGGCTTAGCCATCTCTAAATCGAGGGTGTGCTCAGCAATATAGTTAATAGCATCATCAAATTTCATAAGATACAATACTTATTATAACTTAAACTCTTTTTTATCCGGTATACCTAACTTCTTCTTATCGACACCTAGCTGATCCGCTAAGGTTTCAATCTGTTGAAGATCTTGAGCAATTAAAGAGTCTTCTTCACCGAAGAACTCGCACTTTTCATTAATATACAATGCTACTTGTGCAACACGCTCTAACGGATTTCCGTATAAAGGAATAATAGGTGGGCAGTCTTCTCTATCAAAGAAACGGGAACTACCTTGTTCCCAAGCTCTATAAATAGCATCAAATAAAACAGCGATTTCACCACGATAAATAGGATCTATATCTCTATTTTCTTTATATGATAACATTGCATCGTTTTCTTTGTTAAGAGGTATGTAAAATATTACAGAGTAAAACTTTATAGCTTCTTTTACTTGTGAAATACATTTATCAATAAATGCTTCATCAATATCAGAACAACCCTTATCGAATAACCAAAGAGAGTAAACTAGATTGTCAATAGGGGTACGGTCAAAGATCATTTTCTTTTTACCGTAGTTAGCCATAGCTTCATCTACAAGATAGTTAAGAATAGCTTCTTGAGACTCTTTTGTACCGTGTTTATTAACAGGTAATTTTTTTTCTTTTATTAAATCCCTGTATGTTTTTGTAGGCTTGTTTAGTTGTGGCCACTGCAACATCATATCATCGATAAGTGTAGTCTTACCAATACATTGAGTGCCGATAACGCCTATTTTGCTAAGTTTAGAGTGGCTCATTTATTAAAATTTACGCTTTATAGTGATATTAGCAACCTCATTATCATCTTCAGGTGGCTGGCCAGTTTCAACGTCTACCCAATCAAGAACACAGTTATCGGGTGGGTAATAACCTACAGCTCTAACAAAAGCATTAAACTGCTCTGTTAGTTCTTCTAAACCGGCTTGACCGTCAAGGGTAATCTCAACTTTATGAGGCACACTGACATTAATATCGTCATTAGTATGCTCTAACGTATATGTGAATTTTATTTCTTGTTTCATATGTTATACCATTTCTTCAACAATACCGAGTATTTCTGCTACGATTAGCAATATACCAGTAACCCAGAAGGCACCGAAGCAAAGGCATGTACCCGCAATAATGCGGATAATGCTTTTAATAATGCTAATATTTTTATGTTTTTTAGGATCAGGAATATCGTTCATATATTATACTTTAAGGGCTTTGTCCCAAACTTGCAAGTGCATTCTGTTCGAGAACTTAAAATTATATTTCTTACATAGTTCAGCCACAGCAGGCCCAACTTCTAGTAGTTCTTTACGACTACCGCACATTGGCATAATCCATACTTGATTGGAACGTACAGCTACATCAGGGTTATTAAGATAGTTTTCTAACACTTCATTTAAGTCTGATTCTTGTCTAGCTACAAACTTAAAGCAAGCATCGTGTACAGCTAGATAACGTAATACCTCTGGTTTATAACGTTTATCAGCAGGATCACCGTTACTAGATAGTTTAGGCGAAGTAGTGTATGTTACATGTACGCCTAGACGAGACCATTCTTCATCTGGCATAATAGTACCGTTAGTTTCAAAATCTATATGTAATGTAGGCTTACCTACATCCTCTACTGTTAATGTTCTGCTGTAGTTTTTAAAACCCCAACGATCTCTAATAAACTTAACAAATAGTAATAAGTTCTTCTGCTGAATAAAAGGCTCTCCACCAGTTAACTTAAGTAATGCACCTTCTTTTAGACGCTCGTGGTAGTCATTCTTCTC
>Ga0316221_1002875_pt1 | contig 14813 bp, 15 predicted proteins | sample TBH18007metaG_FD_206003 | JGI IMG/M metagenome (GOLD analysis project Ga0316221, IMG submission 206003) | Freshwater microbial communities from Trout Bog Lake, Wisconsin, USA - TBH18007 | ecosystem: Environmental > Aquatic > Freshwater > Lake > Hypolimnion/Profundal zone | place: USA: Wisconsin... | reverse complement strand
CGTCAACATCGGCATAACAACAGCCTCCTCGCCTTCACGATAGGCGAGTCGAATATCTTCAATTGTTGGCAGATTCAGCTTCATGTGCATCGTGTGTATTTAAAATGCCTGATTAGTAAGTGGGGGGGAGTTAAGTTAAAATGGCTCTATGTGATTCCTAGTGGGTAATCAAACTTCAACTTTCCACCAAAACAGCTTAAAAACAACATAATTTCTTCTCATATATTTTGCGAGCATCTGCTATGCAGATTACCTGCCAAAGCCACGAACGAACAAAACAACATAATTTTCGTGGATGAACGTTTTTAGTTTAGATATTGGGATTAACCCCTTACCCATGCTAAATCACATAGAACCTATTTAACTGGCGAAAAACGGGGCGGAAAAAGCACCGGGCCGTTCCAAAGGCGGTTTGGCTGACGAGGCTTACGACACAGTGGAGGGCCTGGTTGGAATGCCGGAAAATAGAAGCCGTGATCCCGCCCAAAGCGAATCGATTGGCTGCGATTATTGGCCATATCAGGGGCGTCAGGTCGTCGAATGCCTGTTCGGCAAGCCCTACCGAAGAATTGCCACGCGATATGAGAAAAGCCATCAATGACATGGGCATGCCGTCATTTGCCCCGGTATGGCTACGCTGAAACCTCAGCCGAACCTGGCAATTCTTCATTTATATATGCGTCACTGTCAAGCAGGTATCCGAATGTGGTTAAAATAGCATTGTTGTCGGCTATAATTTCAAACTTGCTTACCGTAAAGGAGTTATAAAGTGCTGAAACTACGTCACGTGTTTTTATTAGGCGTGCTGTTATACCCGCTTGCGGCTTCTGCGGAGATGAGTGTCAACATAGGCATAGACTTGCCGGCATATCCCAATCTTGCCCTGATCCCCGGCTATCCGGTCTATTACGCACCACAACTGGATGCAAACTTCTTTTTTTATGACGGGATGTACTGGGTTTATCAGGATGATGAATGGTATACCAGCTCCTGGTACAACGGACCCTGGTGGTATGTAAGCGAGGAGGAAGTGCCTCTGTTTCTGCTGCGTATCCCGGTGCGCTACTATCGCCAGCCACCGGAATTTTTTATCGGCTGGCGCAATGATGCGCCACCACGTTGGGGGGAACACTGGGGTCGTGAATGGGAGCAGCATCGTCGCGGCTGGGACAGATGGGACCGCCGCGCAATCCCGCCACCGGCACCGTTGCCAGACTATCAGCGTCAATATTCAAGGGATCGGTATCCGGAGCAAGTGAGGCAACAACCGCAACTTCAGCAACAGCACTATCGTTTCAATCCGGATGAACCGCAAACACGGCAATACGATCGGTCAGTGCCGTCTGTTCAGCAGGCAAATCCTCAGCCGGGGAGAATACCTGACGAACGAGGCACAAGGCAGGACATTCAGCGCCAGCAGAACATACAGGATGTGTCGCGCCCGCAAGTTCAGTGGCCGACTTCCGCTTCTCCGCAGTCAAGACAAGCACCTGACGAACGAGGCGCAAGGCAGGACATTCAGCGCCAGCAGAACACACAGGATGTGTCGCGCCCGCAAGTTCAGTGGCCGACTTCCGCTTCTCCGCAGTCAAGACAAGCACCTGACGAACGAGGCGCAAGGCAAGACATTCAGCGCCAGCAGAACACACAGGATGTGTCGCGCCCGCAAGTTCAGTGGCCGACTTCCGCTTCTCCGCAGTCAAGACAAGCACCTGACGAACGAGGCGCAAGGCAAGACATTCAGCGCCAGCAGAACACACAGGATGTGTCGCGCCCGCAAGTTCAGAGACAACCCCCGCCAAAACAGGAACAGCCTCAGAATCTCATGCAACCAGCGGTTCAGCATGAACACAAGCAGGAGGAAAGGCAGCAGGGACAGGACGCCCCGCACCAAACGAAACAAGGTCAGGATCGTGATCGAAATAATTAATGACAGCCTGACGACAGGTGTTATCACTGTATCAGCGGCATCCGCTGGCTAAGTTGCCCGGTGCGTTTAAAATTTACGATCAGGATGGAGTGCACTGATGAATAATGCACAATGGTTCATGATGGTAGGCGGACTGTTGCTGGTCATGGGACTGACTTATTCTGTCCTCAATCGCTCGCCGGTCACCTCAGCCATCATTTACCTGGCGGTGGGTCTGCTGACAGGTCCCAGTGCGCTCAACCTGTTTCATTTCAATCCGCTCAAGGAGTCAGCGCTGCTCGAAGCACTGACAGAAGTCGCAGTATTGATTTCGCTGTTTTCTGCCGGCGTCAAAATGCCGACGCCATTCAATTTTACCCGCTGGCGAGCGCCGATTTTACTGGCGACCGTTGCCATGATCATTACCGTCGCACTGGTCGCTGTCTTTGCCTGGTATGTCATAGGTCTGCCTCCCGGCGCTGCGGTGCTGCTGGGTGCCATTGTTGCGCCGACAGATCCTGTGCTGGCAACCGATGTACAAATCCGCCACCCCGGAGATCACGACCAGCTGCGTTTTACCTTGACCTGCGAGGCGGGTATGAATGACGGTAGTGCTTTCCCGTTTGTGATGCTGGGAATGGGTTTGCTGGGCTTACATGATCTTGGCAGCTATGGCCTGAACTGGATAGTCATAGATGTGCTGTGGGCGACAACGGGTGGTATTGCCATCGGCGTTGCCGCAGGTGTCACGCTAGCTCATGCGGGATGGAAACTGCGCCGCAAACCCCACCGGCATGAGTTGCTGGACGATTTTCTCGGTCTTGGCCTGATTGGTGTTGTCTACGGATTATGTGTAATGCTCAACACCTGGGGATTTCTGGCTGTTTTTTTCGCCGCATTCGCGCTGCGTCAGACTGAACTCAAACTGGCCAAAGCGACCTCGAATTTCACCGAACTGCACCCGGAGTCAGTGAGCCCGGGTACACTGCCTACCCCTATGGTGAGCGCAGGGTCGCTTATATTTAAGGAGCATCTGGAAAGGCTGTCCGAAGTCGTTCTGGTTCTCCTGCTGGGCGGCACATTGTTTTTGAATTCATGGAGCTGGATGGCTGTGGGGCTGTCGCTGTTTTTATTCGTGATCGTGCGCCCTGTCAGCGTCATCGTCGGACTGCTGGGCTCGCACACCAGCTGGCGAATACGCGGCATGACAGCCTGGTTCGGCGTGCGCGGAATCGGCTCGCTCTATTATCTGATGTATGCCATACAGCACGGACTGCCAGAGGCGCTGGCATTGCAATTGATACAGCTGACACTGATCGTTGTGACACTGTCAATTATGCTGCACGGCATCAGTGTTAAGCCGTTAATGCGTCAATTCTGGCGGCGTAACGCGCAAAACCCGACAGCATAGCTTATGATTCAAAGGCAAGACTCTCCAGCACGACTGTGATAGCAGCTATCCGTTTACATGACAAGGTACGAACACGAGGTTCTGTTGAGGTTTTGCCAATCGGGTCGGATTAGCCATTTTTAATGGCATGAGCAGCATAAATTTAAGTGGCGAAGAACGGGGCGGAAAAAGCAGCACCGGGCCGTTCCAAAGGCGGTTTGGCTGACGAGGCTTACGACACAGTGGAGGGCCTGGTTGGAATGCCGGAAAATAGAAGCCGTGATCCCGCCCAAAGCGAATCGATTGGCTGCGATTATTGGCAATATCAGGGGCGTCAGGTCGTCGAATGCCTGTTCGGCAAGCCCTACCGAAGAATTGCCACGCGATATGAGAAAAGCCATCAATGACATGGGCATGCCGTCATTTGCCCCGGTATGAATCCCATTGATAACGGTGTCTGGATCAGCGCGCGCTCTTCGATACTCAACTGCTTGTCAGTTTTTCCCATGCAACATGGTCCTCTAAAAATGTTGCACTTGGTTTTTGAGCGCGCCCTCTGATTAAGCTTTTTTATCTCCGCAGAATGTCAACTTTGGCGGCGGGCTGCATAACATAAGTGGTAAGTGGTAAGTGGTAAGTGGTGAGTGGTAAGTGGTGAGTGGTAAGTGGTAAGTGGTAAGTGGGATTAAAGCCGGCACTCCCCCACTTTCTGTTTGCTATTCTCCTTTCAGCATTTTTATTCCCCAGGCAACGCCAAAACCGGTGACATCCGTGCCGACGGCGCCTAAGCCCTCTTCGCAGCGGCTGGCAGATAAATCAACATGCAACCAGGGTGTGTCGTGCTCGACAAAACGCTTTAAAAATCGCGTTGCCAGTATATGGTCAGCTCCGCCTTCCAGTGTACATTGTTTAATATCGGCAACTTTGGACTCAAGTGCGCTCTCATAATCTTCATCCATCGGGAAAGCGCATAGCCGCTCGCCTGTCTGTTGCCCGACGCTCACCGCGCGCTGTAACAGTGCCTCACGGTTGCCCAATACGCCGGAATAACGGCAGCCTAGCGCCTCGTCCATACTTCCGGTCAGCGTTGCAAAGTCGATCATCAGGTCAGGCTTTTCGCGGGAGGCCAGTGTCAGTGTATCGGCCAGCACCATGCGTCCTTCGGCATCGGTGTGAATGATTTCTATGGTTGTGCCGTTAAGCGCTGTGACGACATCGTTTTGTTTGTAGGCCTTGGGGCTGATGTGATTCTGCGCGATTGCCAGCCAGCAGTCGATATTCACGGGCAACTTTTGCAAGCTTGCTCCCAGCAGAATGCCCAGCGCCACCGCAGAGCCGTTCATATCTTCGTGCATGTTGTGCATGTAACGCGCAGGCTTCAGATTATGGCCGCCGGTATCGAAGCAAATTCCCTTGCCGACCAGCGCGACTGTTTTTTGCGCTTCGGGATGTTTATAGCTCAGATGAACGATGGCCGCATCCTCGAATTCACTGCCTTGAGCCACCGCCACAAATGCACCTGCAGCCATTTTGCGCAACGCCTTCATGTCATACTCTTCATAGCGCCAGTCATTTTCCCCGGAGAGTTTTTGTATATGCTTGCGATAAAGCGCGGGCGTCAGCTCATTCGGCGGCAGAACAGTCAGGCTGCGGCACAGCAGATTGCCGGCCGCCTTTGCGCGCACGGGTTCAAATGCTTTTTCGTCCTCAAAGCCGGTAAGCAGAATGCTTTTCAGCGGCTTATTCTCATTTTTCTTCTTGTGCACCGGCAGCGTGGCACCATTCACCCAGGCAACATACAGCGCAAGTTCTGCGGTGAGCTGTGCAGCATCGCCCAGCACCACGATGGCAATCTGCTTCGGATGTTCTTCCAGCAACAACTGAACAGCTTTGCGTAGTTGTACCTGCTGAGAAAAAATAGCCTTGCTAAAATCAAGCATTGCCCAGGCAATCAATGAGCCGTCGGCAGTATTTGCAGCGACAGGCGACTTGGCGAGTTCGGATATTTTCATGTCGCGCCTGACAAGTATGCTGGTGAGCAGCGCCGCATGGGGCATATCGCCTGGCAAAATCTTGGCTTTCGGGCAGAGCACCAAAAGATGCGATGCTTCCAGATTGGCGGGGAGAGTTGGTATAACGGTGAGCTGTGCTAACATTACGTCCTCGAAAAAGTCATTCAATGCCGCGATTATACGGCGATCTATACTATGCGTAGCTATCTTGAACTCATGCAGCACGTGCTGGAGCACGGCACCAAAAAATCCGACCGGACAGGCACCGGCACACTCAGTGTATTCGGTTATCAGATGCGCTTCGATTTGTCGCGAGGCTTTCCGCTGGTCACAACCAAGAAATGTCACATGAAGTCCATTATCCATGAACTGCTGTGGTTCTTGCAGGGCGACACCAACATACGCTACCTTACAGAGCACGGCGTAAAGATATGGGATGAATGGGCGGATGAAAATGGCGATCTGGGCCCTGTTTACGGTAAGCAATGGCGCTCATGGCTGGCCGTGGATGGTCGCGTGATCGATCAGATTAAAATCGCAGTCGATCAGCTGAAAAACAATCCGGACTCGCGGCGGATCATCGTTTCGGCCTGGAATGTCGGTGAGCTTGAACAGATGGCGTTGGCACCCTGTCATGCATTCTTTCAGTTTTATGTCGCGGAGGGTCGATTATCTTGTCAGCTCTATCAGCGCAGCGCCGATATTTTTCTGGGCGTGCCCTTCAATATCGCCTCCTATGCCTTGCTGACCATGATGATGGCGCAGGTGTGTAATCTTGAAGCGGGTGAGTTTGTGCACACTTTCGGTGATGCGCATATTTATGCTAATCACATGGATCAGGCGGCATTACAACTCGCGCGCAAACCGCACCCGTTGCCCGTCATGAAAATCAATCCGGAGGTAAAAGACATTCTGTCCTTTCAGTATGAAGACTTTACGTTGGCGGGTTACGAACCGCATCCGGCAATTAAAGCACCGGTGGCCGTTTAGGAATCAGGATTCAGGCCGTAAGGGCACGTCCACGAAACAACGGAGCTGAGGCCGCGGAAGATTTTCCACGCAACAACGCAGTTGCTGTTGTTGAATGAAAGCTCATGTTTTTGAGTGAAGGGTTAAGGAGCTGGCGGAATGAAATATAGTGAACTGATAGTCTGGCAAAAGGCTATGGATCTGGTAACCGATATTGATCAAATTACCGTGACTTTTCCGGGTGAGGAACGCTACGGCCTGACGTCGCAAATAAGAAGGGCTGCTGTATCTATACCTTCAAATATTGCCAAGGGGCATGGCAGAAACTTAACCGGCGCTTATTTCAACCACTTATCCATTGCTTAGGGTTCCTTAATGGAGATTGAAACTCAAATTGAGATTGCCATGAGGTTAAATTTTATCGGTGACGAAACGTACACTTTTGGAAAAAACAAGCGAAATTGGCAAAATGCTTAACGCTCTTAAGAAATCTCTGTCTGCCCATGAAGAATAAAAACACTATCCTGAATCCTCGATCCTGCATCGTCGTTGCCATGGCGAAAAATCGCACCATAGGCATCAACAATACCTTGCCCTGGCGCTGCCCTGAGGATTTAAAGCACTTCAAGGCGCTGACCATGGGGCATCACATGATTATGGGCCGCAAGACCTTCGACTCGATCGGACGTCCGTTGCCCGGTCGCAGCACGGTGGTGGTTACGCGAGATCATAATTTGCAAATTGAAGGCTGCCTGATGGCTCATTCGTTGCCGGAAGCACTCGCCGCTTGCGCTGGCGATGAAAAGATTTATATCGTGGGCGGCGCTGAAATTTACCGGCAAGCTTTATCACTGGCTGACACGCTATACATCACCGAGATTCAGCAGGAGGTAGCCGGTGATGCGCATTTTCCTGAGTTTGCCCTGAGTGACTGGCTGGAGGTGTCACGTAAAATATGCCGCCAGGCTTCACCGCAAGCGCTGGAATATCATTTCGTCACTTATCAGCGCAGGGGGCAATAATGTTTGAACTACCTTCAATGTGGAATCTGCTGCTTACCACGCTGGCGTTTATTGCTGTAGCCTGGTATCTGCGACGTTTTCTGGACGGGCAGGGCATTCCGCACAGCATGACGCGCGGACTGCTGGTATTTGTGCTGGCTTCGCTGGTATCGTGGGGTGTTGGCGAATTGGTGGACAAAATTCAAGGGGGAAAAGCAAAGCCCATTGCGCAGACTGACCTGTCGACATTGTTAAAAACGCTGGGCCAAACACAGCCCTGATAGAGCTATTTCTGCGCTAGTCAAAGCGAGAGTATAAAAAATAGAATTAATTCATCTTCCTGAAAGTGCTGTACCATTGCACGCCGTTTTGCCACGGGCGTGCCGCCGTGCAAAACCAGGCCTTCGCGACCAAACACGGTACCTAAGAATGCCGCAAGCGGTTCAGTGGTTTCGCGGAACTGGGTAAATATCAGTACCTTCTCCTGCCTGGCTGCGATAACCTCAGTCAATTCAGGCAAGCGCGCAAATTTACCGCTATCGGCAGCATTCCAGGCCGCATCTCCTTGCCATTGAAAAGGGTGGTTACAGCTTTGTTTGAAGCGCATGAGATACGATAACACCACCCCTTTACGTCCGATACCTTCGGCCTCTTCCAGTGAGGCAGCCAGATCTTGCACCGCGCGCTGATACAATGCGGCCTGCAACGGACTCAGATGACAGTATGCTTTCAGTTCAGTTTTATCAGGCAGATCATTAATAACAAGCTTGTCAGTCTTCAAGCGCAGCAGGATATAAGGGCGCACCAGTTCGCGCAGCGGGCCGAAATGCCCGGCCTTGGCCAGCCGTTTGGTAAATTTGGTGAAAACTTTGTCAGTCCCCAGCAAGCCGGGGTGGGTGAAATCAAAAATCGACCACAAATCTGATAGGCGATTTTCGACTGGCGTTCCCGTTAGCGTAATACGGGTCTGTGCAATGAGCTTTTTCACTCGCCGAGATTGTTTGGTGCCCGGATTTTTAATCGCCTGTGCTTCATCCAGTACGGCTATAAGCCATGACATCGTCTCTAACACGGGCTGGCGCAGAAGAGAGCCATAGCTGGTGATGATCAATCGAACGCGCCAAGCTGCTTGATATCGAGTGCGCGCAATTGAGCCGCAGACAGGGCAGACGGATGCGCGATCAGCATCGTCAAGCCGGGGGCAAAGCGGGTGATTTCTGCCGCCCAGTTCGCCAGCAAGGAGGCAGGAGCTACCAGCAGACTGGGACGCTCGCCTGTCATCTGCTCAGGCTTTAACACTAACAGTAAAGACCGCACCTGAATGGTTCTTCCCAGACCCATGTCGTCCGTCAGACAGGCTCCCAGTCCAAGCCGGGTGAGCAGATACAGCCAGCGCAAACCTGCCTGTTGATAAGAGCGCAGCGTGGCTTTGAGTTCATCGCCCGGTGTGATTTGTGCCAGTCCTTCCGGTGAGCGCAAGCCGCGCAACGTATCGGCCAACCAGGAACCGGCAATAACCTGTGACGCCTTGTCATGCACAGATAGCCGGGAGGTGTCGGTGGCGATAAATGGGAACGGTGCTTCTGCATCCTTATGATTTTCGGCTAGATTGAAATGCACTCTGCCAACCAGATTCCAGGCGGGATGATATATTTTCAGGAAATCCTGAAGTGTTTTTTTGACTCCTCGACTTCAACCCGAAACGCCGCATCAAGCTCATCCCATAGGGCAAGAAGCACATCTACCGTCAGATATTCTGAGCCAGTCATCAAAGGTGCATTAACGAGTAATTCGTCTAATCGGTGTGCTGCGGGGTTCGAGATGATGCAGTTGCTTTCAGTAGCTTCCTTTGTCGCACACAGCGCAGTAACATAGCGCGCACTGAAATCATGCCACCAGGCAAAAAACAGGCGGCAATGCGCTACCCACCTCTGCTGCGCCGAGGTGCCATAGACCATGTCCGGTGCTTCGTGACAATGATTCTACTTAATGATTTCATCTTAAAGGGATGAAATCGTCCTGACATTTAATTGATACTGGTATGATAACCATGAACAAACTGCATAACTTTGCGGGCAGTAATGTTTGCACTATTCGCGCTTAGATATTGCCGGCTACAAATAAAAAAGCCCGGAACTTTCGTCCCGGGCTTTTTTACAATCGCTGATTAAGCGGCTTGAATGTTTGAAGCTTGCTTGCCCTTAGGGCCTTGCGTAACTTCAAAACTTACTTTTTGACCTTCTTGAAGGGTCTTGAAACCGTTCATGTTGATCGCTGAGAAGTGAGCGAACAGATCTTCGCTACCATCATCAGGAGTTACAAAACCGAAACCTTTTGCATCGTTGAACCACTTAACTGTACCAGTTGCCATGTGTTTACTTCCTTTTTTAAAAACACGGGAAAAACTCCCGCAAAACTATTTGATCGAAGATTGCGCATGGTAAAACCAGTACTGCAGTGACTTTGATTCAAACACCTAGGCATACTTTATACGCCTGTTCCAAGAGTGAGTCAAGTAAATTGTGCAATCAGATACAAGAAACAAGGTTTAAGGTTTAAGACAAAACAGTTTCACATATTTGTCTTGTACCTTGTGTCTTGCCCCTTGTAGCTGTTTTTACCTCACGCAATCCACGAAATAACGCTTCACACCATTTATTTCTTCTACAACCAGTCCGTGAATGTCAGTCTCGAAACCAGGCAATTTCTGGCTAAAATCACGGGCAAATTTGAGATAGTCGACGATGGTTTTATTGAATATCTCACCCGGAATCAACAGCGGAATACCGGGCGGATACGGGGTTAGCAACACAGCAGTGATGCGCCCTTCCAGTTCGTCAATTTCCACGCGATCAAGTTCTTCATGCGCCATCATTGCAAAGGCATCCGATGGTTTCATCGCTGGCTGCATGTCGGACAGATACATTTCAGTCGTCATGCGCGCGACATTATGCAATTTATAGGCATCGTGGATGCGCTGACAAAGATCGCGCAGTCCTACCCGTTCATAATGCGGATGTTTCGCGGCAAACTCAGGCAGGATACGCCAAAGAGGCTGATTCTTGTCATAGTCATCCTTGAACTGTTGCAAGCCGGTCAGCAAGGTATTCCAGCGCCCTTTGGTGATGCCGATGGTAAACATAATGAAAAATGAATAGAGTCCGCATTTTTCAACGATGACGCCATGCTCGGCCAGATATTTGGTCACCATGGATGCCGGGACACCGCTTTCTGAAAAATCACCATCCACGGCCAGGCCGGGCGTGATGATGGTAGCCTTGATCGGATCGAGCATGTTAAAGCCTTCAGCCAGATCGCCGAAACCATGCCACTTGTCAGAGGCTGTCAGCACCCAGTCTTCGCGTGAACCCACGCCTTCCTCGGCAATCACATCCGGACCCCAGACCTGAAACCACCAGTCCAGACCATATTCTTCATCTACTTTACGCATGGCGCGGCGGAAATCCAGTGCTTCAGCGATGGATTCTTCAACCAGTGCCGGGCCACCCGGAGATTCCATCATCGCTGCTGCCACATCGCAGGAGGCGATAATCGCATATTGCGGACTGGTGGAGGTGTGCATCAAATACGCTTCATTGAAGATGTACTTGTTCAATTTGTGGCTTGCCGGTTCGCGTATCAGAATCTGCGACGCCTGCGATAAGCCTGCCAGCAATTTATGGGTTGACTGGGTGGCGAAAATCATCGATTCACGTGCCTGCGGCCGGTCACGGCCTATGGCATGCATATCTTTGTAGAAATCGTGGAATGCCGCATGCGGTAACCACGCTTCATCGAAATGCAGCGCATCTATGCGTCCGTCCAGCATTTCTTTCAACATTTCAACGTTATAAACGATGCCGTCATAAGTACTTTGCGTAATGGTCAAAATACGCGGTTTCTTAGTTTTGTCTTTAATGAACGGATTTGCATCAATTTTGCGCTGTATGCTTGCCGGTTCAAATTCCGACTTCGGGATCGGCCCGATGATGCCGTAATGGTTGCGTGTCGGCGTCAAAAATACCGGTACTGCACCTGTCATCATGATGGAATGCAGAATGGATTTGTGGCAGTTGCGATCCACTACCACAATATCATCAGACGCTACCATCGAATGCCAGACGATCTTGTTTGAGGTCGACGTGCCATTGGTGACGAAAAACAGATGATCTGCATTGAAAATACGCGCAGCATTGCGCTCAGAAGCGGCGACCGGCCCTGTGTGATCGAGCAATTGACCCAGTTCATCCACTGCATTACAGACGTCAGCGCGCAGCATATTTTCGCCAAAAAACTGGTGAAACATTTGTCCCACAGGCGATTTTAGAAAGGCCACGCCACCTGAATGACCCGGGCAATGCCATGAGTAGGAGCCATCCTGCGCATAATGCAATAGCGCGCGGAAAAAGGGTGGTGCCAGTGAATCCAGATAGGATTTCGCTTCGCGGATGATATGGCGTGCCACAAATTCAGGCGTATCTTCATGCATGTGAATGAAGCCATGCAATTCACGCAGCACATCGTTAGGGATATGTCGTGAGGTGCGTGTCTCGCCGTACAGATAAATCGGTATATCTGAATTTTTGAAACGAATTTCTTCGACGAAGGCGCGCAAACTTTTGAGCGCAATTTCAATCTCTTCCTTGCTGCCACCGCCGAATTCCTCATCGTCGATAGACAGCAGGAACGCGGAGGCGCGGCTTTGTTGCTGCGCAAAAGAAGTCAGGTCGCCGTAGCTGGTTACCCCCAGCACTTCCATTCCTTCTTCTTCAAGCGCATCAGCCAGCGCGCGTATCCCTAAGCCACTGGCATTTTCTGAGCGGAAATCTTCATCAATGATGATGATGGGAAAACGGAATTTCATTGCATTGCTCCCGTCAGGATAATCAAATGTGAATTCTTATTTATTTCCGGGCAAGAACATAGCCTGGTTTCAGTGAAGGCGCAGCCTGAGCTAAAGCGAAATTTCATTTTTTGTTCCTTGAATGCGAAGAATAAAACATAAATTTATCAGTGTAGATAAACATAGTAAATGTTGAGCTTCAGTGAAGACGCAGCCTGAGCTAAAACAGAAATTTATAAATAACTCTCTGTATTAAAAGATATAGAGGGTTTATTTTAAATTAGAGTGGATACTAACACTTTTACAAAAATATCGAGAATACAGCAAAAGTTGCACCTGAAAAATGATTGATGCGTCAGGATTTATTTCACAACGATTATTTAACGCTTAGGTGCAAATTCAGCTGCATTTTATGCTCAGTACACACAAAACTCACTCATATGCACCCCCTAATGAAAATTTCTCTCGATTTGCATGGCTGCACCGGACAATTCATGCTGGCAACAGGGTGTTCAAGCCGCAAGCCTGCTGTTTTCAGTGGCTATAGAAAAATGGCTATATTTGGGCTTGAGCCGTTAATTTTGATTATTATCCTCATGCGCATCAGATGATACCCGCTGCCTTCGACAAAAAAGCGAGCCGAGGGCAACGCAAGGATGGCAGGTTGAGTACACTCAGCATTTTCAGTGATATTTCGATGTGATTTTCACTGAATTGGTCAAATAATCTATACCTGCTTTTCCTGATATTTGAAAACTTTGTATGTCGCGCGCGACTTCTCTGTACTGTTTAGCGAATTAGCAATCGGTCTATCCAGCGTGTGCCAGGTGTTATCTCTCCGCGCAGGGTAGCGTTATAAGGCGGTATTAGCAGATTATCTGGCGGTGCGCTGATCAGATTCAGATCCACCGCCTGGGGGATGCCCACCAGTCCGTCGCTGTCGCGTTCGAACCGGTAATACAGACCATTCCACATCTTGGCGCCAAAGTCTCTGGGTTGTTTGAACAGGAAAAGCAGGCTGTGTTCCAGCCAGTCGTAGTTCTTGTCGCTGACAATGGCAGGGTTTTTGTACGGGTAGGGTACATGACATACGACTTCTTCCGGACTCTCCAGGCATTTGAATTCTTTCATAGACAAAAAATGGTCGGTAAAGCGGGCGTAGTTCATAGACAGCTTGAAAGTGGTAGTGCCATCGGGATGTGGCGTGAACTCAACGCTGCCGATGGGAATAAGCTGATGATCGTGGGTGAGGGCGCTTATGCTTTTGACACCTGACAACTCCCAGGCGGCGCAAAAAGGGCTGACTGCCAGCAGCAGCAAGGCGAACAGGCAGCGCATGAAGGCCAAAGTGGAATGATTATGTTTCATTGGTTTTAGCTCCGTGGTGGGAGTCGCGAAGATGCGACATTTCAGTTACTTTTTAGAAAAAATGGAAGATTTAAACTCAGAAGCTCAAATATCCCTGATCATTGCACTTAAACTATGAAGGTCTTGATCGTCGTTTCCCGGATCAGGCTTAAATCCTACGCCGCCGGGATCATATCAATGATATTTCCAGTCAGTATCGGAAAGTTAAGTCTACACCAGGGCGGGAGTATAGATCTACGCATAGTATTTGCCAAGATTGAAAGGTGTCCTTTCAGAGGTGAAGTGTGTCCTGTCAAACGTGAAGCGTGTCCTGTACGTTTGGAGGCGTATCCTGTACGATGGGAAGCGTATCCTGTACGTTAGGAAACGCATCCTTTGTAAGCGTCCAGCCGTTCCATCTTGAAGTCGTTGGCGAAAGCTAAGAGCATAGCGTCCACCTAATTTAAGTGGACACTATCATGAGCACTACGAATTCTGCGTCACGCCGACGCACGTATACAACTGAGTTCAGGCAAGGACTGGTCGCACAATGCCAACCTGGCGTATCTGTTTCAAGAATCGCGCTGGCGCACGGTATCAATGCCAACCTGCTGCGCAAATGGATCGACCGCTACCGGAATCAACTGCCAGTATCTGTCTCAGCAGAACCTTCAAAACTGGTTGCCGTTCAAGTCGAATTGCCTGTAAAGGCTCAGACTGAAGCCGCTTGCAGTGAGACCATTGAGATTAGTCTGACCAAACGCACCACGCACATCAATATCCGCTGGCCAGGCCAGCAGGCTGAAGCCTGTGCTCTATTGCTGGCAGAGTTGCTCAAATGATCCAGCCGGAACAGGTATTCCTGCACGCGGAACCCGTAGATATGCGCTGGGGTATGGACCGCTTGTCGCTGCTGATTCAGGAAATCGACGGGCGCTCGCCTTGTGATGGGACTGCCTATGGTTTTACCAACCGCAACTATTCGCGCATCAAGCTATTGATCTGGGACGGCACAGGTGTCTGGCTGTGCCATCGCCGCCTGCACAAAGGGCGATTCCGTTGGCCTACACCGAACGAAACCCTCTTCCGAATGAGCGCGGAACAATGGCGCTGGTTGATCACCGGCGTAGACTGGCAACGGCTGTGTGCGGTGCCTTCCGCGCAGTGGCGAGTTTAGTAAATAAATCCCTGATATTCAGTGAATTATACGATGGGATTTGGTATAATTAAGCCTATGAATTCACTAGATAAAACCAGTAATTTAAGCACTTTACAAGCCTCTGCTGGTGATGCCTCTTCGTCGCCAACGCAGTCACACGACGCCGAAATTGTACGACTCACC
>Ga0316221_1002866_pt1 | contig 14838 bp, 29 predicted proteins | sample TBH18007metaG_FD_206003 | JGI IMG/M metagenome (GOLD analysis project Ga0316221, IMG submission 206003) | Freshwater microbial communities from Trout Bog Lake, Wisconsin, USA - TBH18007 | ecosystem: Environmental > Aquatic > Freshwater > Lake > Hypolimnion/Profundal zone | place: USA: Wisconsin... | reverse complement strand
AGTAATCGTAGGCGTCGCACGGCATCGAGATATTACCCTTGGGTGATTCGAAGCTGAGGATAACGCCCGGCTTCGATGGCGTGAATTTATTGTCTACACCCTTCACGAAGGAGCCGTCCCTGCGCATTGCCTTGATGGCTAGCGGGTCCTCGATTTGAATGACAACGCGCGAGGCATCGAGCTTATCGAGCTCGTACTTGAGCAGGTTGAGCGTTTGATACCATCGCGCCTTGAAGCGCCCCTCTTTCCGGGTTTCGGTTCGCGGCCCCAGCCAATCGGTAAGCGGGCGGAACTGAGCATCAAGCAGCGCCATCGGCCCTCCGTTTCGCTTGCCGTTTCGCCCAGCGCGCGTTGACCGCAGCCCTGGCAAGCTGGCTTCGTTCTTCTGGAGTCAATTTCGCGGCCCGCGCATTTCCGCCGGCCTTGCCGATATCCGCCAAGTACTCTTTCACTGGATTCTTTTTTCCCAAAACAGATTCCACTATACGCAATTCGATACTAAGCCGTCAAGTACCAACAGGCAGATTGAAGCGGCGGTACTACGATACGTTCTAAGTGCTCTTTTCCGTTGACGGATACTAGCCCGCCACGTATACTTGATGCATGGATAACGAACAACTGCTAACGGCAATCGAAACGAAGTTCACCGGCCTAGAATCCCGGCTCGCGATCTCTGGCTTTATTCAGCAGGCGCGGGAGGGTTATTAAACCATGACCCACACCGAGATCATGGCCGAGATCCAGCGAGAGCGGCAGCACACTGCGAAGCTCGCCAGCATCGAGCGTGAACAGGTTCGCCACCTGATTGCGGTTCTCGATAAAGCCATTGGAAAACTTGACGCCCGCCTGAAGGCTGTCGAAGAGGCCCGCCGATGATTCCGGCAGCCCCCGCGACAGCACGGCCCGACGCCTCCAGCCGTAACCAGACCATCAAAATGCTGTTTGACGCCCACTATCAGCAGGATAAATTCTTGGTGGAAGCAGCCATGCTCCATTTAGTGTTCTTGGATGATATGCGAAGACTTCAAGGCTTTATTCCTGATGGTTTGACACCTTCGGGCGGGAGGACGGATTGAAGCGCGCTAAGGCTCCGGCCGCGGATTTGAAGCCATTTGAGCCCATCCGGTACACGCACGCGGACTGGATCGCAGAGGGTACCCGACGTTTCGGCTCGAACATGATGGACTGGCGATTCGTCTGCCCGGTCTGCGGAAACATCGCGTCGTGTGAGGACTTCCGGGTTTTCAAGGATCGCGGATCGGAGCCCAACTCCGCGACGTGCGAATGTATCGGCCGCTACTCTGGCGGTAAGCGCGCATTCGACAATCGGAAGAAGGACGACAAACCTTGCAACTACGCTGGGTACGGGCTATTTCAACTGAGCCCGGTTCGCGTGACCCTGCCAAATGGCAAAGAAATTCACGCCTTCGCATTCGATGAGCCGCGCCCGCCCGAAGGTGTCAACCCCAAATGATTGTAAACATGAGACGAAAACCCCGAAGAGGCCCGGTAATAGACGAGGACTTCCGCCGATTCGTGAGGACCTTCGCCTGCATTGTCTGCGCCAGAGGCCTGCTAATCCGGGAAGTAGACGGGTGGCAATGGAAATATCAGCACTCGAGAACGGAATGCGCTCATGTCGGACGCCGGGGAGTCGGGCAGAAGTGCTCAGACTTTGAATGCCTACCTCTTTGCCGACGTCATCACACGACGGGATTTAATTCTCATCACGTACTGGGAAAGAGATTCTGGTCTTACCACAGGTTAGATAGGCATGCGCTGATTCAACAGCTTCAAGCCTTGTATTTAAGTGACCGCGGCGGCTGTATCGCAGATCCCCGCCACGTTGGAGGGACCAAATGAAATTGAAGGGCAGGGTCGGCGGCAGTCCGCAGCAAAGACGCGGACCACTTCGGCGTATCGTCGAGGTATTGACTTTCTCCGAAGGAATCTTCGATCGGCCAACGGTATTACTCGAATGTGGCCACAAGGTCGCATCCACGGGCGCATATAAGGCTCGTTGCAATAAATGCTTGCTGGACCTGAAACAACCCGCCCCCGCCCCTTCAACGAAAAGAACCGGACGCAAGAAGGTCGAGCTAAAACCGAAAAATGGCGATTAAACCACCCCTCGACCGCCGAGCCCGAGGAGCCTTTTTCAACGGCCGCAGAAAGGACGTAACCGGCAACTTTACCCACCACGTCTGCTATCTCTGCGGAGAATGGATGGAGTGTGAGATGGAACGCTGTACGCACGCCGTCTGTGTTCGAATCCTGCCATGTTGCGACCAGAAGGGCGAGAAAATCAACATGACGGAGAGGTTAGCCTTGTGAGCCGAGAGTCGATGCGCCGATTCCGGGAGAAGCAGCGCGGCGGTAGACCTCCGTCGAAAGGCGGCCGGCCCCAGGCCCCGCAAAAAATAATTCAATTTTTTTTCGATGTAAAAATTACCGGAAGGGGAGCACTGGAGTCCGGAAACCGGCGCAATCGAGTCCGGAAACGACTCGCCGTATCTATTACTGTGTTTGAGAGGTAGAAATAGAGAGGGAGAGGACCCCCCCCTGCCATTTGGCAAGCACTTCGCCCTTTATTCGCCCATTGCCAACGCGAACGACTTGTAATATACTGGAAATCGTTTTTGAAATCCAAATAAAAATCCCCCACGACAGGCAATCATTTCCAGTGGATGCCCGAAGCAGGGGATAGAGAATATATACGCCATCTTCACACACATCCCGAAAAATAGCAAGTGATTTGCCGAGGTTGGGCAAATGAGCGCCGCGCCGATCCCCCGCCCGAAGCATGGAATCGTCAAGGTACCCATGTCCTACTTCACCCGGATGCTGTCCGAGTTCGAGATAGCCTGCGATCGCGCTTGTTTCGGTCTGGTGCTCCAATTGACGATCGGACTGGCGGCCCGGGGTCGGACCAAAGCGCGCACCTGGGCGCCGATCAAGCGGCAGCAATTCGCCGACACTGCCCGCGTGGATGCGGACTGGGCAGGCGAACGGGTGAACGCGCTGGTAGCGGCCGGCATCATTCTCGAGCGGTACGAAAAAGGCAACGGTTGGGAATACGCCATCGCGCCCCACATCGCCAAGGAAACGAGAGGCGAAACGATCCACGGCCGATGTTCCGAGTGCAAAGTAATCGGACACTTCCAGACGCGCTTTATTCCCATGCCGCTCGAGTACTTCACGGTATTAACCCCCGGATTGAGCAACGCCGCGCTGCTGGTAACCGCCGTTGTGGCGCGCTGGAGTCATGAGGGAGCCTGGTCGGCCGAGCATGGACTTGTCCCGACCTGGCAGGAGCTCTACGTCAGCGACTTCGAGAAATTGACGCCGCTCCTGGCCCGCCAGATCAGCACCGGGATAGCGGAAGCCGAAGAGGCCGGCGTGATCGAGGTGCAGCGGTCGAAGGGTAAGCCTACGATGTACCGGACCCTCCCGGAGAACTGGGGGACCCTGGGGAAAAAAAAACTAAGGCTCGTAATTCAACCCCCCAAGAAGGCCGAGCCCGAGCCGAAAAATCCGAGGCCCCCGAAACCGCCTGAAGAGTCGGCCAAACCAGAGAAAAACTCGCAATCGAGTCCCATTCTAATAGGCCACGGCTACTGTGTGGTGTGCTCCCATATCACAGCGATCGAGCCCGTTTCCGCGGAGGAATTAGCCAAGAACGAGGCCGAGCAGGCTCCGGCGCCGGTTGAACGCCCACCGCGACCTGGTCCGACGCGCGAAACACGGCCGAAATCGAAGTTCTGGGAAGACATGGAGAGGAGACGAAAGGAAGCGCTGCGCAACGTGGGGTTTAACGTTTGAATGACCGAGGAATTTTTAGACTTGCAGATTCGGCGTATGGGCGGCTTGGACGGATACCCGACTTTCGAGCCGGGCGGATACGCTGAATTAGTCCGCATCGCCGGTAAATTCGGCAGATCAGAAGCGCACCTGCGCGCGATCATGGACGAAGTGATCGATACCTGGACCAAATGCCCGAAGCCGTCCGAATTACGAGCGATGCTCGAAGCCGGTAAACCGCCGAGCCCGGTGAAGATCGATTGCCCGAACTGCGAAGGCTCCGGCTGGCGACTCACGGAGAACGCGGCCGGATTGACCGGCGCCACTCGATGTGAATGCGGAACGGCGCCGCGTGGGGACAACAATATGGTCTACGACAAGCGCGAAAAGCCAGCCACACTCAAGGAGTTTATGTGAGCGTTGACAGTCGGCGCGAATGGGAATTTCAGTTGTGCTACGGGAACCTCAAGGCGTTGCGGGGAGCCGATCCGATCGCCGCCGTTGCGCGCACCTGCGGATTCGGACAAGGATCGCTCGAGTATGCCAAACGATACTGGCATGACGTATTCCAGGACTTCGCCGAGCTCCGAAAATTCTTTCCCGAGTACGCGGCCCAATTCGGCCCGTATACAGAACCGGCGCCGCAACTCCCGACAGAGCCCAGAGACTACCGCGAATACATCCAGGCGAAGTTAGCCGAATTGCAGGCGCAACGAGCAGCGGCAGCCCTCGCGACTGAAAAAGACCCGCCTCCGATGGGTGAGCCAAAACCATGAGAATCATTCTGTTCGATAGCGCGAAGGTCAAGAAAGTAAACGAAGCGGTATTGTCGAACGCGCCGCATGTGATCTACTGGAACGGATTAACCTATGTCCGGTTTGGTATCCAAGATACCTCAGCTTTTTATGAAGAGGCTACAACGGCTCAGTTATAGGCTTTATGGATAGTTTGGCCCAACCCGTCGAGAAAGGTCGCAGCATCACCGAGGGCCGCGGCCGCACGCCACCAAGCGAAGCGGAACTGATCGAGATGGAAAACAGGCTTCGCGTGATGGAGGCTTTATGTTCAGCGCAACGGAGCGAAGACCGGCGTCGTCTGAAACGAGATCCACACTATTGGCACCCGAATTGGGTAACAGCGCTCGAGTGGGTATGTGATGATTTCCGCCGGCTGATTGAGTTTGCACGGGAGAGCCGATGAGACGGACCCACGCATTCAAACCCCGCCGAAGACCCCACGTCCAGCCAACCATGGAAGAACTGGAAGCCATGATCGAGCGCCTTCCCAAGTACATCGTGGGCGCCGCAGGAACCCGCATCCCGCTAATGGAAGCCACAATCGATGACCTGAACGCCTATATAGCGCGGATCAAAGAAACCACCGAACGGGAGCAATCGATTTGATCTACCAGGATCTACTCGACCTGTGGACCTTGCGTCCATGCTTCATCTGTCAAAAGCGCGGACTCTGTGAGCATCGGGAAATCGAAGTAGACCGGGCGGAACAGGAAGCGCTTCAGCGACCCCGGCGGCCCATCGTTCGGCAGCCATATAGTACAAAATTGGCAAAAACAGGCTGATAGGCTCCGATTTCAGTTGCATCGGAATGCATTCCAGATTATCATGCAGGGTATGGCAGAGAAGCCCGCAGTGGATACTACCCAAAACGGCTCCACTCCCCCAGTAACACGCAAATGCAAGTGGTGTAAGGAGTATTTTCCGGTCACCCGAATCTACCCGGTCCAGATCTACTGCAAGCCATCGTGCTGCAAAGCCCATTTCGACCACAGGCGGGAATTGCGGATCGCCGACAAGATTGCAAAGCGCCGGCAGAGGCTCCGCGCAAAGAGAGCAAAGGCCCAACAAAAATGAGCGTAATCTGGCGTCGATACAAGATTCTCTATGAGCACGCGGACTCAGGCCGAACCGCAATCTTCGCCTATGTCGCGCACCCGCACGGTGGAGTATGGCTCCACATCGCGAAGCTTTTGAAGTGGGTGAAAAACCCGCGTGTGGTCGAAGCGGAATGAAGGCCGTTCATCTTCAGCCGATCACGTGGGCGGAAATCCTCTGGAAAGGAACATGCTCGCAGTGTGACGACGAGACGCAGACAAACCGCGGACTATCGCGCGCATTCTGTGAACAGCATTTGAAAGATATCCCGCGCATTGCGCTACATCTCGACCGAGCCATGAGCGGTCGATGGTTCCTAGCCTGGTGGAGATTGGCTAAACGGGATCTCCGCACCAAGGCGATTGCGAACGCGAAGGAATTCAATAAACCGCGTTCGCAGCGAAAAACAGCATGAGAGCCCCCGCCCCCGCAACCGATACAAAGCGCATCCGACTGGCCGAGCCAATCAAAAAAGACGCCCTTGCGAGATGTGACAGAGAGATCGAACGCATCAAAACGGAAGCCTTAAACGGGAACCCGGATGTAGAAGGTATCTTAATGGGACTTCATGACTGGAGAGCAGAGAAGCTGTTGATTGAACAGGAGCCGGAATGAAATTTAGAATCGAGCGCAGCACAGCTTACCAGGCATTTCTCGACCGCAAGCGCCAGCGCGCGAACCCCTCAGGGTTCAAGGTGCAGACATTCAACCGCAAGATGCACCCGTTCCAAAAGCACGTCGCCGGGCTATCGCTCGAAGCTGGAAAGTACGCGAACTTCCTGGACTGCGGAATGGGAAAGACGTTCATCCAACTCGAATGGAGCGCCCATGTCGCGAACGAAACAAACGCCCCGGTAATCATTCTCGCACCCCTCGCTGTCGCGCTTCAGACCCAGGACGAAGGCCGGAAGTTCGGCTACGACGTAACGGTGTGCCGTGAGCAATTCGACGTGAACCTTGGAATCAACATCACTAATTACGAGATGCTGCATAAGTTCGACCCGCATGCATTCTCGGGCGTGGTACTCGATGAATCCTCGATCCTGAAATCCTACACCGGCGCCACGCGAAACCAGATTATCGAATCGTTCGCGCAGACCCCGTATCGCCTCGCTTGCACAGCCACGCCCAGCCCGAACGATTACATGGAACTCGGCAACCACGCGGAATTCCTTGGAGTCATGAGCCGTACCGCGATGCTGGCGACTTTCTTCAACCACGACGGTGGCGAAACTTCCAAATGGAGATTGAAGGGCCATGCGGTCAGGCCGTTCTGGGACTGGGTCAGCACGTGGTCCTCAGTCGCGAGAACGCCGTCGGACCTCGGAGATTTTTCCGACGACGGATACAAACTCCTACCGTTGCGCCGCCACATTCACATCGTCTCCACCGAGGCGCAGGATGGCGTCCTATTCCCCGTAGCGGCCCAATCGCTCCAAGAGCGCAGAGAAGCGCGGCGGATCACGGTTGAAAAGCGCGTGCGCTTGCTCGCCGACATGGTGAACGCAACATCCGATCAATGGCTGATCTGGGGAGACCTGAACGCCGAGACGGACCTCGCGGCCCAGGAGATCATCGGTTGCATCGAAGTCAAAGGCCCCGACTCGACCGAATTCAAAGAGACCACCATGCTCGACTTCGCGAAAGGCAGAGTGAAGCGGCTCGCGACCAAGCGATCAATCGGCGGCTTCGGGATGAACTGGCAAAACTGCCATCTGATGGGAAGTCTGGGAATGTCGGATTCCTGGGAGCAGATCTTCCAAGGTGAGCGGCGATGTTGGCGCTACGGTCAGGAGTTCCCAGTAGATTCGCACTTCGTTGTAACAGATCGAGATGAGAACGTCATCAAGAATATCGACCGGAAGCGCGGCCAGGCGGAAGATATGAATTCAGAAATGGTGGACGCGGTAAGGAGACGAAATGGCTAAGCACCCGCCCATCTTGCCGACGACGTGCTCATTTTGTCTCGCGGCAATCCTTCGGAGGATGCCCAAATCTGGACAATGTTTTTGCAATACAGACTGCAAGGCTCAGTGGCAGCGGCTTGCCAAACCGGTCACCAGGGAATGGCTGGAAGAACAGTACGTTCAGAAAGGCTTGGATTGCGTTCAGATCGCTGCGATTGTGTGCCGCGATCCAAAATCAGTTTGGAATTGGCTGAAAGATTTTGATATCCCTACACGATCGCGTGGCTTCGCTTCCAGCCAAAACTTTTTCAAAAAAGGTGAACCGTCTCGATGGGCCGGACATGCACATACCCCAGAATGGAAGCGCGCCTTCAGCGCTAAATGCAAAGCAGAGGGGCGTGTGCCATATAATCCTGCGGTCGGATCGTATATGAAGGGCAGGAAGGGGGCGGCCACGACAAATTGGAAAGGCGGCATAACCCCAGCGCGTCAGTCATTTTATTCAAGTGAGGAATGGATCGCATGCGCAAAGAGCGTTTGGGCTCGTGACCAAAAAACCTGCCAACTGTGCGGGTCCGTTAAGCGAAACCGTGAGCGCTTCGACCTCCACCATATTGACGGGTTTTCGATTGTCGAAAAAAGGGGAATTATATAGATGACTCCCGTCCATAATTTCGCTCCTAAGGTTATTTTTCTCTTGCTTCCAGTGAGGGAGTCATGTACTATAGAAGTATGGAAACCACAATGAGTGACCAAGAATTTCAGAAGGGCCGTTACATTCCGAAAGGGGCGAAATGGGACCCGATGTTTCGCGAGGAGTTTTTGTATCGCCTCACGTTTCCGACGAAGTACAAGCGCTTCCCGGCGTTCACGGTTTACCATGCAACAGTCGAAGAAGCGCTGACTGAAGCGGCCCGAGTTAGAGCCTTGCTGCCATCCTGGGGAGAGCGAGATCACGAGCCAATGGTATTTCTCAATCACGAGCAAATCTTTCCGACAAGGGGCCGTTAGATGAGCAAGAGCACTATCAGCACATTTCAACTCTTCGAGTTGTTCCCAGACGAAGAATCCGCGCGGGTGTACCTGGAGGGTTGTCTGTGGCCCAATGGAACCACCTGCCCCACGTGCAAGGCTGGCGACCGCATCACGCCGCGCAAGGCTGGATACTATCGCTGCAATGCTTGCCAGCTTGATTTCACGATTCGCACCGGAACAATTTTCGAGCGGTCGCATGTCCCGCTTCACAAGTGGGTCTACTCGATGTATTTGCTCGTTACAGCCCGTAAGGGCATCTCGTCGATGCAACTGGCAAAAGAGATCGGCATCACCCAGAAAAGCGCGTGGTTCGTCTTGGGACGCTTGCGGGAGGCATGTGGCGGGCAGTTCGAGAAACTGCGCGGCATGGTTGAGATCGACGAGACTTTCGTCGGCGGCAAAGAGCGGAATAAGCACAAGCACAAAAAACTGAACGCCGGACGCGGTAGCGTCGGTAAGACTGCCGTGTTGGGGATGCGCGAGCGCGGGGGCCGTACCTTCGCCAAGGTTATTGACAATACCGACATCAACACCGTTCAGAACGAGATTCACGGCGTAGTCGAAGCCGGGTCCACGGTCTACACCGATGAGTTCGGAGCGTACAGCGACCTTGATGGCTTGTTCTTCAATCACGAGACGGTCAACCATAGCGCGGGAGAATTCGCGCGCGGGGCAGTCTCTACCAACAGCATCGAAAGCGTCTGGGCCGTCCTGAAGCGCGGGCTTCACGGTGTCTACCATCACGCGAGCCGGAAGCACCTTCACCGCTACGTCGATGAGTTTACCTGGCGACTGAACGAGGGCAACGTCGGACGCCATACCACGCTGAGGCTTGATAGCTTCGTGGACGCGGTAGCTGGAAAGCGCCTCACGTACAAGAGGCTCATCGCATGAAGCCCGTCCCGGAAGTGCTCGACAAAATGGTCGATGTGATCCTCGCGTATCGGCCAAAAGCCAAGGTGAAAAAGCCCCGGAAACGGAAAAAGGCGAAGCGGGCTTAACGTGCTGAGAATTAAGAGAGTAGGGAGTCATGGACGGGAGTCATCTATATAATTCCCGAAAAAAGGGCAGACCCTACGAATCTTGTAGTGCTCTGTAGGGCGTGCCACATGCACGTTCATTCGAAAGCCAATAAGCAAAGGAGATTTTTGGGGGATGGCCATCAAAGAGTTGACTTGGCAGTTGCATAACGGTGATTGCATTGAGGTGTGCGGCAATATGGAATCTGAAAGTATTGATTATTCCTGCTTCAGTCCACCTTTTGCATCCCTGTATTGTTATTCGGACGATCCACGCGACCTCGGGAATTGCCTCACGCGCGAAGAATTCTTCGAGCACTTCGCCTTTCTCGTACCACACCTCTACCGGATCACGAAGCCAGGACGACTGCTGAGCTTCCATTGCATGAACCTGCCCGCGTCGAAAGAGAAAGACGGATATATCGGCCTGCATGACTTCCGCGGCGAGCTGATCCGCGCGTTTCAATCGGCCGGCTGGATCTTCCATAGTGAAGTGCCAATCTGGAAAGATCCCTACACGGCGATGCAGCGCACGAAGGCGATAGGTTTGCTTCACAAACAGGTGAAGAAGAATCGGAACCTCAGTAGGCAAGGAATCCTCGACTACTTCGTCACCATGCGGAAGCCGGGAGAATGCGCGGAGCCGATCGCGGGTCTGCTGCTCGAATACCGCGGAGATATGTCCGATGAGGAATTCACCGAGATGGTAAAGGCCAAATACAACGGGCGCGTATTCGACGCTCCGGCCCCCGGCCCTCGGCCCCACAGCTACAGCGCGGACTTTTGCGAATTCAAGAGCATCAACATCTGGCAGAAGTACGCCTCCCCGGTATGGTTCGATATCGACCCCGGCGACACATTACAATACACCCACGCGCGCAACGAGAAGGACGAGCGCCACATCTGCCCGCTGCAACTGGGAGTGATCGAGCGCGGCATTGCGCTATGGTCGAATCCCGACGATATCGTGTTCAGCCCGTTCGCGGGGATCGGCAGCGAAGGCTACCAGGCGATCAAGATGGGGAGGCGGTTCAAAGGCATCGAGCTGAAACCCGAGTATGCCGACTGGGCGCGCAAGAATCTGAAATCGGCCGAGCAACTATCGAAGCAGATGAACCTGGAAGCCGCGCGATGAGGAGCCGTCATACACCTGTGGAGGTTGCCGATTGATGAAGATGCGAACGGTAGAAGAGATAGCGCAAGCCATTGCGTATCTGGAAGTGATGGCGGAGCACTGCGACGACGATCCAGACCGTGAGCAAGCAAAACTGATCAGACTGACATCGAACAAGATGATGAGCGTTCTGTATTGGGTCGTGGGACTCGATCAAGGTGGCTTCGGCAAACTCCTGGACGAAACCTTGGCAAAACTTCCCGCCCCCGCGACCGTATGGCCAGCCAGCAAAGGGTGTCGCCAAACAAAAGGAAAACCGCATTGACCCCCCAGCCCGGCCAAGTGTGGCGCGACACGATCAACCAAGACCTGTTATTGGTGCAAGAGATCGATCCACCCTGGACTGAGTTCCAGACGCAGACAGCAGGCCCCGAGCGCCGTTACGCCCGTTGTCTTGCTTTCTGTTCACCGGAAACCTTTGAAACGCGGCCCGGCCTTCGGTTCATGGGTACACAGGAGATGCAGTTCAAGCACTTCCATAGTGGACGGTTTATTAAACTAGGAATATTGAGCACGTTGTATTATCGATGGAGGATGAAGACCTGGGTTAAAGAAGGTGGGATGTAAGATGATGGTTTGGCCCAACCCGTGGACGTGTGGCACGGACAGCACCGAGGGCGGCGGCTTGGCAAGCAATCATCCACCAGGGGTTGCGGAGCCATGAGTTCGCGTTTCTTCAAAGAAGTGCCCAAGCGAGACAGTCCCAGCCAGGCAGAAGTCCGCCGCGCCAAAGATTTCTGGGCAGCCATATTTGAAGACACCATCGTGGCTCAGGTAGATGAATCGTCAGCAGGACACCAGAATGCAGCCGAGGTAGTTCGGTTCGCGGGAGAAGTAGCAGACGCAGCCATGATCGAGATGGAGAAACGATGGGCCAAGATTTGAGCCTCAGCCTCCCACCACTCTCGGATTGAGCACGAACCGACACAGCTTAGCCAAGTACATAGCGGCTCCCCCATTCGGACTGCTGGACCATCCAAAAGCGCGCGTCTCCCCCGTTTTGAAATCTTCATAGATAACCAGATAACGTTGTCTCGCGTGGGCTTCATCACGACGACGACGCCAGTTCTGGGCTCGCACATACGCTATCTCGGCGCGCGGGGATTGAACGCCATTCCTGACAAAATCGCGCCACTCAGCAGGAGTCGGCATTTTCAACCCAAAGAAAGAGTCGGAGCAGGTTCCACCTGTTTCATAGCAGCAGTAACCACAATTGCCAGATTGGCGCTCAGCTCTTGAAATACGGCATCCTCTGATTGCAAGTAGGAGGTGGCGACGGCGCTTTGCGCCAGCATCCCGACTGCGCCAATGAGCGACGGAATCGGCATCGGTCCTGTCAGATCGGGATCGGTGAACGGCAGGCGCATGGTCTTCCTGTGCGTCTGGCCCAGGTGGTGCATCATCATCCGTCCGATTTCCGCAAACTCCTTGTGACCCCGGATCTTGCTATCGAGCACGCTCAGATCGGGCAAGGAATTGAACTCGAACCCGCACAGCACACAGGACGCCTTCATTTCTTGGCACCCGCTTTCTTCTTGGGAGCAGGCTTCACGGCTTCAGGAATCGGCGGCGGTTGCTCCTCATCGTCATCCCCGGGCGGCTCGCAGAAATCCGTCAGGAACGCGCGGATCATTTCCTCAGTGCCTACCGCGGTTGCATCCGTCCACATCTGAGGTATCAACTTCATCGTGGCGATGATCTTATCCGGTCCCATCATCGCTGCTCGTGTATAGAGAGGCTTCAGCCCGAAGTCTTCGAGAGAGGCTGCTAACCCTTGCCCGTTTGTTGGATCGGTACGGAAGGCATTTACAAACATGGGACCTTGGACAAGGAAGATCGAATGGAGCCAGGCTATGTCGGGATCGTCGGATACAGGTTTCATTTCAACCTTTGGAGCAGCGGGGGGCGGATTATTATTTGTTGGTCGCGGCTGTTGCGCAGTGGTACCGGCTGTTGATGGGGCGGCGGGATTCGCGGCGGCTTGCTGCTCGCGCATGCGTGCGGATGCCTGATAGCCGATGGCGCGTTCAGCCAAGCCGAGTATCTCGGGTACGTGCTTCATCCCTTCATCGACCAGCTGCGCTTTCCAATCTTTCGGTCCACCGCCCCCGAGCTTCTCCTGAAGGTTCAGAACCTTTTCCACCATCGCCATTGGGTCGACCGCTTCCGCGCGATTCTCGAGAGCGGCCATTTCCTTTTCATGGGCGCGCTGCAAGGCGGCTTCGGAGGCTTGACGGGCGGCGGCGGCATCTTCACGCGCGGCTTTCAACTGCTCCATCATCATGGCCATCATCGGATCGGGCCCGGCTGGCTTGTCGAGCATCTTCGCTATCAGGGTGGTCATGAGCGTCAGCATCGGCGCCATGCTCTGATTCTGCTGCTTCGACATCTCCATCACCAGCGTCATGAAGGCCGCGGGATCTTCCTTTTTCACCTGGCCGAGCGCGATCTCGATAGACTTCGACGAGGCCGTCGACATCATGTCCATCATCTTTTCGAACGCGCGCGTGTCGAGAGTCCCGCCCTGCTTCTGCCCCGAGCGCATGGCTTCGAGCGCAATCTCTTTGATAGCCGAAGCTTCGCCCGCTTCCGCCTTGCCCGGTTGAACGATATCGCCATCCATGGTCAATTTCCCCGTGCGCTTCAGATGGTCGACGAACGTCCTGTTCTTCTCATGGTTCACATCCAGTTCGCGGAGATCAAGGCGCGGCGGGTAGTTCGGACTGTCGAAATCCGGGTACGTCTGCGCCACCGTCTTATCCGAGTCGGTGTCGTTCAGCATCACCATGTACTTGCCCGAGCCGTGGGTTTCAAGTAGATGCAGCTCCGTCAGCGGAGTGGTGAACTTCTCGATGTTCTTGGGCTCGCGAATGATCCGCGGCCAGAGTCTGAAGACGTATCCCATCGAGTGCGCCCAGTCTTGTTCAGTGAGTGCCGCCGTGTAAGCATAGAATTCTTCAGGCGTGAGAGTTTTTGTCGGGACCTTGGGCAGAGTGCTCTTCCTGCCACGCGGTTTGTCGTCAATTTCGGGTGATTGTGTAGCCGATTCCCGCGGTTTTTCGAGCTCTGTAACAACTGCCATGCAGCCTTGCTCCTTTGGCCCTAGTGTACACTACGCTACAAAGCCATACGCGGCTTCGTATATTAGGCGTGTATACTCCTTGCGTGGAGCGGTTCGAGCCAAACGCGCGCACAGCTTCGCCAGGAGCCAGCCATCGGTTCCCGCTCCGCACGTATATAAGGACCGATGCGAACCGAACAAGAGTTCTCGCGACACACCTACATCAGTGAGTTCCCCGGCCAGTCATTAGTCACCAGGTATCAGGCGTCTGATGATCCTGACACCGGCACAGCGGAGACCGTCGACCGGATGCGCGCGGCCGCGGAGAAGGATGCGCTCTCGGCCCCCGTGATGCGAGCTACCGCCATGGCCCTGTTGTTCTGCGACGGATCGGAAGCCGGCCGCGTGCGCGCGATCCACGATTGGATCGCATCGAACGTCAAGTTCCGGCGGGACGATCCGGTATGCAGCGTGGTGCTGGGGTTCGACGAAGAGCTCGACATGCTCATCCATCCGGCACGGTTGCTCACCATGCAGCGGCCGAGCGGCGACTGCGACGATTTCACGATGCTCACCTGCAGCATGCTCCTGTGCGCGGATATCCCGTGCGAGATCGTCACCATCAAAGCGGACCCGCGAGACCCGAACCGGTATAGCCACGTCTATGCCCAGGCGATCACGCTCGAGGGAATCGTCCCCATGGACTGCTCCCAATCGGCGCAGCATGGCTATCCAGTAGGGTGGCAGCCGGAAGCGGGAGTAACGGAGCGCACGCCCTGGGGCATCATGCAGCCACCGCAGTTCGGCAGTGGGTTGCATGGATACGTGGGAGGACTGGGACAGAATGCAGACGACTTCGGGGGGGCGACCGATACAGGCGGCGATACCTCAGTCACCCCGCCAGTCGTCACACAGCCAAATGTTGCGTACACGCTGAACCAGTACGGCG
>Ga0316221_1002863_pt1 | contig 14841 bp, 17 predicted proteins | sample TBH18007metaG_FD_206003 | JGI IMG/M metagenome (GOLD analysis project Ga0316221, IMG submission 206003) | Freshwater microbial communities from Trout Bog Lake, Wisconsin, USA - TBH18007 | ecosystem: Environmental > Aquatic > Freshwater > Lake > Hypolimnion/Profundal zone | place: USA: Wisconsin... | reverse complement strand
GCGAAGCTCTCTCGGAAGTGGGGGTTTCGGGCATTACCGTTACTGAAGTTAAAGGCTTTGGTCGTCAAAAAGGTCACACCGAGTTGTATCGCGGTGCTGAGTATGTTGTTGATTTTTTACCTAAGGTAAAAATTGAAGCCGCTGTTGAAGACGGCATCTTGGAGCGTGCGATTGAAGCAATTGAAAAATCTGCACGTACAGGCAAGATTGGTGATGGCAAGATTTTTGTCTCTCCAGTGGAGCACGTCATTCGCATTCGTACCGGTGAAACCGGTGCGTCAGCACTTTAAAGAGAGGTTCAAAATGTTAACTTGGATGAAACGACTCGTTGCTGGTGGTGCCATGGCCTTGGCTATTGGCGCAACTGGTGTGATGGTTACTTCGCCAGCGCATGCTGATGAAGTTAAAAAACCTGCTGTTACAGTTCCTGCAGCTGCCCCCGCAGCGGCTCCAGCCGCCGCCGCTCCTGTAGACACAGTCAACAAAGGCGATACTGCTTGGATGCTGGTTTCCACAGCATTAGTGCTGTTGATGACGCTTCCTGGTTTGGCTTTGTTTTACGGTGGTTTAACACGTAGCAAAAATATTCTGTCAGTTTGTATGCAGTGTTTCATGGTGTTCTCTGTGATTACGGTGTTGTGGGTCTTCTACGGCTACAGCTTCGCATTCACGGAAGGTGGACCATTTATTGGTGGACTTGATCGTCTGTTCTTGGCTGGCTTGACTCCAGACTCAATCGCAGCAACCTTTAGTAAGGGTGTTGGCATTCCTGAGTATGTATTCATGGCTTTCCAAGCAGTGTTCGCAACCATCACTTGCTGCTTGATCATTGGTTCCTTTGCTGAGCGCGCTAAGTTCTCCGCAATCTTGGTGTTCATGATCATTTGGTTCACATTCAGTTATTTGCCAATCGCTCACATGGTTTGGTTCTGGCCTGGTCCTGACGACATTAAAGATGCTGCATCACTCGACGCAATTACTGCTCGTGCTGGTTGGTTGTGGCAAAAAGGTGTTCTCGACTTTGCTGGCGGTACTGTTGTTCACATCAATGCTGCGGTTGCTGGCTTGGTTGGTTCATTCGTTATCGGCAAGCGTCTTGGTTACGGCAAAGAAGCAATGAAGCCACATAACTTAGTTTATGTAATGACTGGTGCCGCACTCTTGTGGTTCGGTTGGTTTGGTTTCAATGCCGGCTCAGCACTCGAAGCAAACGGTAGCGCTGCATTGGCATTCGTTAATACTTATGTAGCTACTGCCGCTGCTGTATTGGGCTGGTCATTTGCCGAGTGGATTCTCAAAGGTAAGCCATCCATGTTGGGCGCCGCTTCTGGTTGCGTAGCTGGTTTGGTTGCCATTACTCCCGCTGCTGGTTTCGTTGGTCCAATGGGTGCAATTGCAATCGGTGTATTTGCTGGTGTAATTTGCCTCTGGGGTGTAACTGGCCTCAAGAAAATCTTGGGCTCAGATGACACATTGGATGTATTCGGTGTGCATGGCGTTGGCGGTATTTCCGGTGCTTTGTTGACTGGTGTATTCGCTGATCCAGCTTTGGGTGGAACAGGTATCTGGGATTATGTAGCTAATGCTGTAGCCCCTGATTACTCAATTTCCAGCCAATTATGGATTCAAGCTCAAGGCGTGATCACCACAGTTATTTGGTCTAGCGTAGTGTCTTTCATTGCCTTCAAATTGATCGATATCGTGATTGGTTTGCGCGTTAAGGAAGAAGAGGAGCGTGAAGGCTTGGATATCAGCTCACATGGTGAGTCTGCGTACGAGTCTTAATCAGTAGATTTACCCCTCACCGGGCGACTTTGCTTAGTTGCCTGGTTTTTAAGCGCGGGATTTCAGGATCCCGCGTCTTTCTTTTAAAAATCTTACAATGGTGGAATGGTTCCACATCTCATTACTGCCCTTAGCGGTCCTTTACTTGAATTAGAGTCAAAGGTTTTAGAAGCAACCCCGACGATTGAGCGCTGGTTTAGGCTTGAATGGCAGGAGCACACACCCCCTTTTTATTGCTCGGTCGATCTTCGAAATTCTGGCTTTAAGCTAGCCCCTGTAGATACCAATCTATTCCCGGGTGGTTTTAATAATCTCTCGCCTCAAATGCTACCTTTGGCTGTACAAGCTGCCATGGCCGCAATCGAGAAGATTTGTCCAGAGGCGAAAAATTTATTGCTGATTCCCGAGCGTCATACACGCAATACTTTCTATCTGCAAAATATCGCACGCCTTTCATCGATCTTGCGTCAAGCTGGTTTGAATGTTCGACTAGGCACTTTGTCTGACGAAATTACCAAGCCAACTTGGATTGACTTGCCAGATGGCAATCGCTTATTGATGGAGCCCCTGTCTCGCACGGGGTTAAAGAAGCAGCGCTTAGGCTTAAAGGATTTTGATCCTTGCTCAATTTTGTTAAACAATGATTTATCTGCCGGTATTCCACCGATTTTGGAAAATATTCACGAGCAATATCTATTGCCTGGATTGCACGCAGGCTGGCATGTGCGTCGCAAGTCGGCTCACTTTGCCGCTTATGAAGAGGTTGCTAAGAAATTTGCCAAGTTGGTCAACATTGATCCATGGATGATTAACCCTTACTTTACTAGCTGCTCGAATGTGAATTTTCATGAGCGCAAAGGCGAGGATGAATTGCAAACAGCGGTAGAGCAGGTTCTGAAGAAAACCGCCAAGAAATATCGTGAGTATGGAATTAAAGAAAAACCTTATGTCGTAGTGAAAGCGGATGCAGGCACTTACGGTATGGGTGTGATGGTAGTGAATGATCCTGCTCAGCTGAAGGGCTTGAATCGCAAAGACCGCAATAAGATGAGTGTGGTCAAAGAAGGTCTTGAAGTAAGCGATGTGCTTATTCAGGAGGGTGTATATACCTTTGAGAAGGTGAATGAGGCTGTGGCTGAGCCAGTCGTGTACATGATTGATCGCTACGTTATTGGCGGCTTCTATCGCGTGCATACCGATCGCGGTCCCGATGAGAATCTCAATGCTCCAGGCATGCATTTTGTACCTTTGGCATTTGAGCAAAACGCTATGCCAGATATGGCCGCCAAGCCTGGTAGCGCAGCCCCGAACCGTTTCTATCTATATGGCGTCGTTGCTCGTTTAGCTTTGTTGGCTGCTTCATTGGAGCTTGAGCGGACCGATCCTGACGCTGAAGTTTTATGAGCTTAATGCATATTTAGACGAGTATTAATCAATGGATTTTTTATTCATCGCTGATCCGCTAGAGTCCTTCAAGGTTGGCAAAGATTCTACTTTGGCGATGATGCGAGTGGCGCAAGAGGCGGGTCATCGTCTATGGTTTTGCCAGAGTCGTAATGTGCTTTGGAGGGACAGCCTAGTAACTGCTGATTGCCAGTCTTTGGCTATTAAGCCCAGTGGAGCATCTTGGTTTGAGTTGGGCGAAATCGAGGATCGAGCCCTTCATTCTTTTTCAGCAGTGTTGATGCGTACTGATCCACCGTTTGATATTGAATATCTTAATACCACTTGGTTGCTATCTGCGGCTGTCAGACAAGGCGCAAAAGTATTGAATGATCCCACCGCCATTCGAGATCATTCGGAAAAGTTATCCATCACCGAGTTCCCTGAACTCATTCCAGCGACTTTGGTTACGCGAGAACTTAGCGCTGTCGAGGTCTTTCATCAGCAGCATCAAGATATTGTGATTAAGCCCTTAGATGGTATGGGTGGGATGGGAGTCTTTCGTGTTGGCCCTGATGGCTTGAATTTAGCGAGCATCGTTGAAACCTTGGGTGAGAATGGCGCAAGAACCTTAATGGTTCAGCGTTTCTTGCCAGAGATCGCGCAAGGCGATAAACGCGTTCTATTAATTGGCGGGGAAGTGGTGCCTTTTGCATTGGCTCGCATCCCTCAGGGTAGTGAGATTCGCGGGAACCTCGCAGCTGGTGGAAAGGGGGTGGCAATGCCACTGACTGCGCATGAAAAAGCAGTTGCAGAGAAACTTGCGCCGATTCTGAATCAGCGTGGTTTATTCTTGGTTGGACTGGATTTGATCGGTGGTTTTGTAACAGAAATCAACGTCACTAGCCCCACCTGTTTTGTAGAGATTACAGAACAAAGCGGTTTTGACGTATCCCAGATTTGGTTAAAAGCACTTGAGAAAGCATTGGCATAAATATGGTTGGGATTGTCATCGTTGCTCATACCCCAGTGGCTAGCGCCATGTTGGGATTTGCAGAGCATACTTTTGGGGTTGTGCCTGAACGCGTGAGGGCGGTAGATATTCCACCTCATGAAGATATCAAGGTAAGTTATGACCGGGTGATGCAGGCTGCTTATGGTGTTAATACCGGTAGTGGCGTATTAATTTTGACCGATGTCATGGGCGCAACGCCTGCTAACGTCGCATCAAAGCTAGAGGCGCTTGGTCCATTATCAGGATTAAATGCGCCCGTGATTGTGCTGGCTGGATTAAATCTACCCATGCTCATGCGTTGCATTTCTCATCGTGACGAAGGTTTAGAGGAGTTGGCGCAAAAAGCACTTGCCGGGGGGCAGCATGGAATTCTGCGTCTTGGCGCAAAAACATTTCCAGAAAAAACTGAACGACAAGGTTAGTTATGCCAATTGCTGATATTCAGATTGTGAATAAACTTGGTTTACATGCGCGAGCTTCCGCCAAGCTATCTCAGCTAGCGGCACAATTTCCTTGTGAAATACTGCTGTCACGCAATGGGCGTCAAATTAATGCCAAGAGCATTATGGGCGTCATGATGCTGGCTGCGGGAATTGGCAGTACCATCACTTTAGAAACCGTTGGCGATAAAGCCGATGAGGCAATGCAAGCTTTAACTGAGTTAATTAATAACCGTTTTGGTGAGAACGAATAAATATGACTTTTGCTTTGCATGGAATACCAGTATCGAAAGGCATTGCCATAGGCAAGGCTGTACTGATTTCGCATGCAGCCTTGGAAGTTAGTCACTATTTAATCGAGCCCGGTAAGGAAGATCTTGAGGCGCAAAAATTACTAGATGCTTTTGAGCAAGTCCGCTTAGAGCTCGAGCAGTTGCGTCGTGGTTTGCCTAAAGATGCCCCTCAAGAGATGGCGGCGTTCTTGGATGTACATGGCATGATCTTGGCCGATCCTGCATTGGCCGAGAAGCCACTCAAACTCATTCGTACACAGCGTTTGAATGCCGCATGGGCATTGACTACCGAGTTAAATGATCTGTTGGAGCAGTTTGCGGAAATTGAGGATGTATATCTTAAGGAGCGTGGTAACGATATTCGTCAGGTGGCCGAGCGCGTTTTGAAGGCTTTAAGTTCAAAACAAGAAGATCCCTTTGGTAATTCTGAATTAGCTACTTCTAGCGATTTTGGTGCGGATGCCATTATTGTGGCGCATGACATTGCGCCGCATGACATGTTGCGCTTTAAAGACCATTTATTTACTGGTTTTGTAACCGATCTCGGCGGTAAGACATCTCATACCGCCATTGTTGCGCGTAGCATGGAGATTCCTGCGGTTGTGGGCGTGCGGCATGCCAGCGAGATGATTCGTCACGGCGATTGGTTGGTTCTTGATGGTGAGCAGGGTGTTGTGGTGGTGGCTCCAGATGAGCAATTGTTATCTGAGTACAGACGACTTCAAGAGCAAGCTGAAAAAGAGACTCGCAAGCTCCAGAAACTCAAGCATGCTAAAACTTGCACGGCTGACAATGTTGAGATTGAGTTGCTTGCCAATATCGAATTGCCTGAAGATGCCACTCAAGCGGTTAAGTTGGGTGCGGTGGGTGTTGGCCTGTTTCGTTCAGAGTTTTTATTTATGGATCGCAATCAGGCCTTGCCAGATGAAGAGCAGCAGTATCAAGAATACCGTCGGGTAGTTGATCTCATGCAAGGGATGGCTGTCAATATTAGAACTATTGACGTGGGTGCTGATAAAGCATTGGGCGCAGGCGGATCGGATGTTTCACAAACGGGCACTTCGCCTTTGGGTTTGCGGGCAATTCGCTGGTCTTTAACCGAGCCAGAGATCTTCTTGACACAGCTTCGGGCGATTCTCCGAGCGTCTGCGCATGGTCAAGCGCGCATTATGATTCCAATGTTGGCTCATGCCAAAGAGATTGATGAAACGTTTCGTTTAATCGAAAAGGCTAAGCAGCAATTACATCATCGCGGTCAACCTTTTAATCCAAAAATACAAGTGGGGGCCATGATTGAGATTCCGGCCGCTGCTTTAGTTTTACCTTTGTTTATTAGCCGCTTCGATTTCTTATCCATTGGCACCAATGACTTAATTCAGTACACCTTGGCAATTGATCGCGCTGATCACGCGGTGGCGCATTTGTATGATCCTTTGCATCCAGCTATTTTGAATTTGCTGGCAAATATTATTGATCAGGCAAAACGCGCCAATGTTCCTATTGCCGTTTGCGGCGAGATGGCTGGCGATCCTACTTTAACCAGGCTGCTGCTTGCGATGGGCCTAACTGAATTTTCCATGCATTTCAGTCAGCTGTTGCTAGTGAAGCGCGAGATCCTGAATTCGAATGTTTGGCAGCTTAAGACTCGTATTGCTAGGGTTCTGAAGGCTTATGAGCCCGAGGACCAAGCAAAAGCTTTAGAGCGTTTATTTGCCTAGAGTGTTAATGCGGTTTTCCGCAAACTGAGCAGTCAGGATTGCGGCTAATTCTGATTTCATTGGTTTGAGTGTTGCGCGCATTCCACAGCAGCATTCTCCCCACCAAAGGCTCCCCAAAACCAATGAGTACTTGCAGGGCTTGCGCAGCCTGCATGCTGCCAATGATCCCAACTAGCGGGGAAAAGATGCCCATGCTGGAGCAATGAACTTCTTCAAATTGCTCATCAGGCGAGAAGATGCAGGCATAGCAAGGCGAGCTTGGGTTGCGTGGATCAAAAACACTGATTTGGGCATCAAAGCGCAGAGCTGATCCAGAGACTAGGGGAACTTGGTGCTTCACGCAACTGCTATTGATTAGCTGGCGAGTGGCAAAGTTATCAGTGCAATCCAAAACAATGCTGACGCTTGGTAGCAATTGGTCAAGGAGTGAGGCCGTTACCTTGGCTTGAATGGCATCAATCTTAATTTGCGAATTAAGACCCTCTAGAAAGGCTTTGCCTGAGGCTACCTTGCTTTTGCCGACATTGCTTTCAGTGTGCATGATTTGGCGTTGTAGGTTTGTGAGTTCAACCTGGTCATGATCTACCAGGGTGATGTATCCAACGCCAGCCGCGGCCAAGTAGGGTGCGGCTGCGCTGCCTAGGCCGCCCGCACCAATTACGAGTACATGTGAAGCTAAAAGTTTTTCTTGGCCTGCAACATCTATCTCTTCAAGGAGTAGATGTCTTGAGTAACGAAGTAATTGCTCATCATTCATTTACAGGCTCAAGATGCTAGGAAAAAGTTACTCAAGTTTGGATGTAGAGCGTTTCACAGGCTGACCATTGATAAATGCTAGCGCTTGAGAAAGCATAAAGTCATCTGCGCTACCCAGTTCAGGAGGTTTTTTATTCTTCTCCTTCTCTTTTTCTTCAGGGGTTTTCTTGGCGTTTTTCTCTTCAATGATTTGCAGTTCTTCGAGACGACGCTTCTCTCTGTCGGCAATCAATTTTTCTTCAGAGGCTTGAGTATTGCGGAGATGCTTTTCGCTATCTACTTCGCGGGTAATCAATACATCATCAGGATCGCCATCTTTATTTTGGTCAACCGGAATATCAGGTTTGATACCAAAAGCCTGAATAGATCTACCGTTTGGCGTGTAGTAGTAAGCCGTTGTAATCTTCAGCGCGGAATCACTTGTGAGGGGGCGAACGGTCTGTACCGAGCCTTTGCCAAAAGTGGTTTTGCCGATGATGGTTGCACGTTTGTAGTCTTGTAGCGCTCCAGCGACAATTTCAGAAGCGGATGCTGAATAAGCATTTACCAAAACCACCATCGGTAATTTTTTAAACATCTCTGGCATGCCTGCTAATGGGTCGCCTGGTTCATTGAGTCGATACATCTCTGGACTCGCATTAAAGATTTGCTTGGAGTCAGGAGATTGACCCTTAGTGGAGACAATGACAGCATCCGCCGGCAAGAAGGCGGCGGCAACACCTACCGCGCCTTGCAAGAGCCCGCCACCATTGTTTCGGAGGTCGAGGATGATACCCTTCATTTTGGGGTCTTGCGCTGCAAGTTCATTTAACTTTTTCGCAAGATCAGGAACGGTGCGTTCTTGAAAGCTGGTAATGCGAACCCATGCAATGTCGTTATCGAGCAACTTGGTTTTAACAGACTGAACCTTGATTTCTGCGCGAGTGATAGTGACTGGAAAGCTGCGCTCTTCGCTCTTGCGATAAATCGTGAGTGTGATTTTGGTTCCGGGTGTACCGCGCATAGTGCGCACTGCTTTATCTAGTGACATGCCTCTTACTGGCTTGTCATCTAGGCGGGTAATGAGATCGCCTGCTTGCAAGCCCGCGCGAGCGGCTGGACTATCTTCAATTGGATTAAGGACTTTAACTACACCATCTTCAGAAGTAATCTCGATGCCAAGGCCGGCAAACTTTCCTGAAGTTTGTTCCTGCATTTCCTCAAAATCTTTTTTATCCAAAAAAGTGGAGTGGGGATCTAGACTGCTGACCATTCCTTTGACGGCATCCGTAAGGAGTTGCTTGTCTTCAATAGGGGTTACATACTCACGTTTAATCTGTGCGAAAACATTTGAGAGGGTTCGCAACTCATCTAGTGGCAGGGCTGTGTTTTGTTGAGCAGTGGCTGATAGCTGGATCGTTGCCATTACCCCAGCAATCAAGCCAATAGAGATGAGGGCAAAGTTTTTGAGAAATTGACGCATGTTTCTTTCGGTTTAGTCCAAATAAAAATGTTTAATTGGTTTTAGGTTGTCATCCAACTCATAAACGAGCGGAACGCCATTAGGTACATTAATTTCCATGATGGCTTCATCGGACATTTGATCCAAATATTTAATGAGGGAGCGAATGCTATTGCCATGGGCAACAATCAGAACGCGCTTATCCGCTTTAAGGGCTGGAGCAATGGACTCATTCCAAAGTGGCAAGACTCGTTCTACATTGTCCTTGAGGCATTCACCTAAAGGGACATCTGAAGCACTCAGTTTTGCATAGCGACGATCATTTTGAGGATTGCGCTCATCACCTGCCTCTAGTAATGGCGGGCGTACATCGTATGAGCGGCGCCATATATGGACCTGCTCATCGCCATACTTAGCGGCGGTCTCGGCTTTATTGAGGCCGGTGAGGGCGCCATAGTGGCGTTCGTTCAGTCTCCAGCTATGTACCACCGGAAGCCACATGAGATCCATGGTGTCTTGCACGTGCCACAGGGTACGAATAGCCCGCCTCAAAACAGAGGTATAGGCAATATCAAATTCATAACCTGCTTTTCGGAGGTTTTCACCTGCAGACAGGGCTTGTTCGGTGCCTTTCGGGGTCAGGTCGACATCGGCCCAGCCAGTAAAGCGGTTTTCAAGGTTCCAGGCGGATTCGCCATGGCGAATAAGGACAAGTTGTTTCATAGAGCCATTCTATAATCCAGTGATGAACTTTCTCACGCAAATTGATAATTTAGCGCTAATTGCCTTATTAGTCGTTTCAGGCCTAGCACTTTTCCTACCGACATTATCTACGCTTATTGGCGGGAAAGGCTTGTCACCGACCGAGGCTACGATCTGGATGAATCGCCGTAAGGCTTATGTCTTTGATCTGCGAGCAGAAGAGGCTTTTAAAGAAGGTCATCTGCCAGCTGCCAAGCATATTAGCGCGGCTCAGCTTGGAGCTGGCCTTGAAAAAATGAAGCTGGATCGCAAGCATCCCGTAGTGCTCGTTTGCGAAAGCGGTAGTCATTCTCGGAAGGCTATTGGGAATGTTCGGCAACTGGGTTTTTCGGAAGTAGCCATTCTTGAGGGCGGTGTTAAGGCCTGGAAAGCCGCCGCTCTTCCTTTGGTTAAATAAGCCTCTAGAAAGTATTCAGAGAAACTATGCCTTCAGTAACGATGTACAGCACCCAAGTTTGCCCTTACTGCGTGATGGCTGAAAAATTGCTGCAGAAAAAAGGTGTCGCTAATTTAGAAAAGATTTTGATTGATCAAAACCCCGCCCAACGCGAAATGATGATGACCCGCACTGGTCGCCGTACCGTCCCGCAAATTTATATTGGCGAGACCCACGTTGGTGGCTACGATGACCTGGTTGCCCTGGATCGCGCTGGCAAACTTGATCCTTTGTTGGCCTGATTTACTTAAGATATTGATACAGAAAGTTTTCCATGAATGAAAATACTTCCGCAGCGCATGATGGCGCAAAAAATACAAATGAACCCGGTTTTCGTATTCAGCGTATCTATTTAAAAGATCTGTCCCTAGAGCAGCCTAACGCACCCCAAATCCTATTGCTTGCATCGGAGCCGCAAGTACAGGTAGAAGTAGATATAGCCGTGAATCGCTTAAGTGATGAGATTTTTGAAGTGGCATTGATTTCTACAATCACTGCAAGAGTCGATGGAAAAGTACTGTTTTTGGTTGAAGCAAATCAAGCGGGTATTTTTGAGTTCAGCAACATTCCAGTCGAACAAATTGATCCGATGTTGGGCATTGCTTGTCCAACTATTTTGTACCCTTATCTCCGTTCAAACATGGCAGATATCATTAGCCGTGCCGGCTTCCAGCCAATTCATTTGAATGAAATCAACTTCCACGGTATGTATGAGCATCGTTTGAGGGCGGCTCAAGAAGCCGCTGCTGGTAAAGATGAGAGCGCTGCCGAGGAAAGTAAGATCATTCTTCCCAACTAAGTTGCCTCAACAGATCCACAGATCATGAAAGTGACGCTGCTCGGAGCTGGTGCCTGGGGAACCGCCATGGCTGCGCAAGCAGCCAGGCATCTTCAAAAAGGTGACGTTTGCCTTTGGTCTCGCAGTGCCATGCAGATTGAAGAGCTCTGCAATACTGGCCATAATCCATCTTATTTGCCTAATGTTGCTTTACCGGAAGGCTTGCAATATGAAGCTAATTTCGCACAAGCCATTGGCAGGCTCTCTTCTAGTGATTTGCTGGTTATCGCAACTCCAATGTCGGGTTTATCAGAAACAATTGCTCAGACATTAAGATTGGCAAAACATTCTTTAAATATTGTTTGGTTATGTAAAGGTCTTGAGCCTAATACGGCACTCCTGCCACATCAGGTGGTCGCTCGCGAAGACCGCTTGCATAGCCATGGTTTGACACATACTTATGGGGCATTATCAGGGCCAAGTTTTGCGCATGAAGTTGGCAATGGCATGCCTTGTGCTTTGACCGTTGCTAGTACTTCAAGTAATTTATGTGGCATTGTTCAGGCAGCTTTTCATCAAGGTAATATGCGTATTTACGCAAGCGACGATTTGGTCGGTGTTGAGCTGGGTGGCGCCGTGAAGAATGTATTGGCTATTGCTGCAGGTATTGGCGATGGACTTGATCTTGGCTTAAATGCACGCGCAGCCGTACTTACGCGTGGGCTTGCCGAAATGATGCGCTTGGTAAAGGCGGCCGGAGGAAGGCCGGAAACTTGCATGGGCCTGACTGGTGTGGGCGATTTAATTTTGACTGCTACAGGCGACCTCTCTCGCAATCGTCGAGTCGGCCTTTTGCTTGCAGAGGGCAAATCTTTATCTGAGATTCTGGAAGGTTTAGGGCATGTGGCCGAGGGGGTCTTGTGCGCCTCTGCTGTTCAAAATCTGGCCGCTCGTTTAGGAGTGGAGATGCCCATTACAAGCATGATGTGCGATGTGCTGTCTGGCACGCTATCGCCCCAAGAGGCACTTAAAAAGCTGATGGGACGAGATCCCAAGATTGAGACTTGAGCTTTTAAGCTCCGCCTGTGAAGCCATTCTGACGCCACGCTTCATATACAACGATTGCTACGGTATTTGATAAATTCAGACTGCGGCTATTATCTTGCATGGCCATGCGCATTTGATTGGGCTTCGGAATGGAGTTTCTGACCCCATCTGTAATCCCCTTTGTTTCTGAGCCAAAAATAAAGTAGTCCCCACCCTGATACTTCCCTTCGTGAAACTTTCCTGAACCTTTGGTGGTGAGGGCAAAGAGACGGTCGGCAGCAGGCCGCTCATTTTCTAAAAACACATCCCAATTGGCATACACTTTGATATTGGCAAACTCGTGATAGTCCAGACCCGCTCTACGTAATTTGGCATGTTCCATCGGAAAGCCTAGTGGCTCAATCAAATGTAGATTCGCGCCTGTATTGGCGCAGAGGCGAATGATGTTTCCTGTATTCGGCGGGATTTCGGGTTCAAACAAAACGATATTAAACATGGCGCAATCAAAAATCTAAATTAACTAGGGCGATGCGTTCTTAGTAGAACCCAATTAATCACCCGTAAGGCGCCATTTTCCTTCAGAACGCGGGCAATTTCATTTAATGTGGCACCGCTGGTCATGACATCATCAAAAACAATGATGTTTTTACCTCTAAGGGCATCCAAGTATTTTTCATTGATATAAAACATGCCTTGGATGGCGGTATTCCGTATGGCGCGATTTCCCGACGCCTGGTGCTGTTCATGGTGGCGCCGTAGCAGGGCGTTCGATAAGGAGAGCACTTGCTTCCCGCAGTGGATTTTGCGCGCCAATTCCCAGCTCTGATTAAAGCCTCTGGCGCAGAGTTTTTGTGGGCTCAGCGGAACTGGCAGAAGATAGCATGCATCGATGTCCTCTAGTTCATTAGCCAAGAATTGATTCCATGCCTTGGCCAGGCCATGCGCAAAGGCAAGACGTTTTTGGTATTTGAGCTGATGAAGGGATTCCTGTAAAACACCGCTATAGCGATCTAGGCAGTAAGTCTCGTCATAGTGGGGTGGGTTGGCAGCGCACTCGTAACAGCGTTGCCCCAATACCTCGGTGCCATCCAAAGTAATGCCGCATTGACGACAGCATTCGTAATTAAATAGTCCCCCATAGGCTAGGATTTTCGAACAACTTACACATAAAGATTGCTTCTGAAATACTCCGCAAACAATGCAAGATGTTGGCAGCACCGCAGCGACAAACGTAGCGACACATTTTGAGTAAAGAGATTCAATAGTTGAGCTAGGAATGGTTTGTGATGTGGGCATGGGGCGCTGAGTATACTGAGCGAATGACCCAGTCAATCAGATGGTTACAGGAAGAAATTGCCCAGCGCATGTTGCAGAAGCTGGAGATCGTGAAGCTGCAGCCCAAGGACATATTGCTGATTCCGGATTTTGCAGGGGGCTTCGGCACTTTGCTGAAAAATCGTTTTCCTAAAGCAAGCTTACATGGCGCTATTTCAGAGTCATCGCTGATGGAGTCGCTGCGCATGAAGTTTTTGCGTAAATCTGCTTATCTCATTAAACAAGATCAGTCGGTGGCTTTGCTGACGGATTCTCAAGATCTCATCTTTAGCACCCTATGGCTACAAGATTTGGTGGATCCCCGAAAGGCAATATCCCTGTTTTGGAATACCCTGCGCGAGGAAGGTTTGCTGACCCTAAGTTACTTAGGTCCCGATACTGGTAAAGAATTAAAAGCCGTACAGATGCCTGCTGAGATTCAATTAAGCAATCTTAGTAGTCCATGGGATATGCATGATTTTGGCGATGCCTTGTTAGGCCAAGGATTCTCAGATCCAGTGATGGATATGGAATTTCTGACCCTTGAGTATGAGTCCAATAATTTGTTGCTGAAGGATGCTGCGGCTTTGGGTCTCATTAAGCGCCAAAACACAAAGGATATTTCTGAAGAGCATTTTCCTGCTAATTTCCCCAAAAAACTCACGTTAGAAGTTGTCTACGGGCACGCCTGGGCTTTGGGTAAGTACCTATCTAGAGGCAATAAAGACAATGGCGAGGTCTCGATTAACATTGATCAGATCAAGCGCAAATAAGTAAAGACAAGAAAGAATAAGAAAAACAAAGGGAATAAAAAAGCCACCCGAAGGTGGCTTTTGGCGAATGCTAAAACTGCTTAGCGATTCATGGTATTCAGATACAGGGCAACTGCTTCAACATCTTCTTGAGACATATTGGCAACCATAGCATTCATGGCTGCGCCACGCTCCAAGTTACGGTGTAAGTCATACATCTTCGGCGCCCAAGTGTTGCCACCCATTTCCATCAGAGCTTTGTCATCTGGGTGTTGGAATGCGTTGAGTTGCTTAACGATGTAGTCAGAGTGTTGACCAGCAATACGTGGGATCTCAGCCATACCAGCACCTTCAGGACCATGGCAACCGTTACATGCCACTACACCAGCAGTAGGAACACCATTGTTGAAGATGTCTTCGCCTCGCTTGAGTTGGGCTTGCGCAGATGTACTGTGGTTTGCCTCGCCATACATTGGAGTTTGTGCTGAGAAGTAGTCAGCCAACTCATCAATTTGCTTGTCAGTCAGATTGCGAGCCATGCCCCACATGTACACGATTGCGTACTTGTCGCTACGGGATTGGTCACGCAAGTCTTTTAACTGAACCACGATGTAATCCTTTTGTTGGCCAGCCAACTTTGGATACATTGGAGAATCAGACTGACCAGTAATGCCATGGCAAGTTGCGCAAACTTGTTGAGCTAATACTTTTCCGTTTACTTCATAGTCACCCAAAGTACGGCTACGGGTTGGGTTTTCTAATGTAGAGACAGGAGGTTTGTCGTTGAACCATGTGCAGCCGCTAAATACCAAAGGCACTGTTACAGCGGCAAGAATGGAGAGTTTTCTTAGAGTGTTTTTCATATTCTTCGCTTTCATTACATTGCCATCCAGAGGTAGAGCCAAGTGGTGTTATTTGCAC
>Ga0316221_1002856_pt1 | contig 14862 bp, 15 predicted proteins | sample TBH18007metaG_FD_206003 | JGI IMG/M metagenome (GOLD analysis project Ga0316221, IMG submission 206003) | Freshwater microbial communities from Trout Bog Lake, Wisconsin, USA - TBH18007 | ecosystem: Environmental > Aquatic > Freshwater > Lake > Hypolimnion/Profundal zone | place: USA: Wisconsin... | reverse complement strand
CTCTCCCGGAGGAGTGGGCAAGCGGGATTTTCTTTAGTTTATCTCCTCCCTTCTAGGCACAAAAAATGCCCAGAAGGGAAAAGTAAAAACAAACGAATGGTTTTCCGAATGGGATCACACCAGTTCAGGCTAGGAGGCGACCGTCCTCCTAGCCCTGATCTAAAATTTCAAAGAACACACGCCACCTTCGGCACAAATCCGGTCCGGGTAGTTTGGTGTTTCACTTCGGCCACTTACTGATTCTGGTCCACTTGGACTCCAGCCAGCGGCAATAGTCTGTTGGGTCTGTCATCGAATCGATGACCCGCTTGGATCCGAGACTTTGGTCGGGCCAGAGGTGCAGTTTATCGGCGAGGTCCAAGGTTTTTGCCAGACGTTCGACGGTAGTCAGTGCATACAGCGCATAATCCTTCCATGACTCGGGCGTGGCAAACACGGATGTGTTTAAGGCGACTCCAAGACCTTGGGCATGGTGCTCAATGCGGGCTACATTCTCGGCCCGGATATTGATCGGCTCATGGTAGATTGTGATGGGATCGATTTCACGGATCGCCTCCAGCGTTTTTCGGAGGTCATCCTCGTCGCATTCAGGGAAGGTCGGTGCCATGGCGACAAAGACGTGAAGACCGGCTTCCTTGGCGGCTTTGAGCGTTTCAAGCCGTTTGGTGGGAGAGGGTGCTTTGGGCTCGTACACCTTGGCAAGATCGTTGCGCAGGGTGGGCAAACTCATGCCAAATGTAAGCCGGGGACCGAAGCTTTGGAAGAGGTCGAAATCCCGCTTTGCCAGCGGGCTCCGCGTGAGAATGCGCACGTTAAGGGTAGAGTGGTCGCGTATTAACTCCAAGGAGCGTCGAACCAAGAACATGGACGCCGCGTCCAGTTCCTTGCGGCGCTCGGGATCCGGGTGGCGGAACACCTGGTAGGCGTCGGTCGTGGAGCAGTAGATGACGGCGCGGTTGCCGTCAGGCTTCAATTCAGATACCGGCGTGCGCTCGGCTTTCCCCAAAGAAGCGAGAAAAGCCTTTTCGTCCCACTGCCGCAGCAGGACGTAGTCGCCCCATTGGGCATCGGGATCACTGATGCCCAGCGGCCGCAGTTGATGAATCTGCTTTATTGTGGCGACCTCGGGAACATAACAGAAGGCGCAACCATGTCCGCAGCCAACCGCCACGTTGAAAGCCCAGTTTGACAGGCTCTTGTGGACGAAGTTGTTGGAGGTGATGGTTGCAGGGTGGTTCCAAAGCCCGTAAACCGGGTTGGATTCGATGTCATTTAGGATGGGTTGATTTGTCTTCATGATTTTTTGATGTGTGTTGGTTGTTTATGGATGGAGAATTGCTACTTCCCCGCTCCATACCGCCCTCTGAACTCAAGAGGCGGTGTTGGAACGTGGTGGGTGTGGAGATGCGCCGACTATGCGAATGCATAGCTAGGGCCGAATGTCATAAGTCAAACTGCTGACATGGCAGTTGCCGTTAAATGATCGACGCAATGTGGTTACCCACCTCGGTTTATAGAGTGGGCAACCATGTGCGTGGTCTTCGAACCAGAGAGAAGTTCTACGTCAATCGGTCGAACTGCGGCGTTCGATAGGATTGTCTCGCCAGTCTCCGGAAATGCTGGCGGCTTTGCTTTCGGTGTCTCGTTCGGTTCCATCCGCTCCCCCTTCGCTGCCGGGACTTATGCCGGGGAACCTTTGGGGCGCGGATTTACTTCGAATTCTTCCGTCTGCAGACTGTCAAGGAGCGCACGCTCCGGACAATAAAAAGCCCGGACCGTTATCGATCCGGGTTGGCGCCGTAAAAACGGTTTACCTTCCCAATTTGATCCCGCTCTCTGGGCGGTCCTGCCTCTTAAGACAGGCTGCAACCGAAAAGCCTTAAACTTCTCAGTGATGTCAAAATAATTAAGGATATCCAGTAGTCAATACATTTTTTCGGGATGCTCCTCGCGATGCACTCCATAAAACCCACATTACCCCCTTTTAACAAGGGGGTAAAAATCGAATAAAAAGTCCCAAACTTTTTTCGTTGGGAGCCAAACGCAAGGCGAATAATGCGAACGGTGGATCGTCCAGATTGCATAACCGCTTTCCTGTGACAATTTTCAAAGTTCGTCGAAACCGCTGCCCCCATAGAGATGAGCATCCGTAAATAAAAGGTTCCCCCTAGACGTGGTGGGGGATTCAAAAAGGGGGAGGAAGGGCAATGACTGCCTCCCCCTTTGGAATGCTGAACCGGACAGAACGCACCCTCATCCGCAGGATCACGTCTCCCCATGATTCCTTTTCCAGTTTCTTGGGTCATTGAGAAACTCCTCCAGGTTGACCAACTTTCCGGCACGGAAAAGTTCTATCCGCCGTTCTCTCGCGAGATCGCACATGAAGTCGATTAGCTCCCAAGCGTCATCGCCTTCGGCATACCGCTGAAGCAGTAGTTGTTGGTCGCTTTCTGCAATCTCCCATTCTTCGCACCAGGCCGTGATGTAATTTGTGGTGAGATTTCTTGGCCCGCTCATGCGTTCTGCTGGCTTCTTTTGAGAACGTCCATGTTACTGAGGGTCCATGTTGTCGGTGGATTTATGCTTGGAGACGGTGGGTGGGGGAACGCTCACCGCCGCCCGCTCTTCAATGAGGGTGTCAAGTAACACCTCCTCCACAAACCGACATCCCTGTCGGCACCGAACCGCTTCGTGGATGCGCTCCGCGCCGATTCTGCTGAAAGTTTTCCGCAGGTATAAAGGGACCAACGGCTCTGTCTGCTTGAGCATCCGGCGATAATCCCCTTCTTCCAGTTGCGGCAGCACCACCAGTCGTGAACGAAACCGATTTACAAATTCACGAGGCAGGGTGTGTGCCAGCCGTGAAAGGTCAGCCCTAACCGGCTTCGCTGCTTCCGCGCCGAACCCGAGGGCGGGTTTAGGCGGTTTATCCCACAGATGTTGGAATGCGCCCGCGCCAACGATCAGCGTGCGCGTTTGCAGCATCGTCGTCACTTTGATATGGGCCGGTGATCCCTCTTCTTCATCGTCGCAGGACGATGGCGGCTGAAGATCGAGCAACCCATAGCATTCGGTTTGCAGATACCGAATCCACGTTGTTTCCCCAAAGAGCTTGTCGAGTTCATCCAGAAAGATGATGACTCCCGGTTTGGTGCTGTTTTTGCGTAAGAAATTGAAGATCACCGGCCATGTCTGTTTCGATCCCCGTTCGGATGATCCAAGGGGAATCCATTCGCTGACCGCGATGTGGAGAAAAGGCACGTCGAGTTCCCTCGCCAGTTCACGGGCAAGGTAGGTCTTTCCGCTTCCTGAAGGTCCAATGACCAGCGTGTTTGTGCGTGGTCGCATGGGCATCTCCTTCCAGTTGATGGCAAAGCATGCCCGCCCTACGGCGAGGAGTTCATTAAATGCGGCGCGTTGGTGGTCTAAGATTATGTGTGAGGCGCATTCGGATATTGGAGCGGCTTCTGCCTGCGCTTTTTTATGAGGTTGTGGGGCCATTAGTGTCGTCTGCGAAAAGGGGAGCGGAAGGATTTCCTCCCGCTCCCCGTTCTTTGCTGCGCTGGTATTCTCCTGGTTATGCGGTTGCCATGGTCAGGGTATCGCGGCGGATTTCAGCGACGGTGTCCTTGGCCATGTAAGCCTCCAGGCACTTCCACTGTTCATCTTCAGTGAGCTGTTGGACCACGTTTTCGAGTGGACACAACACCTCCCTCTCCTCGGCATCCATGCCGTCGAGGATGGGCGCGATGGGGGCCGGAACGCGTCCCACCCGCAGACTATAACTGGGATACTTGGCGCCGGGGGTTTGCTTCTTTTCGATCCCGACTTTCAAGCCGCCGTTCGGGTCGATGGCGTTGCCTACGACCTTGCCGTGTTCATCGACTTCCTTGGCGGCTTTCCAGATTTGATATCCGAGCCCAGGAATGCCGCCGCGGCTGCCGTCATATCCACTGGCGTAGAGCAGACGTGCAACGGTTTTGCCGTTTTCTTCGACCAGCACCCAGCAGAGGGTGTGAGGGTCTGTCAGCAGGCGCGCCCCGGTTCTGTTTTCCTTGCTGAAGAGCGCCTCGGGACGATGCTGCTTCATCCAGGCGTAGGCGTGGTCGAACACGCTCTGCTTTCTTCGTTCCAGGGACTTGGGATGCACGAAGCGTCCCCCTGTGTATTCCTGAACATGTAGTCCGAGCATCCACGAATGGGCGCTGGCCGCAAGGGCAGGAACGATGCGCAGCCACGTCGTCCCCATAGGGAAGCGCAGCTTGCGGTTCTGGTATTCTGTCTTCAGAACTTGATCCGAAAATCCCCCATTCCCAAGCTTTGGCCAGTTGGGCATGATGGAATCGGTGTTGTCGTCTTGTGTGGTATTGAATTCAATAGGATTCATAATGGTTTTTCTTTTTTGGTTTGCGTTGCTGCTGAGGCTTTGTTTGGTGCCTCAATCAGTGCCGGGACTTGGGACCGGATTTCTCCTTCCCCTCCTCCGTATGGCTCATGAAATGGTCTTTGATCGTCCTGGCTGAGAACCCTGAAAAGGGTTCTCCAGCCTGCGCTATTTCTCGCTCTGTTTGGATGGCTCTACGGAATCCAAGGGAATCCACGACGTGGAATTTTCCCAGACATCATAAATTACGTAGCTGATCAGCTACGACGTTTATGACATCTATGATCGCTCCTCCGGTGCTCCGGGTGGAATGCAACCCAAACTGCAAGCATCATACCAAAAATCTAGCCTAACCGAGCGTCGGCGGATAAACTGTCGGACATGAATTCCCCCTTTCCGCCGCTTCTGGACAAAAGGAGATTCCCGCTGTTGGCAAGCATGTCGGATGAGCCTTGTGGCCAACTGATGGGATGCGACAATTTGGTTTTGTTCGGATTAACGGATGTTGCAAGGTCCAATTACATCACACGAAAGCCGGGGGTCGAATGGCATTTATACGGGGATGTCCGATGGCCAGCAGAGTCCGCGTGGATCGAGTTTCCGCTGGCCAACCTCGGTCTTGCCGAATCCGGCGGCGTTCTGACGCTTCTTCAGGAGATACCGGACGATGACCCCAACCCGTTTTGGTGGGCTGCGGAAAACCACCCCCTTGCGAAATTGCTGCCCGCGATGCGTTCGGAGAAAGCGGCCACCAGAATGGCCGCGTTGCTTCAAGCTCAAGAAAGGCCAGACGAGGTCATTCCGGGGCCTGAAGACCAAACACCGCGATATGTTCACGGTTACTGCATTTACCGGGAAATCCGCGGCGGAGGCGGAGCCACGCTGGTTGCGACCTATACCGACCTTCTGAACCGGGATGGAGTTCCAATCCAGAAATTCAGGATCGGGGATGTTGGGGCGAAGGATGTCGAATTTTGTCAGTTTTCGCTCCACGCTCTTTTCCGACTGAACGAGAGTAGAAACGCTGGTGCCGAATTTCAGGAGTGGTACCAGTTGAAGACGTTCGCCCCTGGCCGCGCGGATGGGCAGACAGTTCCTCCAAAATGGGCTAAATATCATCCTTCGCGAACTCTCAGAACCCGTCCGGCCCTACGCACACTGCCCGTGCCAGACCTTGTGCAGGGATCTCTTCTAAAAAGCGATTTTGAAGCCGTAATGAATGCGAGGCGGAGCGAGGCCAACGTCCACATGCTCGCCTTCGAGCGAAGTGTCCGCCCACGCGAAACGGGTTTGGCGATAATGAACGCTGATGTTAACGCCAGCCTGGCAGCATTCGTCCATCGCGCAAACGGCGGGGCGATATACGTTCTCCCTGACCGGCTCGTAGAGGAGTTCGATCACACCGACTGCGGAGAGGTACGCGTTTCCGACATCACGATGCCTTTCGGTTGCCTGTTCTTGCACTTCACGCCCCCTCAGCCCATCAAACTCTCGGCCACCGCCAACGTGGACGGGTGCTATATCACCAGACAAGGAGACGAGTTGCTTGTCACGTTGACCGCTCGCTTGGATGGAGTGGACTATGCAAACTCGCTTTCCGTCACGTGCATGGATCCGATGTTCAGCCTACATTTGCCAATCCTCGACCCCGAGATGACGATAATTGCCGCAGTTGAGCTTGGCATAAAAGAGTTTCTTGAAACAAACGCCCCGCCGACCGAGGACACAACCCAAACTGTTGAACGCCTCGACGGGACGGTTTGCGAAATCTTGGATGTCCGTGCCAGGAACCGAAAGCTCCGCATTGAAGAATTCCGCAGCCAAGAGCCCGCATTCCGGGCATCACTGAACATAATCGTCAATGCAGCCTGTTTCATCTCGTTCCGCCTAGACGACATCAGCGATGATTGGGACGGGGAACCGCCGGGCGAGGTTTTGGCCGCGGCCAACGCCGAGGACGATTCACGAAGGAGTCGGGACAAAAAGGTGGGGGCGTTGCGGAAGATTGAGGACGGGGATTTCACCCGGGTCAAAATCTGCGGTCGTTCCCTTTTCGCCGACATACCCCACACGGATGGTAGCGGGGATGGAAAATCACCCAGAGCCCACTGGCGCCGGGGGCATTGGAGGCGGCAAAGGCACGGGACGGGTCTCACCCTTGTAGTATTGCGGTGGATTCGACCCACGATTGTCAAAAAAGACAACGGCACCCTCTCCGAAGCACGAATCTACGAGGTGTAACGGATCGGCTTTGTGTTGCTATCCGGATGCCGGGGGGGACCCAAAAGGATTACGTCCGCGCGTTGATTGCCGCTAACGATAAGCTGGTGGCGGATACCACACAGGCCTCGGCTTGTAATTCGTTAAGAATTTGAATGACTTGATCTTCTCCCTCCTCAAACCTACGTTCCAATGGTCAGGAGGTTCCTCGCCGGACACTTACGATTAAATCAGTGTGTCCATAGGAAAAAAGTGCCCAGCACCAAAACTACACACCATTTTGCCTTATTTTGTTGCATTGTTAACTAATTCTGTTATATTCACATCGACGTTTTTCATTTTAAACCAACTACGAGCTACATTCTCCGCCTTATCAAATGCCAAGGAACGAAGCTTGTCGTCCAGCACTATGGATAGTTGCCCTCCGATAGACCAAGATATAAAATGATACAGTACAATTGTCGCAAGAAGACCATTCGCTCCAAGATCATGTATTTTGGAATAATTGATTGAAAAAAACCGATAAGGTATTGCCTGACTTCACTACCGTCCAGTTAAAAGTCGTTGAAACTCAGTTGGTTGCATATTGTGATAGTTTCATTCCTTGTATGAGTAGTTACAAGTAGCTGATCGAGAGGCTCTTTTGAAAATACGTTCACGCTCAGAACTTGCAGGATTCGTGAGAGACTTTCCTTGATCCCATGTTGTTTTTTGACAATCGCCACCATCAGGTAAACGCAGATCGCGATCCATATTTGCGAGCGCACCGCGTTGGGATGGGTGCCGTAAAACGCCTTGATCCGCAGGTTCTGCTTGATCCACTTGAAGAAAAGTTCGATCTGCCAGCGGTTCTTGTAAATCGCCGCCACGGTCAGCGCGGGCAGTTCGAAATGGTTGGTGATGAAGGTCAGCGATTTGCCGGTTTCCGGGTCCACGTAGCGAATGCGCCGAAGCCTTTCGGGGTAGTCCGTTTTGCTTTTGGCTCCATTGAGTCGTATGATTTGGTCGCATCGAAGGCCGGTCTCGCCATCCACCGCGTTGGACACGGCAACGTAAAAGCACATGTTTCGTTTGGCCCTCAAAACGAAAAAGGCGTTGCTGCGGTGGATGCGATGAAGGCGAGCGAAATCGACATAGCCCCGGTCCATGACATAGATGCTGCCCGCCTCGTAGGTTATCGCATCGAGTATGTTCACGTCGTGAACGCTCCCGTCCGTGATGCTGATGAACACAGGGATGGAGCCGTGCAGATCGATCATCGTGTGCAGCTTGATGGCCGACTTGGTGCGGCGGAACTTCGCCCACGGAAACAGCGTAAGGCAAAGATCGATAGTCGAGGAGTCCAAGGCGTAAACCATCTGCTCGATGTCCAACCCGGTCGTGTCGCCCGCGTAAAGCCGACGGGCTTTGACGATGAGATGCGCGGCCAAGTCGGCGAAAACCCGCCAGTCGCGATGCTCCCCGGCGTAGGCCAGATTGGTGCGAGTGACGTTGCCGCGAATGCCCATCGCGTAGAGTTGCGAACGTCCCGCAAGGCAGGCTTCGATGTCGCGCAGGCTCTCGCGAAAAGTCATCTGCGCGAAACTCATGCACAGGAACTGGTCCCACGCCGAAAAGCTCTTGGAGGCGCGAGCCATCGGGTAGCGGTTCACGCATCGCTGGAACTGCGCGAGGTGCAAGCATTCGAGGATTTGGGAGAAAAGGATTTTGCCCTGATTCATCCCGCATTGGAGCGGGGGCGATGGCAAAATCACAGGCCACGTTCAAATCGTGCACACCCTTACGCGCTTGCTTCTGGCTCTTCATCAGGACTTTATGACGACCCCCCCATCAGTTAACTGGACAGCAGTGGCCTGACTTTAATATCCTGCAAAGAAACAAACCAATAGCACATTGAATTCTCGGTTACATCATTGTATAAGGTTGGGTCGCATCTTTTCAATTTCTCCATAGCGTGAGACACATCTTTCAAAAAACGGCTATCTCCATAAACCCGACAACGCCTGAGCTTTAATAAACTCACGCCACTACAATAAAACACGCAAACAAGCATCGGCTTTACCATCCAACGAACAGAATAATAAAGTCTGACGTTGCCCCGGAAAACTGGACCAGTGAAATTTGAGTGGACGAGGTATAAAGGGTTCTCAAAAACCAGAGAGAACCGATGAAAAAGAAGAGATACAGCGAAGAACAAATCATCTATGCGATGAAGCGGCTTGAAACCGGCACGAAGGGGCTGGATATATGTCGCGAAATGGGGGTCAGCGAACAGACCCTCTACAACTGGAAACGTAAATACGCCGGGATGGGGGTGGGCGAGTTACGGCGGCTCAAGCAACTCGAAGAAGAGAACCGGAAATTGAAGCAACTGGTGGCCGACCTGAGCTTGGACAAGCACATCTTGCAGGAGGTCATCTCAAAAAAGCTCTGAAGCCTGCACGCAAGCGGGAGCTGGTAAAACAGATCACAGAGTGGTTTGAAATCGGCTCCCGGAGGGCATGCAGGCTATTCATGATGAACCGGGGCACGTTCTACTATCAAAGCCAGGCCAAGGATCTTAGCGCATTGAAAATGCGCCTGAGGGATATAGCTATGACGCGGGTGAGATTTGGCTATCGGCGGCTTACAATCATGCTGCGTCGAGAGGGATGGACCGTGGGCAAAAGGCGAGTCTACCGGCTTTACAGCGAGCTTGGATTGCAGATGCGAACCAAGAAACGCAAGAAGCTTGCGAGCATGCAGCGCGGGCCGGTTGAAGCGGCCCAAGCACCCAATCAGAGATGGTCAATGGACTTCGTTACCGACCGGTTGGAAAACGGGCGCTACTTCCGAACATTGACCGTGGTCGATCAGTATACGAGAGAATGCCCTGTGCTGGAAGCGGCAGAATCGCTTACCGCATCGAAGGTGGTGCATGCGTTGGATGGAGTCGCGGCGGAGCGCGGCTATCCCGAATCCATCACGGTGGATAATGGGACGGAGTTTTGCAGCCGGATCATGGACGGCTGGGCGTATCAGCATGGAGTGAAGCTGGACTTCATCCGTTGTTAAGGGCCGGACTCCCATCGTAGGAAGTGCCGTTTTTGTGCCGAAGTAGGGTTGTAGGTCAACGCCGGTTTACGATCTGAGCTCGGGCGCGGAAGTGCCGTCAGTGCCGCCTTTCCGCTTCTCAATATTATTTGAAACGAGTCCCGCCGTCCGAGGTGCCGTTGTGTCTGGAGACGACCGAATGTTCATAATGCGGTATGGATGTTCTCGACGAGCCCTGTTGCTTCGGGGCAACAGGGAGGGATGATCCCTTCTCATTTTCATTTCGTTGCCGACCGCAAGGCGTTGCTTTCGCACGCGCTTTCTCTCAAGCAGCAGCGCTGCCCGCATTGCCAGTGCGCACATTCTCTCAACCGCCACAGCTTTCTTTACGGCAACGATCCTGCCGCTGCTGACGCCCGCATGCTCCGGGGACAACGGGTCTTTTGTTGCAACCGTGGGCGGCGAGGAGGATGTGGCAAGACGTTCTCGATTTTCCTGGCCGCTGTAATGCCTCGCCACAGTGTCACCGCGCCGATTCTTTGGGGGATGCTTTGTCTGCTGCTCGCGGGGCGTTCGCTCAAATCAGCCGCCGAGTCACTTCGCACGCCTTTCGCCTTGGAAACGCTTTATCATCTTGCGAACCGGTTGCGCTGGCGACTCGACATCTTGCGCGCTTCACTGTTCACGCGCGGTCAACCGCCGCCTTGCTCCAGAGCCGAGCCGCTTTTGCAAACCGTGGATCATCTGCGGACAGTGTTTCCGGCCTCCGCGTGTCCACCATCGGAATTTCAACGCGTTTTTCAACGCCCATTTTGCGGATGATCGGCACTGGGATTTTGCCAAATTGCCGCGCAGGGCGTTTCCGGTCTGCGCCCGGTTTTTGAGCGACAACACCAAATGGCTATACACACATTCGCCGGGTTTTTCGCACCCTCCCGCCATGCGAAATCCCACTCCCTATCTCAAAATGCGTGTGCTCGGTGCCATTGACATGGCCGAGGGCAAGACCATCCGGGCTCGAATCCAAGCGGTCAGCCAGATGACCTTCAGCGACGAGGATGGCATCCCACGCCAGTTCACCTGGCGCACGATCCAGACCTGGTTCTCCCGCTACCAAAAGCACGGTGTCACCGTCATGGAAAACCAGCCCCGTTCCGACAAGGGCAAAATCCGCAAGGTGAGACTCGAAGAGGTGTTGGAGGCCATCCAAAAAGTCCGGCCAAAAGTCCACGGCAAAACGCCGACTCTGGCTTTGCTTTACCGACTCTGCATCGAAGAGGGTTTTCTTACCCGCGCGCAAATCGCTCCCAACACCTTTCGCCGCGTCGTCAACCAATACGAGTTGCTCAAGCCCGAAAAGGACTCGGTCAATAAACACCGACTGGCCTTTGCCAAGGCTCACGCTAATGAAATGTGGCAAGCGGACACGCTGTTCGGCCCCTATATCCAGCACGGTGGCGCTTGCGTCCAAACCCGACTCATCGCCTTCATCGACGATGCATCCCGCGTCTGTTGCCATGGCCAGTTTTTTCCGGCGGAAAATGTCGATACGCTCATCGAGGCCATTCGTGCCGCTTTTTACAAACGCGGCGTGCCACAGTCGCTGTATGTGGACAACGGCTCGATCTACAGTTCCAAGGAGATACTCCAAATCTGCGCCCGCGTGGGGTGTTTATTGCATCACACACCCGTGCGCGATGGCGCGGCCAAGGGTAAGATTGAGCGGTTTTTCCGCACAGTGCGCGACCAATTCCTCGCCCGCGAACTAGACTTGAGTTCTCTCGACGCGCTCAATCGACAGTTCACCCACTGGGTCGAGGAACTCTATAACGCGCAAGACCATTCCACGCTCGGCATGACGCCGCTCGACCGCTTCGCGCTGGATCGCAGATTGATCCGCTTCCTGCCGCCCAACGAAGCCAACGACGAGTTGTTCTTTGTGGAGGAAGAGCGCCACGTTCGCGCCGACAACACGTTCTCCTTCAAATCGCTCCGCTTTGAAGCGCCACGCCACCTGCCAGATCGCACCATCCATGTTCGTTTCCAACGCTCACGGCCCGTGGAGCGCGTGGTGGTTTATTACAAGGGCGAACGCATGGGCGAAGCCCGCCTGCTTGATGCCATCGGCAACGACCGCAAACCGCTCCATCTTCAATCCACCGGAACCTCACTATGATCCGCTCACACTTGGGTCTGCAACGCAACCCCTTCGACACGGAAGCCCTCACGCTGTTGCCCCACCAGCAGGAAATCTTCGACATCCTCCGCGTCCACGCCCAGCAGGGCGGACTATGTCTAGTGTTGGGCGAGCCGGGCACCGGCAAGAGCGTTTTGAAACACGCGCTGCTCACCCACGATCCCAAACGCATGATCACCCCGGTCGTCAACCGCACCCTCCACACCTACCACAACACCCTGCGCATCCTCTGCGAAGCCTTCCAAATCGAATTTGAAGGCCGCGACCATCACTGTGAACGACTCTTGGTACAGGAAGCCTTCCGCCTCCATCGCACCGGAAAAATGCTCGTTCCCATCATCGACGACGCCCACCTCATGCCCGCCGATTGCCTGCGCAAACTGCGCCTGCTCTGCGAGGATTTTCCCCGCTCCCACAACCTTGTCTTGATCGGCCAACCGCCCCTGCTGCAAAGCCTGAGCCTCTCCATCAACGAGGAAATCCGCTCACGCATCACCTACTCGGCACTACTCCAGCGGCTCGCCCCCGAAACGATTGAAGCGTTCATTTTGGATCAACTCGACCGCGCTGGACTCGGCCACAACACCTTCACCCCCGACGCCCTGGCGCTCATCGTCCGCTCCGGCGAGGGATTACTGCGGCGCACCCGCAACCTGTGTCTGAGCGCGCTCATCGAAGCCGTCCGCGACCAGACCCGCATCGTCGATCTCAAACAGGTAAACCGCGTCCTCATCCAACCCCATTGGAGAAAAGATTGTGACCAACCCATCGCATAAAAGCCCTCGCTGGTCGCCTGAACAAATCCGCGCGGCGCGACTCGCCCCGCTCCTGCCGCTGCTGCAAAAACAAGGGCTTCAAATCGTCGCGCGAGAAGCGGGAAACTACATCCTGCCCGCCCATCCCGGTCTGATCGTCAAAGAAAGCTACTGGCGCTGGCCCGAGCGCAACCTCTCCGGCAACGCCATCGACTTCTTCATGCGCGTCCTCGGCCTCTCCTTCCACGACGCCATGCGCCAGATCACCGGCACATAATCCGCCCGCTGGCGTCGTAACCGTACGATGCCAGTGCGGCCAGAAGCCGGGGGCAGCGTCAAAAATCCGGCCTTACGATGCCAGCGTGGAAACGCGGCGGGAAAGCGCCCCGTTACGATGTCAGTGCAGTGCAAAATCCTGATGCCCCCTCAAAAATCTCAACACGACCAATCCCATCGTAGCCTTACGACCAGAGCGCGGCTATTTGGCCACAAATTGCGATGGCAGCGTGGCCCAACCCCCAAAAACCTTACGACCACAATTCGGCCAAAAGTACGATGTCAAAAAAGTTCGTAACACATCCGGCCCACCGCCGTTGGCAAAAAGAACTGGCTCTTCGTGGGCGATGCAGAGGCGGGCCAGCCCCCCCTTTTCCGTGCCTACACCGCGCCCCCGCCGCGTCTTTTCTCATTTTTCACCTGTTTCAATCTTTTTAAGTTCCTTTTCCGCCTGCAAAACGCCGTCTCTCTTGGCTTGTTGCAACCATTGCTTTGCTTGGGGTAAATTAAAGTATTTATTGTCCAAGTAAAACATTCCCAAATTGTATTCTGCTATTGGATGTTTCAATCCAGCGGCTGTTCGCAACCAGAAAAGGGATTCAATCCGATCAGAGGCCACAAGGTCATAATATTGATAAAGTTGAAAGGCTGCTTCGGAATCTCCTTTTGCCGCCTTGGCGGCAAGCAACTCCTGTTCATGTTTTGACAATTCAAATAATTGATTCCCTGCAATAGGGCCATCGCTTTTGGGCGCGTTATCGGCTTGCATAATATTAAATGAACTTACTAATAAGCACGTCAATAGCATTTGATGCTTTTTCATAAAACCTCATCCTTCTAGTGGCATGAACTTGATGGTCCGGCAGGAGATGGTCCATCCGGGGATGGCTTGTCAGGATAATCGTAGTCTAAAAAACCGCCTTCAGGGTGAAATTGTCCCGGGTCTGTATTATCACTAGGCAAAAGGGACTTGGTTAAATCGTCCATACCACTAGACTTGCCATACAAACTATTGAGGGCGTCAGAGTTATCAGGGCTGAAATCCCTAAAATATCCTGGGTCGCTATAATCTGGCCCTGTTCGTGAGGCGTTATAATCATAAGGAACATTAGTTCCATCTGGCCAAATCCAAAGAGTTTTGTCAGGCGCTGATACAGGGGCCCCTAAATTATTCGCCAACTGCTGAGCAAATGAGTTATCACCAGCGCCAGTGTTGCAACTATACAAATCAACTGGCTCCCCGGATGAATAGTTTGGATCGCTTCTTATCATATCGCCAAGCTGACTTGGTGATATATTTGTTCCGTCTGGGCCAACCATGTGATCTGACGTGCCATGACCACCCACCTGGTAGTTGTCATTGCTGGGTATATTGTCCGCGTTATTGTGGATTGGCTGATTTGTTGGAAATAAATTCCGATCCAACAATCCCAATGCATCATGTCGGTGGATCGGATTGTTCCTAACGAATGCATAAAGATTCTTTCCACCCTTCTCAGCAATCGGGTCGCGGCTGATCCAACGTCCGAGCTTCGGACTGTAATACCGGTAGCCGTAATAGATCAGACCCGTTTCGTTGTCCACAGCCTTCGTGCTGAACCTATACGAATTGTCCAAGGACGCGCTTCCCTGGCTCACCGTCGTGTTCCCGTAGGCATCGTATTCGTAGCGCGCCACGATGCTGTTGTCGGCCCGATCCACCACCTGTCCCACGTTGCCGAAGCCATCGTAGAAGTAGAGCCAGCCGGGGCTGCTCGATGCGGTGTTCACCACGGACAGTAATCCGCCGATGCCACCGCCAAGGTCTTGCCCCCACGTCTGTTTGCGAACCACGGCATTACTGGCTTTGCCATCCAAGACTTCAACGACATTCCAACCGTTGTAAACATACCGTTCCACCGAGAGCGGCGTAATCCCAGTTGTGTCACCTGAGACTGCATACACCGCTTTCTCCACACGCCGTCCTTGGTAGTCGTATTGGAATGTGACCTGTTGTG
>Ga0316221_1002831_pt1 | contig 14958 bp, 19 predicted proteins | sample TBH18007metaG_FD_206003 | JGI IMG/M metagenome (GOLD analysis project Ga0316221, IMG submission 206003) | Freshwater microbial communities from Trout Bog Lake, Wisconsin, USA - TBH18007 | ecosystem: Environmental > Aquatic > Freshwater > Lake > Hypolimnion/Profundal zone | place: USA: Wisconsin... | reverse complement strand
CACATACCATTCAACTTGATTACCTACAGGGATACGTAGGTCATCGACCGTGCCCTCATCATTGGACATGGTCTCATAGTCGATAGAGAATCGACCCATACGTTGGTCTCCGCGCATGGTTAGTATTCTCCCTTATAGGTTCTGGAAAAAAAGTACTAAGGCCTGTTTACTCAGGGAATTCGTTATGCAATTCCGCAGTATTAACCAAGGTAACTTCGCGCTTAGATACAAAGCCGCCCTCTTTATCTAGGCGATCTTTAGCGGCAGACTCATCATCGCCAAATATCTGAACAAGCATATTGACGTTGTATGTAAATACCTTGTGGGAAGGCTTGATCTCTGTAACGTTGTCCATGTAGTGCTCCTTAGTTAGGGCACTACTGTAGCATGACTACGCTGTTGGAGTTGTTTTATCGGTTGCTTCTGCTGCATTACGTGCTTCAAACATTGCTTGGTTTTCCTGAGCAATTCCAATGCTATAGAGATAATCAAGGGTAGGGGGGGTAAAAGAAGTCCCGTCCCATGTTGACCAACGATGAGGCACTACGTCTACATTAAGCGAACAAAGACAAACTACGGTATCTGTTCCATGAAGTGCATGGACAGATGTAAATAGATCTGTATTGCCATGGTCATCCTCTTTGAATACAAGTATATGTTCTACCACGCCATTTTTAATAAAAGCGTGAGGACATTCGTCAATATGATTAGTTGGATTGCATTCCATTTATTTTCTCCTCATGTCAAATACGTAATACGACAATAACCAGAACCACCAGCAGAACCCGAATAACCTCCTGCAGAGTTGTTAGATACAAAAGACGCCCCACCACCACCACCACCTGAGTTTGTTGCACCTGCAGTTCCATTTGAACCTGAAACGCTTCCTCCTGAGTTTACATACCCACCATTACCACCACCGCTTGAACCGTATCCCATCGCGAAAGCATAACCGCTGGGCCAGAAATAACCTCCGCCACCTCCGCCGCCAAATCCATCTATCCCTAAACCTCCAGACATCGTTCCGCCGGATCCATTGGCAAGAGGACCGCCAGGAGTTCCTTGATTTCCAGAAGAAGCACCTGTATAACCGTAGGAGTTATACGTAATACTTCCGTATCCTGGGGAAAAACTACCGCCACCACCACCCGCTCCCCCAATGGAACTCGCCCCTCCATTCGCTAGGGCACCACCTCCATTGCCACCGACGTTAGCGTAAGGGCCACTTAATGCGCTGCCTACAGACGAGCCACCACCGCCGCCATTAACAGTAATAAGAGATCCAAAAGAACTATTGGAACCGTTACTTCCTGCAGTTGATGGAGTTCCAGTAGAACCTGTTCCTCCCGAACCTCCTCCACCAATGGTGATTGTGTAAGCAGTGCTAGGAGATACTGAGATAGTTCTACGCATAGCAAACCCACCACCGCCGCCACCGCCGGCGTACACATTCGAGGTGCCATTTGACCCACAATAACCTCCGCCACCGCCGCCAGCAACAAGAAATACTTCTACCGAAGTTACGTTAGCAGGAGATGTCCACGTTCCAGTGGATGTAAAAATTTGAGTGGTCGGAGTCAGTGCGCCGCCCAAAGAAGAATAACTGATAGCCATTATGAGACTCTCCATCCGTAGGATGAACCTACATAGATCAATGTGACACCAGCGTATGCTTTGTCAATAAGAAGTGTTGTACTTTGGCCGTTTATATTTGAGCCATTGTTAGCAACAGTAATGTTATTTGTTGGAGCGTTGCCTGTTGCGTCAAAGACGTGGATTTCTGCTCCAACTGAAGGGGAAGAAGGCAATGTCAAAGTGATAGCACCAGCAGAGGTGGTAACAAAGTAGGCATTCTGTGTAGCCATTGTTGTACCACTTGATGAGATGATGTTAGCCGCAAATACGCCTGATGTACCGCTTGAGCCGTTAGAGCCAGCAGTACCTTGAGTACCAGTAGTACCTGTAAGTCCTTGAGTACCTGTGGTGCCTTGAAGACCAGTAGTACCTTGCAAGCCCTGTATACCAGCACCTGCATAGGTGACCCACTGGACACCATCATATCTTTTGACTGCCATTTAATTACGCTCCTGTTGTTGGAGATGCAGAGATCGCCCCATGCAATGTGTTAAGTACATCTTCAGTGATGCCCAACTTCTCAAGTACTGCACGAGCAGCATCAGCCTTTGCTTGGGCTGCAGCATCTGCAGTTGCTTGTGCTGCTGCTTCTTCTTGTGCCGTTGCTTGGTCAAGTTGATATTGAGCAAACTCGGCATCGTTCATCTCACGAGTCTCATTTACATGGTCAGGGTCATCTGGAAGGCCATGAACGATTGTTACTAGTGGTCTAGTCATTAGTTAACTCCATATACATAAATGTTCCCGTTAAGTGTTGCGCTATTTCCAGTATAGATATTAAAAGATGTGACAGAAGAAGTGTTATTCCAAAAACCATTTCCTAAATAAGGAGCGCCATCATTTTGAGAAAATCCTACCCAATCCATTACTTTTATAGAACTGGAATTAGGTGCATCTAGTGTCATTCTAAAAAAAGAAGGCGCACCTGATGCTGTTGAAGAAACGCCGTACCAACCAGAATTTTGGATTTGATAGTTATTGGTTGAGGCATTAAACAATCCAAAAGAGTAACTTGATGATGTATCCCCATTTAGTCTAAAACCTAAAGTAGTAGTAGCAGACCCTGTAATGCTCACTCCTATTACAATAATTTTTTTGTAAGTTCCTGACCAACTTAAAGTAATTGAAGAACTACTTCCAAGAGAAGTATTTGTTAACAGTGTCCAACTATCAGCAAATCCAGTGGCTCCCCAACCTGCAGAGTTACCAGCAGTTGTTACGGCAGAAGCAATTGTAGATGCTGAAGGCACGTTAGCAGAGATAGTTGCAGCCATATTGGAATCAGCAGCAACTGCATCAGCGATGTTGGTGTTTGTAGGACCAACGCTTCCGTAAAGAGTTGATAGGTTAAGGGTCATACGAGTACCTTCCATCCATAAGTAGCGCCCACATATTCAAGACCAACGGTGCCATATGCAACGTCAATTATAAGGTTTTGTACTGAGCCTTGGATGTTTAATCCATTAGGCGCAATAGTAATGTTATTGGTATTTGCTGAGCCTGTGGCGTCAAAGACGCGGATCCAGTCACCAATTGTTGCGGTTGCTGGAAGGGTCAATGTAACGGCAGAGGAGGTAGTTACCATGTAGTGGTTATACGCAACTGCAGTTGTCGCTGTAGAGATTGCAGTAGTTGTATAAGGCTTTGTAGAAATAGTTGCCCAGTTAACACCTGTAGTAGCAGAAGAGTTAGCCATAAGTACTTGGCCGTTTGTACCAACGTTGAGAGTCGCAGGAGTATGTGCGGCAGAGGCAACGATAATGTCACCTTTGGCGGTTAAGTCCTCTACAAAGGCGGCTTCTTGTCTAGCGTTTGTCATTTAACTCCCTTTACAGGTAAAGACTACAATGTAGTTTATCTCTTATTTAAAATCTTTTCTGGTCCAAAACAATCTTTTATATCGATCAAACATTTGGCTGTTTAACTTCCTTGTAATCTTGTCTACTTCTTGGACATCGTTACTTAGGGTGCGTTTCCATGCATCCCTTTTAAAAGGTATTACCTGAACTATAGGAGTTCCTGCTGGAATAAGCCCCTCAAACTTTGGGTCTTTTAACTGGAAGGGAAAATTAACTGGGGCCGAGTATTCATCTGTATCCACGCATCCTGGGAAGGCTGTGAAGTACGGGTTGGGATTATGAAGCGGGGCTAAAAATAGCGCCGAGTACCCTTTTGGGGTTTTAATTGCCCAGGAGTTAATCCACTTAGGAAATGGCATACCATGAGAATCGGGATGCTTTGAAGCCTGCATGACAGGGTGGAAATCAATCGCCTTAAAGTGGTTTTGCTGTGCAGGGATAAACTCTGGGTCTCCATCAGTCTGCTTGACATAGACATCCACACTTGTCACTAAGTAATACCCCAATGTCATAGCATCAAATACTGGTATGCATTTTTTAATAGTAGGCGTAGAACTTGGGTCTTTCTTTTCACCAATACGATTAGAGGTATTCTTATACCAATTAGGTATGTTTTTTGCCGCTACTTCAGGGGCGTAAATATCATCTACCCCTAAAGTATTGGTAAAGGTGATCTCTTTAGTCTGTTGATGTTTGAGTAGGCGCAATTGGGTTCTCCGATGTTGTAGTCGATGGGGCTTCTACTGCTGCTGGTGGGTTTGGAATATTTGCAGCCTCTTGTGCTGCAGCCTCTTGCTTTGCCTTTTCATTAGCCCAGAACTCTGCCTCTTTTTGAGCAGAGGCTGCTTGTGCTGCCATAATCTGATCAAGAGCAGTTACTGGTGGATTAAACTTTGTACCATCAAAGGTCCAGTTAATGCTAATAGCAGAGTCATCAAGAATCTTTCCTTGAACTTCTGAAGCATAAAGTGTGGTGTTAATTTGAACGATAGTATTGGTGTCATCCAAGATCGCATAGCGAATAGGCTGAGCATCTAACCATTGAGTTCCATCCCAGCGTTGACCAAGATGTTCATGTCCGCTACAGGTTACTTCTTGAAACCCATAACCAGACAAATCACCATCTGTTGTAACGTGAGCATGTGCCACGCCGTCTTTGAATTGTACATAAGTAGCCATTAGTTGTACTCCACTACCTGCCATTGGCAAGGTCCAGTTACTGTGATAGTTGTTGAGTTGGTAAGGTAAGCGCCATACTGTGCTGCTGTAAGAGATGTTGTGCCGTTGTTAAAGTTAGCACCAGAAGATGAACCGTTAGCCGCGTTAACGTTTACTGGGTTATATAACCCGCTATAACTTAAGCCTGTCGTGCTGTTAGCATTGCTCATATTATTTCCTTTCCATCCACTCCAAACTGCATTGCCATTATTAGCATTGAGAGCACTAAAGTTTTGAAGACCAGAAGTAAGATTTCCATAAACAGAACCAATGTTAGATGAAAAATAACTTGAGAACCAAATTTGCCCATCGGAGGAATTATAAATGGGATTTGCTAAACCATACAAACCACCATTAGCAGCGTTAAGGCCAATGTTCATACCGTTCATGCCACCGCTAACAGATACAGCGCCAGTAGATCCAGTAGAAAAAGACATGATAACTGCTTTAGATGTGTTAACAGAAGTAATAGTAATAGTACCAGCAGTAGAAGCACTGCCAGACTGGATAGACTTAATAGGGGAAGAGGTTGTTGCTCCTCCAATATTGGATGTACCCATTAAAGTGTTACCCCCGTAATGTGGAAGTTGACTGAAGTGGCTGATGCAAATCCTGCGATGATCTTTCCAGTACCTGAAGAGAGCATAGGCTGCTTAAGATCAATAGTTGTTGTTGAGTTTGCAGGTACTGAGATTCCTGAGACATACGCGATACCATCGATAGTGATGGTCGCTGTTTGAGCAGAACCCGATGTGTTAGCAACAGCGATGTTGGTGATGATGTCTTTTTCAGTTGAACCCGCTGTGTAAAGAGTAGTGCTAGATGTAGCCGCTGCTCCGCGGTAAAAAACTACAGGTGATACAGCCATTATAAGTACGCTCCCATAATATTGAGGATGTTGTTGTCATCGCCCCAACGAAGACCATCTGATTGAGTTGAATCTGGGACAATTTGTTGATAGTTAGTTCCTACGGCTAAACGAGTTACTGTTGAGGCACCTGTTGCTACAACGATATCTCCAGCAGTAGTAAGAGTTGCTAGTGGTACAGATCCACTTACTGTTGAGGTAGTCATGCTGACTACTTCTAGCAAATCTCCAGCAACCAGAGCAGTTAGCCCTGTTATGGACGTTCCGTTAGTTGCGGTGTAGTCTGTTCCGCGAATCAACTTCACACCATTAAGGAACACCAACTCACCATTGATTGTGTAGTTTGTGGTAACAGAGGTCTCGCCACCTGTGGCGGTGTACTGATAGACAGTCTGGGTAGCATAAGAGCCGCCCGTATTATCCATCCAGAAATCACCTGCAACTGGATATGAGGGAGACGTATTTCCTAAGAAGACACGGCTACTGATCGCATTGTCTGTGACAATTGCTGCACCAGGTTGATTATTTTGCGCCATTATGCGATCTGGCTTCCAAATGCTGTTGCTGTAATAGCATTGGCAGTTCCACTCTGTACATAAAGTGTGTCTGCTGCAGTGCTGTAGTTCATAGTAATACCGAGAGTAAAGGTCTGCGTTGTGTATGCAGGGAGTGTCAAGTTGTAGACAAGGGCTGTAGCCGCAGTGTTTGTTGTTGCCGCCTTGTTGCTAAAAACGTTGATGGTCGCTGCTGCGTTGGTTGTGTTGCAGAGCACAATGCTCGATACAACTGCAGCGGTTGATGATGGGACCGCGTAAAGCAAGGTGGCAGAGGTGCCCGCCTGTGCTTGGCCCAACTGAAGATAAGACGTAGCCATGGGACTCCTTTAGAAGGTTATAAAGAAAGGGTAGAGAAAGCCGCCTAGTTTATGTTGCTAAACTGTTAAAGGTTTACTAGATTAGCCCCCATGAATCTTGTACAAAGGGCGGTATCTCAAGGCGGCAAACTTGCCCCCATAGTCATTCCTCATACTGAGGTCGCTATAATGAACCCCTCGGTCTTTATCGACAGTGATGGGGATATCCTAGTCAATGTAAGAGCCACTAATTACATACTTGTTCATTCAGAAAACAAACAGAAGTTCCCATCTAAATGGGGACCTTTATCCTACCTTCATCCCGAACAAGACCAACGGTTAGCAACTGAAAACTACCTTGTTAAACTAAACAATGACCTTGAGGTTACACACTCTACGAAAGTGGAGATGCTCAATCTTCATACCCCTATCTGGACCTTTGTAGGCCTAGAGGATGCCCGACTTGTGCAGTGGAATGGTGATTACTTCTTGATCGGAGTGCGCCGAGACACCACAACCACGGGAGAGGGTCGCATGGAGTACACTCTTCTAGATATTGATAAGACGAAGTGGACAGCCAAAGAGACCAGACGCCAACGCATTCCAGCCCCACCACCCAACAACTCATACTGCGAGAAAAACCACTATCCAATCCTTGATAAGCCTTACCACTTTATAAAGTGGACAATGCCCACAGAGATCGTCTATGCAGAGCCATGGACAGACTCTTGTGAGCAAGTCATTGTTAAACCAACGTTTGCACCCCCTGCTGATCAACGGGGAAGTTCCCAACTTATTAGGTGGGGTAGTAGGTACATCTCCATCACTCATGAAGTTGACCTTTTCAAAAACTACTTAAGTCAAAAAGATGGCATTTATCGACACAGGCTTGTCTTGTGGGACGATGAGTTTAATATCATAGGGTTGTCTCCTACACCCTTTACTTTTCTAGACTTCAGAATCGAGTTTTGTGTAGGCGCAGCCGTTTATGAAGATGACTTACTTTTAAGTTTTAGTGTAAGTGACAACGCTGCTTTTATTCTTAAAGTTCCTAAGTCGGTTGTTGAGAGCATGATTACGGAGGCCTTAAACTATGAGAACTGATCGTATAGAAAGTTTGATTGTTGATCTGTCTCAAGACCCGTTTAATCCAGTCCTTAATTTTGCTGTAGCGCAAGAGTACGATCGACTCAAGCAGACTGCTAGTGCCGTTTCTTTCTACCTAAGAGTTGCTGAATACGGAACTGAAGAAGACAAAGAGATCATTTATAACTCTTTGCTACGTATGTCTATCTGCTTTTTAAATCAAAATGATCGTATCCACACGGTATCTAACTGCATCTTTCAAGCATTGACAGTGTTACCTGCTCGTCCTGAAGCATACTTTCTGTTATCTCAATTCCATGAGCAACAAGGAAATTGGCAAGAGTGCTACACATGGGCAGAGGTAGGGCTATCACTACCAGATGTAGCACCACTACCTGCAGACGTAGGCTACTACGATCGTTATTGCTTAGAGTTTGAAAAGGCTGTATCAGGTTGGTGGATAGGACGGTCTGAAGAGGCTCGCCAACTATTTCATGAGATACTAAAGAACAAAAAGATTAACAAAGATTACAAGAACGCTATTCGTAATAACCTAGCAACCATTTGGAAAGAGCAACACGCTTAGTTACATGCCACCAAGCAAGAAGCCTTCAACAAACAATCCTGGGTAGTTATTAGCGGTAAGGTTACCCTTTGAGTCAATCTTAGCCAGCACTGTGTTCGATGAGTTCTGCCACTCTTGAAGATCTGCGCTTTGTGAAGCCGCACCCACAACAACCATACCAATGTTAGTAGCGGCTGTGCTTGTTACAGAGACTGCTCCTAGAGTAGAAATCGTTAATGAGTCAGTAGCACTGCTGTTAACTACAAAGTGCAAAGCATTTGAGGTAGACGTACCGATCGCAAGATCACCGTTTGCTGAATACAAGTACGTAGCGTTAGGTAATGAAAGGCTTCCAGTTCCAGAGAAAACTGAACTGTTAATACCAAAGTCACCATAGTAACTAGAGTCTGTAGACAAGTTGTTGTTAACAATAACGTCAGCAGATGCTTGAGTACCCTGAAGCGAGTTCTGGATAATCATTTGGTTGTAATTGTTCGTAGAACTTGCTGCAGTAAAGAGTGCGTTTGCAGGTGTATAGGTCAGAGAACCAACAGAAACAGAGGTTGCAGTCGCTGCACCGATATTAGGTGTAACAAGGGTAGGTGACTGAGATAGTACGGTTGTGTAACCAGTACCTGTTACAGACTGAAGAGAGAGTGTTCCAGTACCAGATACATACTGAAGACCATTACCTACAGTAACGATTCCAGAAGCACCAGTAGTTCCTTGTAGACCTGCTGTACCTGTAGTGCCTTGAGCGCCAGTTGTTCCTGTTGCTCCTTGGATACCAGTTGTACCAGTAACACCTTGGGAGCCTGTAGCGCCGATAGCGCCTTGTGCACCAGTAGTTCCAGTAAAACCTTGAAGACCAATAGTACCTTGTGAGCCTGTGGTTCCTTGTGCTCCATTGGATCCTACATATCCTGCAGTTCCTTGAGAGCCTATAGTTCCTTGTAAACCTTGTATGCCCTGTGTACCAGTGGCTCCTTGGAGTCCAAGCAGACCTTGTACGCCCTGTGTTCCCTGTGCGCCTGTTGTGCCAGTTGTTCCCTGGTTACCTGTTACGCCTTGAATACCAAGTAAACCTTGAGACCCTGAATTTCCTTGGGTGCCTTGGGTGCCTTGAGTACCTTGGGTTCCTTGGGTTCCTTGAACGCCCTGTAGACCCTGTGTGCCTTGCACACCTTGAATTCCCTGTGTTCCTTGAGAGCCAATAAGTCCTTGAGTACCTTGGTTACCAAGAAGTCCTTGCGTTCCCTGAGACCCTGAAGTTCCTTGGATTCCTTGTGTTCCCTGTATTCCTTGGCTGCCAGTTGTACCCTGTAGTCCCTGAGTTCCTTGGATACCTTGAAGTCCTTGTAGTCCCTGCGTACCCTGTGCTCCAGTAATTCCCTGAAGACCTTGAGCACCTTGAGTACCTGTAAAGCCTTGTAAACCGTTAGTTCCTTGGACACCCTGTATACCTTGTAGACCTTGCGTTCCTTGAACTGCGTAAGCAACTTGGTTTGCAGTAATAATGACGCCAGGAGTTACTGGAGTTGTAGGAGTGGTTCCCGCAGCAATGGTGTCAATTTGAACAAGAGTGGATGAGGCTGTCCACATAAATTGAATGTAATCGCCAGCATTAAGGCTTAGGTTGATTGGTGCATTGGCAATAAACTGTCCAGTTCCGCCATGCCCTGTGCCTGGGATACCAAACTGTGAGGCTGAGTCTGCAATGTCTGCACCGTTCTTACGAAGCCAAACAGTTGCTACATCCCCATTAGAGTCAGTACTAAAGAATTGTAAAGAGTACTGGATGTTATAAACACCAGTGTAAGCAAAGGTAAGTCGGTTACCGCTTACAACACTAATTCCTGTAGAGTTTGGGTCAGAGTTACCGATTGCAACTGGGTATGCAGTTGTTGTGCTAGATATTGTCTGAGTGGTGATATCGTAGAACGATCCCCAGTAAGCAATTGTTCCACCAGCGCCTTGAGCACCAGTAATACCCTGGACACCTACTCCGTAGGTCTCAGTGAAGTTGATGGCATCTGTACCAATGCGGATAGATCCGTCAGAGTTCTCTAATCCGTAGTTAAGTTGAATCCAAGCAGTTCCCTTGTAGGTTGTTCCGTCAGTAACGTAAACATAGTCGCCTTCTTCAACCTGACCAATGATGTGGTTGTCGTAGTCGGTAGCACGTGTGAGCAACCATGTAGAGGTAGAAGAGCCTGTGTTTGTTACAGTGTAGATACCGTTTTGAATAGCATTTGATTGACCATTAATAAGAACGCGGTTTCCAGCATACGGAGTAAACCCATCAATAACAAGGGCGCCATTTGTTGATGCAGCGATTGTTGCACCTACACCATAGCCGTTTTCTACATCAGCAGTTCCAGAAGTGTATGTAGCGCCATTTCCTAATGGTGAGTTTTGAACGGAGTGAACAGACTGGTGAGCGTTTTGGTTTGAAGGGTTACCTTGCATACCTTGAAGGCCTTGCAAGCCCTGTACACCTTGGATGCCTTGCGTACCTTGTACGCCTTGCAGTCCTTGAGGACCTTGCAGTCCTTGTACACCTTGGGTACCCTGTGGTCCTTGTAGTCCCTGTGTACCTTGTACACCCTGTGTGCCCTGATTGCCTTGGATGCCTTGCGTACCTTGAGGTCCTTGTAGACCCTGGATACCTTGGGTTCCCTGTGATCCAATAGTGCCTTGTACCCCTTGCACTCCCTGAGTTCCTTGTGGGCCTTGGACTCCTTGTACTCCCTGAGTTCCTTGAACACCTTGCAGTCCTTGTGTTCCTTGGATTCCTTGAGGCCCTTGAATTCCTTGTGTGCCTTGAGTACCGTCAAAACCTTGTGTACCTGTGGCTCCCTGTGCTCCTGTGGTGCCTTGTGAACCAGTTACACCCTGTGTACCTTGGGGACCTTGAACGCCCTGGATTCCCTGGGTTCCTTGAACTCCTTGTAGTCCCTGAGTTCCTTGCGTACCTTGGATATTACCAATTAAATACCACGTACTAATTCCAGCGTTGTACTGCCATGTTGTGCTGTTTGTTGTTTGATAATAAAAATCGCCATTAGCAATACCAGGAATTGTAGATAGAGGATCTGAAGAACCTGTAAACCACTCAGTTCCACGAGTACCCTGCGTACCTTGTACGCCTTGCAACCCTTGGATGCCTTGGATTCCTTGTGTTCCTTGAACACCCTGCAAACCCTGTGTACCTTGCACGCCCTGTGTACCTTGAGTGCCTTGCACGCCCTGTGTACCTTGTACGCCTTGAGTGCCTTGAGTGCCTTGTAGTCCTTGGATACCTTGAAGTCCTTGGATACCCTGAATACCTGATGCATAAACTTGGTCGTTCCAATAAATAACGCCGTCACCTACTTTGAACTTTCCAGTGTCAGTTTCTAAACCAAGTTCACCGATAGCAAGAAGAGGGTTGGCAGATGACCAGTTGGCGGCAGTGTCACGCCTAAATTGGATTTGAATAGCCATTTTAGTATTTTATCCTCATCCTGTTGCTGTGCCAGCGTCAATTGAAGTAATTCCACCGTAAACAGATGTGGCGCTACCACCATCTATTTCGATTAATGCTGATCCTGAAGTTCCTTGAATTCCTTGGGTGCCTTGTGCACCATCAAATCCCTGTACTCCTTGGGTTCCTTGAATACCTTGGACACCTGAACCAGTTACCCAACTAGTTCCATCAAATGTGTAAAGAAGACCTTCAGTGGTATTAAAGTAGAGGTCGCCAAGAGACGCACTGCTTGGCGCAGAGGCCAAGTGCAGTACGTTGAGTGGTGTTAAAAACCGACGACTCATTTACGCCCTTCTAGGTCGTTAACCTACAACTACAACTCGGAATGCGTTTGAAGATGGGGCTACAGCAAACGAAACTGTAAGTGTGTCTGTTGTTGTGTGAGCAACGTCTGCAAACACTTCAGCCTTTGTTGTGTTGTCGTAGATTGTTACAACAACATCGTAAGTGCTAAGTGAGTGAGTAACTGTAAACGTTGTGTTTGTTCCATCTCCAACGTTAGTTGCATACTTCTTAGCAATTGCAGAGTAATCAGTTACCTGAAGGGCACCAGTAGATCCGTTGAACTCAAGACCTGTACCAGCGTTAACACCGATACCACTTGAAGTAAGTTGAAGACCTTCGGTGCCTTGAACAACCGCAGAGATTGTGTTTCCAGAGATGGAGATTCCGTCTCCGCCAATGTACGCTCCGCTACCAGAGAACTGAGTAAACTCAACTGGATCTGTGCCGATCTTGATATCTTCGTTTGTACCTGTTCCCTCATTGGTAAGAACCCAACCAGTTCCAGCAGAAGTACCTGCTGATACGAAGTAGAAGTTTCCATAATGAAGTTCATCTAGTGAGGAGTTATCCTCGTAGATTGAACGAGTAAGAGTAACGTTAGTACCATCGTTTGCTGTAACTGTATAGATACCATTTTGAGTGGCTGTAGCCTGAGCAAAAAGACCGATACGATCGTTTACCTCATCGGTATCGCCAGTTGCAGTATCAAGAGCAGATACGGTGGTTGTAAATGTTGCGCCAACTCCAAGGCCACCTGATGCATCTGCCGTGCCGTCTGTGTAAGTACCTGTTACTGATACAAGAGCAATTGCATCTAAAGAATCCTTAATGCGAAGGCCTTGAGCAACACCGTCTACGTAGTGCTTAGTAGCGGCATCTTGTGCATCTACTGGGTCTGTAAGGTTCTTGATGCGAGCGCTGTTAGCCTGGATGTTTCCACTTGATGGATTAAGAGAAACATCTCCATCGTTTGACTCAAGTTCAAGGGCGCCTGTAATAGCAGTTAAACGAAGAGAACTGTCAGACTGCGCTGCAATAACACCTTGCTGAGTTCCTGAACGCCAGTACGAGGTCTTTTGAACCTGGATCTCACTGTTAAGGAAAAGTTCGGTTCCAGAAACGTTAAAGTTAGTTGTATCAACAGACTGCAAGTATTGCTCAGAAGAGGTGATGTAACCTTGAGATGTAGCAGTTCCTGCAGCATCAAAGTAAGAAGAAAGATCAGATGCAAGAGTGCTTGCATTGATTGTAAGTTCTCCAGAAGTTACAGTGAAGTCAGGTGAAACAGACGTGATGTATGCTGCAGAGGTAATGTCACCAATAGTTGCTACCTGGTTAGCGGCACCCGCTCCAGAGTCAATTTCGTTGTTCCAACCAATATAAACCTTACCTGAGTTTCCATTTGTAGTAGAACCTGTGTAAAGAATAATGTTACCGTTTGAGTCATTAGCACCTGCACGAAGCGCAAGGTCTCCAGAAGACTCAAGGTGAAGGGCTGGTGAAGTTGAACCATCGCTGACAGGTGCAGGGTTAACAAACAAGAAACCTGAAGGTGTAGAGTTTTCAGAGGAAATGTTTACAAAACTGTTGATGTTGATAAGACCAGTGGCACTTGTAAACGTTCCATAGCCATGGTAGTTATCGTTGATGTCTCCAGCAGAATCTACTTCAAAGACGTTGGTACCCGTTGTGGTCTGTACGCTAAGTACGCCGCCATCGCCTGTTCCACCAAGTGTAAGGCTGTTATCGATGTTTACTTCATTAGGAAGACTGAGGGTAATGTCTCCCGTTGTAGTAGATACGGAGATCTGGTTAGTTGTACCAGAAACAGAGTTTACATAGGTAGCATTTCCTGGAACACCGATCTGTACCCAGGTGCTTCCGTTATCGAGGAAAAGGGTTTGGGTGTCTGTTGTGGCGTAGACACGGCCAGCGTTACCTGCAGATGGTCGAGAGGCAGCGACGCCGTACTCGATAGCACCTCCGATTGGAACCCAGTTCGTGCCATTGTAAACGCGAAGTTCGTTGTGAGCAGTGTTGTAGTAGATACCACCAGCACCATAGCCTGAAGGGTCAGAGGCAAGATTTTGAATCTTGGCGTTCTGAAGTTCTAGGCCCGTTAAATCTATAGGCGTGAAAAATTTACGAGCCATTATGTCTCCTTAAGACAGATATGCGGTTCCGCTAAACGCGGCTAAAAAAGTGACCCGTATATTGTTACTATCTATGTAGTCGATTTCGCCCTCGCAAATTGCACCAGATGAGTCAAGTGTAGTGACGTTAGGATAAAAATTAAGGTTATGTGCAATACTCCATGTAGAACTTGGGCTGTACTGGGTGTATGCGTATGCAAAAGGCTTGTCTGGACCTAAAGGGCCTTGAAGACCCTGTGTGCCTTGCGTACCCTGTATGCCTGCCGCTCCACCCTGACCAGGACGTACAACAATTGGTCCCTGGGTTGATTGGATGACATTTTGAACAGAGACAACTACATTGATAGGTGCAGGTACGTTTACCTGTACAGAGCAAGCGCTGCAGCCACAACCTTCGGCATGGCTCATGAAACAGTTGCCCTTGGCGTTGTAAATACTGCTCCACGCATGTAAGTCTGCTCGTAGGTAGAGTCAGACGAAGACTTTGCACGAATATCCCAAAAGGATAGTTCTGGAAGCAAGGTAGTTTGAATGTTGGTCAAAGATAGTTTTAACTGATCTGTATGACCGTCTACATGCTCGACAGTAAATGCCACAAGTGGGATGTCATCACCAAAGACAAGGTGGATCTCAGATGCCCATGTATACGCGGTTGTATCAAATGGGAATGTAAGTGTAACTTCAAACGAATCGCCTTCGTACATGTTGAGATCGTAGTTAGGGATATCTGTTGGAAATGCTTGGCTTCCATATGTAGGCATCGGCAATAGAACACGTTGTGGCATGGATGTGTCATCCACTTCTTGCGGCAAGTAGATCGGAATGTAACGGTTTGTTGACTTTGCAATACGACGCAGTTGAAATACGTCGATCTTATAAAGACCAATACCAAGTTGTGAGCAAAGTT
>Ga0316221_1002827_pt1 | contig 14978 bp, 7 predicted proteins | sample TBH18007metaG_FD_206003 | JGI IMG/M metagenome (GOLD analysis project Ga0316221, IMG submission 206003) | Freshwater microbial communities from Trout Bog Lake, Wisconsin, USA - TBH18007 | ecosystem: Environmental > Aquatic > Freshwater > Lake > Hypolimnion/Profundal zone | place: USA: Wisconsin... | reverse complement strand
TGAAAAAATTCGGTGGCTTTGTTGTCACCAATTGTGTGTCACTGAACGTGGAATCCGGTGCGCGCCACGCGCTCATCGGCCCCAACGGCGCGGGCAAGACCACGCTGATCAATCTGCTGACCGGCTTCCTGGAGCCCACCAGCGGCGCCGTGCTGCTGCAGGGCAAAGAGGTGACCAATCTGGCACAGCACCAGCGCGTCAAGCGCGGCCTGGCCCGCACCTTCCAGATCAACCGCCTGTTCTCGGAACTCACCGTGCTCGAATCGGTGGTGCTGGCCGTGAATGAACGCCTGGGCCTGAGCGCCAAATTCTGGAAGCCGGTGGGCGCCTACACGCAGGCGATTGAGGAAGCGGCCGATTTGCTGCGCACCTTGAAACTGCTGGACGTGGCCCACGAGCAGACGCGCAACCTGGCCTATGGCAAGCAGCGCCTGATCGAGATTGCACTGGCCCTGGCCGCCAAGCCCTCGGTGCTGCTGCTGGACGAGCCGGCCGCCGGTGTGCCCACCTCAGAAAGCCGCGAACTGTTCGAATCCATCGCCGCCCTGCCGCGCGACGTCACCATTCTGCTGATCGAGCACGACATGGACCTGGTGTTCCGCTTTGCCGACACCATCTCGGTGCTGGTGAGCGGCGCGCTGCTCACGCAGGGCACGCCAGAGCAAATAGCCAACGACCCCAAGGTCAAAGAGGTGTACCTCGGAGAAGCCGCCCATGTCTGAATTGCTTGCATTGGAAAACGTCTGGGCCGGCTATGGCGAGGCCATCGTGCTCGAAGGCATCTCCTTCAGTCTGAAGGCTGGCGACAGCCTCTCGCTGCTGGGGCGCAACGGTATGGGCAAGAGCACGCTCTTGTCCACGCTGATGGGTGCCACCCGCTTCCACAAAGGCGCCATGCGCTGGCAGGGCAAGGATCTGGTGGCTGTGAAGGCCCATGCCCGCGCCCATCTGGGCCTGGGCTGGGTGCCGCAGGAGCGCGACATCTTCCCTTCGCTCACCGTCGAAGAAAACCTGAGCGTGGTGCAGACCAAGGGCCATTGGGATCTGCAAAAGATTTACGCCATGTTCCCGCGCCTGCAGGAGCGCCGCGCCAATATGGGCAACCAGCTCTCGGGTGGCGAACAACAGATGCTGTCCATAGGCCGCGCCCTCATGCTCAACCCGCAGTTGCTGTTGCTGGACGAACCGCTGGAAGGCCTGGCGCCGCTGATCGTGCAGGAGCTGCTCAGCATCATCCAGCAGCTCACCGAAGAAAGCGGTATGGCCGTGATTCTGGTGGAGCAGCATGCGCGCCAGATCCTGCCGCTGACCCAACAGGCCCTGGTACTGGAGCGGGGCAAGGGTGTGTACCTGGGCCCGGCGCAAAGGCTGCTGGATGACAGCGCCCTGCTCGACAGCTGGCTGGGCGTGGCCGCGCATTGATGCCACAAGGACACAGAGAGACACCATGAAAGCCATAGACATCATCCACGCCGAACACCGCGCCCTGGGCGCCGTGGTGCAGGCCTTCCGCCATGTGCTGGACAGCATCCAAACGGGCGCCAAGCAGCCCGACTTTGTGCTGCTGAACGCGCTGATCGAATACATCACCGAAGTGCCGGACAAGTTGCACCACCCCAAGGAAGACGAGGTGCTGTTCGTCAAGATTCTGGAAGTGGTGCCGGAGGCCGCAGCGCTGATTGCCAAGCTGCAGGACGACCACGTGAAGGGCGAGCAAAGCACCCGCCATTTGCGCCAGGCGCTGCGGGCCTACCATGGCGCGGGAGCCTCAGGCTTTGCCGAGTTCGAGGCCGTGGCCCTGCGCTATATCGACTCCACCTGGAAGCACATCAGCCTGGAAGAAAAAGAGCTCTTGCCCCTGGCCGTGCAGCGCCTGGCACCCCAAGACTGGGCCGGCATCGACGCCGCCTTTGAAGCCAACAAAGACCCCTGGTCCGGCCCCACCGGCGAGTTCAGGGCGCTGTTCTCGAAGATCGTGAATTTGGTGCCGGCGCCGTATGGGCTGGGGGCGGCTTAGCAGGGCCCCATGCGATCTAGTGGTCGATCTTGAACAAGTCGACTTACCGAACCAGTCAAATATCAACTACGCAGGAGGTCAGCCAGCGCGCGTTCGAATATTTCCGCTATGTAGTTCCCCGTCGACTCCTTCTGAAACAACACATGCCTGTCCGAGAAGTCCTGCCAGGAGGCAAGCTCCGGCTTCCACCAACGGACCGATCCCATGGGCGTGTTGGAAACCACAAACGAATGCAGCGATGTTTTTGCACCGCGCACAGCGTCCTTCACGGCGAGCTTGCGCTCAATGTCCTTGATGGTTTCAAAAAAACGCAGCTTCGGGTCTTCCATGCCCTCGCAGCGCAAGATGCCTTTGGGGTCTACAAAAATCACATGCTGACGCCCACCGTCTAGCACCCACAAAATGAAGTCCGGGAAGAAATTGCCCGCCTCAAAGAAACCGACACCTCTACCCCGCGATTGGTTGCGCAGCAGGTAGACCTCTTTGCCTTCAAGCAGCGCCGGGCGGCTTTGGCAAAAGGTGCGTAGGTCCACCACAAAGTCACGCTCACCTTCGTTCAGGTGCACCGGACTGACGCTGAACAGATCGGTGTCTACACCATTGCGCAGGTGCAGCAGGGGCGAGTAGAGGTGCTGATCGAAAAAGATCGCCTCCCCTTTGCCACCTATGTTGAAGTCGCCCAGGTTGCCATCGGTGATGTGGTGCTGTAACTCATGCAGCCGTTGAATGATCAGCTTCTCGGACCGGTCCACCAACACCTTGTAGGCGTCAATGAAGTTGGGGTCTGTCGGGCTTAACTCGGCGTACTCACGGAAGGGGGCTTCATAGGCGTCCTTCTTGACCTTGTAAAAGCGGTCACAGTATTTTTTTAGTAGCGCAACGGCAATCTCTTCCCACTCGCGCACTTTTTCAAAGCTGTCTGCCTTCAAAACTTCAGGCGGCACAAAAAGCGTGTACCACTCGTTGCCCGGTTTCAGCAACGCACGCGGCATGTCTCTATGCAGGTTGAGGTTGTGCCAGCCGCGCTCTGCCTTCAATTGCTGCAACTCCAAGTAAATGGCGTCAAAGTTCATAAAGGCCAAATGGTCTTCCAGCAGAAAAGCCCTGTGGCGTGTGGTCTGGATTTGCGAGAACGCGACGCCCTTGCTGGCCTTGGATGCCACGCGCGGGTACCAGTCCAGCACCACGTCGCCGGGGCGCAAACCAATGTCCGCCGCACCCGCCAACGTCGTTTTTTCTTCCTTCTTGAAGTTGATCTTGTCCGGCACGCGCACCGTAATCAGCGGCGTGGTGGGCAACTTGATGCGCACGGGAATGGTGAAGGGCAGGCGGTTGTCCGGCTTGCTGATACCCTCGCCTTCCAGAAACGCATTGAACCGCTCCATGTAATCCGACTTGACGCCAAACACGTTCAGCGTTTCCAGCAGCGGCAACATCGGGTCCTTGCTCACCCACACCAGCTCTTTGTCTTTTGCCGCCCAGTGAATGGCGCGGCTGCGCTTCAGGCTGGCGGCAAACCCCTTCAGGCGCACACCACGGCCAAACAGCTGGATAATTTCAGAGCCTTCACTCTGGCCCACATGCATCAAGCCGAGCGTAGATACCCGGTAGCTGTTCCAGCCCTCGGAGAAACGCTTGGACCCAATCAACACCGTGAGCTTGGAGCCTTTGGTGTTGAGCGAACGAAACAGCGAATCGCCAAACGGCTTCTCAGACACATGCAACAAGTCGGGATGCGCCTCGCACAGCTCGGCCACCTTTTTCGCATCGCCCACGTTCACCACCCCAAAGGGCTCTTCCGCCGTACCCAGCCGCAAGGCCAACTCGCCGTCGCCCCCGGTCAGGTATTCCACATGCAAACCACCGCCAGCCGGTGCATTGAACAACAGACTCAACACGCCATCAAACACCGCTGTGGCAGATTGCCCAGACTGCACTAGGTAAGGAAAAGCCTCGGCAAACGTGTCGCGCTGCTGTTGGTCCAGCAGGCCCGTGTCGCCACTGAGCAGCTTCTGGATGTGGGCCACCGTCTTCGTCCGGTTAGCCACCAGTTCGGCAATGAACAGCAAAATGTCCACCACGTCAGACACTTGCTTTTTGCTTTCGGTGCGCACCGCGGTGACCTTGCTGCCCACAAACACCCAAAGTGGCTTTTCCAGCGCAAAGGCTTTGTACTGCGGCTGCCGGTCTTCAAACAAGCGCAGTTGCTGGTAATAGCTAAGCAAGCAGGCCGTGAGGTACAAACGCCGCCGCTCACTATCCGCCTGGCTATCGTCTTGCCCTTCTATGTTCAGGATTTTGAAATCCTTGCCAAAACCGTCGGCGTGAAAGTAGCGGTAGGAATAGTCGAACAGAATGCTCTTGGAATATTCATCCGCCAGCGCCGCATCAGAACCCACCGCTTGGCCCAGCGTCGCGGAATACTCAAAGGTAAAACCTTCTTTAGCCAAGCGTGAGCGCATTTCAGACCACACATCACCTTGCGCGCCACGGTGCGCCTCGTCAATAAACACCAGGTTCTTGGTTTCAAACTGGTCTACCGAAACGGTTTTCTTCTTACCCTCTTCACGCAACTTGTTCATGTCGATCACGTCGACTGTCTGACCACGAAACAAACCCACGCTGCTGCCCGTGCTGTCTTTGTCAAACGGTGCTGCGGCAATACCTGATCGGCGAAACTCCTCCAGATGCTGGTGCGTCAGCCCCTCATTTGGCGTAAGCACCACGAAGCGGTTGATGTCTCCCGTGCGCTTGTACTTGGCAAGGTAATGGCGGAACTGCAGCAAGTTGATGTGCATCAGCAGCGTCTTGCCGCTGCCTGTGGCATTCCACAAGGCCAGTTTGCGCAGCGACTCGGGCGTATACGGGCTGATCAAGTCCTTCTTGGTTTCGCCAAAGTCCAGCAGCGCATTGTTGAAATGGGTAAGGTGCCCATTCAGCGCGTCCAACAGCCCATCCGCATCGCGGAAATACCAATCCAGATAAATCTCGGTGAACAACAGCGTGAGGTACTGAAAGTACTTCCATTGCAAGCGGCTGCCCCGGCGCCCGGTGATGGCATTGGTATGCCGGGCAATATTTGCGTCGTAGTCTTGCAGATGCTCGCGGGTCAGGATGCCGTCTGAGGGCAACAAGCGCACCAGCTCGTCACAAAACCTGAAGGAGCCGTCTTCTTCGCGCAGCTCAAGTGATTCGTCCGTGAGCCGCTTCGTGACCTCGCGAAAGGTATCTTGGTCGAGGTCATATGGGTGACCACCAAACAAGCTCAGAAGAAACCGGTTTAGAGTAATCTTTCGTGGAAAAGGGATGTTTGCCATTAAGCAGTCTCTACTTTGTCTACGGATTCGGTTTTGCCGGTCCCATTTTGGATAGAACCTACCGGCTCCGCCTTAAGCAAATGGTGCAAGCGGCACATTGCAATCAACCGATCTTTAACAGGTTGCACATAAGCTGGCCATTCGTCGCTTTCGGCGATGGCTTGAATCAACATGGTGTGCAATCGACCGAGCTCCTGCGTGACTTGCGCAGGTACATCTGAGTCACTTTTCATCTTGGCTAAGTCGTAGAACGCCTTTTTTGCACTCGGAACTGGCTGCATCGAATCGATTTCAGTGATGTCCTCACGTAACCACTTCGGCGCTTTATTCAATTCAACCAAATTTCGAGCAACTGCCAAAAAGAATTCTTCTGGGTTCTTTTCTTTGGGGGACGCAAACTCAGTCACAAGACCAAGTGCAGTAACCCGCTTTTTTGCTACCCAGGCCCGTGGGCCATCCACTGGCACGCCCTCCACAACAAGGTCGATCAGGCTCTCAATTCGCTTGGCTTTTTCTTGCGGCGAAGTAGCGACATCCCCGTCACCAACAATCAGTACATCGTCAACCACTTCGCGATCAATAACCAGTCCGGCAGCCATTGAAAATAAATTGTTTGCGCTGTACGCCACGCCTATTTTTTTGATGAACTTTTTCACATTCATCTCGTTCGCAAGGTGATCGACGATGCGCTTGGCCAGTTCATCCTCGACCCAAACCGTCAGCTTCTTCACATCCGAGCGATCACCCGACATTGCAAATTGATCGGCCGGGTTGAAATCTTTATTACACGTCACCGCATCGGTCTGCTCATTTACGTGGAGCGAGAACACAGAAATCTTCTCAGTCCAAGCCTTGATACCAAGCCAGTGCGTGGAAATAATGATTTGCAATTCCTTCTTTTGTGCCTGCTCATCAAGGAATATCAGCAGATCGTCCATAGCTTTGTTGTGCAAAGAAACTTCAGGCTCTTCAATCAAGATCATTGCACCTTTAGGTGCGTACAAGACCGCGCGGACAACTTCAAAAATCTTTTGCTCGCCTGCCCCCATGTAATGAGATGGGTAAGTTATTTGGCCAAGAGTTCGATCTTTTGATGCGGCGTACATAAAATCCTTTAGCGCCCCGCCCTCCTTTTTGGCAAACCCTGCTTCTGGATATGTTCTGGACATCATTTGCCCGACCTTCCCAAGATACATGGACAATCTCGGATCATTTGGTCCCCAAAAATCAGAACGCTGATAGTTCAGATTTTCAACGCCAACATCTCTTTCAATATGAGGAACGGCATCACCTATGCCGATGAACTTCACGTATCGCTCAAATCGGCTAATTGCCAAGGGTTGCCAACCACCAATTTCCTTCCTAAATGACTTGCTTTCTGGCTGGCCATCAATCCACACGTCATAGTGTGATCCAGTCCAATCATTGCCTTCGTATCCAATGAAAAACTGGGCGGGTTTGTAGTCCTCTTTTTCAAGTGCAATGTTTCGCTGCGGCTTAAAGACACAAGCCAATGCACGCAAGATGGTTGACTTGCCTGAGCCGTTCCTACCAACAATCGCGGCGACCCCGATTGAAGGAAAGCTAATCGTGATGTCTCTTAGTCTTTGAAGCTTATGCACATGCAGCTTATTAATGGCGTTGTGTCCCATGCTGTTACACCTGTCCGCCATCAAACATAAGTGCTAGAAATTTTTCCTCAATCAACTGCACTTTCCAGGTCTCATCCGCCCGGCGAAGGTTCTCAATGTTGTTGTCGCCGTTCACATAGATCAGATCAAATTCTTTGTCTCTGCTGCTGTAGGCCTGCTTATCAAACCACTTATCCAACGCCTCGTTATCCACCTTGTTGACGTCCCGCCAAAGAATGAGTGTTTGGTCACCCGCTGGGGTAACGCCGACAACTTCATACACATCCTTGACGCGGCGCATGGTTTGCACCCGCAGGCCAAGCAGGTAATTGAAGGTTTCAACCATGTCTACCTTGACTGCTCGCCTGTCATCGTTGCGCGTAATCGTCATGACGACGTTAAAAGGGTCAACAAACTTATCGAGATTCAGCAGGCTGCCGCGGCTTTCAATGTCAAGCATGTAGTTCAACACATAGCCCTCTCGAAGACCCGCGTTCTCTGTTTTTTCTAGTATTTCCACCTGACGTTTCGTCGGCTCCACGCTTCCCAGATTGTCCAAGGCATCTTCGTAAGACTCCAAATACACGTACTTGACACAATGAGATAGGCCATCGCGCGTCACCGGCTTGCCGCTGTCCCATGCGGATGAGTAGGTCGCCTTTTGGATGCGTGGCTTTAGGACCTTGTCAAAGTGCCCTCCCATTTCAACCAGCACATAGTCACGGTTGCCGTAGCCACCGCGTTGCAGATCAATGACAGCGTGTGCCGTGCTGCCAGATCCAGCGAAATAGTCCAGCACCGTTCCGCCCTTTGGGGTCACATATCGGATGACGCGCATCAAATCAGGCCAGTGCTTTGGATTGTCGAAGACACGTGTACCAAACATTGCGTCGAACTGTTGGCTGGCAGTTTGGGCGTAGCTATAGAAAACGCTTGGCATTACCTGGCCTTCATCACCCTCAAACAAATATGAAATTCCACTTGGAATTCTTTTCTCATCTTCACCAAACTGTATTTTTCCTTTTTTGAATTCTTCCCAGAATCGTTCACTGTTGGGGTATATCCATCCACGTGAAGGCACGCTGCACGGCTTCAACGTTACTGGGTGCAACACTTCGTATCGTGGCCCACCCCCACCAGGCCAGCTCAAATTTCCGTCATCACGATATGGGCCACGTTCCCCCACTTTTGAGAAACGCATTAAGCGCCGACGCGGATCTGCTACTGGAATATTGTCAAACCAATATTTCCAACCCTCACGGATGACATCCCAGTCCTCGCCACTTGCCTTGATCAATTTTCTAAATGCCTTCTTGGCGTCGTCCAACCCTTCTTTGGGCTCTCGAAACCTGATTCCCTTTTCAGCAAGCGCATCTTTGCTGTAGGCCCAAACCAGCATGTACTCGTGACCTACGGAAAAATAGCGTGCATCGTTTTTCCGGTTTCTATCCCAAACCAACTTGGCCAATTCGTTGTCACCGTAGCTCGCATCAAGAACCTCGCTAAGCCTGTGCATTTCATCGTCATCAATGCTCACCGTGATCGTCCCGTCCTTCGTCTGCAATGCCCTACCCAGCATCAACCGGTCTGAAAGAAACGAAAGCCAGGACGAGTGCTTGTAGGCGTCGCGATAGATAAAGTCATCGCCACCCGTGTTGTATGGGGGATCTATGTAGATGCACTGCACCTGCTCGTGATAACGCGCCTGCAACAAATTTAAAGCCTGAAAATTGTCTCCGTTGATCAACAGGCCATTGGTACCTTGCTCAAGGTTCTCAACGCTTGCCAGCACGCGTTCTTTGAAGTCCGTCGAAAACCGGGCCGTATCCAGTGAGAGGAAAGCGTTGGCCTTCAAAAAATCAACCGTCAACGGCACTGAATACGCTACGGCCCCCGCCAGGTCAGCGGCAATTTCATCAATGGCAAACAACTCCACCCATTCCTGCCGCTGGCTGCGGGTTTGTCCATCCCAGCCTTGCACCGGCAGTTCCGCTTTCTCGCATAGCTCGGCATAGAAGGACTCGGGCACCTTGTCGAGCGTGATGAGCCACTGGGTATCCAGCACAAACTTCTTCTTCAGCCACAGCTTTTGCTGGAAGTTTTCCAACTGCGCCAGAAAGGCAATCAGCTTGTGTGAGATGCGGCGCATGGCCTTGATGCGGGCCAGATAGCTTTCCACGCGGGGGGCGGAGTCATCCTCAATGTCGTCCAGATGCATGACTTCGTTTTTGATGAAGAAGTCCAGCTCGCGCTTGAGGAATGCACCCAGGTCTTTGTGGATGAAGTAGTCAAAGGTGTTTTTGGCCGTGTAGTCGGTCAGGTGCTTTTCAAACACGGTGCGGGTTTTGTTTTTGTCGCTGGGCAAGGTATTGGTCAGCGCGGCACGCCAGGCGGGCCATTGCGGCACACCCTGCGTGAGAGGTGCGCCTTCTGGCAAGGCCAGCAGGCTTGCTACCGCCAGCGTGCTCAGCTCTTTTTGTTTGCGTTTGTCGACGTCGGGGCGGTATTCAAATCGGATGATAAGTTCGTCACCGTCCATGGCCAAGGGCTCGGCGGCCAATATGAAGCGGCGCTCGTTGTCGGTGGTCGCTTTGTTGTTGTCGCGCTCGGTGCTGGCGGCGGCCAGCTCAAAGCGCACCCGGCCTTGTGCCGTCTTAAAGGCATAGCGAGTGAAGTTTTCAGCGGTCTTGATGTAGTACTGGTCGGCATTAGCCCAGTGGAGTTTGACCTCTTCGCCCTCGTAGGGCATGGCATACACGCCCTCTTTGTAGCGGCGCAGGGAGAGGAAGTCGCCGTCTTGGTAGTAGCGGCTGAAGAAGGTCAGCAAGTCGGAGTAAACCGTTTCTTCCATGCGCTCCAGGTCGGCGCCCTGTGCCAGTTCGGCTTTGAGGTGTTTGACTTTGTCGATGCTGTCGGGGTCCACGCCCAGGCTCTTGGCGCTTTTGATGGCCTCTTCCAGCGCCTGGCGCTTTTCAGCCAGACCGGCGGGCTGGAATTCTTCCAGCGTGGTGCGCAGGGTGGGCAGCAGGTCTTTGTCGAGAAAGCGCTCCACTTCGTCGCGCTTGGCGTTCATGATGCGGTAGATGCCAAAGTCCAGGTCGGCCTGGTCCATCTGGAACATTTCTTTCAGCTTGGCAATCAGCTGTTGGCGTTTGGTGTTGGGGGTGCTCATGGCCAATGTTCTCTTCAGGCGTAGGGGGTGAATGCGTTGCCATCGTCGGCCAGCAACTGCATGAGTTTGGGGTGAATGAATAGCTTTTCTTTGCCCGCCTGCACTTCGCGCAGCACGCCGATGGCAGCCAGCTCTTTCAAGTAACGCGAGGCGGACTGGCGCTGGGCAACGTTCTTCTCGACCAGGTTGCCAATGCGGCAATACGGCTGTTCAAAGATGACGTCCACCAGTTCGCGGGTGTAGATCTTGGGCAGGCGCGCACGCACATGGGCGGTGGTGTGTTCGGCCAGCGTGCGGATGGCGGCAATTTTGCCCGTGGTCCACTTCGCCGTTTCTTCCACGGCCTGTAGTATGAAGATGACCCACGGCTCCAGATTGCCGGTGCGAGTGGTGTCCAGCAGCAGGCGGTAGTAATCGGCCTTATGGGCAATGATGTGGCGGCTGAGGTAGAGGATCGGTAGCGTCAGCAACTCGGCCTGAATCAAAAACAGGATGTTGAGCACCCGACCCGTGCGGCCGTTGCCGTCAGCAAAGGGGTGAATGGCCTCAAACTGATAGTGGCCCACGGCCATACGGACCAAGGGATCCAGCTCGGTCTGGTTGTGCAAAAAGCGCTCCCAGTTGGCCAGCAGGTCGCGCAGGCAGGCTTCGCCTTCGGGCGGGGTGTAAATGACATCTCCCGTGCGGTCGTTGATGAGCTGGGTGCCGGGGGTGCGGCGAATGTCCAGGTCGGCCGCCTTGATGGTGCGGCAGACTTCCACGGCGGTGGCCGTGCACAGCGGGCGCGCGGCTAATGACTGGTAGCCCGCGTACAGCGCGGTGCGGTAGCGCAGTGCCTCTTTGGTTGCGGCGTTGGCCAGGTTGTCACCACCCTGGGCGTACTGAAACAGCTGGTCGGCGGTGGTGACGATGTTTTCAATTTCCGAGCTGTCCTTGGCTTCCAGCAGGGGAATGGTGTTGATCAGCATCGTCTGGTTCGGAATCAGCTCTGCCGCCTGCTTGAGCTCTGCCAGTGCCGCCCGCGCCGTGATGCATTGCTTGAGCACGGCCTTGGTCTCCAGGTCTGCCGCAGGCGGTAGCGGCGGCAGTTGGTTCCAGGGTTTGTCGGCTCGCCAAAGAGGTGGGAAATCAGTCATGTCGATGTTTTCTGCTTTTTTAAACATGAAACCAACATATGTCGATGCCATCGACATGTGCAAATAACGTGTCTACATTTTCTTATTTCATCGACACATTAGACCACGAACCAGCGAATGCTAAACAAGGATTGGCTGCGGCTGGCCCGGTGCAAGCGCTTTTCAAGTGCGGCGATCAGGGCATCGCGCCGGGCGTCAATTTCGTCCTCCACCGCAAAGATTTCTTGTCGTTGGCGGCGCTGCTCGGCTTCGGTCTTGCGGATGTCTTGCTGCAGGCGTTGGGCGTCTTCCATGCTCAGGGCCAGGCGCGCCTGGCGCTTCAGGCCCATGAGCTTGAGTTTGGTGTCTTTGAGCGCCTTTTCAGCTGAGGCAATACGGTCTTCTGCCCATGCGTCGAGTTTTTCGCGCTCTTGCTGGAAGAACTTGTCGTTCTGCTCCAGCGCGCGGCTGAGCGTGGCCTCCAATTGGCGCTGGGTGTTAGCCTGCAGGGCCTCCGGCACGATGCCCTGCACATCGGCGGTGGTGGCAGCCAGGTAAAACAGTCTTTCGCAGGACTCTTGGTCAAGCACCTCACCCGCATCGCTCATGGCGGTAAAGACCAGGTGCTCTTCATTCTGAAAGCTGTCCAGCTCCAGCAAGCTCAGTTGCAGCCACCCAGCCTGTCCGACAAGCCGCTCAATCATGCTGATGCGGGGCTTGTGTGAACCGTAGTGAAAGGTCAGTGCCTGCATGGGCGCAGCCACATTGCGGCCACAGTCCAGCACGTACTGCCCCAGCGGATGGGTGAGGCGATAGACGCGGGCATGTTCCGGCGCAACTTCACCCTTGCGGATCAGGCTATAGGCACCTGCGGGGGCTTGCGCCACGGGCGGGGTTTGAAGCTCGAAGGCAAGCGCGGCGTTGTCAAAACGGGCGTTGGCGGCGAGCACGTATTGGGTGAGCTGCCAGAAAAAGCGCGTGATGCGGTCCAACTGGCTTTCGGCGCGCTCTTTGTGGGTGCGCAGCAGGTCGTGGATGTCTGCATCAAAGTGTTCAAGCAGAAGCCGCTCGGTCTCTGCCATACGGGCTTGGATATCAGCCTCTAGCTCGGTGCGCAGTTGGGTAAAGGCGGCGTCGATTTCAGCGGGAGTGCGGCAGCGGTCGTAGATTTCGGCGATGCGGCGTTCGAAGTCGATGCCACTTTCAATCTGCCCCAACACCTCGTCAGATGCGCCAAACACGCCGTCGAACAGGTGGAATTTGTCTTGCAACAGCTCCAGCACCCGTTGGTCTGCAGCGTTGCGCTGGTTCAAAAAGTTGATGACCACCACGTCAAAGCGCTGGCCATAGCGGTGACAACGGCCGATGCGCTGCTCAACGCGCTGAGGGTTCCACGGCAGGTCGTAATTGATGACCAGTGAGCAGAACTGGAGGTTAACGCCCTCGGCAGCGGCTTCTGTGGCGATGAGGATTTCAGACTCGTCTCTGAAGTGATCAATCAAGGCGGTGCGGCGGTCTATTGCTGGCGAACCCGTTACGCGGTCACTGCCTGCGCATTGGGCAAGCCAGCGTTGGTAAATGCCGGTGGACGCTGGCCCTTGGTTGCCGCCGCTAAAGGTGGTGATCTTTCCTGCGTAGCCGTGGGCCTCCAGGAACCGGGCCAAGTAATCTTGCGTGCGACGAGACTCCGTGAAGATGACGGCCTTGCGTGCTGCGCCCATGGAGCCCATGCGCGCGAAGCCTTGCTCTACGGCAGACAACAAGGCATAGGACTTTCGGTCCTCGCGAATAGAGCGGGCGATGCGCAGATATTCGTCCAGCTCAGCCAGCTCTGAGCGCACCAGTGCGTAATCAATCGCCTGCTCGTTGCCGGACTCTGCAAGGTCCGCCTCGGCCTCTTCCAGCAAGTCGTCGTCCAGGTCGTCTTCGTCAATCAGCTGTTGAATCCACTCTTCATCAATGGTCTGCTTGTCCAGCAAGCGCTGCAGACGTGCGCGAATCGCCTCAAGGGTGGCGACAACGGCTTCCGTTGAGGACGCAAGCAGCTTGCGCAGGATCAGACCGACCAGGTGCTTTTGTCGGCTGGGAAAGCCGTAACTGAAGTCGCGCTGAAGGTAGGCAGAAATGAACTCGTAGAAGCGTAACTCGTCCTCTGAGGGAGAGAACGGCACGGTCAATGCATGACGCTGTGTGTAGGGAACGTACTCAAGCACGTCCCTGCGCAAGGTGCGTTTTACGAAAGGCTGCAGACGGCGGCGCAGGGACTGGATGTCGCCGTCTATGCTGCCGTAGAGCGAGCGAAAGCTGCGTTCGTCTCCAAATATTTCTTCGTCGATCAATGAAGTCAATCCATAGAGCTCCATCAGCGAGTTCTGCAGCGGTGTGGCCGTCAGCAGTAACTTCTTGCGCCCAGCAAGAGAGCGCTTGAGAGACTGACCCGTTTCATGGCTCTTGCGGTGGGAGTTGCGCAGTTTGTGGGCCTCGTCGATCACGACGATGTCCCAAGGCACGGCAGCGAGTTGCGCTTCCATGCGGGCGGCAAAGTGGATGGACATGACGCCGATGACGTCTCGGTCCAGTGGGTCGTATACGCCGCTTGCGCGCAAACGATGCCAGGTCCTCGCGTCCAACACTTCCGCGGGCAAGTTGAATTTCTCTGACAGTTCTTGAGCCCACTGCTTGCGCAACGCCGCCGGACAAATTACCAACAAGCGGCGCCGACGCTCGGCCCATAGTTGGCACAGCACCAGGGCGGCCTCAATGGTTTTACCTAAGCCGACTTCATCGGCCAGCACTACACCCTTGCTTAATGGGTTGTTCAGTGCAAAAAGGGCCGCGTCTATTTGGTGGGGATTGAGGTCGACGCTGGCATCAAAGAGCGATTGGGCAAGGCGGTCATCTTCAGAAGCAGCACGGCGGCGGGTGAGCTCCCACGCGAAGTATTTTGCGTGATGGGCTGTGATCCGATTCATCTGAACACTTATCGCGATGGTGTCTGGCATGTATTCCCCCTGTTATTTATTGATTCTAGGCGCGGGGCTGTTCTCGGAACTAACGGCACTGACATCATCCACGCCGAACACCGCGCCCTGGGCGCCGTGGTGCAGGCCTTCCGCCATGTGCTGGACAGCATCCAAACAGGCGCCAAGCAGCCCGACTTTGTGCTGCTGAACGCGCTGATCGAATACATCACCGAAGTGCCGGACAAGTTGCACCACCCCAAGGAAGACGAGGTGCTGTTCGTCAAGATTCTGGAAGTGGTGCCCGAAGCCGCAGCGCTGATCGCCAAGCTGCAGGACGACCACATCAAGGGCGAGCAAAGCACCCGCCATCTGCGCCAGGCGCTGCGGGCCTACCATGGCGCGGGAGCCACAGGCTTTGCCGAGTTCGAGGCCGTGGCCCTGCGCTATATCGACTCCACCTGGAAGCACATCAGCCTGGAAGAAAAAGAGCTGCTGCCTATGGCCGTGCAGCGCCTGGCACCCCAAGACTGGGCCGGCATCGACGCCGCCTTTGAAGCCAACAAAGACCCCTGGTCCGGCCCCACCGGCGAGTTCCGGGCGCTGTTCTCGAAGATCGTGAATTGGGTGCCGGCGCCGTATGGACTAGGCGCGGAATAAGCGTGCGACGCCAGCACATGCCAAAACCAGGTGGCGATGCGCCAACACGACCCAGTAGCCCGAGTCCACAAGGGAGCTGACCATCGACCCGTGCTTGCTGCGATGG
>Ga0316221_1002806_pt1 | contig 15041 bp, 12 predicted proteins | sample TBH18007metaG_FD_206003 | JGI IMG/M metagenome (GOLD analysis project Ga0316221, IMG submission 206003) | Freshwater microbial communities from Trout Bog Lake, Wisconsin, USA - TBH18007 | ecosystem: Environmental > Aquatic > Freshwater > Lake > Hypolimnion/Profundal zone | place: USA: Wisconsin... | reverse complement strand
TCCATAACACAAAACACGCAAAGCCATTCAGATGGACGAAAAGTGCTAATGCGATTTTGGCATCTGTTCAAAAGGCTAAAGATAGTCTTGCTATTACTGTAATGAACTAACCAAACAGGATACTAGTCAAGACGATCGAAGAGCAAACTCTCGTCTAATAACAGTCTTCAATCGTTTATATGAGCTTGAAACAAAACGCGAACCAAATCGTATAAACGACTTTCCTTTTCACTTTCTTTTTACTGGAGGAACTTATGATCGTTTATTTTTTGGTAACGAAAAATTGAATCTTCCCGCCCTTCCTGACGATGTTGCTGATTGGTTGAAAAATGCATGTGGTGTGACACGTCTAAGAAACACGACTGATGGCGGAGTCGTTATTCTCTCATATCTTATTTGTCAGCGCGAGTGTAGCATTATTTGGCCATTCTTAGCACCTAATGCCGCTCATTGGCAACGCAATGAAAACTTGGCACTCACAAGACTTTGCGACCAATGGCACGCAAAACGTCTTATGAACGTAGGGTCAGTAATGTCATGGTATTATACTGAAGCTGAACTTGATGCGAACAGAAACATTCAAAGCTGCCCACCAAAATTAAGCCTAGAAATAAAAGCAGGAGATACCATATCAGTTCCATTAGACAATCCAACTCATGAAAGAATATGGAGATCAGAAGAGTATCACCATGTTAAACTTGTAGACAATCGAAAAAAATTCGAAGCCATGACGATTGCTCTAATTGCCCATAATGAGATGAAAAATAGAATGGTTGAGTTTGCTGTTGATCATGAACACGAACTAAATCAGTTCGGAACGATCTTGGCGACTGGAACAACTGGTCGTGAAGTGTGTGCGGCAACTTCACGAGACATTACCAAGAAAATGGTTCGCCATCATTCTGGGCCAAAGGGTGGAGATATTGAAATTGCTACTGCAGTTTTGCTAGACCATTGCGATATAGTGATTTTTTTCGTTGATCCACTTAGTCCCCACCCTCATATAGATGATATACGTGTAGTATTTCAGGCATGCATGGTTTCTGATCGTGTAGTCATGATTACTAATGAAATGCATGCCAGAGAATTCATGTCTCGAGCGGTGCGCGGCAAAACAGAACTTATACTTCAAAAAAATCAATAGTTTGTTTAAAATGCTTGCTTTAAATCATACTGGACAAAATAATACATTTTGTCCAGTTTTGACTTTGTAAGTTTTTGGCATAGTGGGTATCTTCGCCACTTTTTTTTCTACCTGTTGGCCCACACGACGATCTCCTGTTTTAATTGAAGTGTCATACACTGCTAAATCCACCCCCAGCAGTCACCCCAAATTCCTGTGAGTGACCTTTCCTTTTCCCTTCATGCTTTCAAGCTTTCAAGCTCGCAGTAACCGCACTCTTGAACTCCTTCGATATCTTGAATACCGGCACCTCTTTTTCATCAACCATCACCTTTTCCCCCGTTCTCGGGTTGCGTGCCTGGCGCAGGTTCTTGTGCCGGATATTGAAGCTGCCGAAGCCTCTGATCTCAATGCGTTTCCTTGTTTTCAGCGAATCAATGATGCTGTCAAAGAGGCTGTTAACCGCTGATTCACTTTCATTGAGGGTCAAGCCGGTTTTCTGGGCAACGGTTCCAATCAGATCAGCTTTTGTTGTTGTCGTTTTCATGGTGTGTGTGGTTAAGTTGTGCATTCGTTATCAAGAAAGTGCAAGTTCATTCAGATAGCTCTTTATGGCATCATGCTTGCCAAGTCCAAGCTTTTTGTGTGTCCTGTATCGTATTGATTCCATGCCTCTGGTGGTGATGCCGGTAGTGTTGGCAATGGTACAGGTGTCGTAGTTCAGTTTGATAAAAAGGCAGATTTTCAATTCGCGCATGTTGAGGTTGGGATGTTTTTTCTGGAGTATGGATAAAAATGCAGCGTCGTTTTCTGTCAGTTCAATATTCATGCGTTTTTCCATGATATCGATATTGATCAGACGCAGGCAGGTATTGGTCATCTCCCTTTTCGTCTCGGTATCAATATCAAGCGCATAAATATCTACAAGCATGTCGCGCATTGTAGGAGTACTGCTCTTTTTGCTTACTGCATCCACTCTTGCAAGTTCCCTTTGGTTGTCAGCAAGTTTTTCCTTCAGCTCGACAATCATCCTTTCAAGTTCGGCAGGGGGAGCTTTGGCGATTTCAGCAACTTCTGCTACTGTATTCATGGCTTATCCTCGTTATAGTTAAAATAAAATCATCTCAGTATATATTGCGTGACAAAGTAAATTTACAGAATTGCAAAACGATATCATAAGTATAAATAATCAATCAGCCATAAAAATAGTGCAGGGCAAAGCAATTATTGACGTAGGCATTTTATCCGCGATTCTACGCCTTTTGCTGTAACCGGTAAAAATAGTTGAGGTTCTGGAAGATTTATTGAAAGAAAAGCCAGGCGGGTGCGTAGTAGTTAATAGGATACAGGAGAATGCCTGTTCCAAAAAAAATTATCAAACCATAAACTAACAGACACATGAAAAAGAATTTTATTGCTGGCGTTATCGTATCACTTGCTATCTCCGGAATCTTCGGTGGCGTTTCTTTCGCAGCTGACAAAGCAGCAGCAAAAGATGCAAAAGCTCCTGCAGCTGCCGCAGCTCCTGCAGCACTAGCAGCCGATGCAAAAGCTGAAGCAAAGCCGGAAGTAAAGGCAGAGAAGAAAGTTGCAAAGAAAGCTAAAAAGGCAAAGAAAGTTTCAAAGAAAGCAGCTAAGAAAGTTGAAGCAGCAGCACCTGAAGCAAAGTAAGCTTTCCGCTCCTTGACAAGACCGATATATATTGATGGCTCGTGATGCATAGGATGGGGAGTAGATGATATAAAAGCTGTCGGTATTATTAACAGAAAAGCCCCTTCGCAAGTTGGGGCTTTTTTTATAAGCATTGGCAGGTGTGTAATATTTTACCCTGGGTCAGGATTGTTTGAAAGAAAGTGCAACGGCCTGCGTATTAGTAATAGGAAGCAAAATAATCTGTCTTCCAGGTAACTAAATAAACTCCATATACTGACTCAAATGAAAAAGAATCTGATCGCTGGCATTATCGTTTCACTCGCAATGACCGGAATTTTTGGTGGCGTTTCTTACGCCGCTGACACAAAGGCAGAAGTAAAGACTGAAGCAAGAATCGAAGCAAAAGCCGAAAAGAAAGCTGAGATCAAAGAAGAGAACAAAGCTGATAAGAAGGCTGAGAAGAAAGCTCGTCATGAGGCGAAGAAAGCAAGACACAGAGCAAAACACGAGGCAAAAAAGGCAAGACACGAAGCCAAGAAAGCAAGACACGAAGCAAGGCACGCAGAGAAAAGAGCTGAAAAAAAGGCTGAAGCGAAAGCAGAAGCAGGCAAGTAAGATTGACACTGCTGTAAAAAGATCGATAGTATTGAAAAGAAAAGCTCCTTCGCAAGAGGGAGCTTTTCTCATTTCTGATGGTTATCGCCGATGGTACCTTAGTCAGCAAACGGATTGGCAATATTTTCTGCAGGTTTGATGCTGATTTTGTCCGGTAGGTCGCCTTCTTTCATCTTGGCAATAATATCGTTGAACAGCGCCTGCAGGGTTTCAGCATATGCAAGGCCTTCCTTGTCTCGGGTGATGTCAATGCTTCCGTATAGGGAAATGCGATCCACCCGGTTCTCTACAGTCAGTTCTCCTATGCTTAGCGAGTCTGTTTCATTGGCAAATGGGACGACATTTGCTGCTTTCTTTTTCATCGTGCCTCTTTTGAATTAATATACTCGATTATTCCGCCATACCTCAGTAATTCGATCTGGAACGATAAGGTTTTGGCTTGGGCAGGTCGAGTTTCAGCTGTTTGACTGAAGCTGGCAGTTTCGGAAAAAAGTTAATGCCAGCCAATTTCTCCAATTCGCTGATGCTCAGTGTCTGCAGTTCTTCAGCGTCTTCATTTTTAACATAGTATGCAGCACCCCTGTTCTGTTTAGGATCAAATACCAGTTTGTAAACATGTGTTGGAACCAAAACCCTGCCATTCAGTCGAGTGATATTGTTTCCCAGGTAGAGCGGTCCAGTAATGACATAGAGTTCGCCGGTATTGAGAGCAAGCGTTCTTATTGCAGACTCAATGCCTTCCCATACAATGGTGTTTAGTTTGTGGTTCTGGGGTATCATGTTGGCCAGGCTGAAGCATTGCTGCCGTGCGCTTCTGTTTGGCATATCGGCGCTTGGTGCCATGTGCCCGCGATCGAAACCAGATCGGGCATAATCGCTCAATTCAGCTCTTTCATTGGAAGGAAGTTCACCTTCGGGATGAAAGGCTGCTCGTCCTTTCAATTCCCTTGCATCCAAAATACTTTCACGAGTAAGATGTTCAGCAGACCAGAGAGGAGTACGAGATATCCCGGAGTGCATCACAGCGAAGTTATCGTAACCTAATTCACGGGCACTTTTTGCAAGCGAGGCTTTTAAAATATCCGGAGCAACTCCGTTCAGATACTGCGAAGGGCAAGCTGTTGTTGCCGCCGATACGGTCTGAGCGGTAGATGCAATCAACAACATGAGGAGGGTAACTATCCATGAGCTCCCCTTGTGCATGTATTTTTTCATGTAAGGTATAGTTGTGTTATTGGATTAGCTCTTTTTCAGGCAGCGTACTGCAGCTGTTTTGATAGTTCAGCAGCTTTGCTTTTTTTCTTAGCGGCACAGCCATCACCCTGAAAGTGCTCTGCATGGGAAGTAAGACGGCTCTCTAAGAATAGAATAGCAAAATTGGCGAAGAGGTATCTTTTCATGAAGGAAAAAATTTTGAGATTTCCGGGAAGAAGTGTTGCTGTAATATTATAAAAATAAACGACCTAAGCTACTATAGTAATTGGAAAAGAGGCCTATATTGAGTGGGTATTCTGTAATCCTGGCAAGGGGCACATAGCGCCCTACTTGTTACAAGCGGATGCTTTCCGTAAACTCGGACTATGCACCTAAAAGCGTGTTGTACATGTTTGGCTTGCAGCCAGCCGAAGGGGAAATGGCCCGTTTTACCAACTTCAGAATACTTGTTTGTATATCAAACTTTTCTACTTCTGTAATTGAAAATTTTATGGACGGTTAGCCTTTGTTTTCGCTGTTTCAGTAGTTGTTTTTACCTTCAGCAGTTCCGCTATATTGGACAATGTTTCATTGAGAATTTCAGCATCAGTTTTTCTATCTTTTTCTGTTAAGGGATCAAATAGAATTGGCTTCTGAAATTTGTGTGACAACACACCTATTCTGATACATAATGCGAGTAAAATTACATATACCGACCAAATTCCCCATATCATTGTAGGGTCAACATTGAGTATTTTGGCTGCATTTACAGGTAAAAATGGTTTTACATCATAGGGTGTTTGCATATACAGAACCACAACGTAAACTATCGGATGAAAAATAAGTAGGGTGCGCATTATGAGTGACTGTACTTTTGGCAAGAATCCATTTTCATATTTCGAAAGCATCCAAGGGAAATGGCCAACCTTCATTGCTGCATCCTGATTGTTGATATATTGGGTACCCTCAAGCGCTGATCTCATAAAAGACTCAGCAACGCTCATAATGCCAATTGATAAAAAAACGGCAAGTACAACGAGGATAATATAATGTGATTGATCAGAGGTGAAATCAGAAAATAATGGCAGCTTTATTTCCTTAGGTTTTAAGATTCCTATCAATAAGCAAATGCCCGCGAAACTCAGTGTTATGTTATGAAGTTTTCTTGCACCTTTAAGGTTTTCAATGATAGCCTCAGGGTTAGAACTATGCATAGAATTACCACGCGGGGTTAGTTTCATTAATGCTGCGCTGTCAGTTTCAGAGCAATAAATACCATTTACTCCTTTGTCGCATCCGTATATTTTTCCTGAACGAATTGCGTGTTTATTTATAACGCATTTACTGAGGATTGCCCCACTGAGGTTTGCATTGCTGAGGTTTGCCCCGCTTAGGTCTGCCACACTGAGGTCTGCCTTTCTGAGGTCTGCCTTTCTGAGGTTTGCCTCGCTGAAGTCTGCCCTGCTGAGGTCTGCCTCGCTGAAGTCTGCCCTGCTGAGGTCTGCCCCGCTGAGGTCTGCCCCGCTGAGGTCTGCCCCGCTGAGGTTTGCCCCGCTTAGGTCTGCCACACTGAGGTCTGCCTTTCTGAGGTCTGCCTTTCTGAGGTCTGCCTTTCTGAGGTTTGCCTCGCTGAAGTCTGCCCTGCTGAGGTCTGCCCCGCTGAGGTCTGCCCCGCTGAGGTCTGCCACACTGAGGTCTGCCCCGCTTAGGTCTGCCCCGCTGAGGTTTGCATTGCTGAGGTTTGCCTCGCTGAGGTTTGCCCCGCTGAGGATTGCTTCTCTGAGGATTGCCTGGCTGAGGATTGCCCTGCTGAGGATTGCCTCGTTGAGGTCTGCCCCGCTGAGGTCTGCCCCGCTGAGGATTGCCCCACTGAGGTCTGCCTTTCTGAGGATTGCCTGGCTGAGGATTGCCCTGCTGAGGATTGCCTCGTTGAGTTTTGCGCTACTGAGGTCTGCCCCGCTGAGGTCTGCCACACTGAGGTCTGCCCCGCTTAGGTCTGCCCCGCTGAGGTTTGCATTGCTGAGGTTTGCCTCGCTGAGGTTTGCCCCGCTGAGGATTGCTTCTCTGAGGATTGCCTGGCTGAGGATTGCCCTGCTGAGGATTGCCTCGTTGAGGTCTGCCCCGCTGAGGTCTGCCCCGCTGAGGATTGCCCCACTGAGGTCTGCCTTTCTGAGGATTGCCTGGCTGAGGATTGCCCTGCTGAGGATTGCCTCGTTGAGTTTTGCGCTACTGAGGTCTGCCCCGCTGAGGTCTGCCCCGCTGAGGATTGCCCCACTGAGGTTTGCCTCTCTGAGGTCTGCTTTAACATCTGGATGTGCCTTTCGAACTTCGTTCCATTCTTTTATTGACCTAAGAAGCAGTTCAACGGTTAGCATGGCTCTCTTTTTATTGGTTTGCTTTCTGCGTTGTTTGTCGTCTCTATGATGCCTTGGAATACTTTTCTCCATTCCGTTATTGATCCGTTATCCAATGTCCGCGACTCGGAATTAACAGATATAGAGGTAAAGATTCTTTTTCGGTAGGAAGGGCCAGTTCATCATGATAACATGACGTAATATATCGAAATATTTTGCTCTGAATAAGGAGTCAGCGTTTTGCTTGCTTCTTTTTCAATTGATAAAAGCATAAAAGCTGACAAGAACGCATTGCCCCCGCCCCTCCGCTACGCTCCGTGCCTCGCTGCCTCACTGCCGCGCCAATTCGCAGAGCGCGCCAATCGCCAGCGGCGTGCTACCGCCCGCGGGTGCAAAAGCAAATCAGCTCAATGCTATGCTGCTCTGCAGTTGAAGAGCTTTGCCGGAGTGTCACCATACCTTTATATCTGCTATCCTGAATCTTCAGTAGTCGGAGCAAAGGGCCCATAGCGCCATGCTTACAACTCACTGATGTTCGCCGCAAGCACGGCACTATGTGCCCAAGAGGCCATTCAGCCAGCTCAGCACTTGCCAGGCGCCGCACTCCGCCTTGAAGGGCTCCGTTTGCGCAGCTTTGCTTTCGCTATTCCCTGCACCAGCCCGCATTCGCACGTATCTGCATTTGGCGCTTGTTGGCGTCTGGTCTGGCGCCTGGCGTTGCATATCTGCACATTTGGCGGCAAATCATGCGGTATGGCGAATGCACTATGCTGGCGTGACATCAGCGCTTGGCGGTGCCCATCGGTATGGGGAGTATTGGAGTGTCATCGAACCTTTTACAATTCATGGCACCCGGTTTTGCTGCGAGGTGGCTGCGAGTCTGCTATTGCATCGAGCGAATCCTTAACCGGCAGAATGAGCTTCGATAGATCGTTCCGCATCGCTTGCACTGCCTCCATGTCACGCCATTTGCAAGAAGAGAAGGCCAAATGTCGCGCCAGTGGTAGGCGGCAGCGCAACCCATGCTGGAGGTAACCGGCAGTCTGATGCTTCGATAGTTCGTATCGTGAGACGACATCCTGCATTGCAATTCGGCGGCAGCAAAATCCGGTGCATTTTAACACTGCGCGCATTCGCTTGCTGACCTGAGCACACTGGCATTGGCAGCTGCTATACTGCAAGAGCGTGCATCGCTTTTTGCCTACGGGGCGTGTCATCAGTGCCTGGCGGTTCCCAGCGGTATGGGGAGTATTGGAGTGTCATCAAACCTTTTACAATTCATGGCACCCGCTTGCACTGCCGCCCTCACCTGCATTCCGCTTTGTCCGCAGTCGCTAAAGAACCTGCACACACTCCGCACTGCTGCCGCAAAGTTGAAGAGCAGCAGCAATTCCGCGTGTGCGCAGGCAAAGACCGCGCCTGCTGACAAAACTCCATTCCGGTTCGGTCGCAGAGTGCAGCACAAGCCGGTGCATTTTATATCTGCGCACTCCGTTTGCTGACCTGGTGCATTGCATTGGCTGCTGCAATACGCAGGAGCATTGACAGAAGAGCGTGCATTGGCGGCTTGCATTGGCGGCAGGTCAGCAGCGCTTGGCGTTGCTTGTACGGCACTATGGTGGCAGGGCAGGCGGTATGGCGAATGCACAATGCTGGAGTGTCATCATTACCTTTTTCAATCCTGTCGGCAACATTTTGCGTTTTACCTGGCATTGGCAGCCTCAGCAAATCGCAAATCAACAAAGCGCGAATTGCTCCGGCGGGCAGCGACGGGACATTGGCGGCAGGACGCTCATTGGTAGTGGTACCATGCACCCGGTTGCACAGCCCCCCTCCGCTCATGCCGCTTTGCCTCAGGCGCTAAAGAACCTTCACCCACTCAACCTGCTGCTGTAACGTATGGTGCAAGGCTGAAGGTATGGCGGTGGGCAGCAGGTCGAGTGTGTTCAGGCAAAGACCGCGCCTGTGGACTACAGCTTCATGACGCTTCGGTTGGCCGCACAACCCGGCGCATTTGGTATCTGAGCGGCTTCGCTTGGCGTGTTTGAAATGGCGCTTGGCGGTGCAGTCATGCAGAGCTGTGGCGGAGGAGCGGCGCATTGGCAAAGAATTAATCATGGCCCTTCGGGCACTATATATTGCGGGCCTCCACCTCAGTGATTAATTTTATAGCTCCCTGTATGCACTTCGGTGTCGGCCCTTCGTGCAGGCGGTCATGTCAGCAGCGCTCGGCGTCCTTTGTACTGCACCCTGGGGGCAGGGCAGGCGGCACGGGCGAATGCAGAATCAGCTCAGCGACAAGCCTGCACTGTCACGATGCTTGTGGAGGCAGAAGAAATCAAGCAACCCGCCAGCGCATATGAAGATCGCTAAAGAGCCCGAAGTGAGTACACATGCGGCTCTTTGCGGCAAGAGCAGCCGGTTTATGAATACAACCACCCGCTGCAGCGAATCGGCAGTGCTTGGCGGTGCCCGGCAAAAGAGATTTGGCGTGAGAACTTGGCATTAGCAGCAAGAGGCGCGGGAGTCAGATAAAGCGGTACCTCAGATAGCGACTCTTTTTTAATTTCCAACTTCTGTAACGACATATTTATGGATGTTCAGGCTTTTGAATGCCTTTCTCGATTAGTGTTCTCATGAGAGTTCTAGTGCTTTCTGTGCATTTTGATATTTCCTGCAGAGCAGCAAGGCGAACCCATTTGAGCGCTTCTGCATAGTTTTTTTGCACTCCTAGGTCATTCGCGTACATCGCCCCGAGATAGAATTGAGCCTGTGTATTCCCCTGCAGAGCGGCAAGGCGAACCCATTTGAATGCTTCTGCATAGTTTTGTGGGGTTCCTTGGCCATTCACGTACATCGCCCCGAGATAGAGCTGAGCCTGTGCATTCCCCTGCAGAGCTGCAAGACGAACCCATTTGAATGCTTCTGCATAGTTTTGTGGTGTTCCTTGGCCATTCGCGTACATCGCCCCGAGATTGCACTGAGCGCCTGCAAGCCCTTGATTGGCTGCAAGGTGAAACCATTTGAATGCTTCTGCATCATTTTGTGGTGTTCCTTGGCCATTCGCGTACATCGCACCGAGATTAAACTGAGCGTCTGCTAATCCTTGATTGGCTGCTAGGCGAACCCATTTGAATGCTTCTGGATAGCTTTGCGGCACTCCTTGGCCTTTCGCGAGCAGCAACCCGAGATTAAACTGAGCCTGTGCGTTCCACTGCAGAGCGGCAAGATGAAACCATTTGAGCGCTTCTGAATAGCTTTGCGGCACTCCTAGGCCATTCGCGTACATCGCCCCGAGATAGAGCTGAGCCTGTACATTCCCCTGCTGAGCGGCAAGGCGAACCCATTTGAGCGCTTCTGCATAGTTTTTCGGCACTCCTAGGCCATCGTGGTACATCGCCCCGAGACAGAGCTGAGCCTGTGCATTCCCCTGCAGAGCGGCAAGGTGAAACCATTTGAATGCTTCTGCATAGTTTTTCGGCACTCCTTGGCCTTTCGCGTGCAGCAACCCGAGATTAAACTGAGCACCTGCGTCTCCCTGTGCCGCAGTTCTGCTCCATTCAGTTATTCGCTTGGGTGTAAGCGTTTCACTGAAGCCCTTGAATGGTGACAGTAAAAGTATCGCTGTCAGTATACCGATGAAAATGTGTTTCATAAAGGAAGGTTTATGTTATCGGTTATGCTCAAAACCACATATTTTAGTTCCCTTATTTCAATGTCCGCTATTGCTATTTATCTGTCATAAACCAAAATATTTTATATCAGTAAGATATTCCTCGATAAATGTTGATCACGAAGGGATCGTCATGTTAGTGTGATTATATGTCTTAATATACCTCATATTGCGCACTGAATCATGTGCCTGAGGTTTGCTTGTTGCATTTTCGAATGACAAAAACCTAAAGTCTTCCAGGAAAGTCGCTCCTGCCCTAAGTACTTCTCTCTAAGCTCCGTGCCACGCTGCCTGCATGTCGCAAGAGCCGAGCGCCAATCGCCAGCGGTGTGCTTGCGCCCGCAGGGGGCAAGGAGCCAATCAGCTCAGCGCTATGCTGCTCTGCAGTAGAAGAGCTTTGCGGGAGTGTCACCTTATCTTTGTATCTGTTATCCTGAATTTGGCAAAGAGCCCATAGCGCCATGTTTGCCACTCACTGATGTTCGCCACAAGCACGGCACCATGTACCTAAGAGGCCATTCGGCCAGCTCAGCACTGCCAAAGCGCTGCACTCCGCCCTGACGTGCTCCATTTGCACAGCCCAATCGCCTGCCTGCAACTTTCTAGCCGCACAGCATAATCTTAAAGAATTGAAGCAAAGGTTTTCCTGCTCCGGATCCTTCAGTTAGCATCGACTTGAGTTGCGCATCAACATTTGCAAGGCATTGAGTCAATAGGCTCAAATGAGCGACCAAGTTGGCACTTATAATCGGGCTCATTGAATCAGAGTCAGGGAAAGATAATGGCTTGGCACTTTTCCGATTTTACCTCATGCGAAGTTGAATGTGCGAGTTCCGATTTTCTTTGCTCTTTGAGGACGCATATCCCTGTCATAGAGGTTGATGGGTTTAACACGGGTTAAGCGGGAGTAACTCGACCATGCTATACGACGATCTGCTTCAGTGCATTGTTGTCGATTTTATTTAATAACATCATGAACAATTAAATATGCCACAAGAAGCAAAAGAATAAGAATAAAACCACCTCGGGCCAAGACGGCTTTCTTTTCATCCTCGTTAAGTTCATCAAGTTTTTTCCCCTCGGTTTTTGACATTAGAGGATCAATATTGAGGTATTTCCATAGGCATACTCCGCTTTTTAGTACTTTTATCCCTATAATGCACAGAATGACAGAAGTAACAATCCCCATTATGATGTTTATGAAAGGTATCGGATTATTCAAGAACAGGGGGAATAACAATAAAATGAGGGCGGAAATCACCACACCTATACCGACAAGTATTAATAAGATAGATCCAAACCTGTTAAACATAATATCTCTGGATACTCCAACAATGAAATTCAGCAGTTGGAGAGATTCTTGTTAATGGTTAGCATGACGCTCACATTGAGCGCGCTGTTTGAGCAATCTTATACTGTAGTTTCGTCCCACTAGTTCCCGGAGACATCTATATCTTGGCGCCTAACGACTCCGTATGAAAGTTCAAATGGCTGACTCGCGGCAATAACTGCCTCCCCGCCACTTAACGATGATTGTCGGGTAATGTTCCATTCTGTGTTTTCGACTTTATTAGCATTTTTTTTGGAATTTCTTTTTTCGTATCAAACTGTATTGCAAATATCAGTCTGTAGGTTCAGGGGGTTACCTTAAATGTGAACTCGCCATTTTGGTTAGTTTTTGCCACGACAGCGAGATATGGTTCTTACTTTATTATGCCTAATGTCCATAACTCCACTTTCACGGATTCAAGTGATTTGTTGAGGTCCTAGCGGAATATTTTGCCCTCGATTGTGCTTGGCGTACTTAGAAAAAAGGAATATGCTGCACCGCAGACAAACATCAATACTAAGCCCTAGAAGTATTTCATTTGGGCGTTCTCCTCATCTCGCCAAAATTGTTTTGACTGATCTTCATAAATTTAAAAAAAACAGACAGTTCCTTTCTGTATAAGACCCTAGATGCCGCCCAACGGCAATCTACAGTGCAGATTTGATAAGTAGCCTTGTTACATTTGCGTGTCCAGTTCTAACAGCCTTTGTCAGCACAGTCTTTCTCATCGTCTCCCTTGCTTCAACCGCAGTGAAGTGTAACCCAACTGTAGACAAAAAGAGGTTGTGTTTAAGTTGGTAACCTACCCTGTTCACGAAGAAAAAAGATAATACTTATATTGAAAAATTAAATAACTGTTCCATTTAAATATTATAATAAAAAAACTTTTTGCATTCGCCTTCAGCTGCATCCCCGCTCATCCCTGCAAGCGCTGCACACCAGCCCTAAAGTGCTTCGTTAGCGCTGCATTGCTTCACTGTTCGAGGCACGGCAACAGTCTGCAGCCGCAGTCGGTTGCTCTCGCTGCAGCACGTCTGCATTCGCACCCAGTTGCATGACGCTCATCCCTGCAAGCGCTGCACACCAGCCCTGACGGGCTTCGTTACCGCTGCAGTGCTTCGCTGTTTGTGGCACGGCAACAGCCTGCATCCGCAGCCGGTTGCGCCACGTGCAGCAAGCCTGCATCCGCAGCCAGCTGCATCTCGCAGCAGTCCGCATTCGCGCCCAGCTGGACCACTCGCAGTGGCCTGCATCCGCATCCAACCGCGACCGCTTTTGCCGCCGACTGACCCGCTTCAGCCGCATTGCTTTTGCTGCTCATTCTACTTGCGTATCCAAAAAAACGACAGCACCCAGCAAAGCCTGACCTGCCCCCGGCCCTCCGCTTCGCTTCAGGCCTCGCTGCCTGCATGCTGCGCAAATCGAAGAGCGCAGCAATCGGCAGCGGCGGGCTGGCGCCCGCGGGGGCAATAGAAAATCTGCTCGCTGCTCGCTTTTTCCCATTCCGCTGGAAGCTTGCAAGAGCTTGCGGCTTGCTTGCTGGCTTCTGCTCCCTGCATGCCTGTGTTGGCTGGTGCTGCCTTGGCTTCCGCTGCCTTCGGGGAGTGACAACTGACCTTGGCGGCTTGCCTGCTTGCCTCTTGCCTTGTCTTCTGCTCGTTGCCTGCCTGCTTGCACTGGCGGGAGGGCTTGCATTGGCGGCGGCGGCTTGCTTTGCGGGATGGCGGCTGGTTGGAGCGCGACACAACGGACATTGGCAATGCTGTCGGACGGAAGAGTATTGGAGTGACAACAAACCTTTTACAATCTATGGCACCCGATTGTGCTGCAAGGTGGCTGAGAGTCTTCTGTTGCATGGAAAGTATCGTAACCGTCAGTATGAGCTTCGAACGATGGCCGCAATGCTTGCACTGCCTCGGTGGCACAACATTTGCAAAAAGAAAAGGCCAAATGTGGCGCCAGTCGTAAGGCAGCTCAACCATTGCTTTCCTTGGCCCGATGTCCGCATCCTTATCGAACGCATTGCAGCTGCTTTTATCTCGTATTCAGGTGAAGGGCATTCCAACCAGGCGCATTTCAGGTCTCCGCGCCAGGGCTTGGGTGTGAGTCAGGTGGCTGAAGGGGCTGCTTTTTGCGGCTTGCTTGCTTGCTTTCCCCGGCGTTTGCTTGTGGTAGCGGGCGTTTATCTCTCCCCGCAGCATCGTAAGGTATGTCAAGGCGTCAGGTTGGGATGCATCAGATTTTGTTGCTTCACGTGTCCCGGTGCAGGGCAGCTGCATCACCGGCGTCCTTGCTTCGGGCGAACGTTCCGCAAAGGTTGATCTGCCTCGGTGGCACAACATTTGCAAAAAGAGAAGGCCAAATGTGGCGCCAGTCGTAAGGCAGCTCAACCATTGCTTTCCTTGGCCCGATGTCCGCATCCTTATCGAACGCATTGCAGCTGCTTTTATCTCGTATTCAGGTGAAGGGCATTCCAACCAGGCGCATTTCAGGTCTCCGCGCCAGGGCTTGGGTGTGAGTCAGGTGGCTGAAGGGGCTGCTTTTTGCGGCTTGCTTGCTTGCTTTCCCCGGCGTTTGCTTGTGGTAGCGGGCGTTTATCTCTCCCCGCAGCATCGTAAGGTATGTCAAGGCGTCAGGTTGGGATGCATCAGATTTTGTTGCTTCACGTGTCCCGGTGCAGGGCAGCTGCATCACCGGCGTCCTTGCTTCGGGCGAACGTTCCGCAAAGGTTGATCTGCCTCGGTGGCACAACATTTGCAAAAAGAGAAGGCCAAATGTGGCGCCAGTCGTAAGGCAGCTCAACCATTGCTTTCCTTGGCCCGATGTCCGCATCCTTATCGAACGCATTGCAGCTGCTTTTATCTCGTATTCAGGTGAAGGGCATTCCAACCAGGCGCATTTCAGGTCTCCGCGCCAGGGCTTGGGTGTGAGTCAGGTGGCTGAAGGGGCTGCTTTTTGCGGCTTGCTTGCTTGCTTTCCCCGGCGTTTGCTTGTGGTACCTGCAACTTCTCTTGTCCCGGCGGCCAGAAGATTCAAAGCACCAGATTGGGCTGCGTGGTGGCTGAGAGTCTTGTATTTCATGGAAAGCATCTGTAACCG
>Ga0316221_1002781_pt1 | contig 15173 bp, 9 predicted proteins | sample TBH18007metaG_FD_206003 | JGI IMG/M metagenome (GOLD analysis project Ga0316221, IMG submission 206003) | Freshwater microbial communities from Trout Bog Lake, Wisconsin, USA - TBH18007 | ecosystem: Environmental > Aquatic > Freshwater > Lake > Hypolimnion/Profundal zone | place: USA: Wisconsin... | reverse complement strand
CTCTGGCAGGTGATGCCGATAAAACCAAAGCCCATGTCGGTCAGATCGTCCACGCGGACAAGGAATTCGTTTACCAACAGGTCGGCAAATCGTTTGTCAGGCATGACCGCTCGAACTTCGATCAAATGAACGGAGTTGGAGTGAATTGCAGCATTGACTACGACGGAGACAGAGCTGTCGTCGCAGGTTTTGCGATCAAGACGAGCAGGTCGCTGAGTCGGTAAAATTTTAGCCGCTAAAAACGAATTCACAGGCATTGCTGTTTTTAGCGCAACGAAACCCAAAGTGCCACGCCTGCTGCTGCCAAGGTGAGACAGGAAGCAAGAAGATTGAGCATCCCAACCCGGCTGGCATGGTGGAGGGTAGGGGTGACTGCAGCGTCCATTTCAGCACGCATCGCAGCAGCCATGGTCTTGACGCTCTCTTTCATTTCCCTTCCCATCGCCTCCTTGCTGGCAGATAAAGCGGCGTTCAAGATCCGTTCAGACTTGGCCTTGGCATCATTGCCCCAGCGCAAAGCCAAGCCTTCGAGCTCTTCCTTGTATTGATCGAGCTGCACTTGCTGGGCTTTTGTACTTTCCTGCATCAGGCGGTTGTTGATTGTCTGCAAAACAAGTATCGGGTCGTCACGCGAGACAGCGATCCCATGTTTCACCGCAATCTCTTTGATCAGCTCTTCTACAGGATCTGTCATTACAGCACCGCTGCGTTGTCGAGTTGTCCAAAGAGTTGCGACTTCACCAGTTTGAGGCGTTGCCTGGTCATGATCGACTTGGAGGGCATTGCAAGTGCTTCGTCGAACGTCAAACGCTCTTGCAACATTTCAGCAAAATCGCGGCCATAGGTTTCCTCTTTCAGCGCCGGCATATGGATGATTGCTGTCACTCGGGATTTGTTCGATGTGTATGCTTTCATTTGTTCAAAGGACTTGCCCTCATGTTCAATCGGTCCCCAGTAGGGGTTGAGCCATACCACGAACAAACACTCTGCAGGAAATTGACTGGTTAGTTGCGCAAAGCCGCTCACGGTGTCTAGTAGTGCCTGGCTGCCCGTGATGACGGTGTGCACCACCAGTTCATGGCCCATCTCCTTGAGCAAGGCGGGAACCTGATTGCTGATGAGATAGTGCGAGAGAGGCACAAAGGAGCTAGCCCCGTTATCGATGATGACATCTTCCTTTACTGCCGCAATCATTTCTATCAAGGCGTCGAAATTCCGTGTGTTGATTTCGTCGCCATCCATGATGTTCAATCTGCGGACGTTGAGGGCCTTGTAGCCGTCAAAGGTGGCATTGACTGGGTCGGTGTCAATGCACAGCGGCAGATTTCTTTTGCTCGCCTTGTACTGGGCGAGCACTGCGGCAATCACGGACTTGCCGACACCGCCCTTGCCTTGTAAAACGATATGAATTTTGGCCATCAGATTAAGTCCTCTTTTTTGGGTGATGCGTCATAGGTGAAGCCGCGCAATTGGGGCACTTCGCTCTTTTTGGCTTCCGGGCTACGGGACTCCGGGATTGGCGGTGTGATCTGCAAGACAGCGTCTGATGGCGTGCTTGCTGTCATTGGTGGGGACAGGATCAAACGATTGGTGTAACGACGAAAGGCCTGGTATGAGTAGGCGATCTTCCCCTCGGCGTGAAGAGTTTTCCAAATAATTTTGACGTGCCAACCGTCTTCAAGTGCCTTCTTGATGTCTTCGCGCAATGCCAGGAATGTCGCCCGGTTCTTGTCGTTAACGGAGGGCTCCTTCTTGACCGTCTGGGCTGCGATACGTTCGGAAAGGTTCAATGCCATATGGTCACCGCGCGTTGCTACATCTGTTGCTGCGACGATCTTGCGCCGTTCTTTTTTTAGCGTAATTGCTGTTCCAGTGTTGTTGTGGCGTTGTTTCCATTGGATCGATCTATCGTTGGGCTGTTGTAGATTAGTATATCGAAAAATCATCGTAAAGAAACGGATATATCCGTTATACTTTTGGCGTAAGAACGGTCGAAGACCGGGCAGGACAGGTGAAGTTAGCTAACCGGCAGGCCGGTTATCTCTCTTCACTTCCCCTTTATTCGCACTTCGTGCTCAACGGGGTTCCTGCTCTGCGAGGCCGGACGGCTGCCGCCGTCATCCTCATGATTTGCAGTCGCATCACGGAGACATTCGATGGTCCAGGAAAGTACTCAGCCCACCCGCAAAGAGCGTCAGTTACGCGTTCCCGTATTGCCTCAGGAGGAAGCGAGCATCAAAAGAATGGCAGCGGCCACAGGCCTGCCAGTTGCTGCTTACTTGCGTAACCTCGGCTTGGGATACCAGGTTCCGGGTGTGCTCGACAACAAGCGGGTCGAGGAACTGGCGCGCATCAATGGTGATTTAGGCCGCCTTGGTGGGCTGTTAAAGCTGTGGCTGACCAATGACCGGCGCACTGCGCGGTTTGGAGAAGCCACTATTTATGCCTTGCTTTCCAAAATCGAGGCTACCCAGGATCAGATGCATGAGGTCATGCGCGCCGTTGTTTTGAGTGGGCCAAAAGGCTAAAACTTTAGCGGCTAAAATTTTTTCCTCGTACGCAAGTGATCACCAAACAAGTGCCCATGAACTCCGTGGGCAAAAGTGACTTCGGTGGCTTGGTCCGGTATCTCACGGATGCGCAGGGCAAAAACGAACGCGTGGGTGCTGTTCTTGTGACGAATTGCCACAGTGACAACTGGCGCTTTGCAATCACCGAAGTCCTCAACACCCAGGCCCAAAATACCCGATCTGTCTCGGACAAGACCTACCACTTGATCGTCAGCTTTCGGGCGGGCGAACAGCTGGAAGAGGCGACTTTGAGGGCCATTGAAGCGCGCATATGCGACGGACTCGGCTACGGCGAACATCAGCGAGTTAGTGTGATGCATCACGACACCGACAACCTGCACTTCCATATTGCCATCAACAAAATTCACCCGAAGCGCTACACGCTTCATGACCCGTACCGCGATTACCGGATACGTGATCAGCTCTGCAGACAGTTAGAGCGCGAATACGGTCTTGAGGTCGATAACCACCAGGTGCAAAAGACGGGTAGCGAGAACCGGGCGGCCGATATGGAGCACCATGCGGGCATTCAAAGCCTCCTGGGCTGGATCCAGCGGGGCTGCGGTGAACAAGTCAAAAGCGCGCAGAGCTGGGCCGATTTGCATGCTGTCTTGCACAGTAACGGATTGGAACTTCTTGAACGCGGCAACGGGCTGGTGATCGTGAACGGCGAAGGTCTTGGCGTAAAGGCGAGTTCCGTTGCGAGGGACCTTTCAAAGACAAAACTAGAGCAGCGCCTTGGTACATTTGAGGCGCGGCTGCCGGGGCCGGCCTGGACAGTCGTCAATCAGGCAGCGCAGGCCAAGCGCGTGCAATCGCCACCGGTTGGCAAGGTCGGCAACATACCACCCCCTCGCAGTCAAAACCGGCATCACACCCTCTCGCAGCTTGCGTCGATCCAGATTGACAGCGGACGGCGGTATGAGGCCCAGCCGACACGTTCTCGAATCAATACCAATGAGCTGTATGCCAGGTACAAAGGTACCCAGCAAAGCACGCATTCCATCCGCACGGAGGAATGGGCCAAAGCACTTGAGCGAAAGAACCGCATGCTTGCCACGGCCAAACGACATGCAGAGCTCAAACGTGGTGCGATCAAAGCAGTCAAAGGTGCTGGGCTTGGAAAAAAGGTGCTGTACGGCGCTGTAAGAAAGACTCTCATCGAGGAGGTCGCCAAGGCCGTGACGCAGTACCAGGCCGATAGGCAGGCAATTCGTGACAGTTATCGGCCGCTCACCTGGGCTGACTGGTTGCGCGCCCGGGCCACTGCAGGAGACCAGGATGCGTTGATGGCCTTACGCGCCCGTGAAGCGTCGCAGGGACTCAAGGGCAACACCTTGGCGGGCCTGATTGGCAACAAGTTCATGGCAGTCCATCCAGCGAGTGACAGCATCACCAAAAAGGGAACGGTCATTTACCGCTTCGGGCAGACGGCTGTGCGTGATGACGGAGACAGACTCAAAGTTTCAAGAGGTGCTGATCAGGACGGATTGCAGGCAGCCTTGCGCCTTGCCATGCAGCGTTACGGCGATCACATCACGGTCAACGGCACCGACGCTTTCAAAGAACAGATCGCCAAGGTGGCAGCCACCGCCAGGCTATCGATCACCTTTGCGGATGCAGCTCTGGAACTGCGACGCCAAACCCTTTTACGTCAACCTAAGGAGAACGCTGATGAAAACGAACGCACACGAGCCAACAGAGGACGCGCTGATAGCCGCAGCAATGGCGGCCATGGACTCTTCGCTACCGGAGTCAATTCAAGCGCAGCCGCACGCGCCAGGAGCAGTCAACCCGGGGCAGGACGAGGAAGACCCGTTTCAGCTACCGGATTTCACGGCAAGCCCGACGTTGGCCGCGTTGGACGAAAGCCGCCGCCCCAAAGCAAGAACCGTTTGCGAGACCTGTCCGAACTCGGTGTGGTTCAGCTCACCGGCGGAAGTCAAGTGCTACTGCCGCGTGATGTTCCTGGTCACTTGGAGCAACAAGGATCCAAGCCAGATCACGGGCTGCGACGGCATCTTTTTGGGGCAGGAAGCGTAACGTTAGGCCAGATCGAAGCGGATCGTTACATCGCCGAGCGCAACAGTAAACGGCCTAAAATTTTCGATATAAAGAAACATACCAGATACAATCTGAATCATGACGGTGTCGATGCATTCGCCGGTATCCGTCAAATCAACGGGCAGATGCTTGCTCTTTTAGAGCGCGGCGAGGAGGTCATGGTCCTGCCAGTTGATGAAGCCACAGCACATCGCCTCAAGCGCGTTGCAATCGGGCACCACATCTCGGTGGGGCCGAATGGCTCCCTAAAAATAAAAACAAAAGGAGATTCCATAGCGCCGAAAGGACGAGGCAGATGAGAGACGGATTTAATAACGCGGTGGGGCCGCAGGTACGTGCCAAGAACGAAGGGCCTGGCAAGGTCATTCCTGTCTTGGCCGTGGCATCCATCGTGGCGGGCCTGCAAGCGGCAACGCAGTTCTTTGCACATGACTTTAGATACCAGTCCGTGCTGGGCGCCAATGTTCGACAGATCTATGCCCCGTGGGGCATTCTTGAATGGGCTGGCAAGTGGTACCACCAATACCCGGACGCGTTCCTGCGCGCAGGAAGTATTGGGGTCGTGATTTCGGGCGTGGGTTTGTTAGCACTGACGGCCGCCAGAATGGTGACAGCCAACTCTTCGAAGGTGAACCAATACCTGCACGGCTCGGCCCGTTGGGCAAACATCCAAGACATTCGCGCAGCTGGATTGATTCCGCAGGAGCGCAGCTTCTTGAAAAAATTCACAGGCAAGGAGCCCCAGGCAAGTTCAGGCGTTTATGTGGGGGCCTGGATCGACAAGGACGGCAAGCAACACTACTTGCGTCACAACGGGCCTGAGCATGTCTTGTGCTACGCACCGACCCGCTCAGGCAAGGGGGTGGGCCTTGTGGTGCCCACACTTCTCTCATGGGGCCATAGCGCTGTCATTACCGACTTGAAGGGCGAACTGTGGGCGTTGACAGCCGGGTGGCGTCAGATGCACGCCAAGAACAAAGTCTTGCGCTTCGAGCCAGCTACATCGAACGGTAGCGTCTGCTGGAATCCACTGGACGAAATCCGACTGGGCACCGAAAACGACGTCGGTGACGTGCAAAACCTGGCGACCTTGCTGGTGGATCCGGATGGCAAAGGCTTGGAGAGTCACTGGCAGAAGACAAGCCAGGCGCTTCTCGTGGGCGTGATCTTGCACGCACTTTACAAGGCGCGGCACGAGGGCACTGTAGCGAGCCTGCCCAGCGTTGATGCGCTGTTGTCCGACCCCAACCGCGCTGTTGGCGAGCTTTGGATGGAAATGGCCACATACGGCCATGTGGAGGGCCAGAATCACAATGTGGTCGGTTCCTCAGCCCGCGACATGATGGATCGACCCGATGAAGAAGCTGGTTCGGTGCTTTCGACAGCCAAGTCGTATCTGGCCCTGTACCGGGATCCGATCGTGGGGCGAAACGTAAGCAAGTCGGAATTCAAGATCAGAGACTTGATGCACGACGACAGTGCGGTAAGCCTCTACATCGTGACGCAGCCAAATGACAAGGCGCGCTTGCGCCCTCTCGTGCGCGTGATGGTCAACATGGTCGTTCGATTGCTGGCCGACAAAATGGACTTCAAGGATGGCAGGCCGATTGCGAACTACAAGCACAGGTTGTTGATGATGCTTGACGAGTTTCCAAGCCTGGGTCGGCTGGAAATCATGCAGGAGTCTTTGGCATTCGTGGCGGGTTACGGAATCAAGTGTTACCTCATCTGCCAGGACATCAACCAGCTCAAAAGCCGCGACACCGGCTACAGCCACGACGAGAGCATCACCTCTAACTGCCACGTCCAAAGTGCGTATCCGCCCAATCGCGTGGAAACAGCCGAACACCTATCCAAGCTGACCGGGCAAACCACTGTTGCCAAGGAGCAGATCACGACCAGTGGGCGGCGCATCAGCGCCTTGCTGAGCCAAGTGTCGCGCACCATCCAAGAGGTGCAGCGGCCATTGCTCACGCCGGATGAATGCTTGCGAATGCCAGGGCCCTTGAAAACCGACACGGGCGAGATTGCCCAGGCGGGCGATATGGTGGTGTACGTAGCAGGCCACCCGGCGATTTATGGGCGGCAGCCACTGTATTTCAAAGACCCGACTTTTCAGGCGCGGGCCGCCATTGCAGCTCCAAAGAACAGTGACAAGTTGCGGGAGCGTGATGCATTTAGTTCGGGGGAGGGCATCACGATATGAAGCGCACCCTTCATCGCATCGCCGTGGGCACCGCCGTGGGTGGCGCTGGAATTTTGCTTTTTGGCATTGCCTGCTACGCAGCCGGTGCCCGCATCAACACCACACGCAGCATTCCATTAGGCTTGTATTGGGCCAGCAGCAAGCCGGTTGAAAAGGGCGACTACGTCATGTTCTGCCCGCCGCCCCTGGTAGTGTTCGATATTGCCAAGGAACGCGGCTACATCCGGGCTGGCTTTTGTCCTGGTGGCTATGGCTACATGATGAAGCGCGTTTTAGCCGCTAAAAATGATGCGGTGAGCGTGGCCGACGAAGGGGTGCGCGTGAACGGCCAATTGCTGCCGCTCAGCACCGTAATCAAGGCCGATCTGGGCGGCCATCCCTTGCCCCGGTATCAGGCCGACAGCTACACGTTGAATGAGTACCAAGTGCTGCTGATGACGGATGTGAACCCGCTCTCATTTGACAGCCGGTATTTTGGTCCGATCAACCGCTCACAAATCAAGACCGTTATTGCCCCCATTTTCACCTGGTAGGAGTCAGTGAACATGCGTTTGTCTATCGCAGAAGAACCATCCGTTGCAAAAGCCATTGCCGCCGAGCTGGGCGTGACGAGCAAGGGCGACGGCTTTATTCAATGCGGCGATCACACCATCACCTGGTGCTTTGAAGGTAAGCCTGACTACAGCAAGGGAAAAGCCAGTTAATCAACCACTACCCAGAGTATGAATATGCCTAAAGACAAAGCCCATGATGACGTTCTGTCATTCGACGTCGCAGCGACCCTCACGGCCGTTTTGCGAGAAAAACTGAGCGATGCTATGACACCCGGCTACCAAGCCGAGTTCGATCCCGACGAGGCGGTGGCCGCCGGTGCATTCAGTGAGGATGCCTTGAGTGAAGCTGATGCTGTTGCTGCAAGCCTTGATGGCGCATGGGTCGGCACACCATGAGTCTTAGTCCCACAATCGTTCAATCTGTTGTGGATGAATTCTTGAATTCCTACAACGGAAACATCCACCTTCAACCACTGGTGCGAGACCGCCAGGAGGAAATTTATGGACAAAAAAATTCAGCTGACAAAGTGGGAGCAATCCAAGGCTCCTACCACCCCGCCCGATTTGTCTTTACCGTTTTCGCTGCCGCTATGCGTGACGAGGCAGACATCCGCAAAACCTTGCGACACGAACTGCTCGGACACTACGGCCTCAACACCTTCAAGCCGATTCAAAAGCATGATCTGTTACTTGAAATTCTGGCAACGAGGCAAGAACACACACTAGCGAGCGCCTGGAAGCACATCGATACCCACTACGCCGGAGCCTCGAACTTACTGAAAGCTGAAGAACTTTTTTGCTTCATCGCCGAGGGCGAAACAGACTTTTTTCAGCGGGGATGGGACCGTGTCGTTTCACTCTTCCAGGATACCTTGCGGTCTGCTGGGTTGAGCGATCGACCATTGACCATCCATGAACTTCGCGACGAAGCAAGGCAGATTGCAAAAGGCATTCGTGAGGGTCAACGGTTTCAACAAAATTTCCCTGCTTCAGATCAGGAGCTTTTTAGTCGTCGCAAAAATACCTTCAATCACCCAGAGCAGGCGAGTCTCTTTGATGACTGGATGGTAAGCGATGTACCCGCGCCCATTCAGACAGTGTCAGAACAGGAAGCCGAGCCTGAGCAAGCACCGGAAGCCCGTTTCCAATTGGCCGTTGCATTGGCAAAAAAGCTCAATGAAACCAAAACACTGACATCCAAGGAGTTGCTTGAAGCAGCCGATGAGGCTTTCGGCGGGACACAGGCAGAAGGCATTTACACGACACGAGATGCCTATGACGCCATGGAGACGGCATTCAATCTGCACCTGATGCAGACGGAAAAGCCGAGTTGGATGCAACTCGATGCGCAGGGTGCGCAGCAGAAAGCCATCGAGCTCACGGAACGTATTCAAAGGCTGCCAACACAAACAAAGCGTGACGCGGAAAGCGATGAATACCAGCAGTTTTCGACACCTCCGGCGCTGTCATTTGTCGCAAACTGGGTGGCCCGGATCGCACCCACCGACATCGACGTAGAGCCCTCCGCGGGCACCGGCGACTTGGCTGTGTGGGGGCAAATCGCTGGTGCCGAAGTCGTGCTGAATGAGCTTTCCCCTCGACGACGGGTCTTGCTGGAATCGTTGTTTCCAAATGCGCAAGTCTTTGGCGAGAACGCGGAGCAATTACATAACGTTCTGCCATCGCGTATCCGACCAACGGTCATTGTGATGAATCCACCTTTTTCATCGACCGCCGGAAGAGTACAGGGTGAGCGGAATACGAAAAACGGCGCAAAGCACCTTGAGCAGGCGCTGCACCGATTGGAAGAGGGTGGCCGTTTGGTGGCCATTGTCGGCAATGGCATGGCGGCTGATCGCCCAGCTTTCGGCGCATGGTGGCAAGAAATCAAGAGCCAATACACCGTACTGGCCAATGTAGGCATCAACGGGCGTGAGTACGTTAAGTACGGAACGAGCTTCAACAACAACATCATCGTCATCGACAAAACAGGGCCAACCACCAAGCCCGTTCTGACCGGGTTTGTCGAATCAGTATCTGAATTACCTACTTTACTTGAAGGAGTCCGCAATGAACGTCTATCAATTGAACCTGCACAACCTGAATATCCAAGCCCACAGCCTTCTCAACCGGTACCAGATACCGTTCGATCAAACACGAGAATTGGCAGCCTTGGCGCTGGTGCGCGAAGCCCTGTCGCGCAACCTCCTGGAGACACCGACGATGCCGGAGCCGGAATTGCTGATCGCCAAACTAGCATCCAATCCGACCCTGGCAATGTCACTGATGACGGAGTCGGAGCCGGGAATGGAGTTCCATCTGAACCTATCGCCAACACTGGCGGAGGCAGCGGCGGAGATTTTGGAGGAAATCGCGGCCTCGATCCAAGCCCTGTCGGCAGCGCCCGAGTTGAAATAGAAAGCGCAGACACAGCGCAGGCCGAATTCACGGATTCAGTATTTTCGAACTACAGCCCGCAACGACTGAGCATTGCGGGAGCAAAGCCACACCCCGGCAAATTAGTCCAATCGGCGGCGATGGCGGCGGTGTTACCGCCACGACCTACCTACCGTCCGTCATTGGGCGCGGAGCTTGTGCAGGATGGTTTGCTTTCAATTGCCCAACTGGAGTCCCTCGTTTACGCTGGCCAAGCGCATGCTGAAATTCTGCCCAACGGATCGAGAAGAGGGTTCTTCATCGGTGACGGAACCGGTGTAGGCAAAGGCCGGGAAATCTCAGGAATCATTCTTGACAACGAGATGCAAGGCCGCCAAAAGGCACTTTGGGTGTCTTTCAATGAAGGGTTGATGAATGACGCCAAACGCGATTTTGCTGGCGTTGGTGGCAACCCGGACCGCATTTTTTCACAGGGAAAGTTTAAGGCTGGGGACGCAATCAATGTACCCAGTGGGGTGATGTTTACTACCTATTCCACACTACGTTCTGGTGAAAAAAAGCAAATTACGGAAGCAGGGTCGCAAGGCGGAAAAACCAGGGCACAACAGATCGTCGAGTGGCTTGGAAAGGACTTTGATGGCGTGATTGCCTTCGACGAGGCCCATTCCATGGGCAACGCCATTGCGATCAAGGGCAAGCGCGGGGATAGAAAGCCATCCCAACAAGCCATTGCGGGTATCAACCTACAACGGGAGTTACCCAAGGCTCGTGTTGTGTACGTTTCGGCGACCGGCGCAACCGAGGTGAGCAACCTGAGTTATGCCGACCGCTTGGGCCTTTGGGGTGAAGGCACTCCTTTTGCCGATGTCAGCACGTTTATTGGCAAGGTGTCGCAGGGCGGCATTGCCGCAATGGAGCTGATATCTCGCGACATGAAGGCGATGGGGATGTACATCGCACGTTCACTGTCCTATGACGGGGTGACTTACGAACGCCTAGAGCACGAGCTCACTGGCTTTCAAGAGGACATCTACAACGAACTGGCTGGTGCATGGCAACTGGTTTTGAACAATGTCGATGCCGCGTTGGAAAGGACTCAAGCCGATAAAAGCGCAGCGGGCAAGAGCGCAGCCATGTCTCAATTCTGGGGAGCTCATCAACGGTTTTTTAACCAAGTGATCACCGCCATGCAAACCCCGGCAGTGATTGATGACATCCATAAGCAGCTTGCCGCTGGCAACGCCGCCGTCATCCAGTTGGTGAACACCAACGAGGCAGCGCAAGAACGTATCGTGGCTGACGCCGTTCAAAATGACGCCCCGCTTGAAGAGTTGGATTTCACACCGCGCCAAATGTTGATGGACTACGTGCGCAATGGTTTCCCCGTGGCCGTGTACGAGGCACAGGAAGATGCGGATGGCCGTATCAGCTATGTCCCGGCGAAAGATTCCACAGGGAATTTGATCTTTGATCGCCAAGCCATTGGCATGCGCGACAAGTTGCTTGCAGACTTGGAGCATATCCGTGTGCCTGAGAACCCACTCGACTCCATTCTTAATGCTTTTGGTGTAAACCGTGTTGCCGAAATCACGGGTCGAGGCCGCCGTTTCATTCAGACCCGTGATGACGATGGCCAACTCAAAGTCACCGAGGAAAAGCGGGGCAAGAATTCGGCAAGAGTGGACGCCGAGGCTTTCCAGGGCAACAAAAAAGACATCCTTATTTTCTCAGGTGCCGGTGGCACCGGCTACAGCTTTCATGCTGACAAGTCTTCCGAGAACCAGCGCAGACGCATTCATTACATCTTGCAGCCGGGCTGGCGTGCCGATGGTGCTGTCCAAGGCTTTGGACGCACTCACCGGACTAACGAAGCCAACGAACCGCACTACGTTCTGCCCACGACCAACCTGAAGGCGCAAAAGCGGTTCGTGTCGTCCATTGCGCGCCGACTCGACCAGTTGGGCGCATTGACCCGTGGGCAACGGGAAGCCACGAGCCAAGGCATGTTTTCGGCGGCAGACAACTTGGAAAGCGAATACGCCAAGATTGGGCTGCAGAATTTTTTCAAAGACATGCACCGAGGAAGCACGCCGCTTGACTTTCAGTCCATCACAAAAGCGATGGGCTTGAATTTAATGGATGAAAGCGGCGGGTTTTCAGAGGGCAAGATCCCAGGAATTCCACAGTTCTTAAATCGCCTCCTATCACTGAAAACCTTTCAGCAAAACGCAGTCTTTGCTGAATTCGAGAGCCGATTGGTCGAAGCTGTTGGCTACGCAAAGCAGCGCGGCACCTACGACGAAGGCTTGCAGACATTGAAGGCCAAGAGCATCGTGAAAACACTGGACAAAGTGGTTTACAACGATCTCAAAAGCGGCTCACAAACGCGCTTCGTGGAATTAACGGTCACCACCGAAATTGGCTATCGAACCTGGGGTGATGTCGCCGAGTACGCGCAGCGCCACACTAACGAGGGCAGTGGCTTCTACGTGTCAGAGCATGGAAAAAGCAAAGGGAGTGTGTTTTTCATGGTCAATGCCGGTGAGCGCATTGACCATACGGGAAAACCTGTTCACCGTGGTGTTGTGGTTGGCATCAAAAGGGATGCCAACAAGTACATCGACAACGCGGATTCGATGATCCAGGGGCGAGGTGTGGTCACCATCGGCGCCGGCTACTCGCGAAAGACGGCCGTCGTGACCCTAACCAGTCGGGTTGCTTTGGACGAAGCGGAGCAACTTTGGAGTGCGCAAGTCGCGATGGCGCCACCGACAGAGGTTCGCACAGAGCGAATGCTGGTGGGGGTCATTCTCCCCATTTGGGATCGTGTTGAAGGCGAAGAGAAAATCACCCGGCTTCAAACCGATGATGGCGAGCAATTGTTGGGACGCCGATTGGGCAGTGAAGCATCGACGAAGACGCTGAAAAATCTCGGTGTTGGCTCCGCAGTGTCTGAAATGAAGTCCAGCGAAATTCTTGCAGCGATTCTGAACGGAGAACGCGCACAGTTAGGCAACCGCTGGGAAATAGCCCTTTCCCGTGTGGCCGGTGACATGCGGATCGAAGTGAAGCCTGTTAGTAGCTTCACCCGAGCAGAACTGGGAGTTCTGGCGGACCAGGGCACATTCATGGAGCGAATTGACTGGCGCGAGCGGGTATTCATTCCCCAGGGTGCTGATGCCCTTGCCGTACTGGAACGCATCACCGCATCGAAGCCAGTCGTTAACTTGGTGTCTAAAGCCCATGTGCCGGAAGTGACACAGGACGCTGATGAGGAAGACGACGTGCTGGGGCTTGGTGTTCCCAATGCACCTCAATCAGATCTGGGGCAGGCAACCAAAAACGAGGCGCCAACCGCGGTTGTTGAAACTGCAGCTTCAGCGCCATGGGAAGCCAAGCATGCCAATCGGGAATCAACACCACAGGAAGCTAAGACATTCATTCCTGAAGCGACGATCATTTCAGCAAACGAAAACATGGAGGTTTCGAATCCAAAGAAAAATGCTCCAACCAAGGACGTGGCTGTAGGCACAGGGAAGAAGCCGTTTCATGAAGCCGTCGCCGAAAAATTGATACAGCAATTGAAAGCGGGCACAGCGCCGTGGCAGAAGCCCTGGAAACCTGGGGAGCCCGGCGCGTTTCTGCCGATTAACCCAACGACCGGCAAGCGGTACAAAGGCATAAATGCGATTCACTTGTTAAGCCAGGGCCACACAGATCACCGTTGGTTGACCTACAAGCAGGCATTGGGCATTGATGCCCAGGTGCGCAAGGGCGAAAAGGGCACGCCAATCCAATACTGGAAGTTCAGCGAGGAACAGAGCAAGCTTGATTCCAGCGGAAGGCCTGTTCTTGATGCGAATGGCAAACCAGTGACCCAGACTGTCGCGCTGGAAAGACCCCGTGTGTTTTTTGCAACCGTATTCAACGCCGAGCAGATCGATGGCCTGCCAGCGCCGCTGCCGCGGGTACCGCCAGCGTGGAGTGCATTGGAGCGTGCCGAAAACATCCTGCAAGCATCAGGTGCCGTCATTCGCCATGGCGAGCAGAACCGCGCTTATTACCTTCCATCGACCGATAGCATCCACTTGCCAGACAAAGGCCAGTTCCCGACCGCTGACAACTACTACGCGACGGTACTGCACGAGCTGGGCCATTGGACGGGTCACGAGTCACGACTTAACCGCGATCTGTCCCATCCATTTGGAAGTGAAGGCTACGCCAGGGAAGAACTGAGGGCGGAGATTGCCAGCATGATTCTTGGCGACGAACTGGGCATTGCCCATGACCCGGGTCAGCACGCTGCCTACGTTGCTTCCTGGATCAAGTCCATTGAGGAAGATCCACTCGAAATTTTCCGAGCTGCAGCCGACGCCGAAAAGATCCATGACTACGTGATTTCCTTAGAGCAGAAGCAGTTGCAAGAGCAGTCCGTAGACAGCCAGTCACTTAACCAGGAGACAGACATGAATCAAGTTCCTATTCAAAACACGGCTGGCCGCTTGGTTGATCAGTTGCTGGATGGTGGTGTTATGACACGTGAAGAGGCCCTGCTGACAAGTGCCTTGCGCGATTTCAGAACCGGAAGCGATGCCACCCGTGAAGTGGACATGCGAATACTGAATGAGGCGGCTCAGAACGCATTCGGCGTTGACCTGCCGGGCGATTTCACTGGTCAGGTCGAGATTGTTGGTGTCGTCGTGAGCGATGGACCGGCAAGACGGGCGGATGAAGCCGGCGAGCAGGCCGATGCGTTTCAGGTCTATGCGCGCCGGGGTGACGCGCAGCCAAGTGACGATGCATTCGTCTTAGTTGCCACGTACACGACGGAGGGGGCTGCCAGGAAGCAAGCCGATCGACTGGCGCTCATTGATGCACACGCACAGGTCAACGAGCACGAGAAGGCCGCCAAGTTGGCGCGTATTCATGAAGAGCATGTACGTCGAGATCCGAATAGCACTGCAGAGGATATTGCTGCAGCCAAAGAAGCCCGCAAGGATGCGGACTTCAATGCCATGAAAAACGACGAGGATATGCAACGCCGCATTGCTGAATATGAGCGTGCCGGGCAGGCCAATGGCCCGGACGTGGTGCGCGGCGAACCCCCCATTCCTGGTGTTAAAACTTACCTTGATGTCCCTTTCGAGCAGAAAGATGAAGCCAAGGCCTTGGGCGCTAAGTGGGACCGACAAGAGAGGTCCTGGTACGTTCTCAGTAGCATTGAAACCAGTCCATTCGCCCAGTGGGTCAAGTTGCCAGACGCCTCAGCTGAGGGGATTCAAAAATCTGGTCAGGGTGCACATTTACCGTCCGAGACCCAGGAGCGTCATTACCTCGCAGTGCCTTACGGCGAACACGTCGCTGCCAAGGCAGCAGGTGCTC
>Ga0316221_1002779_pt1 | contig 15183 bp, 10 predicted proteins | sample TBH18007metaG_FD_206003 | JGI IMG/M metagenome (GOLD analysis project Ga0316221, IMG submission 206003) | Freshwater microbial communities from Trout Bog Lake, Wisconsin, USA - TBH18007 | ecosystem: Environmental > Aquatic > Freshwater > Lake > Hypolimnion/Profundal zone | place: USA: Wisconsin... | reverse complement strand
GAGAACAATCTGCGCCGCTCCCAAGCTGCCCCTTTGGCCGGCATTGAAGCCGAGCTGGATGACACCCGTGGTAACATTGATAATATTTGTGCCAGTTTGGTTGCCATCACCGTTGAACGCCACCTTGCAATTGAATCCGTTGTTTCCCGCGCCATAATTAAAGGAACCGTTCACCGGGCAGGAAAATGCGATACCAGTGGCAGCCCAGTTGGTGATGGTTCCCCCATTCATATTGATGGGGTTGCCAGCAGAACTTCCGGTGCCGCCGGCGTTAAAACCGTTTGTCCCGATAATATATTGGTAAGATGTGCCCCCCCAAAACGGCGTGAGCGAAATGATATTGCTCGGCGAAAGCGTCGTCCCATTGGTGATGGTTACGTTGGCGGCCGTGCTCCCGGCGGTTCCGCCACCGAACGTGACGGTGTCGCCGTCGTTCATGGTGTTGCCGTAGGTGCTGCCGTTATACCAAGCACCATTGCCAATGGTGGTGGAGGCAGAGCCTTGATTCCACTTGCCAGAACCTTCCGAGATGCCAGTCGTGTTGGTAGTCCAAGTCAAATTGGCGGCACGAGCCTCCGGCACGGAGACCAAGGCGAGGCATAGGATGGTCAGCGCCATGCACGACCAGACGGCGGTGCGAGGGGCTTTGGTGGACTTTGACGCGAAGGGCATCATACTTTGATTTGAATTTGTCTTCATGGATTTGCGGTTGGTTTTATTGGTTGTTTTTAAAAGCATGGGTCAAGGAATGGTAAAACTTTACACCAAACTCGCCTTTGCCATAACTACCCGAACGGAGGGGGCGAAAAAATGCGGGGAAGCACATTTGAAACGGCAATATGAGCTGCGAGAATTCCATGAATTTAAGCACTCTTCCCAATCCCTTGGCAGGTTCCTGAAACGCCCGACTGGGGACGCGTGAAAATGAACATGCGTTGACAAGCACTGCCACGCCTAATAGACATCGTATAATACATTAGAAGCCTTTCACGATATATCGGATTCTGATTCCGCTTATTCGGGGACGAACCACTTGTTTAGTCTCTATCCAAATCCAGTGTCCCCCTCCGTTCGGGTAGTTACAAAAAGGAAGGCGACAGCGTATATTTCAAATCATTCACCGCGAACGCGCAAAAATAAATGACTATGAAAATGAAAACGAATCTGGGCCGCAAACATTCAGTTGGACGGAATGCGTTCACGCTGATTGAACTCCTCGTCGTCATCGCCATCATCGCCATTCTGGCCGCGATGCTGCTGCCAGCGCTGGCCAGCGCCAAGAAGAAGGCGCTCATGATTGGCTGCAATTCCAATTTTCATCAGACCAGCCTCGCACTGAATATGTATTTGGGCGACAACAACGACAAGTTTTGCGATACCAAGGACGTGTTCGGCAATGAATTCGGACTCCTCAGCGGACAGAAAGCGGCATACCAAGCTGTGCCAGCCGGCTCGCCGCCCGGGAATTACAACTCATATTTGATTTATTATCTGGCCAGTTACATGGGCATGTCGGCTCCAGATGCCACGCTGCGATATTGCAAGGGCTTCGTTTGTCCGGGCTTTTCAAGTTTCGTAAAGGCCGATCCCAACACCGCCAGCACATGGTCTTCAAACATTTTATATGCCGTGCCCTATATTGATGGTTCCGACGGTCTGGGTGGTTCATTAAATCTTGGGCCTGGCGTTACGCCATTGGTCTTGTCTCCCAACACTCCCATTTTCGGTTACGGTGATTCCTCAAGAATGTGGCCCTCCCATAAGATTACAGATGTTTCCGCCGCGAAGCCCCTAACGGATATATGGGCGCTGGATGATGCTGATCAGAAACAATGCAATCCGGCTTACCTGCCAGGCTGGTATAACCAACTTCCCCCCTCTCCACTTCACGGCAGTGTGCGAAATTATCTGTATCTGGACGGTCACACTGGCTCCCGTAAAGTCTTGGCGCCAACGAGCGGGGGCGCTTATTATCAGTGAAAAGGTAATGCGGCTACCGTTGATCAGAATTGTTTCTCTAAAATACAAACAATGACAAAATGCCCGCACTGTAAGAAACCGGTGAGTTTGAGTGACAAGACAGCAAGTTCAGCAGATGCGCTACCTATCCGCAAGGAGACGGTTGGAAGCGTGAAGAAGGAAGTAATGTATTCCTGTCCGCACTGTGAGTGCGTCTTGGGGTTCAGCTTTTTCGTTGGCGGTCTTTTGACAGGTCGCCCGTAATGACGCCGACTATCATGTCGCCGACCGCCGTTGGCGCTGTCCGTTACGCGGTTCACGTCGCGAGTCGGTGGTAGCTTTCTACGGTAGCAAAACCACGCACACAATTATGCAAGCGCGACAAACAACAAAAACCTGTCGCAAAGGAACGGGGTTGTGGATCGGCATGAGCTTTGGCCTAGCTATCGGTGCAGGCGTCGGCGCAGTCAGGCAAGACCTCGCGCAAGGTATTGCCATTGGTATTGCCTTGGGTGCAGCCGTCGGCGCTTTCTTCACATTTACCAAGACTAAGAGCGGAGCGTAACAAATTAGATTTTGGCTGCGTTCCTTGCCGGACTTTTGGTCGCAGTTATGGCATTGGCCGTGCGTCGCGCGGTAAAATCACACAAGCAGTCTCATTTCTAAAGGGGTTGCAATATTCCGGAGACATCCGCCTCTAGTCCTGCGTGCTTCAGTTTTCAACGCTGCGCAAACCAATTCCCGCAAAACCCACGACGCCTACCAGGTCGTTAGGTTCACCTATATTTACAATACGAAAAAGAAAAAGCTGCGTTGCGGTAGTTTTCAACGGCCAGGCTCCAGCGGATCATTTCGCAGTAAACCGCAGAATCGTTGCCGAGGCCGGTTCCACCCGAACCGTGGGGTTGCTGCGGTCACCGACATTGACCTTTTTCCATTTGCCCTTCCAATTTCCCGGCGGGCTAATGAAAGCACCACCCAACGATATGCCGATTTTGGCTGCAACATCGTTATGTTCCTGCACCAGATCCAACCGCTGCCAGTCTCCCGAACTTTTATCTTGTGGCAATTGGAGAGATACAAATGCCGGTTGGGCGCTATCATCAAAGCTTTTATTGATCAGAGTCAGATAGATAGGACCGTCGCGTTCTCGATATGCGTAGGCGTTAAAATTAAAGCCGGAGGCGGCTTGCACCTTCACTTCGAGTGGCTTTCCCCGCGCTCCCCGGCTGAAAGTCAGATAAGCGTAGCCTTGAGGGCGGATGTCAAATCCACGGCCATTTGCCTGATGCACAAACGCGGCGTAGTTCGCGGCCCCAAAGGTTTCATCACGCCCGACCGATTCGCCCGTATGATAGTTCATGCCCAACAGATGGTGTGCCGCCCACCAGTGCGTGCAATCCAGCGCCCACAAGGTCGCAGCGTAAGTGTCGCTTGCATCTTTGGCTCCGCCCCAGTAGCAACTGTTCAATTCATCCATTCGATAGGGAATGCCATTGCTCGCCAGCACCGCGCCAAGTTGCCGATAGACAGTCTGGTAATAGCCATGAATGTCATTTAAGAGAAAGCGCGCGCGGGTCGCCGGCGGATTCTTTTCTCCTGCCCGGCCTGAACCGAGAAAGTAATTGTGATCGCTGGCCATCGCCAGATGGCCATCAGCAAACAAGTCCCTGGCCAGATTACGGGCGTAATAGCCATTGGCGCTGGGACCATCGAACTTCGCATCAGGCACAGCCTTCAGGATGGCGTCATAGTGAGGTTTCCATTGGGCAAAATATTCGTCGTAGGATTTGGAGTAGAATTGCGGCTCATTGCCTATGGCGAAACAATCCAGCCCATCGGCATAATGATCTGTGATGTAACGGGCGAGTCTTGCCGAATTAGCAGGATCGCCATTTTTCAAACGGAATGAATAAATAACCTTCAAGCCTGCAGCCCGGGCAAAGGTAAAGAGCATATCAATGTCTCCTTCCTGCGGAACCGGGATGCGCGGGTCGTCCACCGCATTCGCGCCAACTCGAAGATGCTTAATGCCGAGCGTTTTGAAAGTGTTCACCAGCGCGGTGTCGTGAGCATCGAAATAGTAGCGACCATCCTTGGGGAGAAGCATAGATGATTCGTAGCTCAAACCCAAAAAATAAGGCGAGAGATCTGCGTCCTGACTTTTGTCTGCCACCATGACTACCACGGGTTGAACCGAGGGAGTGGAAAAGCAAGAATTAATCAAGCCAAATAGGCTAAGTAGGGCAAGTAACAGACTGGTTTTGCGTGGAATAATATTTCTGCTTGCAAGCTCAAATAGATATTTGATGGGCATTTTACGTTGTCGCTTTGCAGTGTTTAAATCCGGTGAGGGAAAAAGCTTTTGGCGACTCAAGGAATCGTGGTGCGATAGAACTTCTGACCACTGTTGATTGTCGGGTCGGCAATCAGCCATACACCGCCAACCGGAGCGGTGTTGGTGCTGAAAGGCGTCCACGAACCCGTCAAGTTTGTGGTGAATTGACTGACATATGTCACCCCGGAAATACCGGAGAAGGTGACGAATACGGCGCCATTGCTAAAACTGATGTTTTGTGCGAGCGGCTTGGGTGCTGCGGTAACCGTCAATGTTCCGTTGCTGTAAAATTGGTTGTAGTTTGTCGGATTGAAAGTGCCGCCGGTCGCTGCGCTGGGTGCCAAGTTGTAGCTGCCGACGGATGAATTGGCCGTCGTGCCGCCGCTCGCTGTGATGGTCACGCTGCCGATTGTCTGGCTCGGCGCAAGACCGGTGCTGTTGAAATTGGTTGAACCAGCGCCATATGTTTTCGTCTGGCCATAGACCTTGGTGTCATTGTTGGCAATAATCGTCAGCACTGCCGGGCTGATCACCAGACTGTTGGTCACGCTGCCGACATAATTATTATTAGCCACAGTTCCAATAACTTGATAACTGCCCGCATTGGTTGGTGGATTCAGCGAACCGGCATAGCTCAAGTTCACCGGCAGACCAGGCGGTGAAGTCGTGTTGGTCACGCTCTTGGCGGTGCCGTCGTAAGTTTGATTCAGATTCCCCAAAGTCACCGTCGCCGTGGCGGGATTGATTGTGAATGATTGGCTGTTGGTCGCGCCGTTGAAGTTTGCATCGGCAGCCAACATGGCCGCAACAATGTAGTTTCCAGAGTTGGTTGGCGCATTGGCGCTCGGGCCATAGCCGCTGCCGCTGTAACTGTAAGTTTGCGCCCCAGATGAACCAGTGAAGCTAAAGTTCGGTGTTTTTGCGGTTCCGTCGTAAATGAAGTTTGTGCCGCTGGCCAGAGTAATCGTCGAATTGGGCTTGATCAGCTCAACGTAAAGCTGCGGCGCATTGCCTGCGCCACTGTCATAAGAATCAAAAGCTAAAGAGTTGGTGTTATTATACTTGAATAGGAATGTCATCGGGTTGCCGTTCGTCCAATCTGGGCGGGCGATGACTTCGGTGATGAGATTATCCAGAGACGGTGTCACCTTTAAGTCGCCGGCATTGCCCCAATTTGGCAACCAATAAGCCGTGTTAAATGTTGTGTTTCTTGAGGATATATTATAGGCGCTCGTGGCCAGCGGTTGCGAATTACCGCTGTTCTCGGCGTTAACCTGAATAGTAATTGGGCTTGACAGACCAATACTGGGTTCAGCTCTGAATTGGTTTAGTTTAAAAGTAATCCACGCATTGATAATTTGTGCGCCCTGGGGAATACTGACTCCGGTAAAGCGAACGGCGGCAATGGTCTGATTTGTGTAAGAGGTGCTATTGGTATAGCTGATTATGCCGCCGGTGCTGGTCAGGTTCACCACGCCGTTCGACTCATAACCGTCATTGCTAGACTGACTGACTGTGTTTGTGAACGAGATAAAGAAAGGCTTAGTCAAGGCCGGAACAGCGACAGCATTCGAAGCTCCATATTCGTAAGCGCCAATATCGGGTTTATTGCCCACGGGCCGGTTTAAGAAATTCAAATCGAAAACAAGACTGTTGGAAGCGCCAGCATTAATCGCCGCCGAAGAGCTTTGAAGCTGGTAGTTGTTTGATGAGGCGTTGGCAAATTTCGGGTCGGCAAACACGGAATTATTGCCAAGCGTGGATGCGGTGCCGTTGCTGGAAAGGTTGTTATACTTGAACACTTGACTGGCAGGCGTGCCGCCGCCAAGCGTGATAAGATTGCCACTGGGATAGTTGTAGAATATGTTGTTCCGAATGATAATGTTCGTCCCCTGCGGCGCATAAAGATCCAGGCCTTGCGGATAGAATGACGAATTGTTGGTCATCACGGATTGAGCCACCGTGTTGTTTTCGAACGTGGCATTGTATAACAGATAGGTTCCGGAATCCCAGTTCATGACTCCCATGTTGTAACCGTAGCAGTTATAAACCAGGTTGTTATAGACCCACATATTATCCGCGCGATTGCCCAGTTCGGACGACACGATGACGCCCTCATGGCAGTTGTAAACAATGTTGTTGAAGGCCTGAATATCATTGTTAATGCTTCCGTAGGCATCCATGTAGATGCCGGGGCGCTGGGTTGGATTCAGGTCGTGGATGACATTGCCATAGATTCGCAGGTGCTTGCCCCGGATGCCCAAACCCTCACCGCCCGCAGTGCTGGTCGTGCTGTTCTCCACGACGTTGTAAGCGATGTCCACATATTCGCTGAAGGCTATGGAAATACATTCCCCATAGCTGCTGCTGACGGTATTACTGGCGAGGTTTCCAAGGACCGCCGAAGAGGAGATGTAATCCAGAAGAATCGCGACGCTCGCCAAATTGTAAAACTGGTTGCTTTGGACCAGCACATGGCTGCTCAACATAGACGGATTGCTGCTGTTAACACCATTAATGATACCTTGAAACCCGTTTTGAAATTGAATGCCAGTGATTTGAACATAACTTTGCGCGTTCAAATCAATGATCCCGCCAGAAGTGGCTCCACCGGCATCCATAATTGGCTGCTCACCCGGATAGGCGGCAAGTGTTACAAAGTTGCCAGCAGAGCCGGAATGCTGAAACAACAGTTTTTTTTCACTGTAGGTCCCTGCGCGCAGATATGCCGTCTGGCCAGCGACGAGATTGGTGACGGCCTTGCCGACGGTTTTCCACGGAGCAGACGGATTTGTTCCCGCGTTGGCGTCGCTGCCGCTGGGTGAAACATAATAAACCGCCGCCGCCTGCGACCAAATTGGAACGACCAGCGCCATGCATGCGAAAGCCAACCTGACGGGCGAGAAAAGCGCCGTCAAGTCCTCCGCCCTTCGCCTGATTCTTGCAATCAAGGTATTCAAATATTTACAATTTGCCTCCATTTTGACGGACTGACAACCCTCTGAATGGAGGGGGAGTCAATTTATATTTCTTGTGACAATTAGAGAGACGGTAGGATAGGCGCCCCCTGCAAACAGAAGGCGGGGTGGCAATACGCAACCCCGCCCCGGCCCAAGCCGCATGAATACGAGTCCAATTATTGAACAGGGCTTTATTGGCTACTTAAGCGGTAAAATGCATTTCCGCCATAACGGTTGGTATCGGCTATTCCAGTGAATGGAATGCCATTACTTACCGTTGTCCAATTTGTTGAGTTCAGATTTGTCGTCGTTTGCAGCACATAACTATAGCCGGTTACCGTGGGATAAATGACTACCGGTTGATTGCTATAAGTTGTGATTCCGAGCGTAGGAGGAGGTGGTGCAGCGGTCTTGAGGGTAACGTTGTCAATCCAGAAATCCCCGGTGCCGCCAGCAGCAATGGTTGCGGCTGTATTATACTTGTAGAAACCAATGCCTTGTGCCGGGGTGGAAATGACCGCAGCGTTGTTTGTGATAGGCATGCTGACATGCACCCAACCGTTTGAGGCCCCGTAGGGAAGAGCAACCATTGGTCCCAGTTGATACCAAGTGTAATTATTACGGTAGTTGGTCGTTATCAGGTTGATTTGCAGACCGGAACTACCACCGTTTGGCGGATAATCGAAGTCGTGGATTGACAGGGTGGAATTCACAGTATCCCACTTAACGTCGAAATCCAGGCTGACATAGTTGGTCGCGATGAAATTCGTGACCGCGCACGGAGTGCTATCGTAATACGGAGTTCCTTGAACAACCCCATAGAACTTTACGGCGTCACCGTAAGGGTCACCATTCGCAAAGTTTACGGCGACATAGCAGGAGCCACCGCCGTTGCCCGTATTATCTTGGGTTGAATCCCAAGCAAGCGTGTTTATTGAATATAGTGTCCCACTGACAGTGGGATTCATCATGCCCCAGCTTATATGTGGCTGGTAACCACCGCCTACAGCATTAACCTCGGCAGTTGTGTCAAACGTTCCTAAGTCAATACCAGCGGCTTGGCCGTTGTTGACTACGAAGGCTGTCAATCCCATCAGGGCTAAAGAGAGCCAGCCATTAGGACTTTTTTTATATGTATTCATTTTCATAGTTATGTTTTTAATGAGTATTTGCTATATTGTTGTATGTTGCGTGGAATTGGAAATTGTGAAATATGTATCTGGAGTGTGTAATCAATTTGCGTTTACGGAGCTAAAAAGCCGCCTTTTGGGTTCACTTTGATAGTTGACACATGGCCGTCAAAATAAGCCGCGTTGCGCACGCTACCGTGAACCGGCTGGGCTGGCGTTGGCATCCCGTTCTGCCAGGCAGCCGGCCAAGCCAAAGCATCAGAATCCGTGATATACCAAACCTCCGAGGCAGATGCCTGCGCCTGCACCTCGGTTATCTTGTGAGAGCCGGTCGTGGCATTGGGGTCACCAAAAGGCAAAAAGCTGATGACGTTTGTGTGATCATTGTAATTCCCGTAAATCAAATAAGTATAGCAATTGGTCAGATTTCCACTGGAAACGTTCCGCTCAAAACCCGGGCACAACATCACTTTGGCCGGGCGCCAGGTGAGGTCGGGAGCGGGATAGCCCAGATAGGGGGTCATGAAATTGACCAGTTCGTTCCACCACCACGCATGGTAACTCCATTGCTGGATATTCCATAAACCTTGCAAATTCTTTCCAGGCGGCAGCATGTCGGCGTTGTCGTTGAGATACATCGTCAGGGCTAGATGGGTCTGACGAAAATTGGACTGACACCCAACCATGGTTGCTTTTCGCTTGGCGGAGGCCAGAGCCGGCAACAGCATGGCGGCGAGAATGGCGATGATGGCAATGACGACCAACAACTCGATCAGGGTAAAAGCTTTTCGATTTTCAACTTTGTGCCGGCTCATAAACTTCGTGCTGCTCATGTGATTTCGAGAAACTCTAAACCCACCCCGCCCGAAGCACACCCCTACCAAAGGAGGGGTAAAGCTCTTCGCCCCTATTCGACATGTAAGATACCACGCTCCAACGCCGCGCGCGTGGCTTCGGTGCGACCGCTCACTTCGAGCTTTTGCATGATGTTTTTAAAATGCCATTTCACCGTGGTTTTCGCGCACCCGAGGACATGAGCAATCTCATGGGTGCTCAACCCTTTGCTCACCAACTCCAGCACCTCCAGTTCGCGCGGCGTCAACTCGTTGGCGGGCACGCGCGCCGTCAGGAGCGCCGCCAACGTCGGCGGCAGGAAACGCTCGCCGGCATGCACCGTGCGCATGGCGCGCAACAACTCCTCGCGTTGTGTCGCCTTGGGCAGGTAGCCGGCGACCCCCGCCGCGAGGGCGCGGTGAACATCCTCTTCCTTCTCATCAATGGACAGCATCAGCACGCGGGCCGCCGAGAATTCCCTGAGCAGAGCCCGGGTCACAGCCACCCCGTCGCGACCAGGCATGTGATAATCCATGAGCACAAGGTCAGGCTTGACCCGCCGGAATGCCTCAATCGCCTCTGTGCCGTTGCCCGCCTCGCCCACCACTTTGAAATCCGGCTCGCGGTTCAGCGCGCGAGCCAATCCGAGCCGGACGAAGAAGTGGTCGTCCACGAGCAAGACGCGGATTTTGGAAGATGATTTCATGCAATTTCAACGGTGACTTCGATCTTGGTGCCCTGCCCAGGCTGGCTGTGGAGGTCAAATGCGCCCTCCAATTTATTTGCCCGCTCCCGCATTCCCAGCAGGCCAAAATGCATTTCTCCATCGCCCGAAAAAGAACCTCCTTGGAACCCGCAGCCGTCATCCTGCACTCGCAGGCGCACGCTGCGCGCCGCAAAATCAATTGTTAAATTGCAATGCCGAGCTTTGCTATGTTTGATGGCATTCGTCATGGCTTCTTGGGCAATTCGAAACAAACCATGTTCCAAAGTCCCGGACAGACGCCGCGGCGCGCCAGCTACTTGCAGCCCGAGCTGCATCGAACTGGATTGCTGCAACGAGGACACAAGGTTTTGGAGCGCCACCACAAGCCCACCACGCTCCAGCGCGGGGGAACGCAAATCCCAAATCGTCTGGCGTGTTTCGGCCAGGCTATGGCGGATCATCTGGCGGGTAAGCCCGACGGATTTGCGCGCCTCTGCCGGGGACTGTTCCAGATTTAACTCGGTGGTTTCGAGTTCGAGATTGATGCCCGCGAGCTGCTGCTGGACGGTGTCATGAAATTCCCGCGCGATGCGGGAACGTTCCTCAGCCACGGCGTGCTGCTCCCGTTGACTGGCAATCAAAGTGGATTGACGCGCCACTTGACGACGCAGCAATGCCGCCCAGCCAACTGCCAGCAAACCCAAAAGCAGGATGACGCCACACAAAATAAAGACGCGTTCCACCGTCCACCACGGCGGACGTTGAAGGATTTGCACATCGGCGGGCGAAGGCAGCCAGAGTTGAAAGGCGAAGGTCTGTGGCAGGTTTTCCGGCAGCGGCATGCGTTTGATCACGCAGAGGCCGCTCAGTTGGAGCAGCGTGCCGGGTTGCAACTTGGGCAATTGCACATTTCCGACATGGAACAGTCGCGCGAGGAAAGTCACCCCCTGATTTTCCAAAACCAGCGAGTCTTCGGAAACGCTCGCTTGCTGACCCACCAGCCGACCTTCGACCCGTATCGTTCCTCCGTGGGAAAATTCATTCACTTCGCGGGCGGTTTGCTTCCACGGTGGCGGAAGTGTTCCCGGTTTTCCCGCGCGGAAATAAGCATCCGTGAGCAAAGCCCGCCCATCAAAAGTATCGAGCCGGCCAACCACGTCAACAAAACCGCCCGGCATCAGCGTTCCGGGGAGGCTCGTTTGCACCCAGATAATGGCTTTATCCTCCATGAGCACAAAGAAACCCAGCCCCGGCCGGATAAACAGCACCTGGCCGTAAATTCGCACCGCCGGATTCTCCCATGTCGTGAAGCGGAAAAGCTTGAGATAATTCTCGCGCGGCAGCTTGAACAGATCGTCCAATGCCTCCGGTGACACCTCGACCATTTCCAAGGAAGGCGTGCAAAGAACCGTTCCGACATTTTGGACCATACCATCCATCTGTGACTGCCTGCGCGATACCGCACCGCGCACCGTCACCGGCAAATCGCGCAGATATCCCGGCAGCACCCAGTTTTGCGGCCAGCGCGGAATGGCCGCCTGCACCAGCACCCCATCTGAAAGCAAGTCGAGTATGATGCCGTCATGCGCGCTCGCCACCTTCGTCACCTTCCCGCTCACGCTGACCCACTGTCCACCATACCGATCCTCGTCTAGCGAGGCTGCGGACACTTTTTTGGGTTGCGGCCATTGAATTGGGCCAACCGCGCGAATCGCCGCTTTCGCTCCGTCACGTCCGATCACCATCGAACCACTTTGGCCTGCCGAAGTGAATCCTTCCACCACAACTTCTGCGCCCGCATGCAGACTACGATCTAGATTGTTTAGGTAAATCGCCCCGGTGTCGTCTTGAAAGAAACTAAGATCCCAGTCATGGAAAGTGAGCACCCCCTGAAGGCGCACCGGATAGCCGCGCGCCGCCGCCTCCGGGCTTAATTCGTTCACCTGCCGCACCGTGGTCAACGTGGGCAATGCCAGGTTTCCCGAGTTGGTCAATCCGGCCAAAGAATCCGCCGCTGCTGCTACCTGAGCGATGGCATTAGTCACACCACACAAACTCATCGCCAGCGCAAATGTGGCGAGTGTTTTATTCATTTCTGGTTTTCCGTGGCCTGTATCGCCGGTTTTGGCTTGGTAATCATCTCAAAGTCATCCGTGCGGAAAGGCGTGACCGGCAAACCATCGTCGGAATAGAGATTGCACACCGGATTATCACTCCAAGCATAACGCACCGCCACCGGCGACGCAACTGCGTCACTCCACACTTCAACCTTGTTCCCGCCAACAATTTTTCCCGTGGCCCAGTGCCAGACTTTGTCCGTGCCGCAAACCGCAAAGCCCTTCGCTTCTTCAACTCCAAACGGCCGCAGTTTGCTGCCGAAACAATCAATGGTCACTGTCGCCTTATTGCTGTTGATTGTCAGGCCCAGAAACTCCGGACTGCGGAACGGCAGTTTCATTCCGTAATCCTTGACCAACGCCCAGCGCACGAGGCGCGCGGCAACATCATGTTTGTCGCGCGGGTGAATGTCCTTTCCCTCGCCGAGATCAATGATGACGGCCTGGCCGGTGTTGGTCAGTTGCAACGCCTTGCTCTGCGCCTCGCGGAGTTCCGCCCACGGACTGTTCCAGGGGTTCGTGGCCTGCTTGCCGAAATTGGCCAGTTGCACCCAATAAAAGGGAAAATCTCCCTGATTCCATTCCTTGCGCCACTGTTCGATCAGTAACGGAAACAGACTGGCGTATTCATATCCGCGTCCAGAATTGGCTTCCCCCTGATACCAAATGACACCTTTGATGCCGAAGCCAATGATGGGATGGAGAACACCGGCAAAAATGTTCCCTGGACGAAGATTACCGGTTAGATAGTTTTGCGGCTGCCACGGCGGATTGGTTGTTCCGGCTTTGATGCAATCCGCCCGCCACTGGGCCAGCAGCCGATCCATTTCTGCTTTGCCTTGGTCGGGCAACAGTTCCGCCTCACGCTTGTCGGCGTCGGCGATGAGTTGCTTGAAGCGCGGATCGTTTTCCAGCGCCGAACGCCGCACCCACGCTTCCGCTGCCGAACCGCCCCACGCATTATTGATCAATCCCACCGGCACGTGGAGAATCTCGTGCAGGCGGCGGCCAAACAAAAAGCCGATCGCACTGAAATTGCGCGCGGTTTCAGGCGTGGACGCCTGCCACCAGCCTTTGAAATCGTCCTGAATTTCCTGTGTGCCCAAAAGCGGCATGTTGATGAGCCGGATGTCCGGAAGATTGGCGGTGAGGGCTTCCAAATCGCCGTCGTAGCTCTGATTGAGCTTGAAACCCATGTTCGACTGACCAGAGCACAACCACACTTCGCCGACGAGCACATCGCGGATCTCGCGCTTGGTTGAGCCAACAATGGTGAGCGTCTGCGGCGTGGCGTTGGCGGGCATGGGTGCGAGCTTTACCATCCATTTGCCGTCGCTGCCGGCTTTCGTGGACAAGGATTGCCCGGCGAAAGACACGGTGACTTCCGTGCCGGGTGTATCCCATCCCCAAATGGGATCGGCTTGCTTTTGTTGGAGAACCATGTGATCACCGAAGATGCCGGGCATTTTGAGTTCTGCCCGCAATGGTGAAGCGAGCAGCAAACTGGAGGTGATGAGAAGTGCGATTTTTTTCATTGGTAGTTTTGAATGAATGGAATTGTATTGATTGGCGCGTTTCAAATTATGCAGTTACGGAACGACGGATACTTTGCTCAACGGATACCAACCGTCCTTGGCGCGGCCTTTGATTCCAAGCCGCACGACCGGCTGTTCCGTGCTTGCGCCAACCACGCCGACGGACAAGATATAGTCCCCCGGCGGCAGGTCGCTTGGCAGGTTGATGCTGTCGGTGATTTCGCTCACCGGCCCGGGCGGCAGATCCTTCGGCTCTTCAAAGAACTCTTGCGTGAACAATTCAATCGAGCTGGGCAGCCAGTGATTCACCGTCACAGGGCTGACAAAGACTTTTTGATAACCCTGCTTGTCGGTCAGCCGATAGGCGACACGATACGGCTGATAACATGGCGCGCAGCCGATGTTTTGCCATTTCATCGAGAGATCCAATTTGTCTCCAGCTTTGGCCTGCGCGGGGTGCGTTAGCTCATCCAAAACCAGCCGATAGCCGAGGCGACGCAGAAATCGCTCCAACTCAGCGCGAAAATTTTTGTCATTTGGCAGCTTTCCAGACTTGCCGTTGAAATAACTTCCATGCAGCGCGAGGCCGTAGTTGAAAATCCAACGCAACGGCCACTTCTTCTCGACAAATTCAGAAACTTCAGCGGGCGGCTCGAAGGCCACCGGCGCGGTCTTCCACACGTCCTGCACCTTGGTCTGCACAAACCAATCCGGATATTTGTTGCGCATGTGGTTCTCGGTCGGCGAAAACGTGCCGAGATCGCCGAGTGAATCAATCCGCCAACCCGCGCCGTGCTGCGTGGCATAGGTCGTGCATTCCTTTCCGTTCAAAAGCATAATCAACGGCGTTTTCTTGAATGCTGCGAGATAGGCATTGACCACTTGCATTTGGTTTTCCAACGACGGCATTTTGCCCAGCTTCGAGCGCGAGAGATGCCACTCCCCCCACCAGCCAACCGAACCGAGATCAACATGATCCAAGTCAGGATTACCGTCATAGCGCTCGCCCAAGCGCTTGATGAAGTCGAGGTGTAACTTCAAGGTCGCGGGGTCATCAAAATCAGGAATGGGAATCACCGGGGCACTGCCGTTGTAATCCACCAAGATTTCCCGCCCGCCGGCGACCTTGAGCCAGGCCGGATGGAAGCGAACGGTTTTGCTCGGGCCGTTCGGCATATCTAAATTGGGCGAGCAGGTTTTGACGCGAAACGCCAGCTTCTGCCCGGCGTCGTTCGCTTCCTTCAGTGTCTGGTCAATCAGGTTCGTGTTGAGCTGGCCGGTGTGTGGTTCGAGGTCAATCCAACCCCAGCGGATATACATGACCGTGGAAGGAATCCAGCGCGGTAGAGTCTTATCCGTCTTGCTGGTGAGACCGTGGAACGTCTCCCAGCCCATGCCGGGGTTGGCGAGCAGTTCGTCAGTTGGCTGCGGCTTCACCACGACAACGTTATCCTCTGCCATGACCGTTTGGCCGAGGCCCACGAGGCATCCCAGCAAAACAGCTGACGATCGGATGGTGTTTAAAAGCATTTTCATTGGGCCACAGATACGCTTAGGGCAACCATCCGACCATTGATGCTTTGCAGGTTCAATTCTTAAAAAGC
>Ga0316221_1002777_pt1 | contig 15186 bp, 2 predicted proteins | sample TBH18007metaG_FD_206003 | JGI IMG/M metagenome (GOLD analysis project Ga0316221, IMG submission 206003) | Freshwater microbial communities from Trout Bog Lake, Wisconsin, USA - TBH18007 | ecosystem: Environmental > Aquatic > Freshwater > Lake > Hypolimnion/Profundal zone | place: USA: Wisconsin... | reverse complement strand
CATCTGTCGCTACAGTGTCGGGCGGCACAGTAAGCGGCATAGCCGCAGGCACAGGAGTAATAGACTACACAGCGGGCGGTTGTTTTGCGAGCGACACTATAACTGTAAATGCAACACCCGTCCCGATAACTATCGGGAGTGGCCCGGCAACAGTATGCCAGGGCGCGACTATAACGGCAACAGATGCAGTGTCAGGCGGTACATGGAGTACTACAAGTAGCAACATAATACTGGGGTCGGCAGGTAGTGTAACGGGCGTGAGCGCAGGAACGGCTATAATAACTTATGCGGTGGGTTCATGTTCCGTAAATAAAACAATAACGATCAATCCTATAGCCGCCATAACAGGCGCAACGGGCTTGTGTGTGGGCAATAGTACAACGCTTAGCGATGCCACAACAGGCGGCAGATGGAGTGCGGGTCTGGGAGCGGCGAGCGTAGGGAGCGCGACAGGTGTGATAACAGGATTGAGCGCAGGAGTAGCGAATATTACCTATACCACAACAGCGGGTTGCGCTGCCAATTATAGTGTAACAGTAAATACAACACCATCGGCTATAGGAGGCACGTTGTATGTATGCATAGGCAGCACTACGAATTTGAGCAATACTGCCGGAGGCGGAACATGGACAACCACGAGTAGTAACATAATTATTGGAAGTGCGAGCGGAATTGTGCAGGGGATGAGCATAGGAACTGCGCCAGTAATATACTCGCTGGGTACAGGCTGCACTGTAAACACGGTAGTTACGGTGAATAATTTACCTACGGCCATAATGGGAACTATGAATGTATGCCCCGGAGGCACAACGACTTTATCGGAGAGCGGGAGCGGAGTGTGGGAGAGCGGCAGTTTGTCTTATGCCACAATAGGCACCTCTACAGGTATAGTAACTGGTGTGAATGCGGGTGTGGCAACGATCAGCTTTACATCTGCGGTAGGATGTGTAGCCACTACTATTGTCACCGTAAATCCATTGCCTGCAACACCGACAGGTACGGCAAGTATATGCGAAGGACTTACGACAATATTAAGTGATGCCACTACAGGTGGTGCATGGAGTACGAGCAGTACCCCCATAGCTATAAGCGGTTCGACAAGCTCACCATCTTGTACTGTGACGGCCTTAAGTGCCGGCACAGGTATAGTGACCTACACATTGCCCACAGGCTGCGCTGCAACAACCAATATTTATGTAAATGCAGGGCCGCCTGCCATAACGGGGGCTACAGCCATGTGCATCAGCTCGGGCATCACCCTCAGTGATGCCGCACCCGGTGGCGGCTGGACTACGGCAAGCGGAAGCGCTGTAACAATTGGCAGCAGCAGTGGCGTGGTAACGGGCGTTAGTTTAGGTACGGCGGTAGTGAGTTACACATTGGGTGGCTGCTCGGCTATTACTACAGTGAGTGTTACTTCGTTGCCACCTAACATATCAGGCACAGCGCATCTGTGCGTGGGCATTACAGATACCCTCACCGATGCAGGCGGCGGCGTATGGGCCAGCAGCAATCCGCTGATAGCCACTATAGGCTCGGCTACAGGCACAGTAGTTGGGGTAATACCGGGTACATTGAACATCAGCTATTCATTAGGATTGGGCTGCACCGTAAGTATGCCGGTGACAGTGAACGCCACACCGGCCAGTATTACCGGGCCATCTGTTCTGTGTGCCGGAGGTACGGTTACGTTGCATGATGCTACTGCGGGCGGAGTGTGGAGTGCGGGAGCGGGAGCGGCGAGCGTAGGGAGCGCGACCGGTATGGTGACGGGCGTAAGCGGCGGCACAGTAAATATTAGTTATACATCCATAGCCACAGGCTGCGCATCAGTATATCCTGTCGCAGTGATACAAGTTCCTGCGATCATGGGCGCTCGTAATCTATGTGCATGGGGTGACACAATAACGGTAAATGATTCATTGACAGGAGGCAGCTTTACAAGTACACTCGTTACGGTATCTGATTCCGGCGCGGTATTATCTTATGCGCCGGGTACAGCACTTATTACCTATACCGAGAGCCACGGATGCTATGTAACAGCAACTATAACCGTAAATCCGCTGCCCGGCGAAATAACCGGCAGCAGGGATATATGCGTGGGCGCTACTGCGGTGCTTAGTGATACTTCTATTGGAGGTACATGGAGTGCCGCGCCGACAGCAGCAGGAAGCATAAGCGCCGCAGGCGTGGTAACAGGTATGTCCACAGGGGAGGTAATGGTAAGCTACACTACCAGCCGCTATGGCTGCTCACAAAGCATGACCGTATCGGTAGATGCCACACCTACAAGTGCGGGCGTAATAATGGGCAGCAGCAATGTATGTGCAGGCAGTTCGCTAACGCTTACTGACAGCGGGAGCGGAGTGTGGGAGAGCGGAAGTATGGGAGTGGCAACAGTGGCCGGTTCGACAAGCTCACTATCTTGTGTTGTGACGGGAATAAGTGCAGGTATAGCAACCATCAGCTATACGGTAAGTAACCACTGTGGAAGTATAGCAACAACTAAGACGGTGACCGTAAATGCAGATGTAACACCAACAATAAGTATCAGTGCGACTACAGACACGCTGTGCGCGGGTTCATTAGCTCATTTTGCATCGGTGATCTCTAATGGTGGTACAGCGCCTGCTTATGTATGGAAAGTAAATGGTGGTACAACAGTATTCAGCAGTGCCTATAGCTACATACCTGCAAACGGCGATTTAGTAACTGCAACGCTCACCAGCGATGCATTGTGCGCAACCCCTGCAAGCGTGACCAGCAATACGGTAACTATGGTTGTAGAGCCACAGCTGACCCCAACGGTAACTATCACAGCAAGCCCGGTGGGGCCTGTACTTGCAGGCGCGACTGTCACTTTCAATGCAACGGTAACCAATGGCGGCTCGCCCACTTATCAATGGATGCTGGATGGGGTGGCTATACCGGGCGCTACTAACACCACTTATGCTGCTAATAACTTTACTAACGGCGATACAGTATTTTGTGTAGTGGTGAGTGGTGGCATGTGTGGCGGAAATAGTGCCTTCTCGAATGCGGTGGTAGTGGTGGTAGATAATGTGGGGATACAACCCCTAACCCCTAAAGGGGAAGTATTGATCTACCCGAACCCTGCGACAAGCGAGCTGCACATAGAAGCGCCGCGTGGTGTGGAAGTGAGCGTGCGGGTACTGGCGATGGATGGCCGCGAAGTGATCGCTAACACGGTAACCACCACGATCAATGTCGGCACACTGGCCAACGGCATCTACCTGGTACAGATCTACGACACCAACGGACTGCTGCTCAAAACAGCTAAGTTTACCAAGGCGGAGTAGAAAGAACTGAAAAAACAAACCTTTATTGCAAAACAGCTGTCTGATATACCAGGCGGCTGTTTTTGTGTAAGAGTATATCTATTTCTATATACTTTCGATTAACTACCCATTAATATTTAGTGGCAATAGAAATAAATAGTTTCTTTTTTTGCTATGATAAAGGCAAATCTGACTATATTTATGGCCTGTACTTACCATGGATAATACATTTTATTATGAATAAGAAATTGTACTTTTTAGTTTGCGCATTTATATTTTTTGCATTTTGCAATGGTGCGCAGGCGCAGATCATAACCACTATTGCAGGTGATGCTACCGGAACATTCAGCGGTGATGGTATAGCCACAACGCATTCTTTGTATAGGTCTACCACCTCTGTAGTGGATGCTGCCGGCAATATATACATAGCAGACTGGGGCAACAACAGGATAAGAAAAGTTACCGCAGGTATTATGACAACCATTGCTGGTACCGGAAGTCCTGGGCATTCAGGAGACGGCGGAGCCGCTACAAATGCTACAATGGATGAGCCCAATGGCATTGCATTGGATAATGCAGGGAATATATATTGTGCTGAACAAAACGGTTCTTGTGTAAGAAAGATTACTCCTTCTGGTATCATTAGTACTGTGGCAGGTATCGGTGAGGCTCCGGGTGATTCAGGTGAGGGAGGCCCTGCTACAAATGCACATTTACAAACTCCGAGCGGAGTAGCTATTGATGGTTCGGGGAATATATATATAGCTGATTGGGGAAATTCGAAAATAAAAAAAGTAACTGTGAGCACCGGTATTATCACAACTATTGCCGGTGGTTCCACTGCGGGGTATTCCGGTGACGGCGGCCCTGCAACAGCTGCACTTCTAAATAGCCCCTATAGCTGTTCATTAGATCTTTTAGGTAACCTCTATTTCTCCGATGAATATAACGGCCGTGTGCGTGTTATCAATCTTACTACAGGTATTATTTCATTGGTAGGTGGCGGTGGTGGTACACTTACCGACGGCGGTCCTGCAACTGCTGCTGACTTAGCGGACCCTGATGGTATTGTGGCTGATGCCGATGCCCTGTATATTGCTGATGCAAACAATAACAGGGTATGTAAAATACAGATATCCACCGGTATCATTACTACTATTGCCGGTAATTCACGAGCACCAGGTTTTAGTGGAGACGGTGGCCTCGCTACCGCTGCCAAACTTTGGACCCCGAGTGGCGTGGTACTAGATGCCCAAGGTAATATCTACATTTCTGATTTTAATAACAGCCGCCTGCGGGAGATCAACAGGGGTAATCACCTTCCCCGTTTCGTTAATGGTATCTTGCAAAGCATAAGTATTTGCGAAAATGCAACTCCTTATAATATTGATCCTATACTTGAAGTCAGTGATACAGATGCAGGCCAAACAGAAACATGGAGTGTGTACCTGGCACCGTTGCACGGTACTGTTTTTGCTTCTTATACAACCACTTCTACCGGCTCCGTACTTACACCTACAGGCCTCACATATACGCCTACAGCCGGCTACATTGGTACTGATTCTTTTACTATCAGGGTAAATGATGGTATATCTGTTGATTCGACAAAAATCATTGTAAATATAGGCCCGGCTCCTTTTGCGGGCGTTATTTCCGGCGCTGATAGTATTTGCCTCGGCTCATCAACATTATTCACAGATGACAGTTCCGGAGGCTTTTGGCTCTCCTCCAATTCAAGTGTTGCGGACGTTGGGGTCACGAGTGGGTTAGTAACCGGCGATGGGGTGGATACAACGGAGATAAAATATTTTCGTTCTAATAGTTGTGGTACAGATACGGCAAGAAAACTTATCAAAGTAAAAGCCTTGCCGTCAGCTATTCAACCAACAACCCCTGTCACTATTTGTTTGGGAACTACGTTCAATCTGAGTGACCCTACTACAGGTGGTACGTGGAGTGCCAGCAACGTTAATGCAAGCGTTTCTTCTTCCGGTATGCTTACGGGTCTTGCTGTGGGTGTGGATACGATAACCTACACATCGGCCAGTTGCTCGGTTACTAAAACAGTGACTGTAAATACAGCACTGCCTTCTATTACACCAATATCTTCAGCCATGTGCCTGGGCAGTACAGATACATTGAGAGATGTAACATCCGGTGGTACATGGAGCAGCGTTTCTTCTTCAGTGTCTGTGGTCTCTGCCGGTACTACTGGTATCGTGCTGGGTACCGGCGTTGGCGTTGCCTCCATCACATATTCTAATGGTACTTGTTCGGCAATAGCCACGGTGACAGTCAATAACGCGCCATCAGCGATCAGTCCATCATCGGCGATACTTTGCCAGGGCCGCACAACGGTACTCACAGACGGTGTATCCGGCGGTACGTGGACGAGCAGCAGCAGCAGTGCTACGGTTATCAACGGCACAGTAAGCGGTGCGAGCGCCGGTACGGCGATCATCACCTATGCTATCGGCACGTGTATCACTACGGCCCCTGTTACGGTTAATGCCTCGCCATCAGCGATCACGCCTCTTACTCCTGTTACGATCTGCTTAGGTGCTAACACGACCTTATCAGATGCCGGTGGCACGTGGAGCAGCAGCAACAGCAGTATAGCGAGCGTAGGGAGCGTGAGCGGCACAGTAACGGGTTCCGGCGTTGGCACTGCCAACATTACCTTTACCAACTCATCGGGTTGTTTTGTAACTAAGCCTGTTACGGTCAACAACGCCCCGGTAGCAATCAGTCCTTTAACAGCGGTCATCTGCCAGGGCACAACAACTGTGTTCACGGATGCGACTAGCGGGGGAGTATGGACGAGCGGCAGCACAAGCGCTACGGTCGTTAACGGTACGGTAACGGGCGCGAGCGCGGGCACAGCTACGATCACGTACAGCATAGGCACGTGCAACACCACCGCGAACGTAACCGTTAACGCCTTACCTGCAACGATCACGCCATCGACCCCTGTAACCCTGTGTGCAGGTACCACCACGACACTGACCGACGGCAGCGGCACCTGGAGCAGCGGCTCGCCATTAGTAGCGAGCATCGGCAGCCTCACGGGCACTGTTACGGGCAATAGTGCAGGTACGGCGAACATCACGTTCACGAACGCCTCCGGTTGTATCACTACGAAGACGATAACCGTGAACACGGCCCCTGTGGCAATAAGCCCCTTAACAGCAAGCATCTGTGTGGGCAATACCGTTAACCTGACGGATGGCACCAGCGGCGGTACGTGGACGAGCGGCAGCACGAGCGCTACAGTAGTTAACGGCACAGTAACAGGCGCGAGCGCCGGCACAGCCACGATCACGTACAGCATCGGGACCTGCCAGACGACAGCCACGGTCACCGTTAATGCACTTCCTGCAGCTATACTTCCATCAACGGCCACGAGCATCTGCGCGGGGACAACGACATCATTAACAGACGGCACCGGCACCTGGAGCAGCAGCAACAGCGGGGTAGCGAGCGTAGGCACTAGCGGCACAGTACTGGGCGCAGGCACCGGCACCGCCAATATCACGTTCACGAACGCATCAGGCTGCTATGTAACCAAGCCTGTAACCGTGAATACGGCCCCAGTGGCTATCAGCCCGCTGAACAGCAACATCTGCGCGGGCAATACCGTACACCTGACCGATGCCACCAGCGGTGGCACGTGGACGAGCAGCAGTACAGCAGCCACAGTAGTCAACGGCACCGTAACGGGCGCGAGCGCCGGCACGGCGATCATCACCTATAGCATTGGCAGCTGTATCACGACGGCCAATGTAACTGTCAACGCACTACCGGCAGCTATCAACCCTTCCACCCCTGTAAGCATCTGTATAGCGACCAGCACGGTACTCACAGATGTCACCGGCGGCGGCGTATGGACGAGCAGCAGTTCGGCTGCGACCGTAGTAAATGGCACGGTAACCGGCGCGAGCGCGGGCCTGGCCAATATCACGTACACGACAGCCTCGGGCTGCTTTGTAACAAAGACAGTAACAGTAATAGTGACCCCCGGGCCGATCACGCCCTCCCCTGCTAACATCTGCCAGGGCAGTACGACAACACTCACAGAAACGACCGGCGGCGGTACATGGACCAGCGGCAGCACGGGAGTAGCTACGATAGGAACAACAGGGGTAGGCACAGTAATAATAAACGGCGTCAGTACCGGCACATCGACGATCACCTACACCGTAGGCACCTGCTATGTGACCGGGACAGTGACCGTGAGCCCGAGTCCTGCAGCCATCAGCCCGTCGACAGGCACGAGCATCTGCGTAGGCGGCACAGCTACCCTCACAGATGCCGGCGGGCTATGGAGCAGCACGACCCCCGCGGTAGCGACCGTAGGCAGCACAACAGGCATAGTGACCGGCGTAACCGGCGGCACCACCACGATCAGCTATACGAACAGCTCAGGCTGCGCGGCGACCAAACAAGTGACCGTTAACTCGAGCGCTACCGCCGGCACGATCACCGGTGCCACAACAGTATGCTCCGGCACCACAACAAGCTACAGCGACGGCACAACCGGCGGTACATGGACCGCCACGAACAGCCATGCGACGATCAACAGCGTTACCGGCCTGGTCACCGGCATCAGCCCCGGCGTGGACACGATAAAATATACAGTAACAAACCCCTGCGGCACCGCGAGCACCACCAAGGTAATAACAGTAGGTGCCTTCTTAACGGCAGGCAGCATCAGCGGCGGCAGCACGATGTGCCCCGGCGGGACAGTGAGTTTAATTGATCTTGCCCCCGGCGGCACGTGGAGCACGACCACCGGCAACACCAGCGTAGGTACAACCGGCATAGTGCACGGCATACTGCCGGGCGTAGACACGATCAACTACACCGTAACGAGCAGCTGCGGTTCCGCCACAGCTACCCACCCGGTAACCGTTAATGCTACCCCTGATGCAGGGACGATCACCGGCCCGTCAACAGTATGCAGCGGGACCGTGACCAATTATACAGAGAGCAGCACGGGCGGTACGTGGAGCATGAGCAACAGCCATGCGACGATCAATACCAGCGGCTCGCTGACAGCAGCGAGCGCCGGCACCGATACGATAAAATACACCGTAACGAACAGTTGCGGCACGGCAAGCACGACCTTACCGGTAACGATAGGTGCTACCCTTACCGCAGGCACGATCACCGGCACTACCAATATATGCGTAGGCAATACAGCCACGCTCACCGATGCCACCACCGGCGGCACCTGGAGCGCGAGCAATACATCAGTATCCGTAACGGGCGGCACGATCACCGGCAATACCGCCGGCGTAGACACGGTCAGCTATACGGTCAGCGGCAGCTGCGGCACGGCCACAGCCACAAAAACCGTAACAGTGAACGCCCTGCCCAATGCAGGCACGGTTAGCGGCCCATCAGCCGTATGCACGGGCAGCACAGCGAGCTACACAAGCACAGGTGGCACCGGCACCTGGAGCGTGAGCAGCAGCGATGCTACGATCAACAGTGCAGGTGTACTGACCCCGTCAGCATCCGGCACGAACACAGTCATCTATACAGTAACTACGGCGTGCGGTACCGCGACCGCTACAGAAGCGATCACCATCGGCACCTCGGTAAGCGCCGGCACGATAGGCGGTACAACAACCTTATGCAGCGGCACCACCGCTACCCTCACAGACGGGACAACGGGCGGCACGTGGAGCAGCGATAACACGTCAGTAGCGACCGTAGGCAGCACAGGTATAGTAACGGCAGTCAGCACCGGCACGGCAGACATTACCTACACAGTCAGCGGCGGCAGCTGCGGCACAGCCACAGCGTCAACGACCGTAACCGTTAACCTCACCGCCTCCGCCGGCACGGTAACCGGCCCCGGCAGCGTCTGCCTCGGCACACCGGCAACGTATACCGATGGCACGACCGGCGGCACGTGGAGCGTCACGAACAGCGATGCGGCCATCAGCTCAGCAGGCGTACTGACCCCGTCATCCACAGGCGTGGACACAGTGATCTACACCGTAACGAACAGTTGCGGCACAGCCACAGCCACGGAAGCAGTAACGATCAGCACTACGGCTACGGCAGGCACGATAACCGGCAGCACAGCTATCTGCGCAGGCACAGCAGTGACATTGGCAGACGGCATATCAGGCGGTACGTGGAGCGCCAGCAACAGCCACGCCACCGTAGGCACGGCAGGCAATGTAACCGGGATAACCCCCGGCACAGATACGATCACCTATACAGTAGTAACCGGCTGCGGCACGGCCAGCACCACGAAGACCGTAACGGTCAGCGTAGCGCCTGTGGCAGGCACCATCGCCGGCCCCGGCATCATGTGCGCAGGCACATTTACCTTGTATACAGACACTACCGGTACCCCCGGCGGCACATGGAGCATGAGCAACAGCCTGGCGACCGTAACCGGCGCAGGCGTGGTAACGGCTATCTCCACAGGAACTACCGATGTGATCTATACAGTAACGACAGCCTGCGGGACATTATCGACCAGCAAAACGATCACGATCAGCTCGACATTAACGGCAGGTACGATCAGCGGGGCCACGAACCTGTGCACCGGCGGTACAGCGACATTGACAGAAACAGTGACCGGCGGTACCTGGAGCGGCAGCAATGCTACAGCCTCGGTCAGCACCGCAGGCCTGATCACCGGCCTGGCACCCGGTACAGACACGATAAGTTACACCGTAACGACCGGCTGCGGGACCGCAGTAGCGACAAAGACCGTAACGGTGAGCGCAACAGCAGTGACAGGGACTATCAGCGGCCCGTCGGGCGTATGCGCAGGCTCACTGATCACCTTAACGGAAACCGCAGGCGGCGGCGCATGGGGCAGCAGCAACGGCAATGCTACGATCACCACCGGCGGAGTTGTAACAGGTATATTGCCCGGGCTGGATACGATCACCTATACAGTAAGCAATGCGTGCGGCACAGCGATCACAACAGTGACACTGAACATCAGCCCATTACCAACGACCGGTACGATAACCGGAGGCAGCACCTTATGTGCAGGCACCTCGATAACATTAGGAACAACAGGCACCGCAGGCGGCGACTGGAGCAGTACGAACACCGGAGTAGCGACCATAGGTAGTGTAAGCGGCATACTGACCGGCACGGGCGCAGGCAGCACAACGATCAGCTACACCATCAGTAATGCGTGCGGCACGTTTGCGGCAGCAGAGGCAGTAACGGTAACGGCTGGCGCAGACGCAGGCGCCATAGGCGGCCCCGACAGCGTATGCTTAGGCAGCACTATAGCCCTGACAGAGACTGCAGCAGGCGGTACGTGGATAGCAGGTAACACCAATGCGACCGTAACCGGTACCGGCATGGTAACCGGCGTAGCTACCGGCACCACCCCGATCACCTATACAGTAACGACCGGCTGCGGCACCGCGTTCGCGGTAGACGTGATCACGATAGCCCCTGCGGCCGTATCGGGCACGATATCCGGCGGGAGCATAGTGTGCGTGGGTTCCGGCATCACCCTTACCGATGCGACCCCCGGCGGCACGTGGTACGTAAGCAACAGCAACGCATTTGTAGCGGGTCCAGGCATTATAGATGGTATCACAGTAGGCATAGATACCGTTTTTTATACGGTAAGCGGCGCCTGTGGCACCAGCGTGGCGAGCAAGATCGTGAATGTGGACCCGGTACCTGTAGTGCTTCCTGTGACCGGTGCATCAGAACAATGCACAGGCACGTCAATGACCCTCTCTGACGGCACCACCGGTGGCGTATGGACGAGCACCAACCCAGCGGTAGCTACCGTGGGCATCGTCAGCGGCACAGTGACAGGTGTAAGCACCGGCACGACCATACTTACGTATACCGTGACCAACATCTACGGCTGCCCTACGAGCGTAGCGTGGTACGATACGGTGCTCAGCTCACCATCCACCGGCACGATAACGGGAGCCACGAACGTATGTATCGGCTCCTCGGCCACACTGAGCGGCAGCACAGCTGGCGGCAGCTGGACCAGCGATAACACATCGGTAGCGACCATTAACAGCAGCACCGGCAGCCTCACAGGTATATCAGCAGGCACAGCCACGATCAGCTATACAGTAACCAACATCTGCGGTACCGGTACAATAACGAGGACAGAGACCATCAGCCCGGCCCCGGTAGTGGCACCGATCACCGGCGGTACGAGTGAGTGCGTGGGCAGCAGCATCACCTTAAGCGATGCCACCACCGGTGGTGTATGGAGCAGCGACAACACATCGGTGGCGACCGTAGGCAGCACAGATGGCACGGTAACAGGCGTAACAGCAGGTGTTACCCGTATCAACTATACCTACACAGGACTATCCGGTTGCAGCATCATGCTTACCGCAGGCAATGTGGCAGTAGCCTTACCTGTAGTGTCAGCGATCACGGGTACCACCCATGCCTGCACAGGCACCACGGCCACCCTAAATGACGCTACACCCGGCGGCGTATGGGGCAGTACAGACGTAACGGTAGCCACAGTAAGCAGCACCGGCACAGTAACGCCCGTAGCCCCCGGCGCAGCAACAATAATATATAGTGTGACCAATATAGCAGGCTGCACAGCCTCAGCATCTACAACCTTCACCACCGATGCAGGCCCGGCAGTAGCGGCGATAACAGGCACAGCGAGTGAGTGCGCAGGCAATACCACGACACTGGCCGATGCAACGCCGGGCGGCACGTGGAGCAGCAGTGCACCAACGACAGCCACGATCAGTACATCAGGCGTGGTAACGGGCCTGACGGCAGGCACTGCTACGATAGGGTATAGCGTAACAGACGGATCAACCGGTTGCAGCACTACGGTAACCACCACCGACACAGTGAACGCGATACCGACGGTAGCAGCGATCACAGGCACAATGACCATCTGCGCGGGCGCAACAGCCGCCCTCAGTGATGCGACCATGGGCGGCACCTGGACGAGCGCAGACCCGACCATAGCCAGAGTAAGCAGCACGGGTAATGTGACCGGTATCACCGCAGGCAGCACCACGATCAACTATACAGTCACGAGTACGTCAGGCTGCAGCGCAACGGCAGGTATCACAGTAACCATCAGTCCTGCGCCATCGGTAGCCGCTGTTATGGGCACAACAGACCAGTGCATGGGTACTACTACTACGCTGATAGACATTACCAGCGGCGGCACCTGGAGCAGCAGCAACCCTGCTGTGGCGAGCATCAGTGCATCAACCGGTATGCTGACGGCCATCTCAGCAGGTACTACCACGATCAGTTACAGCATAGCAGGCGGCACAGGCTGCGCGGGCGTAGCCAGCGTTACCGATACGGTCAGCACAATGCCTGCACATACAGCGATCACCGGCATCGCCAATACCTGCGCAGGCAACACGACCACACTGTCCACAACGGCAACAGGCGGTATATGGAGCAGCAGGAGTACAGCGATAGCAACGGTAAATACAGCAGGTACTGTAATGGGCGTAACCGCAGGCAGTACGTATATCTACTACACCGTAAGCAATGCGTGTGGTTCGGTACGGGACTCAGCGCTGGTAACGATACATGCGTTACCGGATGCAGGCACAGTGAGTGCGCTGTTCACCTCGGTATGCGCGGGTTCAACACTGAACCTGAGTGAAACAGCTACCGGTGGCGTATGGAGCAGCGCCGACCCGCTGATAGCCACGGTAAATACAGCCGGCGCAGTAACAGGCGTAACAGCAGGCACCACAGTGATCAACTACACAGTGACCAACACGAGCGGTTGCTCGGCGGAAGCAGCTATTACCATTACGGTAGGCAATGCATTGCCTACAGCAACGGTGTCTCCTGCAACAGCAACGATCTGCCCCGGCCATGCGGCCACTATGGCAGTAACCGGTGCAGGCACGGGTGTGACGTATGAGTGGCTGCGCAACGGTATCGAAATAAGCGGTGCAAACGCGGAAAGCTATACAGCGGCCACCACGGGTACTTACAGCGTGATAGTAAGCAACGGCAGCTGTGCGGAAACAATAGCAGGCACAGTGGTATCAGCGGCTCCTGTTCCAACGATCACATTCATAGCTCCTGATGAGCTGGAGACAGGCTTGTTCACTACCTACCAATGGTTTAAGAATGGAGTAGCGATAGCGGCAGCCAACAGCAGGCTGATCACGGAGAGCGGTGCAGGCAGTTACACAGTAGTGGTAACGAATGGTTCAGGCTGCACCGATACCTCGGCAGCGTACATTGTGAACAGCGGTGGCGGTGGTACAGCAGTGGCCACAGTAAGCACAAACGACAACATCATCATCTACCCGAACCCTGCCACGAGCGAGCTGCACATAGAAGCGCCGCGTGGTGTGGAAGTGAGCGTGCGGGTACTGGCGATGGATGGCCGCGAAGTGATCGCTAACACGACCACGACCATGATCAATGTCGGCGCACTTGCCAATGGCATCTACCTGGTACAGATCTACGACACCAATGGCCTGCTGCTCAAAACAGCTAAGTTTACAAAGGCGGAATAGGAAAACAAAGAAGCAATAATACACAGCCACCCATGGGTGGCTGTGTTCATTTAATAAAATGACCACGACTATTTTATTCGAAAGCATTAACTGTCAATTAGTAATTACGTACAAGTTATGTTTTTGCAATATTTTTCGTTCCAAAGAGGCTTATTTTCGAATTTATTTCATATTTTTATATTGTTAGGTTTTGTCTTTACTCATGGATTGGGGCTGTTGTTAGAAAAACAGCGACGGGCCGTGTGTTTACAATAATGTCTATAACTCTAAAAATCAGTTAAAATGATCAATTCTTTATTTTCTTATTCCCTATCAGGAATTGCAAATGCAAAAAGAAAATTCTTTTTTCTTCTGCCACTCGTACTAATGCTTTCATTGAGCGCTTATGGGCAGATCATCACTACCGTTGCCGGCAACGGCACCGCCGGCTATACCGGTGATGGAGGTCCGGCGACAGCTGCGGAGTTATATTACGATTGGCAGGTAGCAACGGATAATTTTGGTAATTTCTTTATCAATGATTACTATTACTATGGAGGTATAAGGAAGGTGGATGCTTATGGTATCATTAACCGTTACGCGGGTAATGGTACCTATGGTTTTAGTGGAGATGGCGGCCCGGCCACAGCTGCTCAATTGAGTTATAGCGAAGGTATATGCACAGACCCAACTGGTAATCTATATATCTGAGACTGGGGCAACTGGCGCATTCGCAAAGTAAATACCTCGGGTATCATCAGTACCTATGCAGGTAATGGTACCATTGGTTATAGTGGTGATGGCGGGCCCGCCACGGCAGCAGAAATAGGGTATTGTTATGGAATAGCGTCAGATCCATCCGGCAATATATATATATCCGATTATTATTATCGCCATATCCGCAGGATAGATGCCTCTACCGGTATCATTACTACTATTGCAGGCTCGGGTGGTACGGGTGGCAGCGGCGATGGTGGCCCTGCGACAGCCGCTACATTTACATACCCATGGTTCCTGGCTTGCGACCCTTCCGGTAATGTTTATGTATCCGACTATAACGTAGACCGTATCCGTAAGATAGATATGAGTACAGGCATCATCAGTAATTATGCGGGTACAGGCACATACAGTTTTAGCGGCGATGGTGGTCCCGCAACTGCCGCCACATTATATGAACCAACAGGTATAGCCATAGACGGTGCAGGCAACCTATATATCAGCGACCTGTATAATAATCGGGTGCGCAAAGTAAATACCTCCGGTATTATAACTACTATAGGTGGCAATGGCACCTGGGGCTATAGCGGCGATGGTGGCCCAGCAACGGCAGCTGAGTTTAAATATCCATATGGCCTAGCTGTAGATGGTTCGCAAAGCGTGTACATTGCTGATTATTATAACTGGCGCAT
>Ga0316221_1002760_pt1 | contig 15279 bp, 15 predicted proteins | sample TBH18007metaG_FD_206003 | JGI IMG/M metagenome (GOLD analysis project Ga0316221, IMG submission 206003) | Freshwater microbial communities from Trout Bog Lake, Wisconsin, USA - TBH18007 | ecosystem: Environmental > Aquatic > Freshwater > Lake > Hypolimnion/Profundal zone | place: USA: Wisconsin... | reverse complement strand
CAGGAATTGCCGCCGCGATGCCGGCTTCAATAGCAGCACCTACGCCGGCAGCAGTTGCCGCCGTGCCGCCAGTCGCAAGATTGGCAAGTACGGTGGTGCCGATCAGCGTGACCACGTTCTCAAGATCAGCAACGCTGACCTTCTCAAGTTCGGACAGCGCCGCCTTGGCATCGGCTTCGATGGTCTGCCCAATGGGGCTCGTCTGAAACCAAGTCTCAACCTTCGACAGAATTCCGCTTAAAAACGACATATTAATCTCCCATTGGTACATTAATCTGGCTTTGATTGTACCCGTAATCGGACAACGTGTTTAGCAACGCCGTCAAAAACGTCCGCAAATGCGGATCCGCCGGCGGATGTTTTTCGAGATACAGACGCAATGCGTCAATGTCAGCTCTCAATTTCCGATACGGCCTCACGAATACTTGTTCCTTAAGTAGTTAAACGATAACGGCATCAAATCATAATTGCCGTTTCTTACTTCGTTCAAGATAACGATACCGTTCCATTCTGATTCTTGCACGTCAGACGGCCTATAAGACTCGTGGTGAGGATAAAACCGACCGCACACTAACCCGTGGCTCACATGATCTGGATACTGCTTAGAGGCGTATAGAAAGCCCTGCTGGTGTCCTTGAACAAAAGATCCTCCAATGTGATTCAGCCGGTTGTGAATAGCGCCCCCGATCGGCTTGCCAGACAGCGGATTGGGGAAATAATGACAATATTTGATCCCGTCAATGGTCACGATCTTCAGAAAATCGTGCCGCTGAAACCACGGCGTCTCGAGGGAATCTAGCGATATGATGCCCTCCCATTTCGGATCCCTAAAGATTGCCCGCGTGAGCCTGTTTTCGTGATTGCCAAACAAAAAATGGCATTCGGGTTTCCACAGGCGTCGACGGCCTTTAATGAGCCGAGCTTGTTCGGCTACCATCGGCGCGACTAATAACCGAAACGCTTCATTTCCAATCTCGATATCAGTCTGAACCCGTCTCCCTTCGGCCTCCTTAGACCCCGGCGCATCATGGGTCGACAGCGACGGCAGATCCCAGTGATCGCCAATGTGTACGATCACATCGGGTTTGTAATCAACAATGGCCCTGCCGGCCCAAGTGAAATGAGTGAGATCCGATCCCGGCTTAACTTGCGTGTCCGGGATGATGAGATGCCGCCGCATTCACTTTTTCGCTTTGCGACGCCGTGCGGCTGGATATTTTGCGCCGACCAATGCCTGGTGCAACAAGCCCGCTAGCTGATCGACAAATGGCTCATTGCGGGCCAGTTTGTGGCTCATTAAATCCAGACAAGCGTGTAACAGCTCGTGGAAGAAAGTGTGATACCGAAGGCTCTCATCCAGTCCGCCGTGGATATAAATTTGATGCGCCGACGGATGCCACAGGCCGGCAGTTTCTTCGCCAAACTCCCATTTTTCAGCCGGCACGATCTCAATGTTGATCGTGTGGCCGAGCAACGGGACGCTAGCCGGGATCACCGCCGATCTCTGTTTGCGAACGTCCACAACACCGCAAAAACCACGGCAATCATTGACACAATGTTGAGTATCCGTTCGGCAATTAACACAATGCGATCCCCGAGTGAATTGTGTTGTCCGGATAAGGCTGTTCGCCATTCTCCTGATAAATTATTGCAGATACAAGCCCAAACAATTGATCTGTAATGTTTATGTAGTCATCCGGAGCGATATTGCATCGTGTTGATACATTTTTGATGTACGCGTCCGTTGGGTTGTTGTCCGACGGCGGAGCCCACCGATTGATGATCCCTCGAATGGTCGTGATGCCGTCTTTCTCGTAAGAAAGCAGGATGCGGGCAATTGCCCGCAACCCCCACTCAGGCGTTTGAAACTGAACAAAGGCAGGATCCGTCTGATCCGGGGCCATACCCTGCCATTTGATCCCCAAGCGAATGTTGCCTGGGTTGTTGTTTCGCTCGCCTCGAGTCACGTTAGACCTTCAAGGTCAAAGTACGTTTGTAGTAAAACCGAGCGGTAAATATGCCGGCAACGATCGAGACGATTAACAAAATTGTCCTCAGTATTTCATTTACGTCTATCAAACAACTCACAAGCCAACCGGCCCAACTGGCGGCGAGCGCGACGTCCGCGGCTGCTTTTGTTGCATGAGTAGACATGAAATTCAATCCTTAATTAATAACAAACAAACAAATTTAATTACTTTAAAAATTATTAATCACATAATTCCAGTGGCAATCCAAGTGCAGTTAATTGAGCCAGAGGTATTTACGCCTATTGCTTCAATTAGAAAACTTCCTTTTGATACGCTAATAGGAAATGCGGAAATTCCTCCATTTACAGTATCTGCTACGCTACAAGTAACACTAGGAATTGCATTAAATGATTTTGGAAAACTAATTGATGAGCTTTGAAATCTTCCCAAAGATCCATAGCTTGCTTGATAAGTGCAAGTGGCCGTTCCTGACAACGTAACTGTTTCAATATCTGTCGACGATGAAGAATTAGAAACGTGATTAGTTACAGCTTGATAACTATTCAAATTTACGACATTATTTGTTGCCCCTGACGCAATGGATACAGCAGTCGCCATTACGCGAAACGCATTAGAACCAATAACAAATTCCTGTGTTGATGCACTTAAAGATATTCCGATTCCTCCACTGGAATCGTAATTAATCAAATTGTTTCCTTCGATAATTCCACCAATCCAATTTGTACCAACTGAAATAAGAGAATTGCCGGTTACGGTGGTTCCGATTTCATTGCCGATGATTCTCGTATCAGTAATGTAATAACCAGAAGTCACATTTCCTAAAACAATCGGAATTCCCGATTGATTTTCAATAGAATTGTTTAAAATTGCCAAATCTGCTGTGGTATAGGGTGTGGGAGCCGCGCCGGGATTAAAATTAATTGCACAAGAACCGCTTAACATTTTATTGTTAGTTATTCGCAAACCGCCGCCTGAAACCCATACAATTCCAGTTGCTCCCGACGAAATTCCAAAAACACAACGATCTATTACGCTATCGCCGTAATCTGGATTGTAGTCGTTTTCAATTTTCACATTTGCTGTTGCCGCATATTGAAAAATGCAATCAACAATTTGATAAAACCAAGCATTATTAAAATTTAAGTTATAGGCAAACGAACCTAAAAACGACAATCTTTGAAATAAACAATAAGAACCATTTGAAGTTGCCGAAAATGTAATCCCAGAACATAAAGCATCGTTTGCTTTAAGAGAAAACTCGCTTAAAGAGTATGCGCCCGTTCCGCTAAGAGTGATTTTTGCCACACCGCTAATGTCTGTGGATTGTAAGATTACGTCATTCTGATTTGAGCCGATTATTCCGCCTCCGGGAATTGTGACGTAAGTAAATTTGTACGTTCCAGCAGGATAATAAATATTAATCCCCATGGAGTGTGCAACAGTCATTGCCACAGTATTATCTGTAACGCCGTCATTTTTAGCGCCGTACCGCAACACATTCCCAAACGGATACGCATAATTGGTGGGCGTAATTCCGGCAGATAATTCAACAGCAGTTTGAGGATACAAAACTGCACCAATTGCAGATTGAGTCAGGAATGATGGGTCGTTAATTCCTGATAAATTATCAATCGTTCCGCCACTAATGACGTTTCCGCTAGAATCCTGCAACACCATTTTAACGCTGACGCCACCGGGCACCCAAACTGGTGACGCCATGCGCCCGTTAGATTGCAAAATGATGGGATTGGCTTGCGCTACACTCAAAGAACTCGAAGTGTACGTTGCCACTGGTATGTTTGTTCCGGCCACATAGGTACAGACCTTGCCGCCAGCCAGCACCACACCCTGATCGGTGAAGAACTGCAAAATGGTTGAAATAGGTAACAAATATCCGGTTGCCATAGCGCGTTACTCGTATTTAAATTCGGTTGCGTACCCGTGCTTTTGCAGCTCCGGGATCTCGTCGGCCAGCTTCTCGCCAATGTCGTCTCTATAAATCATATCCGGCACGTCAATTTCTTTGACCGTCTCGTAAGCGCGTTCACACGCTTGTTTGACGGTCTTGCCCATGCCGGTGACAACAGCCAGATAATCACCCGCGGTTGCCCAGATCTCGCGCTCAACTACCTTGTCGCCTTCCATATCTGGCATTTTTGCCATTTTGACGCATTGCGGCTGAATGTACTTTTGATTTTTAGCCGACACGCCATAAATCGGTATGTCGGTCGTTTCTTTTTTGGTCAGATGGCTGAACGGATAATCGGGCTGCGCCAATACGATGCCCACGGCCACGTCAGTAGACACCTCAAGCGTGTCCTCTCCGTTGCAAGCATCGAGCATCCATTCCGCCGGATCCCCGCGATGCTCGGCCATCATGATGTTGAACGCCGGCCAGCCCGGACGCATGGTGAATTCCAACGGCCAGACCTTGCCCTTTTCATCAATGATGCAATTAACGTCCACGTCGCCCAGATGACCCAGCTCGATGAGAGACTCCTCAATCGGGAGCATAACTTCATTACCAATTTTGGATTCGGTGACGTACTTTTGAACCGTGCCGGCTTCGCCACAATTCGGGCCAGCATTTCCCGATAGCAGTTTCTTGTGTTCAAAATTCTCGTTATACAGACCAATATACCCTTCGGAGCCCATCCACCGGGACACCGCAAACTCGCGCCCAGGTATAAACTTTTGCAGCATCACCGGGCCTTTCGGGTTCATCTTGATCCGCTGCCACCGTTGTAACCGAGCGATCAGATCAGCCGGGGATTTCGCGCAATACGACAGCGATTTGTCCTCATTGTCGCCAAGCGTTTTGAAAACGTATCGTTCTTCGGTTTTCCAAACGTGCTTCTCCGCGTCTGCCAGCGTTTTAAATTGCTGGTATTCCGGCACCTCGATGCCGTGATCCTCGAGGAATTTCATGCCCAGACCGCGCTTGACCTCCAGCTCGGCAGACTTTTGGCTCGGCCCATAGACTTTTGCGCCCTGCTTACGGAAAAAATCCAACCGCGGCAGGTAATCATCATTGGTCGACATCCAGATCAGATCCGCCCATTTGACGGACCCGACCCAGTTTGAAATGCGCTCGATGCCTTTAAATCCTTCCCCGACAGCCTGGTTGTTGGATTCCTTTGGTTTGATGAACCATCGAATCTGGTGGCCGGCTTTCTGGCACCGCCACGCAAACGCAAGACCCACGCCATCGTTGTCGATAATGAGGATCTTCACGGTTCAGTCCCCTTTAGCGTTAACGCTTTGCTACCGGGAGATATGCTTTTTTGGTAAGCCTCAGAAAGCAAATACTTTCTTGCCAAGGGGCGCGCTATTACGCCAGAAGCAGCTAATCCACCAATTAAAGGATGTTCAATCCCAAACGCGCCACCGGCACCACCGGCAATTCCTTCCAAAACGGTAACTGGGGTTTTATTTCTAACCTTAGACGCTTCACGCATTTCGCTTGGAAAAGCGTCGTGAATATCTGCAATGTCTTGTAAATGACCACTAAGAGGCACGCCTTTCTTTCTAAGGCTTGATAGTTTAGGTGCAGATACGTCGCCGGTGGCTCTGTTTAATGCGTCCTCAACAGTGTTTATTTTGGCTAACGATTTTCTTGCGTCTCTAAATCTTTGAACTAAATCTGGTTTGCCGATTGATTCAGCGTGTCTTTCTAATTGACTTTCAATAGCATCAGAAACTTGTTTTTGCGCGTAACCAAGTTCATTTTTTGCAGGATCTTGATTTTTCAAATTCTTTGACGCATTTCTACGAAGAATCTTTATTTGCAAAACAGCGTCTTTGGCATCAAAACCTTTTTCCATGTATTGACTTCTAAGCGTTTCAATATCTGGATTGCTTACTTTGCTAAAACTTTTCCCTGGCGTTCTGCCGATGCTAGAAATATCAGCAACGTATTTTTCGTCAGTTGTGACATTACCAAGATTGCCGACTTCTTGATAAACAGCGTTATGGGGCGCTTTTGCTTTTGTAATGGTTCTAGGCGTTAATTTGGTTCCTTTGGGCAAACCTATTTCTAATGCAGCCCAATCATTTGTTTTTGCTTGGTTTTTTACCGTTGCCTCAATAGACAATTTTGGCGATCCAGCGACGCCTTCAAGAATTTTACCGCCAGCGCCACCTGCTTCTGATGGTTTTAAAACGTAATCTTTTGATCTAGCCAATTTTGCCGCATCAGTTAATGGCATTCCTTTTGGGATTACTTTTTCACCAACAGCTTTAACTATTGGCCCCAAAACTCTGCCGGCAACAGCACCACCGGCTTCCATTCCAGCGCCAGTAACTACGTCTTTTGCTTGTTCGGCAAATACTTGTGGCGCAGTTTGAGGCTTGTCATAGCCCATAACTTGACGCGCACTTCTAATCAACTGGCGTCCACCGGCATAACCAAGCCCGGCTCCCACAATGGTTCCACCAACAGGCTCTGCAACAGTACCAAGCGCAGCTCCACCGGCAGCACCAAAAGCCTCAACAAACGGCTCTGCGACGTTTAATATCTTTTCACCAGTTGATATTGGTTTGTTTTTGACTATTTGTTCTTTAACGGTTTTCTGAATAACAGAAGGATCTGTCCCGTCTGGAAACTCTAAAGTGCCAACGCCTTCAACTTGTGCGTGAACGGCCATTACTTCACCTGATTCCCGTTGGCGTCAAATTTTAATACTTGGCTTACAGGTGTTGGTGTTGCACCGGCTGCTGGCGCTCCTGTCCTTGGCACTTTTGTAGCAGTCGTTTCACCAACAGTTTGTGCTGCCGGACTAAGTTTTTTGTTCCATTCCTCAAGCGTACCGCCGGCATCAATGAATTGACGTTTTAATCCGTCAAGCTGACCTTTCATCAAGCGCTTGTAATTTTCGCTGACCGCACGAAGCTGCTCCGGACTATTTGCCGCGTTAAGCGTAGCCTTGGCAGATTCACGGTCGCCCAATGCGCCCGCGCTGCCGGTGACGGCTTTGACGATTTCATCCGCGACCAATCCCTTGACGGCATCAAACGATACAGGCGCCGCTTGTCCGGTGGCCGCAGCCCACCGATTGCCGACTTCATTGATAACCCGAGTGTCTCGATTTCCCAAGGCCGTCGACAATTGATCGAGCGTATCCAAGTGATCGAGCGCCACGTTAAACGACCGAACGGCATTACCTTGTTTGCCAGTCGCAAAAGCATTTAATCCTGACTTTTTGACGGTAAATTGATTTGCGTCATAGTCGGGATTCAATTCCCTAACCCTAGACATGATTGCCACGCCGTAGGGGCTTCGTAGCGCCATGCTGGAAGGGGGCGCAAGCTTATAGTCGGCGATCATTGCCGCCATGTCATCGACGCCCTGCCGTTGCTCTGGCGTCAGACTGCCCCGAGCGCGTTGTGCCGCTTCGCGCGCACGATCTGCCTTTTCTCGTTCTTGCTCTGCTCTTTCCGCAATGTCAGCCCGTTTTTCGGTAGCTTCGACCTTGCGTTCCTCTCGAGACTGCTTGGCATATTCCTCAAGCATCTTTCGGCCTTGCGCCGTTTGCTGAATCAATCCTTGAATCTTGTTATGGTCGTAGGCCGGCGGGATCTTCTGCAATTCCTGCGGGCCAAAGAATGGATCTCCTTTGTAATCGCGCTGATTGGCAAGAGATCCAAGCGTGTCAATGTACGGCTTTTGCATTGCCGCACTAGCCGCTTCGGGAGTCATACCGCCGCCGCCCTTTTCTTTTGGGGTAATGAGCTGCGTATATTGCTGATCGAGCGCATTGAGCGCCGATGCAACTTGACTGTTTTTCTGATCGGCAAACTCAATTTCTCGAGCGCGATTTTCGATTTTCTTTGATTCCAGATTAACGTCTTGCATTTCAGCTGCATTGAAAGCGCTATGCACATTCATTGCAGCTTCGGGGCCGACTTGTTGCTGGATTGCCTGTACGGCCTTCATCTGGCCTTCTTTGCTGGTGACATCGAAATTGCGTAACAGATTCTTGGTTTGCTTTCGCTCTTGAGATTGTTCTTTCTCGTCCTCGAGCTTCATACGATTCATCTGCTCGGTGGTCATCAGATCCGACAGCTTGTAAGCCTTGGCCTGAGATCCGACAATATCTGGCATCCCAGAAGCGATATCTTGGATTGCACCTGCGTCTAAGGTTGCCATTATCGAATTTCCTTAACTAATTGGGCCGACGACGCCCGTCGGAACTTCTGTCGCATTCGGATTTGGCGCGTAATTGATCGGTGACACGCCACCAGGGTTTTGCAAACCTTGCAGCGTGTTATACATCGCGTATTGACCGGCAGCGCCGCCGGCAAGTTTTGACAACGCCGCCGCCTGGTTAATGTCGATATTGGCCGCGTTAATGCCCTGATTGGTCAGCGATCCACTGATATTTGCAGCCGCATTGCCAATATTCGCAGCCTGACCCGCCGCCGCGGCCTGACCCAGACCGACCACGTTTTCGACATTTCCAACGGCCTGTTGATACGTCTGATTCGCCAATCCGGTCGAGTACTGATCGAGCGCTGTAAGCGTATTGCCACTTAAACCTAAACCCATCGCGTTAGCTGATGCCTGAGTCGACTGCAGTCCTTGCTGCAATGCAAACTGATAGCCGGGAGTCTGTGCTAGCGCCGCCTGTTGGGCTCCGGGAGCCGCAGGAGCGCCCGACGGCGTGAGCCCTAGCAAGGATTGCAATTGGGGTATCGCAGACTGTCCTAGCGCCCTGTACGGGGCTGAGAGCTGCGCCTGTTGGGCGAGCGCCTGATTCTGTTCCGCAATTGACGCGTTAGTGGCATTTTGAGTAGCCGACGCTGCCGAACTCGAAGCCGCCAACGTGGCTCCACCTGCAATGACCGCTCCACCTATAACTGCTGCCGCGACCATATCAATCTCCGAGCCAATGGCTGTAATAACGCTCTACTTCTTCGTACCCCAGTTTTTCAAATAACCAACTTGCATCTTTGTGTAGTTTACTTCCCACAAACATTCTCTGCACCCCCCGTCGCTTACATTCGGCTTCTACCGCTTTAAACAAATAGAAACCGGCGCCGGCGCCCCGGTGATCCGGGTGAACATAGAAGATATCCATCGTGCAGGTCAGGCATGTCCGGTAATGCAATCCCGGCGCAATGAACCCAACGAAATACCCAACCAAAATGCCATCTTCTCGCACCGTGACTGCCAGCGCTTCGCCTCGAGCATCTCGAGCAAGGTAAATGTCGTATTGCGGATCGAGCGGCACCTTATCTTTGTTAAGAGCAAGCTCGTCCCAGTGATCGGGCAATAGCGGTTTTACTTCTTCCAAAAAAGGCGCAAAAGGTTCGACTTGGCAGGTAATCATGTTTTTATGTCCACAATGAGGTGGATACGATCGTCTGCCGAATTGTTGCGGACTTCATGCTCTACGCTGTTGTCAAACCACCATATCTGGCCGGTAGACATACAAATTTCTTCCGTTCCGCAACGAAACAACGAACCCGGCAATCCCTGCAACACACAGTGATATCGCTCGTAATAGGCCGCGTGACTGCCGCCATCTTCGTGCGCGTCAATGGTTTTGCCTGGCGCCAGTTTGGTAATCAGCACCCGGCCGAGCCGCACACCGGAAACTTTGGACATTAAACCGAAGATTATTGGCTTAATCGTCCAAAGCTGGCCGGCTGCGGGATACCAAACGCTTTCATGTTCGTCGACGACCTTCGCCGCATCCGCAGTCTTTTCATATTCAGCCAGGTCGTTAAACCTGATCCAAATGTCGGAAACCTGCTGATGCGGGCTCTGCGGATGGGTCGTCCGCAGCCGATTCTGATCCCACAACTCCGGATGCTGCTGGAGCTGGTGAACCAACGGAAACGGATCAAAGGTCGATACGAACTGAAAATTACGCATTAGACAACGCCAATTTCGCCTTCGGCCTCAAACGTCAGCGTCGTGGCCGCGGATGCTAATCCTGTTAGATAGTCCGAGGTATCCAGCCTGACCTGACCGTACCAGTCGATGTAACTGTTGGCTGCAACCGATAGCGCCGTGCCGAGGAATTCCGTACCCGCTGCGGATCCGCCGGTGGCGCCGATGTAAAACGAACACGTCGCCGCCGAGCCGGTCTTGTTGACCACGCGAATGTGCCGCACAACCAAATAGGTCGCGGAGTTAGTGCCGGCCAGACCCGTACCGCCAGTAATGGTGGGTGGGTTGATAATGTTCGCCGCCGTTGTACCTAGGGCCACCGGGCCCATACGGAGTAATTTGTTACTTGCCATATAAATTTCCCTAAAAAATTAAGACCAGTTACCTACGTTTGTGACCGTCGACGACCCAATCGGCCGAATCTTGAAATATGAACCTACCGCAACCACCGCCGCCGCCGCGGTATTCAACGATACCTGTGGAATAATCGTGCCGGCAGTAGTTACGCGTATGATTCCAGTGATTTTAGCGTAACCGAGCCCGCTTGTATTTGCAGCCACAAGTGCGGTATTAGCCGCCGTGTTAAATGTCTGAGACGGAGCCGCAGCGGTCGCCAACGTGCCGCTTTTGCAATTGGCCTCCCATGCCTGGGTAGTGACCGCGGTGCCGCCAATCGCAAAACCAAATACGCTGCTGGTTCCAGTATTCAGCGACGACAAGGCAAAAGAGCATTCAAATTCAAACGTACCCAGTGGCAACGTCAACGTGCCGTTTGTGGTCGCATTGAACAGTTTTTGCGCGGCAGTCTGAGACGTTAGCGTATACGTTGCGTTGAGGATCTGGATCTGTTCAGACGCCAATACGCCGCGACAGCTAGCAGTAGGCGTGAAATATCCAACCGTACCGTCGTACTCAACCGCACCGGCGGTCGCCGTCGTCAGGTTGGTGCCGGAAGTCAACAACAACGGCTCAACCGTTGCGGTGCCTGCGCCCAGTGTTAATGCGGCACCGCTTGACGGTGTGGCGATGCTGACCGCGCCCGACGCCGCAAACGTCACTGCCAATGCCGTGCCGTTCGCTCGGCCGATTTGCACGGCGCCGGTTCCAGAGCAGAACGCCAGATCGCCTAACGAGGCGCCAGCGACCGTGGCCGTTCCGGTGCCGATGTAACCGGCAGCCGTGCCGCTGTTCGATAGGCTGACATAGCCACCGTTTGAAGAGGTGGTATTGAAATCGCCGTAGTGCGCGGTGTTGCCGGCGGTGATCTGTAATGTGATCGCGCCCGCAAAACCGTTGAGCGTCAATGCCACGCCCGCCGATGGCGCATTGATCGCCCAGTTGCCGGTGCTGTTGACTGACATTGCGTCAGTAGCACCGCTATTTACAACAAAATGAATGCCGTTTGCGGATCCCGTTCCGATAGCAAGATCGGCGCTTTGTGAATACAAATAAACATTGTTTGGCGCCCCTAAAGCGCCAGTGCCGCTGAAAGCGCTTGAATTGATCCCAAAGTCACCGTACAGCGTCGAGCTGGTGCCCGAGTTATTTGAGACGATGAAATCTGTAGAGGCCGCAGCGCCCGCGTTAGTGTTTTGCAGGATGATTTGGTTGTAACTGTTTACCGATGAGGTGAACGACGCAAATATATTTGTATCGGTGTACCCCAAGGTTCCGTAGTTAAATGCGCCAGCGTTTAGTGATCCTGTAATAATTGCATTGGCTGACCAAAACGGCGCAATTTGTGGATTGCTTGCAACATTGATACGAATCGCATCGCCATCACGTCCATCATCACCGGGATCGCCAAGCAAAAACACCGCAGGGCCGACCGGGCCTTGAGCGCCCGCCGATCCATTTATGCCGGCAATACCGGGAGTGCCAGGCGGGCCAATATCTCCCTCAATCATCTCGGCTTCAAGAAATACCGCCGGCCCTGCTGGCCCTGCAACGCCTTGAGATCCTGCGGCGCCCGCTGGCCCAATTGGCCCCACCGGCCCGGGAATTCCGTCCTGTCCGGGTTCCCCATCTGGCGCCTCGAGGTATACCGCCACGCCAGGTGAACCTTGCACACCGGGTGATCCTTGAGCGCCCGGATTCCCTTGTGGCCCTGGTGGCCCCGGCGTCCCCGGATCGCCCGGTTCGCCATCTGGCGCCTCGAGAAACACCGCTGGCCCGATCGGCCCTTGAGCGCCAGTTACAGATGTTCCAGGCGGGCCAGCCGGCCCCGGTGGGCCTCGTTCTCCATCTTCTCCGTCAGATGATGCGCCGCCACTAGCTTGTACGGTATTCAGCAAACTGCTGTTTGGCGTCAAAAATCCTGCGCCACCTTTGTCTTGAGTGGCGACCAAATAATTATAAAGCTGATAAAACCACGCTTGCCACGGCGGCGTGAGCATCCCCTTATCATTGGTTGATTGTGGGCCGGGAACCGGCGACAACGGCGTAGTCATTGCGGCTTCTCACGCATGGTGATCGCGCCGTCGTTCAATACAAATTTAACCGGATCCGTCATTTGTATTTTAAACACAAAATCACGCGCCGATCCCCATTGGCGAGTAATGACGCGATCGAGATACGTTCCGGTCGTGCCGAGATCCATGTATCTATCGGTGCTATACGTCCGCCCGTTGTCTTTGGAACAGGCAATCATAATTTGCGGGCTCGAGCCTTGTCCAGATTCAAGACCAACGCCGGTTTCCATATCAAAATACAGTTCATCAATACAAAACACATTGAACGATTGTGAAACGTGTTTAGTAATTAATTGCCGAAGAATGGTCGAACCATTGTCGGTGTAGGCGGTAGGACTGAAACAATAAACGTTTCCGTTTGAATAATCGGACACCATCGTTTGACCAGCGTACTGCGCGGCAAAATTTCCAATATGCCGTTGTGCGTAACCAGTCGCGATGCCCGTCTGCATTTCAGACCAGACGCCAGTAGTCAAATCAAACAAAAACGTCCGGTTGGCCGTTGGGAACGTAATCTGATACATCGAATGATTGTCGACTTGATATGACATTCCAACGGCATCGGACACCGTTGAAAACGTCGACATAATGTAATCAATGTCCGGATTAGAAATTATCGTTATCTGATAACCCGACGCCATTGCAACTTGCACGGATCCTTGCGGGTTTTGTGCCAAGAAACAAATGTTATTGCCGACGTGCGCTCTCGACCAGATGGCCGCTAAACCTAATTCGGTGGTTGCCGGGAGAATCGGCGCGAACGGTTCCGGCGTTGAGCCGACATTCTGCCAAAACTCGGTATGAAGCTGAGAAAATAAAAGAAGATTGCCATTAAGACTATCAACGGCAACAAGAGTATCTGGATACTGTGAAGCAGAAGCGAATGCAAGCGCGTTCCATGACGTTCCATCATATGAATTGCTAACCCAAAATTTTTGTGTGCCTGGTTGCTCTGTTACAAAATAGCCGCCAACAAATGTGCAGGTATTTGCACCGTTTGGAAATCCGCCGGTAGATCCAATTTGTGTGACCGCGCCGGTTTGCAAAATGTAGCCATTCACGCCATCAACAATCATTATTTGGTTGGGACTCGCCGCCAGACTCACGTTTCCAGTTAACGTGTTTAGCGTCGAAGAATACGCAGACCAAGACAAACCATTCCACGAATAAACCACGTTTTGTGCAACGGCATATAGACTGTTCGGGATTCCCAACAGTCCTCGAGCTGGTGCCGATAATGTGCTTTTTAAAACCAGTCCCGGCGTACCAATAAATGCCACTTTGGTTTTATCGCCATCAGGTCTATTTTCCAGATAGACGTTGAGCCGCCGTTGACTGGTGAGCGGTAGGCTTTTGCCAGCAACGCCGGCACCAAATAACGGCGTGACTCTCATGGCTCGTAGGGGCTCGCGCTGTACGGCGTGAAATACACTTGCGTCGTCTCCGTGTTGGCCTGTCTCGCCATCGCAACCGCTTCCATGTAATTTTTATCCATGTCCGGCGTGAACGGGAGATTAAACATGGGCGCAATCTGCTTAGTGAGCCCCCAACAGAGTGCCATGTACCACTCTTGAGGATATTCCGGATTGTCGAGCGGGTTGTTGAAATCCTGTATCGCTTGCAAATACACCACATGGATTTGCTTCGTAACGTCCTGAGCGCCGCCGCAATCCAGATAAAGCTGGCCGTTTGAGGACGCTACCGTGCTGGCAATCTGGGGCTCGTAATAGATCGCGGTCGGATCCGATAAGAACGTCGGCGCGGTCTTATTGGGCAGATTTTCGTACGCTTGAAGCGTTAGATAATTGAGCGGCGTGTCGTTGTTGTTGCTGTCCCTGAGAATCGCCGTGACGATCTCGAGCGGACGCTGGCCCTTCGTCGTGTAGTTGTACACATATGCGCCAGATGCCGCCGTTACGCCGGACGGGAGCACCGCCGCCATTGTCACGGTAGAGCTGCCCAACGTCGAAATGGTGCTGCTGAATATGTCTCCGCTACTAAGCTGCACCACCACATAATCGCCGACCGTAAAATCAACGACGTTGCTCGAGCCTACGTTAAGCACCGCGGATCCGGACGCGGTAACAGCGGTCAGCGTATTGGATTGGAAATTAAGGTTAGCGTTACTGGTGACGCCCGCGGCCCAGTTATCACCCGTCGGCCCCAGAGCGTACTGGTATTTGCTTGAGCTTAGGAACAGATCGGCACGCTTTCGCGTCCACATCTTGAGCCCCGGCGCAAAATCCCATTGCGCCATCCATTGTTTTACCAGCATGTTGAGTTTCCGAGCGCAGTCTGTGGTTTCCTGCGCAGTCGGGGATTCCGTCTGACCAAGCCGACCAATATTCAGCATGGCCTCGCGGATGATATCGTCTCGCGTGACGGTAAAAACGTATGTGCCGCTAGTAGTCATGCTGCTTTCTCATTTCTTGCATTAAGAAACGCCTCGATCGGCTTCCACGCCATTTCAGGAAGAATATCCTCCTGGCATTGTGCGATACCAGTTTTCTCACCGCGTTTACAGAAATTCCACCCGAAATGGAGCTGGTGACACGCCGGCGCTTCGTTGTTGCCGCGCCCTGGGCATACGGTATTGATCGAGGACAGGCTGACCGTGTTAACCCAGTCGCGAGATAAGTTCTTTTCGGTTGAATGAGACAGAAACAGCACTTTCGGCGTCTGCAAACACGCTGCCGCATTTAAAACGCCCGTTTCTGGCCCGACGATCAGATCCGCCTGGTCAAGAAATGCCATTGTCTCCCGGATCGACCAGACACCGCAGCGTCGATGAACTCGCGGCTCTTTTTCCCAACCCCCCTCGAGCAACGCTGCCTCCGGCCCGCCGACAAAGACAACCTGCGAATCCTTAAATCGCAACATGATCGACGCGACCACGTTATCCAAATACGGCCACGTCTTG
>Ga0316221_1002739_pt1 | contig 15383 bp, 12 predicted proteins | sample TBH18007metaG_FD_206003 | JGI IMG/M metagenome (GOLD analysis project Ga0316221, IMG submission 206003) | Freshwater microbial communities from Trout Bog Lake, Wisconsin, USA - TBH18007 | ecosystem: Environmental > Aquatic > Freshwater > Lake > Hypolimnion/Profundal zone | place: USA: Wisconsin... | reverse complement strand
CGTCATTCTGCATCCGCCGCATCAGCGGATAGACCGTGCCTTCGCCCATGCCCACCGCGTCGGCCATGCGGCTGGCAATGTCATAGGCATAGTTGTCGCCGTTGGAGAGCAGCGCCAGCACGCACATCTCCAACACGCCTTTCTTCAGCTGGACCTGCAGGGACTCGGACATACGCATTCCTTTGTTGAGGAACCTTCTATCACCCAGTACCTTGTTGCGCAAGATAGAAGATTTGGCGGCATTCCGCGGCTTTTAACGCCTGGTTAAGCCCTGCGCGCGGGACCCCGCGAAATTCGTCACCAACGAATCCTTAACGCGGACGCGCGATACTCCCCCCATGTCTGCCAATCCCCGCTTCGCCCATCTGCTGGAGCTTGCCGACAAGGGCCCCGCCCTGCGCGCCGCCCTGGCCGAGGAAGTGGCGGCGCTGTTGCTGGAATGGCCCGCCGACTGCCCCGCCGAGATGCGCCCGGTGTTTGAGAATCTGCTGGCGAAGGCGGCACATGACGTCGATGCCGACACCCGCGCCCGCCTGCGGGTGCAGCTGTTCGCCGACCGCGCTTTGGCGTTGCGGGTGCTGCCGAAAGAGAAAAATCCGGAAACATCGCTGATCGACGCCGCCCGCGACGGCGGCGACATCGCCAATACTCTGGCCCAAACGCTGGGGCTGGAAGCGTCCCGCGCCATCGAAATCCTGCATGAGGACAGTGGCGAAGCCCTGGCCATCGCCTGCAAGGGCGCCGGCCTCAGCCGGCTTGCCTATTCCACCCTGGCGCTGCTGGCGCTGCCGCAGGGCAGCGATCCGGCCGCAAGGCTGACGGTCTATGACCGCATCGCCACCCTGGAAGCCGCCCGCACCCTGCGCGGCTGGCGCAGCGGCACGCAGCACACGGGCACGGTCGCGGACTAGTCACCGCGGCTTGCGCATCACCGTCACGCGCCCGACGCTGGTGTCACCGGCATACAGATTCCCCGCCTTGTCGAAGACGAAATAGCTGGCTTCGGTGAACTGGCCCGCACCGATGCCCATGCCGCCCCCAATGGCGCCCACCACCTTGCCGTCCCGCGTCAGCTTGAGGAACTGGCCGTCCTGGCCGCTGCCCATCCAGGGATTGCCCTCATTGTCGAAATGGATGGCGCAGACCAGGTTGCGCATCTGCAGCGTCTTGAGGAACTTGCCGTCGCCGCTATAGACCACGATGCGATACTGCTCGCGGTCGCCGATCCAGACATCGCCATTGGCCGGATCGACCGCCAGGCCATGGGCGGAATCGAACTTGCCCTGGCCCACCTCATCGCCGAACCATTGGCCCAGGAACTTGCCGTCCCGCGTCAGGTGAATGATGCGCGAGGCGCCGATGACATTGGCCGGATCGGGGCTGTCGACATCGTTGGGGCTCTCATTGGCATGGCCCTCGGCGATATAGACGTCATTGTTCCTGCCGAACGCCACCATCACCGGCTGCCACAACAAGCGCTGGCCCTTGGCTTCGTCCCAGTCGCCGCGCTTGCCATGCGTGCCCAGCGTCATCAGCACCTTGCCCTCGGGCGACAGCTTGGTCACGGTGGAGTAACCGGCATCGGTGATCCAGACATTGTCGTCGGCATCCACCGCCAGGCCATGCGCCTTGGACTGGTGGCCGATGACATCGTCGCCCACCGACAGCACCAGCTTCCTGGCAAGGTCGAACTTCATCAGCTGCGCTTCGCCGGGCGCGCGGCGCTGGAAGGCCCAGAGATTGCCCTTGGAATCCAGCCCCACCGACGGCAGGCCGCCAAACCCCGGCGGCAGGTGATAGGAATAATCGGGCGTCCAGCCAGCCATCGTGTCCCAGTTCACCCGCATCAACTGCCCGCGGGGAAAACCGCCACGGCGGCCACAGACGATGGAGCCGCGGCAGCCCGGCACATCATCGGTGGCGCGGATGGGATCGGGGGCGCCGCGCCCGCCGGCCCGCGCCGGTACCGTCACCACGCCATTGGCATCGACCATGGTGTGGCCGGTGGGATCGGGATAGCTGGGCGCCAGATGCCAGCCGGGCGAGCCATTCGCCGCCGGACCGGACGTGGGCGGCACCGTCTGCGCCAGCACGGGCGTGGCAAGAAAGATCAATCCGGCAAGGATGCGGCGTTTCATGGCGTTTCCCCAGGTCTTATGTCGTTGGGGCGAGCCTAATCTCACGAACCCAAATTGTCATGGCCCGCAAAGCCGGGCACCTGCGCCCCACGTGAATGGCCGCTTTTGACCCAAAGCGGACGTGGGCAATAGTGTGGATCCGGTCGATGTTGCGGAGATTGCCCGTGCTCAAATACCCTGACAGTGGCTTCCTCTTCCTGATGGTCTTAGCTATGGGCATTGAAGGATGGGGTCTGGGCTTTATCCTGCCCACCATCTTCTCAGGGCCGCACGGAAGGATTTTTTCGGCTGCAGTGACACTGATTTTTGGTATCGCCTTCGTGACCGGCGCTGTTTACATCGCCAAGGGAATGGCTTGGGTTCTTTTCCGGCTCCTTCCGCCACGGCCCTAAGCCAAACAGCAGAGCCCAATGTCCGCTTTTGGCGCAAACCGGACATTCAATCAGCCCGGATGCAGCAATCGCTACGCCTTCTCGGCGTTGACGTCATGCCGCTCGCGCGTCTTGAGGAATTTCACCTTGGGGAAGCGCTCGGCGACATAGCCGACCTCCCAGGCGCTCTTGGCCAGGAAGACCGGCGCGCCATCGCGGTCGGTGGCCATGCCGCCCCGGTTGGCGGCGGCGAATTTCTCGATTTCGGCTTCGTCACCACCCAGCCAGCGGGCCGCGTCATAAGGTGACTGTTCCAGCTCGGCATCGAGATCATATTCCGCCACCAGCCGCGACTTCAGCACATCCAGCTGCAGCGCCCCGACCACGCCCACGATCCATTGCGAACCGATGGCGGGCTTGAACACCTGCGTCACGCCTTCCTCGGCCAGCGATTCCAGCGCCCGCGCCAGATGCTTCTGCTTCATCGGATCGCCCAGCCGCACCCGGCGCAATATTTCCGGCGCGAAGTTGGGAATGCCGGTGAAGACAACGCTGCCGCTTTCGCTCAGCGTGTCGCCCACCCGCAGCACGCCATGGTTGGGAATGCCGATGATGTCGCCCGGCCAGGCTTCATCCACCGTCTCGCGCTCCGACGCGAAGAACAGGATCGGGTTGTGCACCCCGATGGTCTTGCCGGTGCCCGACTGTTTCAGCTTCATGTTGCGCTTGAACTCGCCCGAGGCCAGCCGCAGAAAGGCGACGCGGTCGCGGTGGTTGGGGTCCATGTTGGCCTGGACCTTGAAGACGAAGCCGGTGACTTCCTTGTCGCCCGGCTGGGCGCACCTGCCGATGGCGGCCTGCTCGCGCGGCGGCGGCGCATATTCCGCCAGCGCCGCCAGCAATTGCTCGACGCCGAAATTCTTCAGCGCCGAACCGAAATAGACCGGCGAGAGATGGCCTTCGCGATAGGTGGCCAGATCGAACGCCGGCAGCCCGGCCTTGGCCAGCGAGACATCCTCTTCCAGCTTGGCGGCTTCCTCTTCGCGCGGCACCGAGTCGTTGTAGGCGATGAACGACCCGCTTTGCAGGTCCTGCACGCCACGGAAATTCAGCCCCATGCCGCAGGGCCACATCATCGGCGCGGTCTCGATCTGCAGCTGGTCGGACAATTCGTCCAGCAATTCAAAAGGATCGCGGGCCTCGCGGTCCATCTTGTTGACGAAGGTCATGATCGGGATGTCACGCAACCGGCAGACCTCGAACAGCTTGCGGGTCTGGGCCTCGATGCCCTTGGCGGCGTCGATCACCATGACGGCGCTGTCGGCGGCGGTCAGGGTCCGGTAGGTGTCTTCGGAAAAATCCTCATGGCCCGGCGTGTCCAGCAGGTTGAAGACCGCATTCTTGTACTCGAACGTCATCACCGCCGAAGTGACCGAGATGCCGCGCTCCTGCTCGATCTTCATCCAGTCGGATTTGGCGCGCCGCGCCTCGCCGCGGGCCTTGACCCGGCCGGCGGCATGGATGGCGCCGCCCAGCAGCAGCAGATGCTCCGTCAGCGTGGTCTTGCCGGCGTCGGGATGGGAAATGATGGCGAAAGTGCGCCGTCGCGCCGCTTCGCTGGCGGGGGTCTTGGTCATGGTGGCCGGGGGTTAGCAGGGGCGGCGCGTCAGTGCAACAAAGCCGCCAAACCGCTGGCGGCAGCGGCGCAAAGCCCCACCACGGCCCAGGACGGCGCCCGCAGAAACAGCAGCAGCAGCGCCCCCAGGGCGATGGCGGCATCGCCCGGCGCGAAGATCGCGCCGGTGAGGACCGGCGACCACAACGCCGCCGCCAGCAGCCCGACGACAACGGCGTTTATACCCCCAAGGGCCGCGCGCCAGCCGGGACGGTGCGAGACCGCCTGCCACAACGGCCAGCCGCCACAGACCAGCAGCAGCGACGGCAGATAGATCGCGGCAAGGCACAGCAGCGCCCCGCCCCAGCCCGCCATCGCCATGCCCAGGAAGGCGGCGAAGGAGAAAAGCGGACCCGGCATGGCCTGGGCCGCGCCATACCCGGCAAGGAAAACGCCATTGCCGATCCAGCCCGGCGCCACCACCGCCTGTTGCAGCAGCGGCAGCACGACATGGCCGCCGCCGAACACCAGCGCGCCGCTGCGGTAAAAGGCGGCGAACAACGCCAGGGCGTGGTGCAGCGGCGCCAGCAGCGGCAACGCCAGCAGCAGCAGGACGAACAGCGCCAGCCACAGTCCCGCATGACGCGGCACGCCAGCGGGCGCCGCCGCCAGGACGGGCGGTGTCAGCAGCAACCAGCCCAGCAGCGCGCCCATCGCGATCGCGGCCATCTGCCCGGCCGCACCGGGCAGCAGCAGCGCCATCGCCAGGGCCGCCGCCGCCAGCGCCAGGCGCGGCAGATCCGGTGTCAGGCTGCGCCCCATGTTCCACAGCGCCTGCGCCACCACGGCGGCGGCGGCCAGCTTGAAGCCATGCAGCCAGGGCGCGTTCGTCACATCGCCCAGCCGCGACAGGACCAGCGCGAACAACGCCATCAGCAGCGCCGACGGCAGGGTGAAGCCGATCCAGGCCGCCACCAGCCCGGCATATCCGGCGCGGCGCTGTCCCAGCACCATCGCCACCTGGCTGGAGGCCGGTCCCGGCAGGAACTGGCAGAAGCCGACGATGGCGGCATATTCGTCGTCACGCGCCCAGCCGCGGCGTTCGACGAACTCGCTGCGAAAATAGCCGATATGCGCCACCGGGCCGCCGAAACTGGTCAGGCCCAGGCGCAGGAAGATCAGGAATGTTTCCAGCATGGCGGCGTCAGCGCCCGCTTTCCACCATCACCCGTTTCGCCCGCAGATACATTTCCAGGCTGCGGACCGCGAACAGGGCGGCGGTGAAAAGGATCAGGCCGTCAAAGATCAGCGCCACATCCAGGTGCCAGGCCTCGGCTTCCATCGTCGCCCCGGCGCGCACCACCAGCCGCGCCGCCACCAGCCCCAGGATCACCAGCAGGCCGACGGGACTGGCCTGCACCATCAAGGTGCCATCCTCGGGATGGACATCGATGGCCATGGTCCGGCCCATATACCAGCCGCCGACAGCCCCCAGCAGGATCGCCAGCCCCAGCACCAGGCCATCCACCGGCACGAAATGATGCGGCGGCACGCCCGGCTGCGGCACCGCGAAATACAGAACGCAGACCGCCAGCAGGAGGACGGGGCGGATCAGCAGCCGCCCCAGCTTCAGCGGCTGCTTGCGCGACAGCCTGCGCGCCCGCAGCAGGATGATGGGAATGATGATGACCAGCGGAATGAGCAGCTGCAACGTCTGCGGCGACATGAAAGGCCCCTTTTGCCGCCGGCAGATTACACAATCGGCTCATCGACGAAAGCGCGGCCCTGGCGGTCCTCGATCTCCACGATCCAGAGGTCGGGATCGAACTTCACCTGTTTGTCACACCATTGCGCCGCGGTGGCGTCGGGCACGGCCTCGCCCAGCGGCCGGGCCCAGACCAGCCCGCCATCGCCCATCCGCGCCTGGTTCAGCACCTGCACGGTGCCATCCAGTTTCGCCAGCTTGAGGATGATGGCGCCCGCCTCCTCCATGCCCTTGCGGACGATGAAGGCCGACGCGCCTTCCACTTCGGCACGGCGGATCAGCGCGCGCACGAAAATTCCGGCCTTCAGGCGTGGGGTTGATTCCATGACATCCCACCTTGTCATGGTCCGCGCATGCGGACCACCCGGGTGACCCGGGCACGGTTGGGGAATGACCGCTTCTGACCCAATGCGGACCTACAGCATTGCTTGAAGCAACTTGTGTCCCGAAAGGCGGGCGTGGTTACCCGCGCCGGGGACCGGACGGCGGCTGTGTGTAGACGACCAGGTATTCTGTTCCGGGGGACCGTGCGTTGTCGCACCCCGTGGTGCTGAGGTTCCACAAACCGTAATTCACGCTCAAAAGCTGTGGCACGACACATGCGCCGTCCAGGACCGCAGACTGGCCGAGGCAAATCACGACGCGATCAGATGAGAAGAGATACCGGCTCTTGAGGGCGGCAATGTAGGCCCCATACTGAAGACACTCGTCCAAATTCGCCGGACGCGGCGCCCCATCTTTGCGCGCCTTGATGTCCGCGAGAACCGTCTTGGTGTCACTGGCCTGGTCTGGCGTGAAGAGCCCCATATTCGCGATGTGCGAATCGGTGCGGGGGAGCGGGAAATTTTTCTCGTTTATCTCGGGGCTCACATGGCTATAGGCCCCCTGCTTCACAAGCGCCGGAACGCCGAGGTCGTCCTGAACGACGAACCCAATGGGGATGCGGCGCCAAAGCGCCTGATCCGCACGATACTGCGCAATGAACCACGATCTGAAACCGAACGCGGCGCCAGCACACAAAACCAATGCAGCCCCGAAGCCGAGAAAAAAGAACTTTAGAGCACGCATCGCAATCTCCTTTTCAAGCCAATGATACGGTGACGGGCCGTGGTCATTCAAAGGCAACGCAAACGGACGAATGCGCCCGGCTGTGTCACCAAACAACTTGGCCCAACTCGCCACCGCCTCCAACCCCGAATTTGAATGGGCTCGATGTCCGCCATGGCGTAAAAGCGGTCGTTCGCGTCAAGATACGAAGGGGACACAGAGCGTATCCCGTCCGTGTCCGCTCCTGACCCAAAGCGGACATTCAGACAGGATCCAATCGCTCCCTAAAACATGATGCCCACGCGAAACCGCGTTCAGGCCGCGCCGCGAAACGGCACCACGGTTGTTTCCGGCGCTGGCCGCGCGGCGTCGACCGCCGCATGGGGCAGGCGCACGGTCACAATGGTGCCTTCGCCCAGCATCGAGCGGATCACCGCCGCGCCGCCATGCAGCGCCGCCAGCGATTTGACCAGCGCCAGCCCCAGGCCGGTGCCTTCCTTGCCATGGGCGGCCTCGGCCTGCTCGAACGGCTTGCCCAGCCGCGCCAGGTCGGCGGGGGCGATGCCGGTGCCGGTGTCGGCGACGGTGAGGACCACCGCCTTGCCGTCCGTCTGCACCGTCAACAGCACGCCGCCGCCGGGCAGCGTGAACTTGACGGCGTTGGAGAGCAGGTTGACCAGCATCTGTTTCACCGCCCGCTTGTCGGCAAAGGCCAGCCGCGCCGCCGGGTCCACCGCGACGGTCAGGCTGACGCCGGCCCGCTCGGCGCCCAGGCCGACCGTGCGAACGGCGCTTTGCGCCACCGCGTCCAGCGCGAACAGCTCTTCATGGAGCTCGAACTTGCCCGCCTCGATCTTGGACATGTCGAGCAGGCCGTTGATCAGGTCCAGCAGATGCTGGCCGCTGTCCTGGATCAGCCCGGCATATTCCTGGTAGCGGGGCGTGAGCGCCCCGAACATCTCCCGCGCCATCATTTCCGAGAAGCCGATGATCGCGTTCAGCGGCGTGCGCAGTTCATGGCTCATATTGGCGAGAAAGCGCGTTTTCTCATTCGTCGCCGCCAGCGCATCGTCGCGGGCCTGCGCCAATGCCGCGCGTTGCGCCATGAAGGCGCCGATCTCGCGCGTCACCGCCACGATGTCGCCGCCGCCATTCTCGTCCAGCGGCGTGCGGCGGCAGCGCAATTCCATCCAGAGCCAGCGGCCATCGCCGTGGCGCAGCCGCGCCGCCACCGCGCCGTCGCGGCCGAAATAGCTGGCGTCGCGGAACACCGCCTGCAACCCGGCCAGATCGTCGGGATGGGCCAGTTCGCGCGGCGTCAGCCCTTCCAGCGCCGCCGGGTCGCGGCCCAGCAGGGCGGATGCCGCGGCACTGGCGAAGCGGATGCGCCCGTCCGGGGCGTGGCGGGTGATGAGGTCGGGGGCGTTTTGCGCCAGCAGCCGCCAGGATTCGGCCATGTCCCCGGCCCCGGCAGCCATCGCCGCACGGCCTTGAAAGCCCTGCCAGGCGGCCTGCAACCTTTGACGGAGGGATGTGTTCACGCGCATTGCGTTCTTGGGCGCCAGGCCCCTTAAGCTTTCGTTCACAGACTGCGCCGCAAGCCTTAACGAAAGCTGAAGGCCCCGCGCCCGCGTTAGGCAATCCACAAGGCTTCTGCGCCCCCCGCAATTTTCCGCAAAACGCCCGGCTGGCGGGCACATTTGCCTAACCTTTCAGCAAGGCCCGGTCCCGCAGGATACCGGAAGGTTCGGATCGAGGCCTTTCGGGGAATGGCCGTGGCGCTTGCGACGTCGACGCAATGGCAGGAGGAAACGCAGCCGGAGGATCTTCTGGCCGCGCTCGACTGCCTGCGCATCGCCATCACCATCCTGGATGCCCAAGGCCGCCTGGTTCACGCCAACCGCCATCTCAATTTCATCTTCCCCGTCCTGCCGCCGGTCGCGACGCTGGTGGGCGAAACCTACGAAGAGCTGGTGCGGCGCGAACTCGCCGGCGGCGCCATCGCCAAGGCGGCCCGCGCGAACGGCGACGAAGCGTTCATCGCCGCGCGGCTGGAGCAGCTGGCGCCCGGCGCTTCGGCGCCGCGCGACCTGCTGCTGTCCGACGGCCAGATTCTGGAGATCAAGGCCCGCCGCGATTCCCATGGCCGCACCGTGCTGCTGTGGAGCGATGTCACCCAGGCCCGCCATCATCTGGGCCGCCTGGAAGAAGCGATCGGGCTCAGCGCCGACGCCGTCGCCTTCTACGACAAGGCCGAACGTTTCCTGATGGGCAATGACCGCTATGCCCAGCTGGCGGGCAGCACGCTCGCCGAACTCAAGGGCAAGAGCATTACCGAGGTGGTGACACGGGCCGCCAATTGCGGCCACATCATCCATGACCAGACGAAAAAGGACTGGCTGGCCCGCCGCCTCGCCAGCCACCGCGCCGAAGCCTCCGCCCACACGCTGCGCGCCACCGACGGCACCGTCTATCTGGTGCGCACCCGCGCCACGCCCGATGGCGGCCGCGCGCTGGTCTTCACCGACATCACCGAAAAGACCCGCGCCGAAGCCGCCCTGGCCCGCACCGAAAAGGCCCTGGCCGATCAGCGCAGCCACGCCGAGCGCCAGAACACCTATCTGGCCGATCTCAGCCAGAGGCTGGACCGCGCCAGCGCCGAGGCCGAAGGCGCCAAGACCACGCTGCTGCGGGCGATGAGCCATGAACTGAAGACGCCGCTGAACGCCATCCTGGGCTTCTCGGACCTGATGGGCACGCTGGCCGACAATCTTTCGGTGGCGCAGGTGCGCGAATATGCCGGGCTGATCCACCAGGGCGGCGTCAACCTGCTCCGGCTGGTCAACCAGATCATGGACCTGACCAAGCTGGCGGCGGGCCGCTATGAGCTGCGGCGTGCGCCGCTGGCGGTGGCGCAGCTGCTGCACCGCGCCGTCGAACCTTATGAAACGCGCGCCGCCGAGCGCGGCATCGCGCTGGACATCGTGGATGGACCGGCCGGGATGAAAATCGACGCCGACGAAACCATCGTCACCGCCATGCTGGGCCATCTGCTGGACAATGCGCTGGCCTTCACCCAGCCCGGCGGCCAGGTCTGCCTCTCGGTGCAACAGGAAGAGGGCCGGATCGTCCTGGCCGTCGCCGACAATGGCCCCGGCGTCCCGCCCGCCGACATTGAGCGCATCCTGCGCCCCTTCGAGCAGGCGGGCCACGTCACCCATCATGCCGAAGGCTCCGGCCTGGGCCTGACGCTGGTGAAGGCGTTCGCTGAACTGCATGGCGGCGCGCTGACGATCCAGACCAGCCCCGGCGAAGGCTTCACCGCGAAAATAAGCTTTCCGCCGGCCGCCTAGCCGTCAAGCCGCCGCGCCCAGGCCCTTGGCAGCCGGCACCGCTATCCGGATCGCAACGCCCGCCGCGCGCCAGCGCCGCCTCTGCTGCACTTTGCCGGCGGCTATAGTAACCTGCCGCGGATGCTGCATCCGGAATACGCGCTGAAACACGCCGCGGCTTTGAAAGCCGCGGGGAAACTGTCGGAATGCGCGGCCTCCTGCCGCCAGATGCTGGCATCGGCGCCCCAGTTCATTCCGGCACGGCATTTGCTGGCCATGACGCTGGACGCCCAGGGACACACCGCCGCGGCGCTGGGCGAGATCGAGACAGCGTTGCAGCAGCAGGGCCAGTTTGTGCCCGCGCATTTTCTGAAGGCTTCGCTGCTGCAGAAGCTCGGGCGCCTGTCCGAAGCCTTGGACACGTATGCGGCAGCCCTGGCGCTTGACCCAAACCGCAGTGCGGCCTGGAATGGCCGCGGCACGCTTCTCAAGCAGATGGGCCGGCATCTGGAAGCGTTGGAAAACTTCGACCGCGGCCTCGTCCTCGACCAAAATAATCTGGCGGCGCGCAACAATCGCGCCAACACCTTGCGGGAAATGGGTCAGTTCGAGCGGGCCTTGGCGGACTATGATGCGGGCCTGAAGCTGCGGCCGAATGATCTTCTGCTGCGGCTCAATCGCGGCACTCTGCTGCTCGGCAATCTCCAGCGAGCGGCAGAGGCGGCCGAGGATTTCGAAGCCGTTCTCGGCAGCGATCCCGGCAACGGGAAGGCCCGCAAAGGCCTCGCCGAGGCGCGCACCTGCCAGGGGCTTGCGCTGTTCGAGGCTGGGCGATTGACGCAAGCCCTGGCCGCCTTCGAAGCGGCGCGCCGCCACGCTCCCCGTGATCCGGATTTGCTGGAACATCTGGGCAGCACGTTCAGAAGCCTGCGCCGCTTCGGCGACGCCAAGATGACATTCGATGGCATTCTCGCCACCCATCCTGATCGCGCGAGCACGTTCAACCATCGCGGCGCCACGTTCCTGGAGGCAAATTGTTACGAAGAGGCGCTGGCGGATTTTGATGCCGCGCTGGCACTGGAGCCGGAAAACCGGCACATTCGGCTTAACCGCGCCATCGTGCTGGGCAACCAGTCCCGCCATGCGGACGCCATTTGTGAACTCGAAGCGGTCCTGGCGGCCGATCCCGCCAATCCGCAGGCCCTGGGCATGCTGGCCGGGAATGTGCTGCATGCCTGCGACTGGAAACGGCGCGGGGAATGCGCGGCCAGCCTGCCCAGGCTCATCGAACGGCAGCCCATTCCGCCGCTGACCCTGGTCGGATATTGCGACGACCCGGCCCAGCTGCTGCGCAACGCCGCCGCCTTCACGGCTCAAATCTCGGCAAATGTCACCGCGTTTGCACCGCGCCAGCCGTCACCCGGCCGGATTCGCGTCGCCTATCTTTCCGCGGATTTTCGCCCGCACCCCATCGCCTACCAGATTGCGAGTGTCATCGAGCATCATGACCGCTCCCGGTTCGAGATCATCGGCATCGCGATGGGGACCGACGCCGGGACGCCCATTAGAGCGCGGCTGGAAGCCGCGTTCGATGAATTCCATGATGTTACCGCGATCTCCGACGCGCGCGCCGCGATGCTCCTGCGGGAATTGAATACCGACATCGCGATAGACCTGCATGGCCATACCTTGGGCGGACGGCCCGGCATATTGGCGCGCCGCCCGGCCAGCCTGCAGGTGAGTTGGCTCGGCTATCCCGGCACCACGGGTGCGAAGTTCATCGACTATGTGATTGGCGATCCCGAAACGACCCCTTTGGCGCACCAGCCCTGGTTCAGTGAAAATATCGCGCAGCTTCCCCTGACCTACATGCCCAACGATTCCAAACGCACCCCGGTTGGCCGCGTCCCTGCCCGCGATGCCGCCGGTCTGCCGGACCGGGGCTTCGTCTTCTGCTGCTTCAACCATCATTGGAAGATCACGCCGGCCTTGTTCGATGTCTGGATGCGGCTGCTTGGTGAAATTCCCGGAAGCGTGCTGTGGCTGCGCCAAGACGATGGCACCGCTGCAGACACAATGCGAACGCAAGCCGCCCTGCGTGGTGTCGATCCGCGCAAACTCGTCTTTGCGCCCCGGACCGCCAGCGCCGAGGATCACATCGCACGGATGGCGTTGGCCGATTTGTTTCTGGATACCGTGCCCTATAATGCGCACGCCACCGCCTGTGATGCGCTATGGGCGGGCGTGCCGGTGCTGACGTGCCGCGCCGGCGCGTTTGCCGGCCGCGTCGGGGCCGGACTGCTAAAAGCGCTCGACCTGCCGGAATTGATCGCCGATGATCTGCAAGCCTACGAGACGCTGGCACGCGCGCTGGCACAAAGCCCAGTGCGCCTGAACAGTCTCAGGCAGGAACTGAAACAGAAGCTGGCAACACAGCCGCTGTTCGATGGCGTCACATTTACACGCGATCTGGAAGCCGCATTCATGTCGATGATCGAACGCGCCAGGGCAGGCCAAGAACCGCGAGCGTTTCAGGTTCATCGCTGACGGCCTCAGCCGGGGCGATTGACTTGCGCGGGCGTGACGACAAAGTCCTTGAGCCGCTCGCTCGCCAGGCGGAAATTCGGCTCGATCTCCAGCGCCTTCTTGTAGTCGTAGTAGGACTCCTTGTAACGCCCAAGCAGCTGCAGGGCCAGGGCGCGGTCGTAATAGCCGACCTGGGGCATGCTCACGCCAAGCGCCAGACCTTTGTTGATCTGCACCAGCGCGTCTTCATACAATTTCTTTTTGATCAGGACGGAGCCGCTGTTGATATAGGGGTCGCCAAGATCGGGCTGCAGTGCGATGGCCTTGGCGAAATCCTCGCCGGCCTCATCGGAACGTCCCGCCTGATTGAGGATGACACCGCGATTGTCGTAGGTCGCCGCCCGGTCGCTGATCGTCAAAACCTGTTCCAGGGCGAGATCGCAGGCTTTGATGCCCGCGATCGGATCGAAGCCGAACCGGGCATGCCGGTAGCATTCCTGGCCGGGCCCCGATCCTTGGGAAACCGTGATCTGCGCCTGGGCGCTCGCCAATCCCAAGACGGTCATACCGAGCAACATGAGCATCCGCTGCATGAAACCTCCTGCCGTGCATGAGAGGCGACATTACACCCATTGGGCCCGGGCCGCATGGCTTTTCGCCGCCAAGACCGGCGGGAGCAAGAAAAAGCGAATGGCGCCAATTGCTTGCTCCAACCTTTGTTCCTGCAATGCCGCAGAGTGTCCACAATTGGACGCTGCAAAGCCGCTGCAGAGGCGGCGCGGCCACGGAATGGGCCAGCCGGAAGCACGATCAGGCCCGCTTGCGCGTCCAGAAGTGATACATGCCCGCAAAGATGTTCGGATTTTCGCTCTCGAAGCGTTCCCATTGGCCAAGGTCGATGGCGGCCGGATCGTTCGGGAAACGCCGCCGGTAGGCATCCAGCACGTCACTGCCCAGATCGAATCCCAGAAAGGCGAGGCCGTTGTCGCGGAGAAATGTGGCGATGCCCGCAATCGTCATGCCGTGTTCCTGGGCATGGAAAATCAGGTCGCGGCAGTTGCTGACACTGAAAAAATCCGGGGAATTCAAAATCGCCTCGGCCGCGGGGCGGTCGTCCCATGCCGCGATGTCTTGACGCGCCTGCCGGATCGCGTCGGCGCTGGTGCCATAGGCCCTTTGCGCCACGAAGGCGCGCGCTTTGGCGATGTTGCTCCGCGCCGTCTGGCTGTACAGGGCCAGCCGCATGAAGCCGCCGGGCGCGAGCAGCGTCAGGAGCACGCGCCATCCCGCCAAGACGTCGCCGAGATGATGCAGCACGCCGATCGACTCAATCAGGTCGAAGCGGCGATCCAATCCACCCAGCGCCAGGATGTCGGCCTGGGCATATTCGATTGCGGCAAGGCCCATTTGCCCGGTCTTGTAACGGGCATAGGCAAGGCTGTTCGCACTGAGATCGATCGCCAATAGCCGGGCTTGCGGGAAACATCGCGCGGTTTCGATAGGATGCTGGCCCGTTCCGCAGCCGGCGACCAGGATTTCGAAACGCTGATCTTCGCCCGCCTGCGGCACCGTCAGCGGAAATTTGCGATGCAGATATCCGGTGAGGCTGCCGGCAGGGGCGACCGGCGCCGCCTTGACCCAGCGCGGATAGGGATTTTCCTCATACTGGTCCTGCACCAGCTTCGAAATCTCATCGTCTATTGCGGTCAGGCGCGGGATTGCGGCGCGCAGCCTGCTTTCTTCCAGCGGTTGCTCGATCTGTTGCGCCAGGACGGCCCGCACCGGTTCCGGCCAGACGCCTTCCAGCGGGCGGCAGCCCCCTGCAAGAGAATAAAGGGGGAAATAGGCCGCGATGGCGAGCAGGCAAAGCGCCGGCACCGGGCGGCCGGACGCCAACAATTCCGCCACCGACGCGCCCAGCTTGTGCGCCGCCGCAATTTCATTTTCCGGCGCATAAAACACATACTCGTTTATGAAACATTGGCGGGCGAGCGCGCTGTAGAAGTTCAACGCCCCGCCATTTTCCTCCGCGCCGGTCAGCGCGGTTTCCAGCAACAGGCGCCGCGCCATGGTCAGGAAACGCTCCATCTCCATATCCGCGTTTGGCGTGGTACAGAGCAGCGCCTCCAACAGGGGATTTCCTGCGCCTGCCGGGCCCTCCGGTCCGAACAGGCCGTGCGACGCCAAGGGCTCCGGCCATGCAGCGGCGGCGCGTGCGATGACCGGCCCGATCTGCGGATCCTGCTTGAGGAAACCGGCACAGCTTTGCGCCAGGGCGCTGGGATGGGCCCATGGCTCGGTCAGCGCACGCTTCAGCAAGGGCTGCAAATCGCCCGAGACGCGGTTCCAGTGGGTGTGCTGGACGCAATCCACGAAGACCCGCCGGGCGATTTCGGTTTCGCGGATCTGCAAGGATTGCTGGATGGCCTCGAACGCCTGCACCAGCTGCCCCTGCGCCAGCAGGGTAGACGCGAGTTCACTGCATTCGACTGGCGCGTCGGGCCGAATGGCAAGCCCGCGCCGAAAGCTGGCCTCCGCCTGGCGCAACTGGCCGTGCTGCTTGAGCACTCTGGCAAGACCGAAATGGGC
>Ga0316221_1002738_pt1 | contig 15384 bp, 28 predicted proteins | sample TBH18007metaG_FD_206003 | JGI IMG/M metagenome (GOLD analysis project Ga0316221, IMG submission 206003) | Freshwater microbial communities from Trout Bog Lake, Wisconsin, USA - TBH18007 | ecosystem: Environmental > Aquatic > Freshwater > Lake > Hypolimnion/Profundal zone | place: USA: Wisconsin... | reverse complement strand
TACCTTCATTTTTTTGATTTCTGATTTGTTGAACAATATTTTCTAAATTTTCAACAATTCTACCTTTGCCAACCCAACCCTTATAAATATCGTGGTCTAAATTAATTTCAATAGTTAATTTCATTTTTCTTTCCTTTCGTGATTAAAAAAGTACTACAAAACAAGTATTACATAGAAGTATTACATTGTCAACCTATTCCATGAGCTTTTTCTACAGCTCTGGCAAGTCTTAAAAGTAAGTTTAATTCTTCGGTCACAGCATCTCCATATTTGATCTTTTGAATCATCAGTATGATGTCATCTGTATCCAAAGGGGTCTTTTGAACCATCAAGCGATCTTCAGTGGTAAAGGTAGTCATCTTTACTCCGCATAGGTAGCAACAATAATTTCTAGTTGTAAAACAGCTAGTTTGATGTCTTGTACCTGATTGGTAATCATCTGCCGACCATTGATGTCTGGATTAGCATTAAGCATTTCTAGCTGATTGAGCATTTTGCGGATGCGAACAATGTCAAAGGAAATATCATTCATAGAATCCTCACAACTTTAGCTCTTTTCAAGGCTTGTTCATAAAGCTCTTTGGCATGGTCATCTAAATTGCGTAATGGCAAGTTTTGATAATACTTCCACTTGTCTTTGTATTGCTGAAGTTCTGATGGTGGAATCCAACCATATTTAGTGCGCCATCTTAAGGTGATGTCTGTACCTGCTGCTGTCCAAATATATTCGTTATTCATGATTTTCCTTTATAAAAAAATGGGGTTTTAACCCCATTTATTACACTCCGCAACCGCAGATCATTTTTCCATTAAACCCTGCTACACATCGGTAGGGAGCATAAGGAGGACAAGCTGCTAATGCAGAACCTATAGCAAAAAACAAAACTAATGCAGAAATGACTTTTTTCATGATTACTTCCTTTCGTTAAATAAAACTACCCAGTAAGCCATAGGCAAACATACAACCTAAGACCATTCCTAAAACAACTACACCTACTACCTCTAAAAATTGATTCATTTTGATTTCCTTTCGTGGTTAAACTACACAAGTAGTATTACATAATAGTAATATATCTTGCAAGGGAGTGTGGTTTTTTTGCATAGGGGTGGGGTCATGGCTCACGAAAGGTCGGTTGTGCCGAGATAGTTTTTAGGTTTATCACTCCTTCCATGACCCCAAAGACTTAGAAAGGTATATCTTCGTCAATAGCGGTTAAATCGCTTTTAGAGGGGCTAGGTGCGATTTTTGTATCTCCGCTAGGCTTACCCCCCAACATCTGCATTGCGCTTGCTATAACCTTTGTGGAGTATTTTTCTACACCACTTTTATCTGTATATTTTTCGGTTTTTAACTTACCTTCAATATACACTGAGCTGCCTTTTCTTAAATAATCGGTAGCTACATCCGCTAATTTACCAAAAAATACCACATTGACCCATTCGGTTACCTCTTTTTGCTCACCAGATTTGTCTTTGTATTTTTCAGTACAAGCAACAGATATATTGCACACTGGTGATCCATCTGGAAAACTTCTAGATTCTGGATCTTTACCTAAATTTCCAACAATAATGACTTTATTGACTGATGCCATGATGATTTTCCTTACCTAACATTAATTGAACTTCTTCCTGTACTTCTTCCAAAAACTGCTTTACTTCATTCTCCATAATGGCAATAAACTTGTCATCACGAAAAACCCTTTTTACAAACAATTTGCTTCTTTCAGGCATCCGAGGGTCATAGGAAATAAAATCATTCCATTCTCTTTGTGTGCAAGCTAGTTGCACTTGCATCTGAATAAAATATTTATTTGGTGGTTCGCCTGATTTTATATATGACCAATGAGTTGCAGAATTGGGACACTTGATTTCACAAAGCCCATCAGTATTAACCAACCCATCAGGACTAGCACCAAACCCCTCAATGGTGGGATGATCCACGAAAGATACTTGTTCGACCAAGACATCATTAAAGACTTCATAAGCCATCCTTGCTTTGGGTTCATTTTCAGTACCCCATTCCATCGCAGAACTGGTAAAAGATTCTTCAATTTGACCAGTTACTCTTTGTAAAGCTAACTCAATAAGGTAATTCTGTCTACTCGCAGATACCCCAGTTTTAGTTTTCGCTAATATATCAGCTACTCGGCTTGCTGTAACTTTACCAAGTCTAAGCTGATGCCATTCAGGAGTGCCTTGAATAATATTATTCATTTTGTACCCGCAGTCGCTTTGTAAACTTGAGCAACAACTCTTAAAACATAAGACATATCATTCAAAGTAAGCTGTCCTAATAACTGAATAATCTTCATAACAGCGATGTCATTGTCTAAAATTTGAGGTTTAACAATCGCTTCGATCATGATTGACTCCCTAACAATTCATTTTTGCGAATGTCTTTGGATTGCTCAAGTTCTTTAAGAGTTCCGCAAGCCTTGACCGCTGCAATGTAGTTAGATTTGAGTTCATCCAAATCAGTTGATTTCATAATCTTTTCGACAAAGGGCGAAATGTCAATTGGCTCTTTTTCATCCTCAAAAGGTAAGTCATCCCCGCTGTAAATATATAGACCCAAACCGAATAAACTGATAGTCTTTGTTAAGCAGCGCATCATCGCTGTATTCACATCCATTGCATTTGGATTAGGGATAGCTTTATTCTGATTATTGATAACTGGCATCTGACAGGTCATGGACTTACCAAAAGCATTGACAGTACAAAAAACCATCATGGTTTCGTTAAAGTACATGGGATCACCAAAAGACCAAGTAGCCGTAGGATCATTTTGAAGTAATTGATCCACAGCCCATGTCCATGAAAGATAGGTAAAACGACCCTTCTTTTCAGTATGCTCGTTTACATTAATTTTTCGTAATTCGTTAAAAGTTTTCATGATTACCTTTCGTGAGTTAATCTAAAATTTCGTGTTCAGCAATATCTAAAGCAAACTTTTCCATGTAGTCAAAGGCAATAGACATAATCTTTCTGCCAATCTGCTCATAATCACCAGAATCGATTGCATCTTGTAAAGCATCTGCTGTATCAACATCTAACTCGCTAAGCGCTTCTGCAACAGCACCAGAGGTATTAGGGTTGTACTCTTTCTTCATTAATTCATAAGCTCGTTCCTCGATTTCCTCATGACGGTCATCGTAGTCATCTGGCTCATAGTAAGCATCTTCTCTATTCATTCCCATTTTGTTTCCTTTAGTGGAAAGCCCCCGAAGGGGCTATAAATTAAATTAATTGAATTTTGTAATAATTTGGGTTTTTTCTTGCAAGAATAAAGTAGGCTTGCTTGATTGTTACTGGAACACTCCAAACTTTCCATTCGTTTTTGTAATCATCAAATTGCATTACAACAAACTCTTTTTTGCCTTGACCTTTTGATTTCATCTCAATTCCTTTCGTGTGAATTAATTTGTACTACAAGAGTAGTATTACATAGAACTATTACAGTTGCAAATATATTTTTAAAAAGTGTGCAAAAATGCGACATGACCGAAATTTACCTAGAATTGCCCCTTCCGCCCTCAGTTAATAGCTATTGGGGGTTTTCTGGCTCTAGGCGGTTTCTAACCCTACAAGCAAGGGAGTTTAAGGTTCAAGTAGCTCAACAAGTGAGCCAGCAACCCATAAGATTTGGCGATCAAAGGCTATCTTTGACGGTTACCCTATGTTTTAAGGATAAAAGAAGGGCGGACATTGACAATCGCATAAAAAGCCTTTTGGATGCTTTAATGCAAGCTGGTTTGTTTAATGATGATAGCCAGATAGATGAACTTCATGTTTATCGAGGTCTTATACAAAAGCAAGGGTTATCCCTAGTAAAAATATGTCAACTTTGTAACAATTAGTCTGTAATATTGCAGTTCAAGCGGATGCTTAAATAACTTTGGAGAAAGTATGCTCAAATTTCCAGCACAAGATGAAATCGAGGTTTTTGTTAGCCTCACAGGTAATATTTGTATTGCTGCAAAATCTCAAAATCCAGATGTAGAAGAAAAAATTATTGCTTTAACAATAGGTCAATTTAGAACTATTTTAAAAAATGCTAATGATTTAATAGAAGAAGCTGATTTCAAAAGAAAGGAATCAGCTAATGCCTAATAGATTACTCAAAGAAGGCATTGTAGATTCCACAGCAATAGATAATTTAAGTCCAGAAGAAGAAGTTTTTTTCTATAGATTATTGGTTGTTTCAGATGATTTTGGTCGCATGGATGCTAGACCTCAAATTTTGAAATCAAGGTGTTTCCCATTAAAAGATAGCATTAAATCTGAAAAAATTGAAAATTGGCTGCGGTCAATTGTCAGACAAGAGTTGGCAATCTGTTATCAGGTCGAAAATAAACCTTATTTACAAATTCTTAAATGGGAACAAAGAGTTAGATCAAAAGAAAAATATCCGTCAGCAGATTGCGGTCAAATGACAGACATTTGTCAGACAGATGACGGCTTGGGTAAGGGTTTGGGTTTGGGTAAGGGTAAGGGTATGGGTAATGGGGAAAATGCTGTCGCATCCAAACCAACAAGATTTTCAAAAGATTTTGTTTTACCTCAAGATTGGATTGAATTTTGCAAAACCGAAAGACCAGATTTGAATCCACAAAAAGTTTTTGAAGAATTCAAGGATTATTGGATTTCAAAACCAAAAGATAATACTAAGCTAGATTGGTTGGCAACTTGGAGAGGTTGGATAAGGAGGCAAAAAACTCAAACTGTGTTCACTGTTGACAAACCTTCACATCGTTGGGACTCAACATTGGAAGGAGTGCTTTTAAAAGGCAAGGAAATGGGTTTAGAGCCGTTTTCTGGAGAAACTGAGGGTCAGTATAGGGAAAGGATTAAAAAAGCCCTATGAACGATTTTTATAGCTTTTACGAAATGAAGCAGTTTATTCTTGATCAGAGAGATAAAAGGAAGGTGGCATGAAAGTGTTACCAATAAAAAATGAAGAATCTTACCCTTGGCTTCTTCATAAGCATTATGCAAAACGAATCCCTCAAATTATGTTTGCCTTCGGTCTTTACGAAAATGAACAGTTAGTAGGTGTAATTACCTATGGAATACCAGCTAGTCCATCACTTTGTATGGGTATTTGTGGTAAAGAATATTCGGATAAAGTATTAGAGCTAAATAGAGTGTGTTTAATGGATAACACTAAAAATCAAGCAAGTTTTTTAGTTGCCAATAGTATCAAAATGCTACCAAAACCCACAATAGTTGTTTCTTATGCAGATACTGGGCATGGTCATGTAGGTTATGTTTATCAAGCTACAAATTTTTTATACACAGGACTTTCAGCCAACAGAGTAGATTGGACAGTTAAGGGTTTAGAGCATAAACATAGCAAAACCCTTTCAGATGGTATGACTCTGGAATCTATTAAAGAAAAATATGGCAATGATTTTTATTACATAGAGAGATCAAGAAAGCATCGTTATATTTACTTTCATGGCAATAAATCTCAAAAAAAGGTTATGAAAAATCTTCTTAAATATCCTATTGAACCTTATCCCAAAGGGGATTCAAAAAAATACAATTCTGGAGGAAATGTTACAACGCAAGGGCTATTACAAATATGAATGGTTCAAATTCCTACCAAGAAAGACAAACAGTTGCCAACAAAGGCGAAGTATTATTTGAACAATATTGCGCTGAAATGGGCTATGACTTCAATCGACTGGGATTTGACGAAAAAAACAAAAATATTGACAACTTTTTTAACTTAAACAGTTTGTTGAGAAATCTTCCAGATTATGTGGTCAATACTCCTAAAGGTACTTTTGTTGTCAATGTCAAGGGAACAGCCAATTTTAAGAAAAAAGAAGTTGATATGCTTCCCCTATTTACCGAATGGTTCAGTACTAAAAAAGCCCCTTTAGTCTATGCTTTTTGTTTTGAAGGGCAAAAACCAAAATTGATTTACCCTGAAAAAATCATTGAGTTGTATCGAAAGTCTGAGGATCGCAAGTGGTCAGATGGAGTTGTGTATAGATGTCTTGATATTGAAACATAATCATAGTTATACTATAGGTTCTTACTTTTTATTCACGAAAGGTTGATTATGTTTGAGCCTATTCCTTTTTATGGATGGATTAGGCTAGACCCACAACCACAGGAGAAACAAATGGGTGCTTTATCCACAGTTCGGAAAATTTTTATTGATTCGGAAAAACCTTTAACTTTAACAGAAATTGCTGCGAAAACCAATTTGAAAGCACCTGAAATTAGCATGGCTTTATGTCATTTAAGACAGCATCGTTATCTCACCAGAGAGCAAGTTCAAAACTCTGGAAAAGGTAGGAAACAAGTTTGGTCTTATGAGTACCACCCTAACCGAATCGGAGCATAAACATCGCTGTGCTGTAAGGCAGATGCTTGCATACCGAAAGGCTTGGGGATTAGAGAAATTTCAGCGATATATACGAAGCGAGAGGACTATCAAGTTATGGCTACAGTTACAGGAATCCTTTACAGATCAATGGAACAAAAAAAATCGTGGGGAATGGGGGATATGGAAATAGATGAATTGCAAATGAAATTAAACAAAGCTAAAGAAGATGCTGATTACTGGCGATTGGCTTATGACAAATTGATAAAGCATATTGACAATCAAGATAAATATATTCGTCATTTAGAGGATATTGCTTGGGGTTTGAAAAAATGACGGAAGATCCAAATGCTGCGATTCAGTTCATCTATGAGAAAGCTCCTCAATATGCGAAAGCGAAAGGGGAACTGGCGCAACTCGAAAACTTTAAGCACTCACTTAAAGCTATTAAGATGGCGCAAGCGGATGGGGCTTCCATTAGCGCAAAAGAGATGGAGGCATACCGTAGCCCTGAATACCAAGAGTTATGTCAGGCTATCGGATTGGCAACCGAGCAAGCCGAAAAACTCAAATGGCAATTGACCGCAGCGCAACTTAAAATCGAGGTTTGGAGAACCAATCAAGCGAATAATAGATTCTTGGATAAAGCAAATTCATGAATATAATAGTTAAAAATTTAATTGAAAATGAGGATGGTTCTGCTGATGTAGAATTAGAAATAGATGAGCCAACCAAGATGATTTTAATTCAGGAGGGGTTTCTATCTATTTTGAAAGAGTGGATAGAACTACAAAAAGATGCCAACAAAAAAACAAAAGGAACACTATGATAAGTTGGCACGATTTGGCTGTGTTTTATGTTTTTACTTAGGGCTTGGAGATGGAACACCTACCCCTGCCGAAATCCATCATATTAGAACAGGTAATATCCCAAGAAAAGATGCCCCAGTTATCCCACTCTGTCCAGAGCATCATCGAGGCAATACCGGCTTTCATGGACTTGGGCGCAGACGATTCGAGGCTGAATACGATATTACACAAGAAGATTTACTTGAGATCGTCAACGATGCGATAAATTATCACTGGGAAATAGTAGACGAAAACACTATGATTGGTAGCCGAATACAATGAGTTCATGGCTGATTATTGTTACAGGAGTTTATAAATTTTACTAGGTTAAATTATTGATTGATTTAATTTGTTTGCACATAAATTAGTTTTATATTACAATTAATTTTATGGCTAATGAAAATCAAATTCCAACACATAAAGTATGTGGCAAATGCAAACAATTAAAAGAAATGAGTTTGTTTGCAAAAAATAACATGGGTAAATATAAGAAACAAAGTCAGTGTAATCCATGCAGAGCAGAATATTATCTTTTACATAAACCTCATTTAAAAAAACAAATTCGACATAATATGTTGAATCGAAAGTATAAAATTACTCAAAATGATTATGAACAAATGTTAAAATCACAAAATGGTAAATGTGCTATTTGCGGTTTACCAGCAAAAGATCATAGAAATGGAATTTTAAATATAGATCACAACCATGTAACAAAAAAAGTTAGAGGGCTGCTTTGTAATAATTGCAATAGAGGCATTGGTCATTTAAAAGATAGTATTAAAAATATTGAGTCTGCCATCAAATATTTAAAGAAAAATGGCACTTATCATGAGTAGTTGGCTAATCATTGTTACTGGTGTTATTTACCTTTATATCGGAATCGAGCAAGGCTATCGGGGTAATATACCTTTGTGCATTACTTATTGCGCTTATTCTATGGCTAATGTTGGTTTGTATCTAATGGCAAAATAATGTAAAATGGTGCAATGCAATAAGGAGATCACCATGTACGATATGAATGAAATCTATCAGAATTACAAATACTTCTATGAAAGTGTTAAACAAGTCAATGAGTTTTGGTATAACTCAATTGTTTCTAGCTTTAAGGAATATTTAAAGTTCTAAACCGTCAAAGCCAAGTTCATCGGCAATCAGTTTGCACCGAGTTCTAAAGGCTTTGCCATGTTGCGCCCATTTAGCACCTTTGAGCCTATGAAAGCTCATGTGACAGCACTCATGGGCGAGGGTTGTGAGCATGGTGTAATAGTGACCGCATCTAGCGGATGAAATAGTGATAGTGTGTTCGTATTCATCACCAGTGTCATACATATATGTTCCCATTGCATCGGCATCAGGAATGATCTGAAAATCGACTTCTTCAGGCAATGGCATATTCCATTTAGTAAAAGGATACATACAGCATAGGCTTGCATAAGCGTGTCTAATCGCTTCTGGTGTTAGTTTCATACTCTTACCTTAAACAGTATTAATACAACCCCTAAACTCAAATTCACCATTTTGCTCATCACTGACCATAATCAGTTCGGGCATTAACATTCTACCTTGATCAAACGACAGCATGACAAAGCCAGATCGCCAGTCTTTAGGAGAATCCTCGCAATATTCGAAGGTGCTAGATAGGGGATCTGCAAGGCAGCCAGTCTGAACTCCCCAAAAATTTCCTTGATAATTGGAGATTGGTTGAGCAGCAAGGACATGGGTATGACCTGTTATAATGTTTGTGTTACCAGCAGCTTGCAAATTGCTATAACCTGCGGTGCGACCACCTTTAAACCGATGTTTTATAACAGTATTTTCTCCGATCCAATAAGACCAACAGGTTTTCCATTCTGGGAAATGATATTTTAATGAAAAGCCATCAACACCAGAATACTCAGGCACTTTATTAACAAGCCATGATTCATAGCGCATATCGTGATTGCCAAGTGTCCAGATTAATTCACAACCCGCTGGCTTATGAGCCACAATCTCATCAAGATGTTGTCGGCAATAATTTAACTCATCTAGTACAGTAGGTTTGGCATCATAGTTTATTGAAGGGAATCGAGATAATACTTGTCCATCAAAAGCATCACCATTACAAACAATGACTTGAGGTTTAAATTCATCGATGAGCATTAAGAGTGCTTTAAATGCGGTAGTAGTAATACCAGTAAAGTGTGCATCAGAAAAGACTATGACTTTTTTAACTTTATCTACATCAATTCCTCTGCGGACATGATGTGGAGTTTGTTCTATCTTTTTAACTATTTTCTTTTGCTCTCTTTGAGAATTATGTGTAGGAAGATCGATGTCATAGCGCATTTGAATAGCAGCCCTTCTGTTCAATGCACTTCTAGGATTGATGCCTAACTTCTTGCCGACTAAAGTTGGACTACCTAATTCTTTCCAAATCTTGATAAATTCTTTATCGCTACAAGCAGATGTGAATGCCATGAGATCTCCTAAGAAAGTAAGCGAATATTAACCGAAGTTTATTTAAAAAATGTTAAATATGTTTTAAAATAGAAAAATGGACAATTTAAAAATAGAGTATCGCAATATTGATGCGTTGCTACCCTATATAAATAATTCGAGATCACACTCGGCAGAGCAAGTTGCTCAGATCGCTGCGAGTATCAAAGAATTTGGGTGGACTAATCCAATTCTGGTCGATGGTTCAAATGGAATCATTGCAGGGCATGGCAGACTCATGGCAGCCCGAAAATTAGAAATGACAGAAGTTCCTGTAATAGAACTGTCATATCTATCCGATAATCAAAAGAAAGCTCTAGTTATTGCCGATAATAAATTGGCTTTAAATGCGGGATGGGATGAAGAAGTATTAGCATTAGAGTTAAAAGAACTGCTAGAGCAAGATTACGACCTCGATATATTAGGTTTTAGTACAGACGAAATAGACGATCTATTGCGAGAGCCTACAGAAGGTTTGGTCGATGAAGATCAAGTGCCAGAAGTCCCAGACGAGCCAAAAACAAAGTTAGGCGATATATATATTCTTGGCAACCATAGGCTAATGTGTGGGGATAGCACAAGTATTGATGCGGTAGAAAAACTGATGGATGGCGAAAGACCTGATATGGTTTTTACAGACCCTCCTTACAATATTGATTATCAGGGAGTAAAAGACAAAAGAGATAAGATTAAAAATGACAAAATGTCTGATGAAGCATTTAAAGACTTTCTAATGCAATCTCTTTACAGCTGCGAAACTATGTATGTTTGTTGTTCTTGGCAATATGCTCACATCTTTAAAGATGCTATGGAAGCCATCGGTAGAAAACCTAAAGCTATGATTGTTTGGGATAAAGTAAATCCAGCTCAACATTTAGATAAATATTATAAGCAACACGAACTTATTTTTTATTATGGCGATTTTGGTGGTCATAAAACTTTAAGAGGTGATGTATGGACTTTAAAAAGACAAAAGAATACTGTTCATCCAACTATGAAGCCAGTAGAGTTAATAGAGATCGCTTTAAATGATCAAAATGATAAGAATTTAATTTTAGATGTTTTTGGGGGTTCAGGCTCAACCATGATTGCCTGCGAAAAAGTAGGTAAAAAAGCTCGATTAATGGAATTAGACCCTAAATATTGCGATGTCATAGTTAAGCGTTGGGAAGATTTCACAGGCAAGAAAGCTGTACTCGAATCGACAGAATAATAGATTAGTTGTAATATTCGGGCATGGAAACAAAAAACCCTGTAGGTAGACCTCGTTTTGTAATAGATATGGAAACAGTTAGAAAGCTGGCTTCCATTCAATGCACTCAAGAAGAAATAGCTGCTTTTTTAGGATGTTCTGTAGATACCCTCCAAAGAAATGAGGAATTTTGCGGTGTCTATAAAAAGGCAATTGAGTCTGGTAAATCGAGTTTAAGACGATTACAGTGGAAAGCAGCAGAAAAAGGTAATACCTCAATGCTCATTTGGTTAGGTAAACAATACTTAGCTCAAAGAGATCAGCCAGCCGAAACAGAGAATAACAACTGGACTGTTAATGGTATCCCGGTCAAAACAGCTTAGAGAATCGGTAGACCTTCCCCAACTGCACGAAGGACAACAATCCGCTTTTAATGCCCTAAGTCGCTTTAGTGTGATTCGATGTGGTAGGCGATGGGGTAAAACTGCCATGATGCAAGTAATAGCTTGTGCTGGTGCTGCTCAAGGAGAAAAGATAGGATGGTTTGCTCCTGACTATAAAATCCAATCAGAGGCATTTAGGGAAATTACCGATTACCTAAGCCCCATGATTAAACAGGCTTCTAAGATCGATGGCATCATACAAACCACTACTGGGGGCAGAATTGATTTCTGGACACTGGAAAATGAGAGAGCTGGTCGATCTAGGAAGTATCACAAGGTATTCATAGACGAAGCTGCATTTACTAAGCCTAATATGCCAAAGGTATGGCAAACAGCGATTAAACCTGCATTACTAGACTATCAGGGAAGTTGTCTAGTAGCTTCTACCCCAAATGGAGTAGATAGCGATAATTTCTTTTGGCAAATTTGCAATCAGCCTGAGCATGGCTTTACTGAATACCATGCCCCTACCCATACAAACCCTTATTTGCCACCTGAAGAACTATTAAAGCTAGAAAAAGAGAATCATCCTCTTGTTTTTAAACAAGAATATCTAGCTGAGTTTGTAGATTGGTCTGGTGAAGCCTTCTTTAATATTGAAAAGTTACTGGTCGATGGCAGAGCAATTCCTATGCCTACAGTTTGCGATGGTGTCTTTGCTGTGATTGATACTGCGGTAAAAGGCGGAGTTGAGCATGATGGCACAGCAGTCATATATTGTGCAGTCAATCATTTCTACGGACAGCCTTTAATTATTTTGGATTGGGATATTGTGCAGATCGATGGCGCACTGTTAGAAAGTTGGATGCCTACCGTATTAGATCGGTTAGAAGAATTAGCAAGACTTACTGGAGCTAGAACTGGAACAAAAGTAGGTGTGCATATTGAAGATGCTTCTGCTGGTGCAATACTATTACAACAAGGTAGGATAAGGGGATGGAATACCCACCCTATCGATTCGACATTAACCTCACAAGGCAAAGATGTTAGAGCTTTGGATGTGTCTGGGTATTATCATCAAGATAAGATTAAAATATGCGAATATGCCTATGACAAAACAGTTAATTTTAAAGGCGCAACTCGTAATCATTTGATCACTCAAATTACTGGTTTTAGAATCGGTGATAAGGATGCCTACAAAAGAGCAGATGACTTACTAGATGCTTTTGTGTATAGTTTGGCTATTGGTGTCGGTGACAAATATGGTTACTAAGGGAAAATAATGTCTGATATATCAATTAATAGTACCTATTTGAATAACAGCCTGATGAATTTATTGTCCGCTGGCGATATTCAGCCGGGGGATCAAGCAGGTTACGACCTTTGTAAAGCACTTTGGGAATACCATCCATTAGGCGGTAAATTGGTTGAAAAGCCAGTAAGACTAGCATTATCTAAGCCTAGAGTATTAACAATAGATGCACAACCTAAAGAAATCTTAATCGAAGCATTTCAGAAAGAATGGGACAAACTCGGTGCTACTAACCATATTCGTGATGTTATGTTTATTAATCGCACTTATGGTGCTGGTGGAATTGTCGTTGGTGCTGACGAAATCCCAACGACTGAACCTATTGACCCTTGGACTTTGCCTGATCTTCATTTATATTTTAATCAGTTAGATCCATTAAATATGGCTGGTTCGATAGTAACGAATCAGAATCCAAATGCCCCTGATTTCCAAAAACCCTTGGCTTATACCACTGCTGCTGGTCAGCCTTATCATCCTAGCCGTAGCGTTGTTGTCTTTAACGGTACTCCTATATATTTATCTTTTCAGTCATCTGCATTTGGGTACACTGGTAGGTCAGTTTTTCAGAGGGCGGTTTACCCTTTAAAGTCATTTATTCAATCGATGGTGACCGATGATCTGGTAACCTTTAAAGCAGGTTTACTGATCAGCAAACAAAAGCCAGCAGGTTCAATTGTTAATCGCTTGATGCAACAAGCTGCAGGAATTAAGCGCACCTATCTGCAAGAAGGTACAACAGGAAATGTTTTATCTATCGATATTGATGAATCAATAGAGGCTCTTAATTTAAGCAACACTGATACTGCAATGACAGTAGCTAGAGATAATATTATTGCCAATATCGCTGCTGCTTCTGATGTCCCTGCATTACTATTGAAAGATGAAGCCTTTACTAAAGGTTTTGGAGAAGGCACTGAAGATGCTAAAGCGATTGTGCAATATATCGATGGTGTTCGGGAAGATATGCGAACCCTGTTTGACTATTTTGACAAAATTGTCATGCACAGAGCATGGAATAAAGAGCTTTATGCGGGTATTCAAAACAAATATCCTGATATTTATGGCTCTATGTCTTATGAGCAAGCCTTCTATTCTTGGAAAAATGCCTTTAAGCCAACTTGGGAATCGCTTATGGAAGAACCAGAAAGCGAAAAAGTTAAAGTTGAAGAAATTAAACTTAAAGGTATTACAGAAATATTGCGGACAGTATTGCCAGTCATCGATCCTGCCAATAGAGCAGTTGCAATTCAATGGGCGCAAGATAATCTTAATGAAATGCCAGAGATGTTCCAAAGCACCCTACAAATGGATGCCGATGCCATCGCTGAATATGAGCCACCTGAAGATCCATTTCGTGAAGAAAAAGTACCTTCAGTTAGGTAATCATGACATTCTTTGAGGTATTAACCGCTGCTGTCAATGACATTATTGAGCATGGATTCGATTCACAAAAAAGAATCGAAGGATGGCTTGCAAAGATTAAAGAAGCTGCAGAGAAAGAGCTTATTCCTGATTGGAAAATGAATCAGGATATGGAAAAAGCATTAAAAACAGCTTTTAATCGCTTGGTGGTCAAGGGCGGTTTAGTAAACAAAGATGTAAGTCGCTTTACAGTAGATCGCTTAAAGCCTAGTCTTAGGGCTGAATTAGATCGCAGAATTATGGCTTCTGCTAATTTAATCAAGGCAAATAGAGAAAAGAATATTGCCGATGTATTACAGCGATTTGAAGGTTGGGCTACTTCTATTCCTTCTGGCGGATCAAAAGCTGTTGATAAAGTAAAGCAAAAACAAGAGATTAAAAAATCATTAGGCAAAATGCCTTTTGAACAGCGTAGAGTTGTAATAGATCAAACCCATAAATTAATTGCTAATATTAATGATATTGTTGCAGTCGATGGTGGAGCTATTGCAGCGCAATGGTATTCCCATTGGAAGCAACCAAACTATAACTATCGTCAAGATCACAAAGAAAGAGATAATAAAATCTATGTGATTCGAGGTAATTGGGCTTCTGAAAAAGGTTTAATTAAACCGATTAATGGTTATACGGATGACATAACAAGCCCCGGTGAAGAAGTCTATTGTCGCTGTTCTTATAAATACATTTATAATATAAAAAAATTGCCAGCAGAAATGCTTACAAAAAAGGGTGAAGAAGCGTTACAATCCGAGAAACAACAGTAGGTAACACTATGCCATTTGAATCCTCTAAGCAAAGAAAAGCAATGTACGCTGCTGCATCAGGCAAAAGCAACATTGGGATTCCTAAAGAAGTGGCTAAAAAATTTATTAAACACTCTGAAGATAGTGATTTTTCAGGTGAAGATTGGTTAAAGGGTGTTTTATTAACCCAAATGCTTAAAGAAGATAATTCAGGTGATTTCCCTGAAGAACCAACACTATTATCTACACCAGAATTTAAACAAGATGACGAAATTGTCATTCGCAATGGCAGAGAGCAATTAAAGCCTATTCAAAATGAAATTGCTCAGATTGCTCAATTAATTGCCGAATATAAAATAGATCAAACTATTAAAGTGCCTCGTCATGGCTTAGATGCCGACCCTTGTTGGGAAGGATACAAACAGATTGGCATGAAAGAAAAAGACGGTAAAAGCGTACCAAATTGCGTACCAGATGCAGCAGATTTAACAGCTAGTGAACCTATTGTTAAGATGCCAGTATCCAATAATGGCGGTGCGCTAGGTCGGGCAGCAGGAATTATGTTTGTTACCGCAGAAGGCGAAACACTATTAATTCGCAGAGGTAATGGCGGTGATTTCCCCGGTACTTGGTGTGTCCCCGGTGGTCATCAAAATGAAAAAGACAGTAGTT
>Ga0316221_1002726_pt1 | contig 15408 bp, 24 predicted proteins | sample TBH18007metaG_FD_206003 | JGI IMG/M metagenome (GOLD analysis project Ga0316221, IMG submission 206003) | Freshwater microbial communities from Trout Bog Lake, Wisconsin, USA - TBH18007 | ecosystem: Environmental > Aquatic > Freshwater > Lake > Hypolimnion/Profundal zone | place: USA: Wisconsin... | reverse complement strand
TTGCATACATTAAAAAACATAACCTACAAAGAAACTTTGAACGAGTGGAATGAAGTATACTTGTCAGTATTGTAAGAAAGACTTTATAAAAGAGTCTAGCTTGGCTGTGCATTCTTGCGAGCCAAGACGTCGCCGCATGGAAAAAGACGAAGCCGGAGTAAGACTAGGATTTAACGCCTATATCAAGTTCTATGAATTAACACAAGGATCAGCAAAGTTAAAAACATTCGATGACTTTGCTGATAGTCCTTACTACAAGGCTTTTGTTAAGTTTGGTCGTTATTGTGTAGACATTCGCGCTGTTAATCCTGTACGCTTTACTGAATGGGTATTAAAACAAAATAAAAAAATTGATCACTGGGCCAAAGACTCAGTTTACACAGAATATCTTTTAGATTACCTTCGTGTGGAAGCAGTCAATGACGCATTGGCTCGTGCCATGGAGTTTGGCATTGACTGGGCCGAACAAACAGGACATCCAGCTGAAGATTGTCTTCGTTACGGTAACTCCAATGCCATGGTATATGCAGTGACCACAGGTCGAGTTAGTCCTTGGGTAATTTACAACTGTGAATCTGGTCAAAAGTTTTTGTCTGAGTTAGATGAAACACAGTTAGCTATGGTATGGCCATATATTGATGCAGACTTTTGGCAAAAGAAATTTAAAGATTATCCAGCCGACCACGAATATGCTAAAATGATTTTAGAAAAAGCAGGTTGGTAATGTTTTATCTACAGGAGTCTATGTTACTGATAAATAATTGTATGAGCGATTTTAAACCTACGACACTTTATATTAAACAGCATAATAAAACTGGATTGAAATATTTTGGCAAAACTACGCAAGATAACCCTAAAAAATATTCTGGTTCTGGACTGTATTGGAAAGATCATTTAAAGGTACACGGGAATGATGTTACTACTGTTTGGTCGCAATTATTCGAAGATAAACAAAGTTTAAGTGATTTTGCAATTAAATTTTCTGAAGAAAATAATATTGTAGATTCCGATAATTGGGCCAATCTTAAGCCAGAAAACGGACTCGACGGATTTACTCCTGGGCACAAATACGGCGGCATTAGAAAAGAAGGTTGGACTCCGCCTCCACAAACCGAAGAACAACGTCGTAAAAACTCTCTAGCTCAAATGGGAAATACTAGAGCAAAAGCATTAAAGGGCTATAAACAAAACCAGGAACATATCGACAAACGAATGGCGTCGCATCGCGGTATAAAGAAAGGCCCGCAAACAGCTGAGCATATTGAAAGTAGATTTAAACAAAAACAATGCGAACATTGTAACGGACATTTTTCGCCTACTAATTACAGCCGTTGGCACGGAAAGAATTGTAAAAATAAATGAAACAAGCAGATATTGACTTAGATTTAGCTAACCGGGATGATGTGTTAAAACTTATCTCCTGTATTCCTGCCAGGCAGATCACACAAAATCAAGTCAGACGTCACGCATCAGGAGTTTATATTACTGATATTCCTTATGATCCTGTTAATGAATGTGCGGCTATAGACTACGAAGAAGCTGAACAGCGTGGTTACTTTAAAATTGACTTGTTAAACATGTCAGTATATCAACTAATCAAAAGTCCAGAACATTATCAAGAAATGTTGGACAAAGAACCCAACTGGTCACGCTTGTGGACTGATCCAGAGTGGGCCCAACAGTTAGCTCATGTAGGAAATTATACTGATTTACTGGCCGCAATGAAACCTGATTCAATACCTAGGATGGCGGCATTTATTGCTATTATCCGTCCCGGTAAGGCACACTTACAAAATCGCCCGTGGTCTGAAGTTTTTGAGTCAGTTTGGGATGGTGATGACTCTAAAGGGTTTGTGTTCAAGAAAGCGCATAGTCTTAGCTACTCAATGTTAGTCGCCTTACACATGAATATTCTATCAGAAAAATAACGCAGTAAAGGCATGAAAAGTAGCATCACGCTTACAGAATTACTATCGCTAACTACTCGATACGCCTGACAAGAGTAATTGATCTGCGTTTAGATTTTTTACGAGCTATATCTGCTAAACTGCAAGCTGGCCCGTGTAAAATTTCAAGATCTTTGTTGATAAAAGTACGCAAATATTCCTTAAACGGCTCCCATTCGTGCTTGAGGAATATGTTGATTGGGATAGATCTATTGCTTTCCCACCACCAAATGTTGGCTAATTCTAAGAATCTACGCTTGACTTCAACATCAGTAATACTGCCAAAGTCGTAAATAGTAGTTATTATATCATCACGATTTTGTATAATACCCAGATATTCTTGAGATGAGTATACACACAGCGTTATAAACGGGTATTTTTCAGCTAATTTTGTAAAGATATCATTGCCCATAAATATTGTAGGAGATCCATATGTATTCGACCCAGGTTTATTTATATCAACAAATCACCGAAGTGTTATTGATTGATACCGCCGACGGCGAAACATTTACTTATAGGTATAACCCCGTGTACGCAAAAACATTAACCATTAATCTAGCAGTTGACAATGTACTGTTATTTCAGTTTGTTAACCAAGAAGAAAAACCAGTAAACATTACCAACGGAAATTTAGTATTCCGCTTGTTGAATCAAGCCGGTACAGAGATACTACTTCAAGAACCAATGGTAATTTTAAATGCCGCACTAGGTCGTGCTAAAGTAACTATTCCTAGTACTCATCTAACAGATATTGTAGCTCAACCAGCTAGTTACAGTATCACTTTTCAAAATAGTCCGTTGATTCAGCCAGTGTTTACAGATGCACAGTCTGGGTCTCGTGCTCCAGTAAACATTGTAAACAGCGTGTTGCCACAATTTTTACCAAGTGTTCCATTGACTATTCCGACACTAGAATTAACTAGTCAGGCTCAGCCCGGAGACTATGCTTGGGAGAATGCCGGATGGACTGGATGGAATGGTGACGGTAATGGTTGGGGAGATGGCGCCGCGTTCTACAATTCATTGGCTAACACAGAATACTACAGTAGTTTTATTGAACCCAAAGGGCCAATTACCACAATACAGATGGACTTGATAGGCTACACAGGAACGATCAAAGTTCAAGGCGCACAAAATTACGAAGCCACTTGGTACAACATTACCGAAAGTACTACTTACTATAACGAAACCAAAACAATCTATATGAATGTACTTGGTTGGCATCCTATATTGAGAATGTGTTTTAACAACAGTATATTTGCTACTCCGGCTCCGGTTGGTCCAGGACAACCTGCTACTGCTGTAGCTGCCTGCGTTAACGGAGAAATTCAGAGTATCACTATTCTCAACGGTGGACAAGGTTATTTGGCACCTCCAAATATTCAAATTCTTGGTAATGGTTCTGGTGCAACAGCTGAAGCTGAAATCGAAAATGGTGTAGTTACTGCAATCAATATTACCAATCCTGGTTCTGGTTATTGGCCAGTACCAATTCAAGGATATACTAACAACTCAATGCCACCTAGTGTTCCACCAGATGAACAGGGTGCTGTGGTAGCAATTACCACTGGTTTTGTTACCAATATCTACTACCGCTAACCAAAACAGCTTGAGTACTGTCACAATTCATGCTATAATAAAGCATGATTGATGTGGTTTCTTTTTTACCTGCTAAACGAAAACAAACAAGCTCTGGCTGGATAAGTTTTAATGCACCCTGCTGTGTGCATAACAGTGAGAATGTTGATCGTCGTCAGCGTGGCGGACTAAAACCAACAGCAGATGGATCATGGTCGTATCATTGTTTCAATTGTGGATTCACAGCTAGTTTTGTTATAGGTAGGACACTAACATTTAAAGCTCGCAAATTACTACAGTGGTTGAATGTGCCCACCGAAGAAATTGAACGCATGAATCTTGAAAGTCTCAAACAAAAAAGTATTGTAGGACTCATTAACGATCGTCAACAGGTAGCAGAAAAATTAGCAGACATTTATTTTGACGAAAGAGACTTACCGGCAGATACACAACCATTAACAGATGCCGCCAAAGAATATTTGACTAATCGTTGCATATCGTTAGATTATCCTTTCTTGTATAAAGCCTTGCCCAGGAAAGGAATCATAATTCCATTTACACACAGTAATCAAGTTGTAGGACATACTATTAGATTCTTAGATGATCGTAATCCTAGATATCTCAATGACATACAGCCCGGTTATGTTTTTGGAACAGATTTACAAAGAGATTCTTGGCAGTATGCCGTTGTAGTTGAAGGTGTATTTGATGCATTAGCTATTAACGGCCTGGCGGTATTACATGCAGATATTAATGATGCACAAGCAAGGCTAATTAAAAGCCTAGGTAAAGAGATTATTGTAGTGCCGGATCAGGATGAAGCAGGCACAAAGTTAATAGATCGTGCTATAGAGCTAGGATGGACAGTCAGCATACCCGACTGGCCAGAAGGCATTAAAGATGTAAACGATGCAGTAATTAAGTTAGGTCGAGTAGGAACCTTGCTAACTATATTAGAAAACCGAGAAACTAGTCGAATTAAAATTGAGATGAGAAAAAAACAGTTAGTTAAGAGATTAAAAAATGATAGATCAAAATCTTATTGATATCTCTACCGACCAAGCACAACAAGCAGTTGTTGATTCGGCATTGACACCAATACCAAATTTATATTTGGTTAACAATGTGTTTAACAAAAAACTTGTTGATAAATTACGCACTTATCTAACTTCTAATCAGGCCAAGTGGGATCGAGTCAAACTTCCATTTCGCGAACTGATAACCTGGGATGGAGATACAGTAGTTGAAGAATTGCATATAGTATGTAATAATATAACTGAAACTGTAGGAACACAGTATTTTGGTAGTCGTCTAAATTATTTAGGAATACAAATTTGGCGTGATACCGGTAAGTTTAAGATGGATTGGCACTCTGATAATGAGCTAATCAAAGTTGCACTACAGGTATATCTTTTTGATGCTCCTGCAGAGTATGGAACAACATTTAAATTAGACAACAGAGAAATTACAATACCTTATGTTCATAACACAGGGTATCTAGCAGTAACTCACGAGCCTCCTGGCATACAACATCGACCAACTACTCAGGCCGATGGAACAATAACCAGATACTCAATTTATGTAGTTTGGAGTTTAGAAGAAAACAATGAGGAAAAAGTATGTTGAAGGACTATAGTACTGATGTACAAAAGCTATTTCTAGAAATGATGTTACAAGACGCAGAAAGTTTTGTGCGTGTTGCTAATATCTACAATCCAGAAAACTTTGATCGTACCCTGCGTCCAGTGGCAGAATTTATTGCTAATCATAGTAATGAATATAAAACATTACCAACTAAAGAACAGATTAAAGCTTCAACTGGAGTAGCACTACAAGATATTCCAGATTTAAATGAGGGCCACAGTGAGTGGTTCATGACTGAATTTGAAGGATTTACTCGTAGACAAGAATTAGAACGAGCAATTTTAAAATCAGCAGACTTGTTAGAAAAAGGCGAGTTTGATCCGGTTGAGAAACTAATCAAAGACGCAGTACAAATTAGTTTGACTAAAGATATGGGTACAGACTATTTTGATGATCCAAAGTTTCGTATTAACAAATATTTTAATTCAGGTGGACAAGTTAGCACAGGGTGGCCACAGATGGACAAGATTTTATACGGTGGATTCAGTCGAGGAGAACTAAACATTTTTGCTGGTGGATCTGGATCTGGTAAATCTTTGGTCATGATGAACATAGCACTAAGTTGGTTACAAGCAGGACTTAGTGGCGTGTATATCAGTTTAGAACTGTCAGAAGAATTATGTGCTCTGCGTACCGATGCCATGTTGGCAGGTATGAGCACAAAAGAAATCCGTAAGGATATCGATCAAACTGAACTTAAGGTCAAGTTAGTAAGTAAGAAAGCTGGACAGTATCGAATCAAAGCACTACCGGCACAAAGTACAGTTAACGATATACGCAGTTATATCAAAGAAGTGCAGGTACAGACAGGTATCAAAATTGATTTTATCATGTGTGACTACTTGGACTTGTTAATGCCGGTATCAGCTAAAGTTAGCCCCAATGATTTGTTTGTCAAAGACAAGTATGTTTCTGAAGAACTGCGTAACTTGGCCAAAGAACTTAATGTATTATTTGTTACGGCATCGCAGTTGAATCGTTCAGCAGTTGAAGAAATTGAGTTTGACCATAGTCATATTTCAGGTGGTATTTCTAAGATTAATACCGCAGATAATGTGTTTGGTATCTTTACAAGTCGTGCTATGCGTGAGCGGGGCAAGTATCAAATTCAGTGTATGAAATCGCGTAGTTCAACAGGTGTAGGACAAAAGATTGACTTGGATTATAACATTGAAACTATGCGTATTACAGATCCGGGCGAAGATGCTGGCCCAGTCAATGCATTTGGCAAAGCTAATTTGCTAGACAGTATTAAAGCTAAGAGCACTATGCTGTCTAATCCGGAACCCACCGAAGATGTAGGCAAAATTACAGCCGAAGTAAACAGTAGCAAGCTAAAACAGTTATTAAACAACATTAAAACAACCTAAAAATAAGCCAATAATCATAACTCAAACTGGTAAATATTACAAACAAAGGTCTTGTTATAATGCAGAAGAAAACTCGTAGTGTTCTTGAAGAATTAGAAAGTTTATATGCCGAGCGTGACAGCCGCCATGTAATCGAAAATCGTGCTAGTAATATTATTACCAGTGCTATTCGTTTGCTTGAGCAGATTGATGAAACATATACTCCAGAGCAAGCAGATAATCTCAAGCGTAAATTGATCAACGCTATTAACCATCGCGACCCAAGCAAATTTACTCGTACTGTGAGAAAAACTGATGCAAATTCATGAAATAACTATAAATGAAAGTTTTTGGAAAAAATATGCAGATACTGGCAGTTTGTCCGGCATGGCAAATAGTTGGCTAGACAATAAAGCAAAACAGTACTATGATGCCAAATTTCCTAAAGAACCAGAGGCACCTGCACCTGTGCAGGCACAAGCAAACCCAACCAATACCTCTGCACCAATAAAAACAACAAGCCCAGCAACCACTAAAAAAACAAAAGTAAAGCCAATGACAACAGCTCAAAGATCTGCTGGTCAAATGTCTCAACAGGTTGCACAAAGCAAAACTGGTCAAGGACTGCAACAAATGTTTGGACAACCTAAAGGTGGTGTTCAAAAATGAATTTAGCCGAAGGCGGCAATGTCTTTAAAGACGCCGACAATCGCTCATTAACACAGCGCATCAATCAAAGCGATGTTAAACCAACCTTGGCCTGGTTAGAGGAAATGCTACCAGGACTAGACTTACAAAATAATACACTAGGATCAACAGGTATCAAAGACACTTCAGGTGACTTAGACATAGCAGTTGATGCCAAACAGGTTACCAAAGAACAATTAATTGCTAGATTATCACAGTGGGCTCAAAGTCACGGATTCAAACCACAAGACTATATTAAAAAATCTGGATCAGCGGTACATTTTTTAACACCAATAGATGGTCGCCCAGACCGTGGCTATGTACAAACAGATTTTATGTTTATGAATGATGTACCTTGGAGCAAATTTGTCTTGGGTGCCATGCCCGCCAACAGCCAATACAAAGGCCGTGAGCGAAATGTCTTAATGAATTCACTAGCCAAAAGCATGGGCTACAAATTAAATCAAAATGCTGGTATAGCCGATCGTACAACCAATCAGTTGATTACCAATGATCCAGATAAAGTTGCTAAGATGTTGTTGAATCCTAAAGCCACTGCCGCTGATTTGGCCAGTGTTGAATCTATAGTGGCCGCACTTAAGAATGATCCCAAGCGTGATGCCAAGTTAGCAGACTTTAAACAGCACATGGAGCGCGAAGGATTGCCATTCCTTGAAGATGCCATGGAAAGTGCAGATCCTTATATTGAATATAGTGATGTAAATTTTTTAGCAAGACTCCGCGACCGCATTGTTAATCAAGGTATGCAACCCTTGATTGAAGCCACTGATCAACCTATAGGTGGCCGTGCCAAAGGTATTGAACACATTGAAGATCTAGTGTTCCGCAACGGCACCGCAGGAATTCGAACAGCACTAGATCATATCAGTCATCTCAAAGATAATACCGCATCTTCTGTAACAGTCAAATGGGATGGCAAGCCAGCTGTGATTTTTGGCCGTGATCCCAATGGTGATTTTGTATTAACCGATGTAGCTGGATTTACCGCAGTTGGATATGATGGGCTGTTTAAAAGTCCAAGACAGGTAGCTCGTCATTTGGCACAGCGTGATGCTGCCGCTGAAGCCCAGGGCAAGCCAGCGACTCGTACACAAGACTTGTTGCCAATTTATCAAGAACTATGGCCTTTGTTAGATGCCGCAGTTCCTAAAAACTTCAAAGGTTACATTCAAGGCGATTTATTATATACACAAACTCCGCCATTGCAAGCGGGTGCTTATGTGTTTAAACCCAACACGGTAGAATATAACATTCCAGCCGCTAGTAAACTAGGCCAGGAAATTGGCGGTAGTCAAGTAGGTATAGCTATTCACACCAGACTCAGCGAACCAGGTGCGTCCAAAGAACCATTGGGTTCAGTTAAACTAAATGCAGTACTTGGCCTGTTGTTGATCGAACCTATTGCACCAAGAGAAAATATCAAGCCTACAGAATCTGCTAAAGTTAAGCAGTTAAAACAGTTAGTGTCACAACACGGTGCCGCAATTAATAGCCTGTTCAACCCAGCAGAACTTAGAGCACTGCAAATTACTGACCTGCCTAAACTCTGTATTGATTATGTAAACAGCCTAGTAGGCAATTCAGAAATTACCAACTTTGATGTTAACCGTATGTTGCCAGGTTTTGGTGCATGGTTACAACAGCGTGTCACTCCTAAAAAGTTTAAGAATATTGTAGAATATCTACAGAGTCCAAGAACCAACATGGATGGTATTACAGCGGCATTTACAGCATTTGTACTACTGCATGATATTAAAATGGATCTGCTACAGCAGTTAGATCTACAGCACCCGGGACAAGAAGGCTGGGTAATAGCTACTCCAGGCGGAATAACCAAGTTCGTTAATCGTTTTGGCTTTACTAGAGCCAATCGTGCAGTAAACAACCCAGTTTCTTGACCCAAGCTCTCCTTTTTTACCAAAAAGACTAAATAAAAGTAGGACCTCTGTGTCCATAAATTAAGGAGATTTAAAATGGCTTATATCACAATCGTAAACGGTGGCGCACAACCAGTATTCGCTACTGATACACTCAACGGTTCCGTTGCTCAAACAGCTAACTTGGCTGCTCAACCAGTTACTAACTTTCAAGGTCCTAAATTAGACTTTTTCAGTTTAACAGCTAACGCAGTATTAAGTGCTGCCGGCGCTGGTAACGCTAATGGTTACATTTCAAATGTATTGACTTCTATTCAGCAGATCGCTACAGTTGCTATGTATCAAGTTAGTCCAGCTGCACCACAAACATTGAACATTGCTTTGTTCCCAACAGGCGCATACGATGCGGCTAACTTAGTAGCGGCTGCTCAAACAGCTAATGCAACAGGTGGCTTGAACATCGGTATTCCAACAGCAAACGTCGCTAACAATGCTTCATTCACAACACAACCAGTTAATGTAATCTACGGTAGTTAATTAGATTAACATTAGTTTGGAAGTAAATAGTTGTAGACTAACCCCGGACTAGTTTCGGGGTTTTTTAAGGAGATTAAAAATGGCTTATATTACAGTTGTTAGTGGTGGTGCTCAACCGGTCTTTGCTACCGACGTCTTGGATGGTTCAATACAATCCAATGTTGGTAACTTTGGCGGCACACAGTACACTCCACCTACACCGGTCAACTCCATGGGTCCAAAATTGGATTTCTTTGGAGTAGCATTTGCCAATGCCGCAGGTAACGGAATCAGTACTGTTTATAATTCTGCCAATGTCAATGGTGCCATCCAGGCAGTATTGCAAGTAGTCGAACAAACAGCTACAGTAGGAATTTACCAAGTAGACAACACAGCTAATTCTGTTAATATGTCTATGGCAATCTATCCTGTAAACGAATACACTGCATTAACCTTGCAGGCAGCAATTCGTGGCTTGGGTACAAATGTTGCTAACACCGGTATTGATGTTACAGGCACAACAGTTACTAATGTAGGCTTCCGTTTGGCAACTACATTAACTAATCCGTCTTAATATCATGTCATAAACAAATTAACCCGCTTTGGCGGGTTTTTTGTTGACTTTAGTTTTGACCATAGCTATACTCAGTTAAATACCTACATAATGACATACATATACGAGAGTCCAAATAGTGGTAAAACGGTTTATCGCAGAAAACTGGGCACCGATCAAAAAGAATTAGTTAAAGACGAAACTGGTACAGAAATTGAAGTCACAAATCAATGGATCATGTGGCGCGATATACTTAGATCTGCAAAAACTAATCCTGCGTTAAAAGAAGCACTTGATCGAGCTCAAATCATTTATGAATTGAGCCGCCGTGAAGTTTAGATGCCGTACACTGTTTGATATCACTACCACTGGTGTCACTGGACACTATAAGTCATCACGAGTTCCTTTCCAGGATCGCGCCAATAACAATATCACTAACGAAGCAAATTGGAATCGTGCTAGAAATCAACAGCGCAACTATGAAACTCTAGTACAGTTAATTTCCATGCGGGTACAGATTTTTAATTTGACTGAGTCTGTCGAGAACAACAACGAATGGTCTTTTGAATTTGAAATAGAAACACCAGACGGGTTTGGTAACTCAGATAACCCTACTGAAAATTTAGAAGTCGATGGCGATGGTGTACCCATGTTAACCGGGCTCAACAATCGCCCTCAAATAGGTGAAATGTTAATCACTGACGGGCCCAATCAGAATATTTGGTTTGACACTATTCCAATAAATAATGTATTGGAGAATTAGCATGGTCGAAGCCACAGATATTGAAAAGAAAAGCCTAGAAGCGCATGTGGAATTATGCGCCGAGCGTTATAATGCACTCGAGGATAAAATCACCAGTTTAGATACTAAAATTACTGGCCTTTCCTCTATGATCAAGGAAGTAAAAGAATCTGTTTCTAAAATGGCAGAAAAAAGTAATGATAGATTGATAGGTTGGGGAGTTGCTATTATTGGATTCTTAACAGCCGGACTCATTGGCGCATTGGCACACATATTACTCAAATGATAGCAGACAAAGAATTTGAGCGTCTTTTTAGGCAGGAATTTAAAGGCCTAGCAGACAGCACTATTTTTCAAAATGATTTAGGCGAATACGAAGTATTTTCAAAATATCGTATTGTGCCAGAAAAACCTGGATACCGCGTATTTTGCGCCGCTAACGAAGTGGGCGTGTTTAGCTCAACAAGAAGCGCACTCAGCTGGTGTATAGCCGATAAACATGCGGCCTACAACATGGCCCTTGAAATACTATTAACAGATGTAAAATTAAGCAGTTTAACCAACGACATAGCTGTACGAGCCGCTATAGGCGATCGTAGTAAAAATTCCCTGTTCCGCGAGGACATAGGAACCAAATTAGAAAGTAAAATTATACACAAAAAACTGCTGGAAAATCGATTAGCCAAATGTATTAATTGGGCTAAATATTATGAACAACGAGGATTTAATAATGAAATTGCAAGAACTAGCCGCCCAGGCACCAGCAAAACAAGCCGCTAAGGTTTTCGAAAGTTATTTCGGTAAACGCATTAAACTTGAGAATCTTACAGGTAATCAAGCTCGCGGATTGTTGAATCGCATTCGCGGTTTAGTCAAAGAGCATCGTGCTCGTCCAGAGTTTCACTACAGTGAACAAGACCATTCATATCTCAAGTTGATCATGCTCGAGCAAGTGTTGTCTGCTCGTCTTGCAGAAGTTAGCACAATCGGTATGGGTCAAACCGCTGGCGCATTAAAGAATCAACAGGTAGCGGCAAAGAATATGCCTATGCCAAATACAACTACTGATGCACAATATCAGAACAAATACGGTCGTGAAGAAGAAGATCAAGAAGCATCCATGGCAAATACTCCAGGCGATGAAGAATCTAATCAGACCGCAACAACTAAAGTTCAAAAAGTCAGTGCCAATGCAACTGCACCACAGGCTGAAAGTCGTGTTCGCCGTGGATTATATTACACACTTCAAGAAAGTGAAATTCAACAGGCTCAAGTTGTTCTTGCAAGTCAAGACATGGTTGACCAAGTACAGAAAATGATTGAACAAGTTACAGCTATGCAGTTCAAAGATTTGCCTGCCTTGGTAGATCAAATTAAAAACGAAGTTGGCATTCAACAGAGTACACAGTTTAACGCTGATGCTACAGCGGCATTGAGTGGTCTGGTACAAAATCTACAAGGCAGTAAGCAACAGTTAGAACAAGCACTTGGCGTAGTAACTGGCCAACCACAGGCAGCCGAGATTCCTGGCACTGTTCCTGCACCAGATGAAATGGCAATGGAACCTGCACCTGAATTAGGCGCAGAAGAAGGACCAGATGTAAGTTTGCCTCCTGAAGAAGAAGAGCCTGTACCTGCTCCTAGCCGTGCATCCGATCTTGGTCGTAAGCGTAGATAATGAAAATTTTTGAAGTAGCAAGCAACAGCCCAGACACACAAAAACTTTTAGGACTTAGTCAATTCCTATTAGGTCGGGCTGATGACACTACAGCAAAAAAAGAAATTAGTATTGCGGCATTTATTGACCTGGCCAAGAGCCTGGGTGTTGTAGTCAATGAAGATACGCTGGGTGAGTTGATTAACAATCCACCGTTGAGTAATATCCTTGAACCATTGGATCCTAACTCTGATGTAGTTAGATTTAAAGGTAATGACAATCCAGTGGCTAGTATGAGTGTTGACCAAGCTGAACAAGTAGTTAATTCGAATGCCAAAGCCGCACTTAATCGGAGAATGTAATCATGTCCGAACAACATGCACCTGGTGTAGCAACACCGACCGCAGTAGATATTCAGTCTTTCCGTCAATCGGTTAATTCTGGTCCAGTATCCGACTTTGCCGCAAACGGATTGCCTGTAAATAATCCACCTGTAACTAGTAATTCAAACTAACCAGTTTGGTTGACATTGATCGGTAAATACCGTACACTAGTTATTATTGGTGTAAGGAGAAGTAAAATGAAAAAAATTCTTGCAGTAGTATTAATGACAGTATCGGCTTCAGCATTTGCATGGTACCCATATCGCGGTCCTGTTTATGTTTATAACAATGGCGGATACCATGGCGGCTGGGTAGCACCTGCACTAGCCGGCGCAGTAGTTGGAGCGGCAATTGCTCGTCCTTATTATGCTCCACCGGTAGTTTATGTTCAGCCAAGCCCAACATATATTCAGCAACCTTACCCAGCAGGATATGTTCAACAGACTATCTTGGATGCTAACTGTAACTGCTACAGAACAGTATTGGTGCCACAACAATGAAACTAGATTTTCATAGCTTATTACTTGTCGTTGCGGCTGTGATTTTAGCGGCGGCTATTTACTTTAACTTTTTTACCGGTCCAGTAGTATTTAAATAATGGCATATGGAGTAGAACATACTTGTGAGTATTGCGGCAACAAATTTATCACCAAGCCGCGATATGTAAAGTATTGTTCTCAAAAATGTAAGAATCCCCTTAACCGCGGCGAGTATGATCCGTGGAACAAAGGTATTAAACTTACAGAAGAACAAAAATCAAAACAAAATAGAAGCGGACTTGCTAAAGGATGGGGTTGGAATAAGGGAACTCCAAACGAACGCCAGAGAGAACGCTGGTCTGGACCAGATAACCCAAATGCTGGTGGCAAAGGCAACATAGAAAAATTTAAAAACGGTGTGTTTTCTAAATCATATTCAAAAGGCGAGTTAGAATTATACAATAAACTATCTAGTATTTTTGAAAATGTTGAACATCAATTTACAGTAAAAAATTATCATAGAGTCTATGACATATACATACCAAAGTTAAATCTTATTGTAGAATATGACGGCGACTACTGGCATAAAGATAGTTTAGAAAAAGATTTACGAGACACAAACAAGGCTATTAAAAAAGGTCACAAAATATTCAGGTATTGGGAATCAACTGTAAAAGAACAAGGGCTTGACAAAATTGTAGAAGATATTGTCAACTTAGAAGGTAAGTATTGTAGGAAGTTAGAGGAGATATAATATGGCTTATAGCGATGCAGTTATTGATCATTATGAAAACCCCAGGAATGTTGGTCGTATGGATCCTACTGATCCAACTGTTGGCACAGGACTCACCGGGGCCCCGGCTTGCGGTGACGTGATGAAATTACAAATCAAAGTAGAAGATGGAATTATTACAGACGCAAAGTTCAAAACTTACGGCTGCGGTTCGGCTATTGCCTCAAGTTCGCTTGTCACGGAATGGGTCAAAGGCAAAACGCTTGAGCAAGCAGGATCGATTAAGAACTCTGAGATTGCGGAAGAACTTGCTCTCCCACCTGTCAAGATCCACTGCTCAATACTTGCTGAAGATGCGATTAAGGCAGCGATAAATGATTACCGTAACAAACACAGCGGCTAAAAAAATCAAACAAAATCTTGACAAGAGAGGGTCAGGAATAGGTATCCGTGTGGGTGTAAGAACCACTGGTTGCTCTGGACTTGCTTATGTGTTAGAATATGTAGATCGACTCGAGCCCGGCGATGTTGCCATGGCAGACAATTATACTAATGTTATTGTTGATAAAAAAAGTTTACCTATCATAGACGGTATTACAATAGATTATGTAAGACAAGGGCTTAACGAAGGATTTGAATTTGTAAACCCTAATGAAAAAGACCGCTGTGGATGCGGAGAAAGTTTTAGAGTATAATTTGTATAACCAAAAATTTAATTACCATGCATTATCAAGAACATCCGAAGACGGAAAAAGATTGTACTCCACACCAGACGGAACTAGAGTACCTAGTGTTACTACAGTACTAGAAAAAACCAAACCCGAAGAGAAAAAACAAGCACTTCAGCAGTGGCGTAATCGTGTGGGTCATGCACAGGCCCAGGCCATTACTACCGAAGCCGCAAACCGTGGCACTCGTATGCACAGTTACTTAGAGCACTATGTAAAAACTGGAGAAATTAAAGAACGCGGATCAAATCCTTTTAGTTTTGCCAGCCATGCTATGGCACAAACTGTAATCGAAGATGGACTAAAAAATGTTAATGAATTTTGGGGAGTAGAAATTCCTTTGTATTTTCCAAAACTGTATGCAGGAACTACAGATGGATGCGGTCTACATCTAGGCGATGAAAGTATCCTTGATTACAAGCAAACTAACAAACCTAAACGCCAAGAATGGATTGAAGATTACTACCTACAGTTGGTAGCTTATGCTTTAGCACACAACGAAGTCTACGGAACCA
>Ga0316221_1002718_pt1 | contig 15450 bp, 23 predicted proteins | sample TBH18007metaG_FD_206003 | JGI IMG/M metagenome (GOLD analysis project Ga0316221, IMG submission 206003) | Freshwater microbial communities from Trout Bog Lake, Wisconsin, USA - TBH18007 | ecosystem: Environmental > Aquatic > Freshwater > Lake > Hypolimnion/Profundal zone | place: USA: Wisconsin... | reverse complement strand
GCGTACACCCCGAACATCACCTCTTTCGTGCAGAACGTGTATGTCGCGCCCGATATGGAGATCGCCGCGATCAACGTGCTGGTGGTGGAAGTATCGGGGCTGGGTCCCTGGGATACCCCGGTGGGGCCGGTGACTGCTTACGGCGCAGCGGCAACATCTATCTCCCTGTCACTCGGGGCACCTGCCCAGCGGTCCTTCTTCATCGGGGCGACCGGGGGGGACAACATCTCCTCCGGGCAGGCATTCCTTCCCTCCGGCTGGACTGCCCTGGCGACCCAGACGCAGACCAACGGCAGCAACGCCCTCGCGGACAACATCCTGACTGCCGCCTATCTCGCCGGGTCCAGCTCGGCGCAGTCCGTGACCGGGACCGCCTCGGTAGCGGAGAACCTGTCCGGGTTCATGCTCGGGGTCTATATCGTGGGACTGACCCCCGTCCCTTCCGGCGGGAACCTGAACTGGCCGTACGTGGTCTTCGAGGCGGGATTCGGATCCGGGTTCAACACCCCGGATTCGGAGGTCACCTGGACGAGCCTGTCATCGAGGCTGTGGAACTGGGACGAGACGACCGGGATCCAGTACGAGCTGGGGCAGCTGCAGTCCACGAACCTGACGATCGAACTCGATGACTTCGACGGGGATCTCATTTCCTCGAATGCCAGTTCGCCTTATTTCCCGGATATCGTCCCGGGAACTCCCCTGCGGCTGCGGGCGGCCCTCGGTACCCTCGGCGGGAATACCGTCAACCGCTGGTACGTCATCCAGCGCAACGCCGCCCAGTGGGACGAGGAGATCGACCCGGCGTTCCGCCGGTACTGCTCGGTAACCGGGACGGACCTGTGGGCGGCGCTCTCCGCGACCCCTCCGACCTTCTACCGGTCGGAGATCTACGAGGACAACCCGTATGCCTGGTGGCCGTGCGATGACGCGCCGGGAACCTCCGGGGTGCTGCCCACGGAACTGCTGAACGCCGCGATCGGGAACACCAGCCCTCTCGCTATCTTGCTGTCCCCGAACGGGGGCATCGCCCAGCCGTACTATTCCCTGGCCGGGGCCAGCGGCTCGGGGGTCATCGCGCCCGGGATCGCGGTCTATTCCGTCGGCCAGAACCCGGGCTGGATGTTCGGGGACCCGCAGGGATCCCCCGCGTCCCTCGGGACGGGCAACCCGGTGACCCAGACTCCTGGGTCCGCGTCCTGGACCGCCTCCGGGCAGGCCGGGACGACGGGCAGCTACGGCTGGTACCTGTCCTGCAATGACCCCGGGTTCCCGGCGTTGTCCGGGGGGATCACGGTCGAGGTGTGGTTCAACTACCCGTTCTATGCCGGGGCTACCGGGTTCGAGACCTCCGATGTCGGGTCCGGCAACTTCGCCGCCCAGGTCCAGCAGCCGTACGGGGTGCCGCTGACCATCCTGGAGCTTGCCACCGGGACCAGCCCGGTCCTGCTCCTGCAGCTGAGCAGCAGCGGGCACCTGAACCTGATCACCTACAGCGGGGCCACCGGGACCTCCCATTCCATTTACAGCGCCTCGGACCTGCGGTCCGGGTCCTGGCACATGGCGACGATCACCCTGACGACCACCGCGTGGCAGGTGTGGCTGGACGGCGGTGACAACGCGAACGTGTCCGGGACGGCTGCGGGGATGACATCCGCTTGGACGTGGCTGATCGCGAACGGCGACTTCGGCGCCAGCGGCGGCGCCAGCCCGGGAAGCCTGGTCCACGGCGGGAATGTGTCCCTGTCCCATCTCGCCGTCTATCCGTACATCCTGCCCTATTACCGGATCCTGGATCACTACTGGGCGGCGCTGAGTGCCTTCGGGCAGCTGCCCGCGCCCGCCGGGGTGCAGATCACCTGGGGGTCCGATGAGGTCGGCGCGACGAACGGCAGTGCCGCCTTCGCCCCGGACGGCTCGTCGGGGTATGCCTATGGAGCCTACCCCGTCTCCAACGGGGCTTCTATCTCCGCTGTGGTCGTAGCGCAGGCCCAGTCGGGCACCGTCGTGTCCGGGCCGTCCGCCTGGACGGCGCAGGGTTTCACCGGGGCGGCGACTGATGTCGGCGTCGGCGATGGGTGGGTGTGGGTGGGCTGGACCGGGCTTTCCTCCAGTTTCGAGGTCTACACGGCGTCCGGGGTCGGCAGCGAGAAAGGCGCCGCGCAGGTGACAGGATCCGGGGATTCGTTCAACTCCGGGTACGGCTCGGGCGCTGCCGGGGCGGGGGTGTGCCAGACCGCATCCGGGAGCGGGGGCAGTCCCCCGGCGGCGGCCACCTCCACCGGGGACACGGTGGGACAGCGGATCGAGCGGCTGATGCGCGGGGGAAGGTGCGCGTCCCCGAACAGGTGCATCGACCCGGCCCCGCTGCTGGTACAGGCGCCGGGGACCTCCGGCGGCGGGGTGCAGGTGGGCGCGGCGATCCAGGCGATCCAGCAGTCCGACGACGGGATGCTGTTCGTGGACAACATGAACCACCTCACCTACTGGCAGCGGCCCCACCTGGCCGGGCAGTATTTCTCCCCGGTGTGGGCGCTGGGGCCCACCACGAGCCTCGGCAGGACCCCCTATTACCCGGAGATCAAGTGGGTCACCGACCCCCAGCAGGTGTTCAACGTGATCACCGTCGCTCCGCTGTCTCCGACAGGGGCATCACTGCCCCTGGTCACCCCGGCGGATGCCACGGCAGTGGAGGCCTCCCAGGTGCAGTACGGGGCGCAGCCGCTGCAGGTGACCAGCTGGCTGCAGTCCATGGCAGAGATGCAGCTCCAGGCGGACTGGCTGTTCAGCGTCTTCGGGACCCCGACGAGGCACGCCGAGAACGTGAAGATCGACGCGGCCCCTGATCCGGCTGCGTGGGAGCTGGTCTTCGGCATCAACATCGGCGATGTCGTGCAGATGGAAGACTGGCAGATCGGGGGGGGCGGGGCCGTCTACACCTACCGGGTCACCGAGATGAAACGCAGGATCTCCTTCGGCGCGCATGACTCGGATATCACCGGGGAAGTGACGCTCATTCTCTCCTATGAGCCAGCCAGTTACTGGTGAACCAGAAAGCCGTCGGCTGCTAAAGGAGGCGGCATGCTCCTGCACCCGGACGGGAAGCCGGTCACTGTCGCAGACGCACTGGTGGCCTGCGGGCTGGCGAAATCGAAGAGCGACGCCCGCAGGCTCATCGCTGGCGGCGGGATCTCCGTGGTCACCGGGGACCCGGAAACCATGAAGGCCCTGCTGGCGTCCGTGCCGGTGGCGAGAATCCCGGTGGGAGGTACTAATGCCCCGCGTCTTCGACTGCCTGATCGTGAACGGGAGGACGGACCTCCTGCTGAAGCGGATGGAGGCCCTGGGGGATATCCCGGAGGTCACCCACGTCATCTGCGAGGCCGTGATGGATGACCGGGGGAAGCCGCAGCCCCTGTTCTTCTGGGAGAACCGGCTGGGCGCCTTCGCCCGGTTCCACGGGCGGTGGAACCATGTCCGGGTGGAAGCGCATGAGCTGCCCGTCATTCACGGCTTCCGCGTCCCCGGCGATCTCCGGACGGACAGGATCGGGGGTTACGAGATTACCCTGCGGGAGTACCTGATGCACGGGGTGAACGGGGACCCGGGGGATGTCATCTTCGCCGGGAAGCTGGGCGAGATCCCCGATCCGGGGATGATCCGGAAGCTGGCGGCGGGGAATCTCACCTCGGCTCTTTCCGCCGACTGGCGCATCCACCGTCCCGGTGAGCTTGCCGGGGGCGTGTGAACACCCTCTCATCAGAGAGCGACTGGACGCCGCGCCCGGATCCGACCCTGCTCACCACCCAGCAGCTCCTGCGGGAGCTGGCATCCCTGCGGGAGGTCATCGAGACGCGCCTGGCCGCGATGGACCGCGCCACCGAGCTGCTGTCCGCGACAGTCAACCGGACGCCTACGCAGATCCAGACTGAGATCGCGCACGTGCGGGAGCTGATACAGGAGAAGCTCGGCAGCCTCGGCGGCTCGGCGGAGGAGAAGTTCAAGTCGATCGAGCTGCAGTTCGAGGAACGTGATGTCCGCACCAACCAGGCCGCGACAGCCAGCGCCCAGGCCCTGGCTGCCGCCCTCCAGGCGGCGAAGGAGGCGGTGTTCGAGCAGGCCCAGGCGGCGGCGAAGGCCGCCGACAAGACCGAGCTGTCGTTCACCAAGCAGATCGACCTGCTGCTGGCCCAGATCAAGGCCCTGAGCGACACCTTCACCGACCGGCTCGCGGAGCTGAAGGAGCGGATTGACCGGGGGGAGGGGTCCACGTCCGGGAGCGCATCCTCGGTCACCAGCCAGCGCGCAGAGGCCCTGATCGCGCAGAACGAGACGATCGCGAGGGCGTCGCAGTCCCGCGCCACCATCGGGCTGGTCATCGGGATCATCTCCAGCCTCACGGCCATCGTGGCCCTGCTCGTCGTCGTCGCGTTCCATCACTAGGAGGACCGGTGTCGAACTGGCTGATCGCTATCGGGGGCCTCGGCGGGGTGGTGGTGCTGCTGTCCGCGATCATCGTGATCGGGCGGGGCATCTTCCGGCAGATCACCGCGACGGAGGAGAACACGTCCGCCATGCGCGCCCTCACCGGGGAAGTGGCCCAGATCAAGGCCCTGTACGCCAACCACGAGACGCGCCTGGCCGTCCTGGAGGACAGGATTAAGCGGTGAACATCAAGGACTTCCGGTTTGAGGCGATCGTGCACTGGACCCACGCGATGAAGGTGGCGCTGGCGCTGGTCACCGTGATCCTGCTGCTGATCGCGGGGCTGGTAGTGGAATATGCCGTGGCGGCCCATGTCGCCTGGCACACCCAGCAGCAGTGGTGCGACACGCTGAACCTGCTGACGAAGGATAAGGTGCCGGAGCCCGCCGATCCCGCCGCGAACCCGTCCCGGGAGCAGACCTACCAGCTGTACGAGGATTTCGTGCACTTGCGCGGCACCTTCGGGTGCCGCTGACATTAAGGAAGTCACCATGCTCCGACTGCTTGCGATGTTCGCTTTCGCTTTCGCTGCCGTCTTCGAGGCCTGGAAGATCAGCCACGGCAGCTTCAACTGGATGCTGCTCATGCTGCTGGGGCTCCTTTTCTGGTGCATCAGCTCGGCGTGGGACCGCACGCCCTGGTAAGCAACCTCAGGAAGAACCTGCCCTGCTCGATCGCGTCATCGACCGCGACATGGCTCCGCAGTCCCGTCCTGTCAACGCTCTTCTCGATAGCCTTCAGTTCTTTCTCGCTGAGTCCCATCCCCGTTGCATAGCTGCGGATATCAAGGCAGGCGAACCCGAGCGGATTCCGCCCGGCGAACCGGTGGCAGTAGTAGTTCACCCAGGCGAAGTCGTAGGCGGCGGGTTTCGCCACGGCCACCAGGGTGCCGTGCAGGCGCAGCGCGTCGCACCAGTGCACGAAGTTCTTCATGGCGGTTCCCGGGTCCCTCTGGCGGCTGCACACTTCCTGCCAGGCATCCGGCTGCCCCTGCCACCAGGTCATCGTCTCCGCCTCCGGACTGGCATCCGGGAGCGGCTCCAGCGTCGAGTACCAGGTGCCCCCCCATGCCCCGCCGTCCCCTTCGCAGAACACGGCCGCCCCCAGCGCGAGCATCGAGTTCAGCCCGGGAGCCGGTCCGTCGGCTTCGATATCGAGGGAGACGTAGAGGATCTTCTTCTGGCCCGTCATGACAGCCGACCTTACCATCTGCCGCCGCTGTACGATCGGGGATTACCTGCTGGAGGAATCCCGGCGGTACGGCCCCGCCGACGCGGAGAGCATCCGGGCACTGGCACGGGCCTGGCATGAGGACTGCCGGGATAAGGACTGTCATTGCGAGGCGAGGCACCATGAAAGAGGCGTACTGCACCCGCTGCGGCCGTTTTACCGAGGTAAGCACCGTCACGTGCCTGTGCGGGAAATGCCTGACCCGGTGGATCGAGGATAAAGAGGACACATGGACCAGGAGCAGGTTACCGCCGAGAGGCGCATTCACCTTCATGTCCCGCATGCGGTGAGCCTGCGCATTGCGAGACGGCGGGAGGGCGCGTCGCATGTCACGCTGATCAATGACTGGCTCGCCACGCATCTTGCGATTGTCTTCGGGGTCGTGTGGACGATCTGGGTGTTCTTCATCGTGCCCATCGTCGCGTATTTCCTGCCGCAGGCCGTCCAGAACCATATTTTCTTCTTCTCCAGCGGCTGGATCCAGCTGTTCGCGCTGCCGCTCCTGGTGTACGTCGGGAATAAAATCCAGCGGTCCTCCGATGCCCAGTCCGACGCTATTCATGAAGCCCTGACCCACATCGCGACAGTCGAGGACCAGAATGCGCAGCTGCTCGCCCAGAACACCGAGCTGACCACGCAGATCCACGCACTTGTCGCGGGAAAAGCCTCCCTGGAGGGAATCACATGAGCTATGCCGTCATGCTGGACGCGATTCACGCGGACGCGGGGAATATCCCCGTCACCGCCGCCAAGGTCGCCGGGTACGTCACCGGGAGCAGCGACATCGAGTGGGCCCCCTCGGACTGGGCCCGGTTCCCGTCCTCGGGGAAGGTCAGGATCGACCAGAGCCCCGCCCTCGCCGCGTGGGCGTCCGGGGCCGCCGATGTCGCCGACTCGGAAGCCGGGGCGGCGAGCCAGGCGTCGGTGATAGCCGCCGCGCTGGAGCGCAAGGCGAAAGGCTGGTGGTCGTTCGTTTACGTCAGCAGGGATAATCTCAGCGCCTTGCAGGCGGCGGTGACGGCGGCGGGGCTGGAAGGGTCAGTGCAGTACTGGGTAGCCGACTGGTCCCTGTCGCAGGAGGAGGCTGTCGCGCAGCTCTCCGGGGACATCGTAGCCGTCCAGTACGCGTCCCCCTCCTCCAACCCCTCCACTGTGGTTCCCGGGGGTTCTGCGGCGCTCTCGGCGGCGAATATCGATATCTCCGTGACCGTCCCGTCGTGGTTCCAGTTCGTAGTAGCGGCAGTCCCGGTGCAGGGACTGGTGGTCACGGACAGCCTGAAGACCTATCCGGTGTCGTCCCTCGATGAGAAGACCTGGACTGCTGCCGCGTAAAGCGCGGAAGAAAAAACCGCCGTTCCCTGGTAAGCTGGGGAACGGCGGTTTTCGCATGTAAAGAGGTTCCGTGAAGAATGCCCGCGAATGGGTGGAGGGCTGGCTGCGGTTCGCCTGGCAGACCGGGGGCAAGGCGGACATCCTCATTCTCCTGGGGGTGGCCATGATTATCTTCGTGATATTGGAGCTGCTCGCGGTGACGCTGCGGTGGGGAGGAAGCTGATGACATCCGAAGGACCGGAGATCCTATGTCCATCATAAGTATCGATGAGGTCCGGGAGAAGCTGGATCTTCCGCCGTGGGCGCTTCACGAGGTCAGTCCGGTGGTGAACGTCAGTCCGGTGGTGAACCCGGGTTATGTCACGAAAGACTCAGGTGAACGAGAAGAATATTCCACGGGCATGCAGCGGGATGTCAATGACGGAAAACCCCGGTTTGACCTGATCATGCCAGCGGAACTGCCGTACGGGGAGCAGCTTCTCACCCGGTGGGCGCAGCTCTTGCAGCGCGGTGCGGTGAAATACAACCCGAGGAACTGGGAGAAAGCGGCGACCCGGGAGGAGCTGGACCGGTTCCGGGAGTCGGCGTTCCGTCATTTCCTGCAGTGGTTCTGCGGGGAATCCGACGAGGATCACGCAGCAGCCTGCCTGTTCAATATCTCCGGTGCGGAACTGGTGAGCTGGCGGATGCGATCCTCCTGAGCCTGCGTTTTCCCCTGCTGCGCGCCAGCGACTCCTCCGAGACGCAGTTATGGTAGGGCTCGTGCCCTTCCGCGAGCCCGCAGACGGGGACTTCCCCGAAGTCGTAGTCCCGGACCCGGGAGGACAGCCGCCGGGTTTCCAGCTTCCTCCCGCAGCGGGGCTTCACGGGGATCCCGGGACCAGCGACGGGGTGGGCGAAGGGCTCGGGGGGGAGGAGCTGGGTGACGGCAGGGCACTTGCCGTGTGATGCGGGGAAAGACTGGGAAGGGTTCTGGGTGGCTCTGAGAGCGACGGAGACGGCACGGTGACCACGACTGGGGTGATAGTAACGGTAGGGGTGACCGTGACCGCAGGGTGGCTCTCAGTGCGCTGCGGGGTGATGAGCGGGGTATCGTTGCCCAGGGTGGTCCCGGAGGCGCCCCTGACGATCCCCAGCAGCCCGAACGCCGCCGCCGCCGAGATCGCTGTCATCAGCGCCCCGGCCGCCGCGAGGAGCCACTTGCGCTGGGACCGCCTGACCCTGATCGCGGGGATCAGCGACGTGGCGTCCTCATCGGAGGGCTTCAGGTGCTTCCGCAGCTTGTCTTTCGCCCTCAGCACGGCCCGCTCGTAGAGGATCACCGCGACCCCGCTGATGACACTTCCTGCCGCCGCGCCGATCACCGTCCCCTCGATCCCGAACGCCGATCCCGCGAGCATCGACGTGACGGACCCGCCTGCCCCGGCGATCAGGGTCAGCGGGCTGATCTTCTTCTTCTCGTCATCGCCCATCAGTGCAGGTGAGGCACGATCAGGATGAGCGCGATGACCAGGAACCCGATCACGAGGGCGAACCCGAGCCTGGCGGGTATCCATACGTGCCGGATCAGCTTCACTTTCTCGTGCTTCTGCGGGAGCCGGTATTTCCCGCGCTTCTCCACGAGCCCCTGTTTCTTCGGCACGTCCTTCTTCTTTCAGTGGTGAGCGACGGCAATATCGATCGCGATCATGACGCACGCGGTGATCACCATCAGCATCAGTGACAGCCGCCAGTATTTTATCATGCACCCGGGAAGAGACTCGAACTCTCATCCATCCATTACCCACGGGACCGCTTAGGGGGCGGCGGGGTTACCCGGGCAAGCTTGATCACAGGCCGTATTCATCATCCCCGAGCGTCCACAGGAAGCAGGATACCGGGACTTTCAGCTTATCCGCGAGCAGCGCCAGGGTCAGGCTGCTCAGGCCGTCCTGGTTATGCAGGATATCCTGCAGGGCGGCACCGTCTTTCCCTGCGGCTTCCGCGACCTGCTCCCCGGTGAAAGGGGATGCGATGATCGCGATCTGCAGGCGGGTCAGCAGTTCTTCATGGGTTATCACGAGGCGGTAATGAGAATCGAACTCATGTGATGCCTTTTGCAGAGGCAGGCCTGGGCCACTCGGCCATACCGCCGTGAAAACTATTTACCGCACCTGCGGCAGAACCTCTTATCCCGGGACTTCCTGCCGACCCGGCGCCCGCACCGGGTACACCTCCTGCCTCCGGTGCCCAGGAAGAGGCTCACTGCCGTCCCGGCAGTGAGCCCCGCGAGAGCGGATCCTGCTGCGATGAGAACATCGGGGATACTGACAGCATCAGGCGGCGGTGCCATTGTCTTTCCTTTCCGCGTGCGTCCCTGCCCGGAGTCGGACCGGGTATCCCTCCTTCGGAGGGAGGGGAGAAGATCCGCTTCCAGGGACTCGCGCTTACCTTCCTGGCCCGAATCGCAGCCAGATCAGGGCAAACCCGACGATCAGGACTGCTGCTGCCGCGAGCCAGACAGGCCAGGTTATGACAGCAGGATGATGGGCAGCAGCGCTAAGAAGCATCTTCTTCTCCTTCGTGTGCAGGATACCCGTCGCACCCGGGGGCGGGCTCATGATGGACGCAGGCTCCCGGGCAGGTTCCCCCGCCGTAGTACCGCCTGTCGATCCACTTGCATTCCCCGGGGTCCGGGAACAGGACGTCGCGCTGGAAGTCCAGCTCGTAGAAGAGCACGACCCCCCCGAGGAGCCCGGTGCGGAAGTACACCGAGCAGTTCCCGTACTCATCCCCGCCGTGCCAGCCGCTGACGCGATGCCACCAGTCCCGGGACCAGTCGGGGGCTTCCAGCCACAGCCTCTCGGACAGGTGCCAGACCTGGCCCTGCGGCCACCAGGGAAGTTTCACCGCCGCCGGGCTTTCCGGTGCCGCCCGACTGCCATCACCAGGACCAGGCATGCCATGAACCCGGCGATGAAGCAGATCACGCAGGCGGCGACCAGGTATCCCCCGGTGATGCCGGTAGTGTTCGTCATGCGGGCAGCTTACAGCACGGGCACCGGTACCTTATCCGGCAGAGGTGCTGGCAGAGCACGCAGAACCGCATCCCGTCACGGCGGACGTGCCTCATGTCCCTCGGGACGGTTATCGTCTTCATGATCTGTCCTGTACATGATAGTGGTGAAAGCATAATGCGTACCGGATGCAGGAATCGGACCTGCCGTCCCAGGGGGCACGGTTTTACAGACCGCTTAGCACACCAGTGCAGTATCCGGCGGGTCAGTGATGAGAATGCTGACCCGGATAATATCGTTGCATGATGAACTCCTTGTTATCGTCGGGCGAATACCCAGGATCGAACTGGGGCAACCGGGACCACGGCCCAGCGCACTGCCACTGTGCTATACCCGCCATGTGCGAGGGTTCCAGTATACCAGTTTTACCTGGGATCAGATACAGGAACAGACAATCTCTACTGTCGTAGACCGGAAAGGACTCGAACCTTTGCGTGACTTCTTGTAAGGAAGCAGCTCTGCCGCTGAGCTACCGGTCCATGTCTTTCACTTTCCTGTGCCGCCAGCAGCGGACAGGGAAGCCTTTCCTTCGCGTCATGCGGCGGCAGATCACGCACCGTGCTTTCTTCACCTGCGCCGCCGGGTTTCCATGTTGATCCCCCGGTGGCACCGGGCGAAACCCGCGATCACCGCCACCGCACCCCCGGTGACGACCACCACGGAGACTACCGGAGTCAGGTGAAGTTCTTTCATGCCGATCCACACTCCAGTCCCGGCCAGGGCTGCGGCGAGGACATATCCCCGCCATGTCTTACGCGGTTTCAATGCACTCATTCTTCCCCTTCTTTCTTCGCGCGCACCCAGAGGGAATCGAACCCCCATCCCGGGCTTCGTAGGCCCGTACCCTTGTCCGTTAGACCATGGGTGCTGGAAGCCAGAGAGCAGCGGAAGTTGAAGCAGGCGGACCCTTTTCCTTCTTAGCCGCTCGTCTCCGGCTCGTGGAAGCGGGGGGTACCGAGCCCCCGTCCCGGAGAATTCCGCATGCGGCCTTACTCTCCGGTCGAACCATTCGCTCCCGTAGGCGGCAAGGGAGTCGGACCCCTGTCACTGCGCTGTCATCGCAGGGCTCTGCCGTTAAGCTAGCCGCCCGCAACCTTTACCATCAACACTAGCACGATCCCCCCGGCGATCAGGACCCAGGTCCACCTCCCGAGAACCTTCCAGGACAGCGCCCCTGCCGCGAACGTGACCAGGGGCACTGCTGACAGCATCCACAGGTGAAGCCAGGGATAGGTGATCCCGTCGAAGTTCATGCGTTCATTTCTATCATACGCGCTAGCGACGAGAGTTGAACTCGCTCTGAGATCTTGACGGGATCTTGTGCGCTCCGGTACACTACGCCAGCATTATGTAACTCTATGTGCTTCCATGTATTACCAAGCCGGATGTTCCGGACTGTAATCCATGATACTCCGAATTGAGCCGCCACAGTACGCAGAGATCCCGTGGAGTGCTTGATGGCCCGAGCTTCCTCATCCGTTAGTTTGGCTGACGGGCTATCTGCACCCCGTCTGTGATTATCATGACCACGACTATGACCAGTGATACCAGCTTCCCGGCGCTTCTGGAATGCTAGGCGAATTTTCTCGCCAACTTCCGGCGGGCGCTTAAAACCTTTTACTGCATACTTTTGCCCGTTATTGATGTTGAGAAGACTGACGCTGCTTACCTGCCGGAGAAGCTTTGTCCAGTATTCTTCTGCTTCGTACTGGAATTTCTTATCTACTTCCTGTACGACTTCGTATTCCGGCATCTCCTCTAGGGAGCAAAGCCACTGAGCTAGCTGCGTTCCCCGTTTGGTTCGCTGATCCCAGTGAAGGCGCATCCGTTCTTTGATGTTGAGCGTACTGCCGACATAACGGACCTTGCGGGTCTCAGGCTCCAGTAGCCAGTATATGTAAGCTTTCCCTGTCTTCTGCGCTTCACGCCACTTGCGGTTACCGTCAGGATCTTTATATGGCACGCTCTGGGGATCAGAATCGAACTGATATTCGGCACCTTAACGGGATGCAGCATTGCCCTTATGCTACCCCAGATCATGTCAGGTTATCTCGCATGGCTCACCCGGAGTGGGTTACCTGACATAGAGCCATCAGTAGCGGGGGCACGACTTGAACGTGCATCGTACGGCTTATGAGGCCGCCATCCTACCGTTAGACCACCCCGCACGGCAAGCTCTTGCTTGCGTACATCTCTAGTATGACACGTTTCCCTGTCCTGCGCAACCTGTTTCTTCGTAGCGATGATCCGGGTCGAACGGATGTTTCAGCCTTATGAGAGCTGCGTAGGTGCCGCCTCTACTACACCGCCATGTTTATATCCCGCAGACCCGGTACTGCCAGAAACGTGGTCCCGGATCATCCCTGACCCCTTCCCTCACCGGCTGCGGCGGGATCGGGGTCAAGCCCATCCACTGGGCCAGCGCCACCGGGCAGACCGGGAGCGTATCCGGGATCCCTGTCATCTCTTCCAGCTCCGCGATGCTCATCTACCCGCACCTCTCATGTTCGTTTCTGCGTGGTCCCACGGAGACTCGAACTCCGTTCCCGAAGGTGAAAACTTCGGATCCTGACCCATAGACGATGGGACCGTGATTTTAATGGGCGCGCGTACGGGAGACGCTCTGACGGCATTCCTGTTCCTTTCGTAGCACCCCCACGGAGAATCGAACTCCGTTCCCGTGACTGAGAATCACGGATCCTAGCCCATAGACGATGGGGGCATGCTATGTGATACGCGCGCCATAAGAGATTCGAACTCCTGACCATCGCCGTAGAAAGACGCAGCTCTGTCCCCTGAGCTAATGGCGCTGAGGTTTACTTCTCCGGGACCCACTCGATCAGGTCACTCAGGTTCTCCGAGAGAGCGATCGCCTCCCCCTCGGTGAAAGACAGCTTCACCGAGTTCTCCGGGGAGGACACGATGACATTCCCGTCGGCGTCGCTGGTGGTGGTGATGCCCTTATGGGAGATGGATTTCCCCCGGATGATCGCCTGCCTGCTCATGTCAGCCGCCTCACAATCTCTTTCCATCCTGTCGATGGACTCCTGGACCTCGCGTTCCTGCCTGCTCACGCCGGAAGTTCCTCCAGCGTCACCACGGGAAGCATACCAGCGTCCGCCAGCTCCCGCAGGGCATCTGCGGTCATCTCGTCCCACTGTCCCGGATCGGGGTCGTCAGCCCTCTTCCAGAACCCGTACTTCCCCGGGACCCACTCCCATTCACGGTCGTCGGAGGGCAGGACCAGGTTCCCCTCGTAGTCAAGCGGGATCTGGATATTACTGGTTGTCATTCTCCCACCTCGCCTTGTCCTTGCGGTATGCGAGCGGATGCATCAGCACCCACCACCGGAACGCCCAGGGACCCAGGCATTCTCCCCGCTGTGCGCACGGAAGCCAGTCGCAGCCGCATGTCCTGCATTCCCTCTTATCTTCCATGTAGGCGAGCCAGGAATCGAACCCGAGAAATATCATCCGTTCATAGGACGGCTGCGCTCACCATTTAGCTACTCGCCCTCTCGTAGGTACCCAGGGTGTCGAACCCTGCACGTCTATCTCATCAGGATAGCTCCACCGACCGGATGGACTGGCACCCAGGTTACCTTCTCTTCCTGATCCTCCTGCCGCCTCCCGCGCGGCTGTACTTCCCCAGGTTCCCGGCATTCCCCGGGGCACCCCTCCTGCCCCTCCCCCGGTCCTGGTCGGATTCGATGGCCGCGTGCAGCCACGGCTTCCGGCAGGCATACCGCGTCGGATGCCGGAAGACAGCCATCCTCGTCCCGCAGACCGGGCAGTAATGCCGCCCGAAAACTCTTCCCAGTTTCATCTTCTCTTCCATGGTGAGGACGGCGCGAGATTCGAACTCGCGAGACCGAAGCCTGCTGGGGTTCAAAGCCAGTGCGATAATCCACTCCGCCAGCCGCCCGAGGATGGTGTGGGATTTGAACCCACGGGAGACCCGGAGGTCCCCTCCAGCTTTCGAGGCTGGCGCCTTAAGCCGCTCGGCCAACCACCCGAAGGGAGTACGAGATTCGAACTCGTGAGGGTGTTACCCCTACTGGCTTTCCGGGCCAGCGCCCTAAGCCGCTAGGCGAACTCCCCGTGCGGGGCTACTGCCCCTTGTTCTTTTTCCTCCACCGCCGGTTCTCGGCCTTGACCTTCTTTCCCTCTTTCCTGTTCAGCAAGTCCAGCTTACGTCTCGCCCGCGCGCTCCTCCTGGCACCCCGCTGGATCTGCCGACGCTCCGGCTCCCCCGTCATGATCCCCTATTTCTTGAAGTATCTTTCCGGGGTCTCCGCGATCTTCGTCTGCCTGCGGCAGATCCCCGCGATCTTCCCGCAGTCGGGATGTGAGCATCTCTTCGCGGGGACCGTCACCCCCGCGCGCCCGATGAGCCCGCTCCGGCGGAACCTCCTCTGTCTCCGCGCGTACCGCCGTTTCCTGGTCACCCGCCGCACGACGATCAGGGTGACCAGGAGGGCGGCAGCGAGGACGGCGATGGTCAGAACAGGCACCCGAGGCAGTGCTCCGGGCACTCGCACGGGTTGTGCTCGGGATGCTCCGCTACGATCCCCGCGATCTTCACCGCCGAGAATGCGACGTCCGCTGCCAGCAGGGCCTTCTTCATCTTGCTTTTCATATCGGTCCTTTAGTCGATGATCTTCCACTTGCCGTCAACCTGACCCATGATCAGCAGGTTCGCCGGGTCCATATCCCGTTCGACGCGCTTCTCCGGGGGTTCCGGGTTGCCCCAGAGCGTCCTGTTCACCCAGATCCTGAACTTCTGCGTCTCCGCCATCCGGCGGAACGCGATTTTGGTGTTCTGCGGCTGGCTGCGCTCTTCCCGGGACTCTCCTCGCGCTCCTGAAGGATGGTGGATCACCCGAGAGCCCGAGGAGGTCTTATTCTGCTTCTGCCCTCCGGAACCGCCGCACCTGAAATGCTGGACCTCGCAGTCCTTCAGGGTCACGGAGAAGGCAAGCTCGCCTTGTGATTTTCCCATGCGGAAGACGGACTACTTGAAAGCCACAGTTTCCTGCGCATCCCTTAGCAGGGGAGCCCTGGCACCTGCCAGGTTCATCTTCCGGATGCTGGCGCTCTACCCCGGGACTTATTATCTGCCCGGACTGGCAGGGTCACGCCAGCGGCGCCCTGCCGACTTCTTCTTAGGGCATACTGACAGGATACCAGATACCCGGGTGCTGCCGTAGGCGATCCTGAACTATCGGGCGGAAGGGTCGCGGCAGCGCTTCCCTGTCTCTTTACCGGAGTAACAGCATGACCCCAGTGTAGCAGTTACTCCTCATCATCATCATGATAATTCCTGGCGTAGGCACTCGCGGAGAAGCTTT